>Ga0335398_10002691_pt1 | contig 27361 bp, 13 predicted proteins | sample BON03_FD_205742 | JGI IMG/M metagenome (GOLD analysis project Ga0335398, IMG submission 205742) | Freshwater microbial communities from Lake Bonney liftoff mats and glacier meltwater in Antarctica - BON-03 (spades assembly) (version 2) | ecosystem: Environmental > Aquatic > Freshwater > Ice >... | reverse complement strand
TGGTGGCCAAGGCGGTCCACGAATACAGCCCGCGCCGCCAGCAGGAAATGATCACGATCAACTGCGGTGCGATTCCGGAAAATCTGTTAGAGAGTGAGCTGTTCGGTCACGAGAAAGGATCCTTCACGGGAGCCATCGCGAAACGGGCGGGTCGGTTCGAGCAGGCAGATGGTGGGACGCTTTTCCTAGACGAGATCGGCGATATGCCGCTTTCCATTCAAGTGAAGTTGCTACGGGTGCTTCAGGACGGAACGTTTTCCCGCGTCGGTTCGAACGATGTGTTGAAAACCGACGTCCGTATCGTCGCAGCGACTCACAAAAATCTCGCCGCCGAAGTTTCCGCAGGGCGCTTCCGCGAGGATCTTTTTTATCGGCTGAATGTTGTCGAGCTGCGTATTCCGCCGCTCCGTGAAAGGCCGGAGGACATTCCGTTACTGGCCGAGTATTTCCTCCAACGGATCACCCGCAAGAACGGGATGGCGCGGATGCGGATCTCCACGGAGGCGACGGCCTCGCTCTCAAATCACCATTGGCCGGGAAATGTCAGGGAACTTGAAAACACGATCGCGCGTGCCTGCGCGTTGGCTTCCTCGCAGATTCTATTGCCAGCGGATATTCCACTCGCTTCGGCACCCGGCAAGACTTCTGCTCTGGCCCACGGACTGGACTTGGTGATCAACTCCGCTCCCTCCGATATGCTGCTGATGGATTGGGTTTCAAAGCAGATCGTCGGACGCTTGCTCGATCGCACCGGTGGTAACCTCAAGGAAACTGCAAGGTCGCTTGGAGTGGAGCTTGCTGATGTGAAGCGTATTCTTTCCTCGTAAAATTGATATGCTTCATCACATTGACCACCCGTTGATTTCGGCTGAACTGACATGTGTGAGAAATCCGGATTGCCCGAATCACGAGTTTCGTCAGCGGGTCAGGCGGATCGCTTCACTGATGGTTCCTGCAGTGACAGCGGACTTTGGGCGGACCGTTGTGCCTTGCCGAACGCCGCTGGAAATCACCTCTGGAGAGGAACTCAGTCGCCCGATCATCTTGGTTCCAATTCTCCGTGCAGGGCTCGGATTTCTTGATGGTTTTCTGGATCTCATTCCGCAGGCGGCGGTGGCTCACATCGGCCTTGCACGGAACGAGAAAACGCTCGAACCGGAGGCGTATTATCTCAAGTATCCAACGCCGCTGGAGGAGGCGGAGCTGATTCTCCTTGATCCGATGCTGGCCACTGGAGGCTCGGCAATCCATGCGGTAACAACTCTTTTTGAGGCTGGTGCAAAACGGATACGCTTTGCCTCCCTGGTGGCGGCTCCGGAGGGGATTACCGCGTTTCAGGCGGCTCATCCACAGGTGCCGATTTATACGGCTGCCATCGATCGATGCCTCAACGAGAGGGGCTATATCCTCCCGGGGCTGGGCGATGCGGGCGACAGGATTTTCGGGACGATCTGAGTCATCGGTAGATAAGCTTGGGGAAATGTGCGATTGCATCGCGGACTGGTATGCCGAGGGTTGAACAAATGAAACCCTTCCTAATTTCCAAACTAATGGCCTGGGTGCTGGTAATATGCATCAGCAGCAGGGCGGCGCAGGAGCAGCCGAATACCATCCTCATCTTCACCGATGACCAGGGCTATGGTGATCTCTCATACTTCGGGGCCGCCTTCAGATGATCCCTTCCCGCAGTGCCTTGGCGACGGCTGCGGTGTTGGTGGTCACCTGGAGCTTGTCATAAACGTGCCGGAGGTGGGTGGAAACGGTGTGGACGCTGAGGCCTATCGTTTCGGCGATCTCTTTCTTGAGCAATCCGTCCGCCATCAACCGGAGGATGTCTCGCTCCCGGTCGGTGAGGTGGTAATCCTCGGCGGCCCCATGGGATGGCTTGATGCTTGAGAATGCTTCCAGAACTTTCTTCGCCACTCCGGGCGTCATCGGGGCACCACCATCCATCACCTGCCGGATCGCCTCGCCGATCTGATCGATGCCAGAAGTTTTCAGGACATAGCCCATGGCACCCGCACAGACGGCGCGGAAAATCTTGTCCGCATCGTCGAACACCGTCAGGATAACAACCCGTGCCTGTGGGGCGCGCTCGCGGAGCGTTTGCAAGGCTTCAATGCCGTCCATTCCCGGCAACTGGACATCGAGCAGGATCACATCCGGCGGCTCCTCCGTATCAAGGGCCGAGAAAGCGGCCTCCGCCGAGGTGAATCTGCCGCGGCACGCCATCCCCTCAAGGCTGTCCACGCCGCGCTGCACGCCCATGCGGAACATCGCATTGTCCTCAACCAGCCAGACACCGATCTCATTCTTTTTCGTCATATATTCGATTTGGATGCTTTGAATGGTGCGCTGAAGACCACCACGGAGCCTTCGCCCGGTGAGCTTTTAATCGTGCAGTCGCCCTTCACCCGCTCCGCTCTGCGCCGGAGGTTGGCGAGGCCATGGCCGGATTGCGAGGCGCTTTCCGGATCGAAGCCGCAACCGTTGTCGTGCACCTCGAAGCGCAGTTCATCGGAATCGATCCAGATTCGCAGCTCCACCGCCGTCGCCCCGGAATGCTTGCGGGCGTTGTTGATCGTTTCCTTGAAGGCGAAGAAGACATGCCTGCGGAAAAACAGCGACAGGGGCCGATCCGGGAAATCGGCGGGCGAGACTTTGAGGGCGATCCTGCTTTCACCGAGCAAGGCTTCCGCGGAGCGCCGCAGCCTGGTCACCAGTTCCCTGAGACCGACGTTTTCACGCTCAATGAGCCACACGATGTCCTGCATCGACTGGGACGTCGTCTCCGCCGCTTCCCTGATGGTTTTGAAATCCTCCCTCGCCTGCTCGTTCTCACAATACCGCCCGCCGATCTCACTGAGCAGGACGATGCCGCCTAGGTTGCTGCCGATATCGTCATGGAGATCCCGTGCGATCTGGTTTCTCAAATGGGCTACCGCCCGGCTGCGCATCGTCCGCTGCCGCACCAGCAACCACCCGAAGCCCAGGAATGCCGCCGCCCCGAGTCCGCCGCCGCCGTAGGCGATGGCCATGCCCGCCGTATTAATCTTCCTGTCCCTTAGTGCCACCAGCCGTTCCCGCTCCCCTTCGAAGCGTCCCCGACGTTCGATGAGATCGAGATATTCCGGGTATTCGGACAGCCGGTTTGTGCTGTTGAAGCCGTCCACCACCGCACCCGGCGACCATTCCCCGCTTTCCAGGGTGTCCGCCTGATCCTTTGCCCGCACCGGCTTGCCGAGGGCGATGTTTTCCCCTCCCGCATAAACCCGGATTTCCGCCAGCGCGAAGCTTGCCCTGTCATCGACTCCCCAAAGTTCCTGTGCCACCAGCCTCAGGTAGCGGCCGCGCTGGCCGAAGGCCGGCACGCTGAACGGGCACCTGCCCGGATAGCCCGGCGTGTTCGATTTCAGAGCCTGGTTAATCAGCACGGGATCCTTGAATCCGGGATCATTCGCCAGCTCAATCTTCCATCTCCGGGGAAACGAGTGCAATCCGGGCGTCTCGAAGTTCCCGCTCACCACGGGGAAAAGCCTGACCTCATCGATCGCATGTTCCTCCCCCAGATCGACCTCTATCCATTTCTCCTCCTGGTTGAGATAGTTTGTCACGGCGCTCGCATAGCCCTTGGTAGGGCTTTTCTCCATGGTCACCGGCATCCCCAGCTCGCTCTGGCCGTCGTTGATCCGGTACATGGACCAGTTGGGGAAAAGCTCCAGGCTGCTCGATGCCATCGTTTTCCGCGTCGTCGCCACCGAGGTGTTCCCGGAAAGGACGACCAGCTCCTCCAGCGCCCAGAAGAATCCCTCGTCCAGCGGGCTGTGCTTCGTCGCGGTGAAACGGATATAGCGCGCCTCGGTCGGGTCTATCCCGAAAACCATCGGGTAGCGCCCCGGATTCACGACATCCCCGCCGGTCCTATCCACCACCGTGAACGCATCCTTCATCCCCGGATCGCCTGACACCTCGATACTGAAGCGCAGCGGGAAACCGTAGCCCTCGCCCTCGTTCCCCAGCGCCGGGATGTGCGTCGGCACCGCCGCAATCCTGTCGATGGGCCAGCTCCGCCCCAGGTCGATCTGCACCCACTGCGGCCCGTCCTGCGTGTCCAGCTTCTCACTGCGGAAGCCGTAGCGGGAGGCGAATGGAGCGCTGGAGAGTTCCGGCAGGTTTTTCAGCTCCCCCGCCAGCCAATCCAGCCGCGCTTCCGCCCGCCGCATCTCCGGGCTGCACACATGCGCCAGCCACCCGGCAAACCCGCGTCGCTCCTCCGCTGCTTCCCCGTGCAGCATCCCAGCCGCCGCAAGCGGCAGCGCCCAAACCATCCTGTCCCACGGTGCCATGCCCACGGACACTAGGTTCCCTTCCCCATTCCGTCAGCTCCGAATTTCACCTCCCCATCGCACGATCGTGCGACTAGACGGATTTTCCCGATCCCGGCATGATCCGAGCAGTCCGGTTAGTGCCGTTCGAAAATCCTCCTCAAACCAGACCCAGTTAGAAAAGAACAACACGAACACACAAAACAATACAATACAATGAAAACAACTCGCAAACACACATACGCGGCCTTGCTGCTCGGCTCGGCCATTGCGGCAACATCCGCACAAGCGGCAGTCATCAACATCGCCGACTACAGCGTCGTTCCCGATGGAACCGATTTCGGAGCAAGCACAAACTTTTTGAGCACGGAAAACCAAAGAACGGACATTAATGCTGCCAATGGTGGAAGCATCGTAAAATCGGGTGATCCGGTCGCCTATTTTGTGACAACCTTCGTTTTTGGTAGTGGTACAAGTGCCGATATTAACCTAAACTTCACCGCAGGTGCGGGTCAGGAGCGGTTGGGAATCGAAGCCAATCCTAATGGCATTTTCAGTTCCACCGGCGACGCTACAAGCTCCGAGACATATGACATTGGTAGCTCTTTAGTAGGCCAGACTGTAACGATCATCGGGAAGTTCGAATATGATTCCTCATACAGTGTTTTATATGATGGTGTCGCTGATGCGGACGACACCATCGCCACATTCTGGATAAATCCTACAGGCTCTTCCACGGAAGGTTCCGGTCTGCCAGATGGCTATAAAGGCGTGGCTAATGCTAACTACACCGGTGATCTACACAGCCAAAATTGGAACTCAAGCCAGTATTTCCTGCTCCAGCAGCGGATTGAAAACAACCTAACTCTTGGCACCGAAGGAACATCTTCGATTATCAACACCACTGTGCTCACCGGCACCGACGCCACCTTCGCCAATGCCTTGGCACTGGCCACCATCCCAGAGCCATCCACTGCCCTCCTCGGTGGCCTTGGCCTGCTGGCACTCCTCCGCCGCCGCCGATAGGATTTGCATCAACAATTCACGAGGTCGCAGTGACGGAAGTCCGTTGTTGCGGCCTCTTTTTCTGCACGGATTCCACTGCGCTGGCCGGAATATGGAGAAGGGGTTTGAAACCCCTTTCACTAGCCCGGCTCTTTCCTCATCCACAGCAAAGGGGTTTCAAACCCCTTCTCCATATTCACCTTGGCTGCCTTCACCCCGAAAACAAACAGTCTTGGGCTTGCACGGTTCCCATGTTCGGGCGACGAACCAAGACAGACTCTTTGTAAGTTGGTAAAAGACTCGTCCTGTTTCAGGGCAACAACCCCACTTCCAAAATCCTACCCCATGACAAAGAAAACCCTAGTCACCCTGCTGGCGCTCGCCGCTCTGGCTCCCTCCGCTTTCGCGGGGATCTTCACATTTGCCGATTTCACCCGGCCAGCCGCTGGTGCGAGCATCACCACACCCCACGATTTTGTTCCCAACGAGGGATGGAGCGGCACGCCCCCCGACACCACCTCCGGAACCGTGTATCTGAAGATGACCGTGAGTTGGGCGGCGACGGCCTCCAACATCGGGACATTCCAGGCAAGGTTTAACCAGAATGATGATGCTGGCGCAGGGCGTCTCGCCATGGGGAAAACAGGAGCAGCGGGCACAGGTTTTGAGTTCATCACCGCGAACACAACCACCGACCCGGACGGCGCAGGGCCCGCCACCGCCAGACCGGCCATTACAGCCGTGAACGCATCTACAAAAACCTCGGTCACGCTGGTGATGAAGGTGGACCATACCAAAGCAAATACAACTCCGGGCGGCGACTATTGGTTCGCCGATCCAGGTCTGCAAAGCGGTGCATTGGGCTTCATGTGGATTGATCCAAACCTGACTGCCAGCGAGGCGAGCCAGTTCACGCCGTGGGCGGCCTGGCGCAGCGGGAACGCTTCCTATTCGGGTGTTTCCTTCATCTCGGACACGGATGCGGTCGATCTCAACTTCTCCAACATCGCCGTCTACACCGGAGGGGATACGCCGTTCTCAACGGCGGTTGCAATAGCGGATGCCGCGACCTCCACCGTCTCCGCCTCGCCAACCACAGTCCCTGCAAATGGCAGCTCAAGCTCCGCCATAACCGTTGCCTTGAAAGACGCCGGGAACAGCCCCGTCGCGGGCAAGCAGGTTTCCCTGGCGGGCAATGGCAGCGCCACCATCACAACGGGGAACAACATCAGCAATGCCAGCGGCGTGGTGACCTTCACCGTCAAATCGGGCCCCCCCGGAACAGAACAGTTCACCGCCACGGTTGTCACCGACGGCAACCTGGTCATCACCCAGACCGCCAGCGTGGATTTCCAGGAGGTCGTGCCGGTCGGCCCCGTCAATGCGGGCAACTCCACGGTCTTGGCCTCGTCCAATAGCGTTCTGGCAAACGGAATCAGCATCTCCACCATCACCATCACCCTCAGGGACGGCAACGGCCAACTGGTCACAGGGGAAGGCGTCACCCTGAGCGGCAGCCCGGCGACCTCCAACATCAGCCCCTCCGGAGCACAAGCCACCGATGGCAACGGCCAGGCGAGCTTCTCGGCAAGCTCCGCCAGCATCGGAACGGTCGTGTTCACAGCCACCTCGGCAACCGACAGCGTGACCGTCACCCAGACCGCCAGCGTGGATTTCACCGATCCACAACTCGCGCAGTCCTTCAACGTGAACTTCCTGGATGAAGGCCAGGCGAGCCTGAGCGGTCAGATCGGCGTGGTGGGAAATCCCGGCGAAATCTGGAACCAGGGCACCACCTCGGTCAGCAATCTTATGGATACCACCGGCACGGTCACTTCAACGGTCAGCGTGTCCGGACTTGGCAACGATGGCCGGTCGATCAGCGGTGCCGCCCTCAGTGTCTTTGGCGGGGTGCGGAACCTGCTCGACAAGGGTGCGGATCTCACCATGTCGATCACAGGTCTGACACCAAACGCCCCCTACGATCTCTACATCTACGCCCTGAGCCACAACTCTTCCAGTTGGGGCGATGGCGTGACCACCGAGAGGGGAGCCGGGGATTTTGTCACCGCCAACACGGTCAACGGCAACGGCCAGTCGCAATTCCTCGACAATGCGACGGCGGGCACCAATGCCAGCGCCTTCGTGCCGAATGGAAACTACGTGGCCTTCGAGTCGATCGTCGCCGATGGATCGGGCAATATTTCGATTGTTGTCGATGCCTACGACGGGATCGACGGAAACCCCGCCACCGACGACGGTGACTGCCGCCTCCATGTCAGTGGCCTGCAGATCCGCCCGGCCAGCGGGACGAGTGCCGATTACAGGGCTTGGCGCGATACCTATTATCCCGGCCTTGGCCTGCCGGGCGAAGATGACGATGGCGACGGACTCACCAACGACTTCGAGCGGAAGTTTGGCCTCGATCCGTCCGATGCATCTTCGCTCAGTCCGTATTCGGCCCCTTTCGAGGCGGAGAACGGAAGTTTCAGCTACACCCGTCGCGCCCGCACCCTCTCCAACCTGGACTACAAAGTATCGTATTCGACCGATCTGGAGCAATGGTCCGAGGACAACGCGGCGAACCAGCTCGTCCGGTCCACGGCAAATGGGATCGAGATGGTCGATGTCGAGATCGACCCGACACTCCTCAGCGAGCCCAAGCTCTTTCTCCGTTTGAGGGCGGCTCCCGTCACAGGCCTCGATCCCGTGCCCTCACTGGTCAACCTCTGGGGCAGCGGCAACACGATCACGCTGTTGTTTTCCGAGCCGATGAACACTTCCTCCGCTGGCAATCCGAACAATTACACGGTGACCCGGGATGGAGTCGGCGCGGTGACCATTCTCAGCGCGACCCCGAGCAGCGATGGCGGCAGCGTGACGCTGACCCTGGGTGCGACCCTCGGCCTTGCCACCGGATACACGGTGGATGTCGATCGTGTGACCAGCGGAACCGGCCAGGCGCTCGGCAGCGGGATCAGCCGCCAGTTCCGGACCTGGGATGATAACCCGGCCGGCATCAAGGTCTTCATCGTCGCCGGGCAGTCGAACATGGTTGGTTACGGCGAAACCGAACGCGGCAACGGCGATGTCAACGGAGCCATCGGCAGCCTGCGTTACCTGGCACTCAACAACGGCACGTATCCGGAATACGACTACACCTCGCTGCTGGTGAATCCCGCCGTTGCCACCAGCGCCTTCAGGACTCGCAGCGACGTGAAGGTCTGGTACCGGGACGGCGGCAACGGCCAACTGGGCGGGACAGTCAAGAAGGGCGACCTCGGCCCGCCTTTCATGGGCCGTGACACCGGAAAAATCGGGCCGGAGTATGCCTTCGGGCAGGTTGTCGGTGATTTCTACGCCTCGGATGACGTCCTGATCATCAAATGCGCATGGGGTGGCCGTGATCTGGCGCAAAATTTCCGTTCTCCCAGCGCGGTGGCGGCCCGCGGCGGCCAGGTCGGGGATTTCTACAATGCAATCATCGAGTATTCGCGCCAAGTGCTGAACAATCTCGGCACCGAGTTCCCGGGGTGGGCCGGTCAGGGCTATCAGATCGTCGGCTTCGGCTGGCACCAAGGCTACAACGACCGGATCAGCACCGGCTTTTCCGACGAGTACAAGGACAACCTCCCCGATTTGATCGGCGACCTGAGAACCCTTTACAACAAGCCGGACGCACCCTTCGTGATCGCCAGTACGGGGATGGCGACCGGGCCTGCGGAGTCTCCGCCATACTCCGGTTACAGCGCTGTCGAAAAAGCCCAGCTCTGGGTGGCCGGTGTGGCCCGGCCCGCCAACGTCCTCTCGACGGATACACGGCCCTTTGCGAGGTCTGTCGCAAACTCCCCAACGGATCAGGGCTTTCACTGGAACCAGAACGGCGAGTCCCAGTTCCTCATCGGCAAGGCGCTGGGCGACAATATGGTGGAACTGCTGACGCCTTGATGTAAAAAATTTATGAAAACGATAAAACACACACTAACACTTCTAACCGCCGGACTGCTGCTTAGCGCACCTGCCATCGCCGCGCCCGCCGGGGCATGGGACAACGATCCGAACGGGATCAAGGTTTTCATCCTTGCCGGGCAATCGAACATGGTCGGCTACGGAAAGACCGAGGACGGAGGCAACCCCGAGTGGGTGAAAGGCAGCAAGGACATCCCCAAGGAAATCAAGGGCGGCATCGGCTGCCTGCGCTACCTCGCCATCCATGACAGCGATTACCCGGAATACAATTACGCCTCGCTGTTGGAAGATCCCGCCAAGCCGGAGACCAGCGCGTGGAAGACCCGCGGCGATGTCAAGGTCTGGTGGCACAACGGCCATACCGGCAAGCTCGGCCAGGAGATCCGCAAGGGCGACCTCGGCTCGCCTTTCCAAGGAGGCAATGCCAGCTGGTTCGGGCCCGAGTTCGCGTTCGGCCAGATCCTAGGTGATCACTACAAAAACAACGATTTGCTGATCATCAAGACCGCCTGGGGCGGGCACAGCCTGGGAGGGAATTTCCGCCCACCGAGCGCGGTGGCCGCACGAGGCGGTGAAGTCGGGGCCTCATACAAGGAGATGATCGGCAATGTCCGTGAGGTGCTCGGCAACCTCGGCACGGAGTTTCCCGAATGGAAAGGCAAGGGCTACCAGATCGTCGGGTTCGCCTGGCACCAGGGCTTCAACGACCGGGTGAGCAAGGAACTCTCACCGGAATACAAGGACAACCTCCCCGATTTCATCAAGGATGTGCGAACGGAGTTCGGCAACCCCGCTTTGCCCTTCGTGATCGCCTCGACCGGAATGGCCGCCGGGCCGGCGGAAGCACCGCCGCACGCGGGCTACTCCGAGGTCGAGAAGGCTCAGCTCTGGGTGGCGGGGGTGAAGAAGCCTAGCAATGTGAGCTCGATCGACACCCGCCCGTTCTGGCGCGAACCTGAGAAGGCGGTCAGCACCATGGGTCACCATTGGAACCACAGCGGGGAGAGTTATTTCCTCGTCGGTAAGGCCTTGGCGGATGGAATGGTGGGTTTGCTGCGCGCGGACTGAGATCATGGCCGACCATGGGGCGGCAAGCTTGGCGGGATCACCCCCGTCCGGCTTATCCTCCCGACTAACTTGAAAGTTGTTACGGAGGTTTTTTCCGATGCCTTTTTGCCCAACGGGGCTGCCGCATCATAGCCCAGGGTGGAACCCTGGGAATTATGCCATACATTTCCACGGGCAAGGTGAACGGTAGGATCATCCCACGTTGCCCGCCGCCGCCCGAAAACGGCAAGGCTGGCTTCCGGCGTCGTCGGTGCCCGGCGAGTGGCATGGCGTCTCCCTCGCCGCTTGATTGCTTTTGGCGATGCAACCCAGGGCTCCGCCGCTGGGCTAGTATGCGGCTGCCCCCATAGGGCAAAAATTGTGATGCCGAACAACTTGGAGCGGCATTTTTCAGTGGAATAGGACGTCCCAAGTTACTCATGGTTCCACACCCCACGCAGCGCGGGTTCGGGGCTAAAAAGGACGTTGGGAATTTGTGATTGGGACATTAGGCCTCATCCTTAATGACTTGCCAGTAGCGAGCCTTTCTCCAACGGGTGAATGCCCTCCCCACACAAGCAACTGAGGCGTAATCACGAATATCGAATTTCCCAATTTCCAATTTCCTTTCCAAGCTTATCCGCCGTTTCTAGCTGAACGGCGCCCCGTAACCAAGCTCCTTGAACGGTCACATGATCGTGCGACTAGACGTGGGTTGCCGGTTCCCTAGTCTATCAACACGAATTGCCCTGAAAATCCATCCTCGGAAACAAAACGAGGCAGGGATCATTCCACGATTCGTCGCTGAAATAAACCCAACCCTGATGATGCCCAAAATTCTATTCAGTTCGCAGCGGATTCGCTTCTCCGCATGCATGATGACCATGGGCATGCTTTTCCTCACGACCCTTGGCGCAATGGCGCAGCAGGTGTTTCTGCAAACCGATTTTGAGGGATCGTCGAGCCTGCCAACCGGCTGGACGCAGAGCACGATCTCGGGAGGCGGCACCTGGACGATCGCTACAGAAGGCGCAGGAGGCAACCCGTCCAGTGCCCATGAGGGCACTAATATGGCGAGGCTCTTTGTTGGTAGCGTCAGCGACAACACAACACGACTCATCACCCCCAGTTTTAACACAGTCGGCTTCATCAATCTGAGATTGAGCTTTTGGCACACGCAGTGGGCTTGGTTTGGCCAGTTTCAGGATGACTTGAAGGTTCTCTACAGTAGCGACGGCGGAACAAACTGGACGGAACTGGTTCATTACACAAATAACATCTCAGAGTGGGCACAGCGCGATTTGAATATTCCAGTGACTGGTGCCAACATGCGCATCGCCTTCGAAGGCAACGCCAAATGGGGGCACGGTGTTTGTCTGGATGACATTCAGGTCTCAGGCATCCCCGATTCATTTTCCGAAGTGTTTCTCAGCACCACGGATGCCTCAGCCTCGGAGGTCGGCTCGGACCCGGGCACTTGGACGATTACCCGCACAGGAAACACCACTGGCCCCTTGAGCGTCAATTTTACGCTGAGCGGAATCGCGACGGCAGGCAGTGATTACACCCTGAACGCTTCGAGCCCGCTCAACTTTGCCGCCGGTGAGACCTCGAAGGTGGTCACCCTGACGCCAATAGACGATACGGTGGGTTCCGAGGGCGACGAAATCGCCACCCTGACTCTGACGGCGGGAACCGGGTATGTCATTAACACTGGCTCGGGCAGTATTTCCATCTACGACGACGAGGGCTACGACCTGAACATTCTGGTGATTGGTTCGACTCATAGTTTTTCGGAAGGCGGGGAGAACGATGTGGTCCACGAGAAACCTTTCAACCCGACCACCATTGCAACTCATCTTCAGAGCATACTCGCTCAGGACACCGTGCTGAATAAGACCGTGAACGTTGTGTTCGAGGATGTCTACAAATCCAAGACCAACGAGGTCCGCACCAGTAAAGACGGCATCGATCTCATTACAGCACATTGCTACAGCCTAGCGCAGCACTTCATGTGGCCGGATGGAAAGGCAACCCGCCTGGCCAATCTGCGGAGCGAAGCAGGCACGAAATGGGACTACATCGTGCTCTGCAGCGACCCTTACATCATGGCGAATTTTCCCGGCATGTATGCCGAGGGAGTCAAGTTGATCCAGAGTGAAGTGGCCAAAACGGTGGTGCCACAGGGCGAGCAAGCGCCCGCCGTAGTTCTGGTGGCACAGTGGCCGGAGAACAGCTCCACCTTTTCCGCCGACGACTTCAATGAGGTCGTGCATCGGATCGGCAGTTCGGCAGACCTGACAGTCGTGCCCGCCGGTAAGGTCTGGGACAGCTATACCGGGCAGGATACCAGTGCAGCCCATCCGACCCCCAAGGGAGAATATCTGGCGGCAGCCTCCATTTACAGCAAACTCTACAATCGCAGCGCCAGCACATCCGGTTACAACTACACCCCCGGTGGCGATGCGATCGCCGATCACGCCCTGTCCCAGGTTCAGGCGATTGCCGCCGTGACCCAGTATTCCGGCGAATATGCCACAGTCACCCCATTTACCATGAAGTATGATGGCAAGCGGGTGTATAATTTCCGCGAAACCGGAAGCAGCACGGAAGACTACCTAGCTCAAGGCCTAGACCGTCTGGACGACGTTTGCCGTATCAGTTTCATACGAAACCTAGGAACGTTTTGGGATATCAATTACGGTCGTGGCAACGATCGCTGGGAAGACGACAAGGACTACGAGGTGGATCCCACCAAATACAACCGATCCTACGGCTTCCCCATGCACCATTATTACACCGGCAGCGCAGCCAATGCGGCTGCCCAGACCATGCCCTATGGCATTGATAAATACTATTTCTCAGGAGTCTATGAGGACGGGACGGACCTCGGTATCGCATACAACATGGTCCGCCCCAATACGAGGGAGACCGGTTTGCCGGAAGGTCACGATGTCCGCGCCATCCCCATTCGATTGCTGTGGATGAAAATGGAGCAAGCCTACCCAGGCTTCCAGCCCCTGCTGGACAACACCCACATGGCTCGACATCTGAATGACGCCTCGGTGGCCTTCATGTATACCTTGCTTTCCGGTCGCTGTCCGATCGTGGACGAACCCACACCGGTCGGCAGCACCGCATGGCAGCAGTGGCTCGGCCACAAGATCGGGTATGAGACCGCTTGGCAGATGTCCCATCTCACCACCCGCGCGCCCGGATTCCAGGTAATGCCCTCCAGTGTGTCCGCCACCACGGTGACGTCCACCGCGAGCGAGACGATGACGGTGCGGTTCATGAATCCGCCTCAGTCCAATGTGACCGTGACCATCGCGAGTTCTAATCCCGGCGTGGCCACCGTCAGCCCGGCTACCCTGACCTTCACCCCGGCGAACTATGCCACACCCCAGAACATCACCGTGACCGGTGTCGCAGCGAACGCAGGATTGCAGAATTTCAACGTGGTCACCACGACCAGTTCGACTGATGAAATCTACGACGGGATCGGTGACTCCTGGGCCTACACGAGCAACACGCAAAGTGTCAGCTATGGCCAAACTGTCCTGCTCGCCGGCTTCGATGGCACCAATGCCCTTAACACCACCAGCAGCACTGCGGGCGTTTATAAGGAACTCACCGCGCCACATAAAAGCTCGACCTCCTCGGCCAATGTGAATGCTACCTTCAGCACGACAGCTGCTGTGGTGAACGGACTTCAGTGGGTTGGTAGCATGACCTCACCAAGCACCTGGGGCAGTGCGACCTACACCCCCAATGCAACCACCACCAACACCGGGGTCTTTGTCGCCGACAATGCAATTACCGGTTCCTTGCTGATCCAAAACACCGGCACGGATGTTGTGACCTTGGAAAAACTCCATTTCCGCTTGCAGCGCGACAGCGCGACCGGCGGCGCTCCGAATCAGGCGACGATCACCTTGGCCAGCGGCAATTTAGCCACCTCGGGACCAGGCGTGCAGGCTTTGTCGGCCAGCAGCGGAGCATTCAATTACGACTTCGACCTCTCCACCATCCTTACCGATGCGACGCTTGCCGCCGGTGAGTCCGCCACCTTCACTCTATCCTTCGTTCCTACCGACCCCGCAGGAGTCAATCGTCGGATCCGCGTCGATAATCTGGCGCTCGCTGGCCAAGTGACCGCATCCGGCCCTGACAACACCGCCCCGACACCCAATCCCATGAGCTGGGCGAGCCAACCGACTGCGGTTAACAGCAGCAGCATCACGATGACCGCCACCACAGCGAGCGATCCTAGCGGGGTGGAATACTTCTTTGATGAAACCTCCGGCAACCCCGGCGGCACGGACAGTGGATGGCAAGACAGCCCGACCTACACCGATATCGGCCTCAATGCCAGCACGCAATACACCTATACCGTGACCGCGCGGGACAAGGCAGTCGCAATGAACTCAACCGTTACTTCAGCATCTGCCTCTGCCACGACCTCTGCCGTGTCCAATCCTGTCAGCTCATCCACCTCGACCGTGACTGCTTCGCCGACATCGGTCCCAGCAGACGGCACGACGACTTCCACGATCACGGTCACCCTCAAGGACTCCGGTGGAGCTGTGGTTTCCGGGAAGACCGTTTCACTCGTTGGCAACGGAAGCGCGACGATCCAGACATCTAACAATGTCAGCAATGCCAGCGGGGTAGTGACCTTCACGGTGAAATCCGGCACCGTTGGCACGGAGACCTTCAACGCCACGGGAGATTCCGTCGCCATCACCCAAACTGCCAACGTGCAGTTCACCACGGTCGTCACGCCCGGAGTGACCATTCTTCTCGGAGGGTTTGACGGCAATCAGACCCAAACCGCCATTGCTCCTGCTACCACAGGCTCCACTACAGGGGTCAGACAACTCACAAGCCCTCAGCAAAGCGCTGGTGCATCAAGCGTGGTCAGCACTCGAATTTGGACGGATCAAGCGACCAATAAGGAGTTGCAGTGGAATACCACTGGCGGAGCGACTGATGGACTTTGGGGATCCACGGCGTTCACCCCGGCTTCATCCACATCAACCTCGAAGTGGGTCGCTACCCAATCGGCCGCCAGCTGGATCAACTATGAGATCACGAATATGGGCACCAGTGATGTGGTGTTGGACAAATTCCACATCAACGCGAAACGCCTGACTACCACTGCCGCTCCCACGGGCTCTCCTGACACGTTGACGATCTCCCTGCAACAGAATGGGACCTTTGCCAACCCGCCCGTCCTTTCGGCCAGCGCGCTGACGGCCACCGGGACGAAAACGATCACTCTCACCACACCCCTTAATAGTATCTTCTACGGCTTCGAGTTTGCGCTTTCCGAAATGTTGTCTGATTACACGCTTTCGCCGGGTGAGAAAGCCACTTTCCGAATTGCCAACAACGCTGGTGGCAATCGCCTGTATCTGGACAACATCGCAATTTCAGGTGTTGTTGGCGGCACCCCGCCAAATAACACCTTCAGCACTTGGATTTCTGGCTACGCGGTGGGTGGTCAAACCGCGTTTGCAGACGATCCCGACAAGGACGGTATCTCGAATGGCATCGAAAACTACTTTGGCACGAATCCCGGTGAATCCACAGCTGGCGTGCTTGCGGGAGTCATGAATCCCACAGCGGGCACCTTCACATTCAGCCACCCGATCAATGGAAGCCCCGCAGCTGATATTTCCGCTGCCTATCGCTGGTCGAAGGATCTCTCCAACTTTTACTATGGCGGCCAGAGCGATCCCGGCGGCACGACCGTCACCTTTACCCAAGGAGTCCCGTCGGCTGGTAGCGTGTCTGTTACCGCAACGATGGCCGGGACAAGCACGGAAAGACTCTTCATCGATATCGAAGTCACCCAAGACTGAAGCCCTCCTCATTCCATGACACAAGGCTTTCAACCAGGAGCTCGTATAAAAAAAAGTAACAACAGACCATGACCCTGCCACGCACCACCCTATTGACCATAATTGGCATAACCACCATTTGCCACGCCGAACTGTTGGTTTACGAGCCCTTCGATTATCAGCCGCACAACCATGAAATCGCAGGGCGCTTGGAAGGCCGTAATGGCGGTCTAGGATTTGCAGAAGCATGGAAGGATACCGCGAGCTCGGCTGGATATGCTTTCGTCTACGACCAGCGAGGCAATCCGCCAGAGCTCTATGGAGGCGATTGGGGTGATGCACAGCCTGCATGGGACGGGGTGGTTGATAATTTACCAACGATGGGCGGATACATGAGCAATTCGGATTGGGACAGAGGCGGATCCCCGCATTCCACCCGCAAGCTGGCGCGCAGCGCAGGGGCCATGGCCAAGGAGAACGGCGGGGTTTTATGGCTCAGTGCGGTGGTTCACATGCCCAACCAGTCATTCTTTCCACCCGTGGGTATTGCGTTTGCATCGGATGAGAGCGGATTCAAGGACCGAGCGATTGCCATGGATGGAAAAGCCAACGCCATCGGCGCTGGAAACGGCCGAAATTTTCGTGAACGCAAACGCCTCAATCCGGTTATCTGGAAAGACGGAGAAGAAGTGGCCGGCGCTCCAGGCACCAACATCGATGGCAAGAAGGACAACATTGTCATCCTTAAATTTGAGTTCGGTGAAACCGACAAGGTCAGCACTTGGTATTTCACGGAAGACCAGGAAATGACCGAGGAGGCTTTCAATAAAAATGCAGCTTCCGCCAGTTCCCCCATCGACGAGAACTCCCTCGATGTGCTGACCGTTTGCACGATCCTCAACAACAACGCGATGGATGAGATCCGCATCGGCACCGATTTCAAAAGCGTGATTAGCGGGAGCATCCCGCAACGCAGTGAGGTGAAAATCACCAAGACCCAATACGACGCGAAGAGCGACCGTTACTCTCTGGAATGGTCTTCCAATCCGGGCGAGGTCTATGGACTTTATGTCGGTCAAGAAATCGACGGTTACAAAACCTGCGTCGCTGCAGCGGTGGAGGCTGAGAAAGGCAAAAGCCTAACGACGTTCGGCCCCTTCGCCAATCCGGTCAAAGGCAATGGTACATTGAAATTCGAGATCGGCTTTCCCGATACCACACCGCCGAAAATCCAGCGGGTTTGGGGCAGTGGAAATGCCATCTGCCTGATCTTCAGCGAGCGGATGATCCCAACCACCTCGCTGTCAGCCGGTAACTACACCATCGCCCAAGAGGGAGGCGGTGAAGTGGCGGTGAAATCCGCCGTTTTCAATTCTGAAAACGGTTCGGTCACCCTGACTACCGGACAAGCGCTCAAGCCGAACACATCTTACACCATCACCACCCGCAACCTAACGGACCTTGCCAACCATCCGCTTGTCGGGACGACGGCATCCATGCGCACCTGGGACGACGATCCGAAGGGCATCAAGGTCTTCATCCTTTCCGGGCAATCGAACATGTGTGGCTACGGCCACACCGAAACCGGGCAGACGGGGGATGGCGGAATCGGCACCCTGCGCTACCTAGCCAATCATGATGCTGAATTTCCGGAGTTCGAATACAGCTCGCTGTTAGTCGATCCCAAACAGCCAACGACCAGCGCTTGGAAAACCCGCAGCAAGGTCAAGCTGTGGTGGCGCAATGGAGCCAGTGCCAAATATGGCGGTGCCATTTTCAAAGGCGACCTCGGCCCATTGACGAACAACGGCCAGTGGTTCGGTCCCGAGTATGGATTCGGACAAGTCATCGGCGATTTCTACAAGAACGATGACGTGCTGCTCATCAAGCCCTCATGGGGCGGCCACAATCTGGTCAGTCAATTCCGTTCACCCAATGCGGTGGCCAAGCGTGGCGGCGAGATCGGGCCATCTTACATTGAAATGGTTGATAACACGCGCGAACTATTGTCCAACATTGGCAAGGAGTTTCCCGAGTGGGAAGGCCGAGGCTATCAGATTGTCGGCTTTGCCTGGCACCAAGGCACCAGCGACAAGGGGCCGGATAAGGTTGCCGACGAATACAAACACAACCTTCCCGACTTCATCAGCGCGGTGCGTTCTGAATTCGGCAAACCCAATCTGCCTTTCGTGATCGCCACCACCGGCATGGGTTATGACACCGGCACCAGCGAGCCGCCTTACCAAGACTACTGTGCCGTGGAGAAAGCCCAGCTATGGGTCGCCGGAGTCGAGAAGCCTGCCAATGTTCTCAGCGACGACACCCGTGCCTACTTCGAGCCGCAGGAAAAGTCCCCGCGCAACCAGGGCTTTCACTGGAACGGCAACGCCCGCAGCTACTTCCGGGTCGGCCTGGGTCTCGGCAAGGACATGGTGAAATTGCTGCCCGCACCTTAGCCGCATGGATGCCGATTACCGACTCAGCCTGTCAACGGGCGCAAACTTTGGATTTATAGAAATGAAAGACCGTATGAAAAAAACAATCAGAACTCTCGCTTCCGCCACTTTCGTGTCGGTGCTAACAGCATTGGCATTCCCCGGATGCAATGGATCGAAGGAAGCGGACACAGCGGAGGAACCATCCGCCGCAGTGCCGCAGATGCCTTGGGTAGACCCGTCCTATAAAACCGATATCCCCGCCACCATGGCCGAGTCCCGGCCCGGCGCGAAGGAAGATCCCAAAAGCTGGACGGAATGGATGAGGCATCACGAAGACCGCAAGCGCTGGTGCACGGAGAAGGATGTGGATCTGCTGATGATCGGCGACTCGATCGTCTTCGGTTGGTCGCGTCTCGGTAAGCCAGTTTGGGATGCCTACTACGGGGATCGTAAGTCGGTGAACATCGGCTCCAGCGGCGACCAGACCCAGCACATGCTCTGGCATTTCCAGAATGGCGGGCTGGATGGCATGAAGGATCATAACCCGAAACTGGTGGTCATGATGATGGGCACCAACAACCGTGGGGAGCCCGAACTCCATGGTGAGGATACGGCCTATGGTATCCTGGCACTGCTCAAGGAAATCCACACCAAGTTGCCTGAGTCAAAAATCTTACTGATGCCGATCTTTCCCCGCGGTGACACGCCCGAGGATGCTGGCCGGGTGCGCAATGCGGAGATCAATGAAATCCTCAAAACCTACGTTGACAACAAGACGGTCCATTGGTTGGACCTCAGCCACGTCTTCCTTGATAAGGAAGGTAAGCTAAATCGCGATTTGATGCCGGATGGATTGCATCCCAATCTCGACGGTTATTGGGCATGGGCCGATGCGATGGAATCGACCATAAGCAAGTTTCTCGGTGATCCGATCAAGGATATTGAGAAGCCATTGACCTTAAAGCCGGTCCCCCAGCCGGAGAAGCTCGGTAAGCATGATATCCCGAACCCGGACTTCACCAAGGGCGATCCACTTCCGGAGGCGGCTGTCAAAGACTGGACACTAGGAGCCACTGGCGCGCGCGGCTGGATGTACATCTATCAAGGCACCAAACTGGCGAGGCAGATCTATGTCACCGAGGTGGCAGATAAATCACCGTCTGCTGGCCTGCTGGCGAAGGGCGATGTGCTACTCGGGGTGAACGGTATTCCATTCTCCAAAGATACTCGGGAGGAATTGGGAAAGGCGCTGACTGCTGCCGAAGCTGAGGCGGGCAAGCTCAGCCTGATCCGCTGGCGTGCTGGCGAGATCAACAATATCACGGTGGAGCTACCGGTCCTCGGTCAATACAGCCCGACCGCTCCCTACGAATGCGCGAAATCCAAGCTCATCCTCACGCAAAGCAGCGAGGCTCTCGCCAAGCGGATGCAGCAGCCGGACTACAAGGAGGGCGCGATTTCCCGCTCCCTCAATGCGCTCGGCCTGCTGGCCTGCGGCGATCCGAAATACCTTCCACTCATCAAAAGGGAAGCCGAGTGGGCTGCGGACCAGAAGATCGATAGCATGGCTTCCTGGTATTATGGCTACATCACCATCTTCCTCTCGGAATACGTGCTGGCAACCGGTGATAAATCCGTGTTGCCCGGCCTGCGCCGCATCGCCATGGAGGCTTCCAAGGGCCAGAGTGGCGTCGGTTCATGGGGGCACCGGTTTGCCCAGCCCGATGGCCGGCTCTTCGGTTATGGCATGATGAATTCGCCCGGAATTCCATTGACCATAGGGCTGGTGCTGGCAAGGGAGGCGGGCGTCGATGATCCGGAAGTTGCCGTGGCGATCCAGCGCAGCGCCAACCTCTTGCGCTTCTTCGTCGGCAAGGGTTCCGTCCCCTACGGGGATCACGCGGCGTTCATGCAAGGCCATGAGGACAACGGGAAAAACGGCATGGCGGCGGTGTTATTCGATCAGCTGGGCGAAAAGGAAGGCACGGAGTTTTTCGCGAAAATGAGCACCGCCTCGCACGGCAACGAGCGGGATCAGGGACATACCGGAAACTTTTTCAACATGACTTGGGCGATGCCCGGGTTATCGCGTGGCGGACCGCAAGCGACGGGGGCATGGATGGAGGAGTTCGGCGCCTGGTATTTCGATCTCGCCCGCAGTTGGGACGGTAGCTTCCGCCACCAAGGGCCGGCGCAACTCAGCCCGGACTCCTACGGAGCATGGGATGCGACCGGCGCTTACCTCATCGCTTATGCCATGCCCCTCAAAGCAATCCGACTCACCGGCAGCAAGCCATCGTCCATGCCGCCCTTGGATGCGGAGACCGCCCGGCAGGTGGTTCTCGATGGGCGCGGCTTCGATAGCTACGGTTTATTTACGGCCTATGACGGGCTGCCTCCAGACACCCTCATCGAACTGCTGGGGAGCTGGTCTCCGATCGTCCGATCACGTGCCAGCCTCAGTATCGGCCGCCAACGCGACATGGCTATCGAGCCGCTCATCCTGATGCTGGATTCCCCATCCGTCGATGCGCGCCTCGGTGCCTGCGAAGCGCTCGCCGCATTCAGGAATCGCTCTGCACCCGCCGTCCCGAAGCTTCAGGAATTCCTGCGCTCCGACGATCTTTGGCTGCGGATCAAGGCGGCTGAAGCGCTCAATGCGATAGGGCCAGCGGCGATGGTTGCAGTGCCGGAAATGCTGCGGATGGCTACCGGAAAGCCCACTGCTGAGGATCCGCGCGGCATGGAGCAGCGCTATCTGATCAAGAGCCTGTTCAGTACGCGCGACGGACTGCTCGGAAAGTCCCTGGAAGGGGTCGATAGGGAGCTGCTGTATGAGGTCGTCCGCGAAGGGCTGAAAAACGAGGATGGGCATGCCAGGGGCGCCCTTTCCTCCGTCTATGCCAACCTTTCCCTCGAAGAGCTGCGCCCGCTGATGCCGGTCATCCATCAGGCGATCCTGGACCGCTCCCCCAGCGGCGAAATGTTCGACGGCCAGATTCAGACCGCCGGGCTCGATCTTTTCAGCAAGCACCATGTCAGCGAGGGCATCGAACTGCTTGTCGAATACATGCGCACGATGAAAAAGCACAGCAGTCAAACGCACATCCTGACGCTCTTGGACATGCTCAAGCGATACGGCGCGCATGCACAACGCGCCATTCCCCAGCTCGAAAAAACGGCCGCTTACTTCGAAAACGGCGAGGAAGACTTTCCCAAGTGGGCGAGCATTGTAAAAGCGGAAGCCGTTCGCAAAACGATCAAGGAAATCGAAGCGATGACCGAAAAGCCGGAGCTGATCGAACTGAAAGGCTTGTAGCATGGAGGAGATGTCCGCCGGGGGATCGCATCATCGTGCGATTGCATTCATAATGTATATGCATTAAATTGGCTTCCTTTGTATGAAATATTTAAGCCTGACGATGCCGGAATTCCAAGGCGCAGCCAATCAAGTCCAGTCCGCTCCCCGGCTTCGGGCTGCGGGGAAGGGCTTTGCGCTTGTCGTGATGCTACTATTGATGGTGTTGCTGGGCCTTTTGGCTGTTGGGATGCTTTCGCTTTCGACGATCAGCCTCAGGTATGCGAGTGAGGATGATGACATGCAGCAAGCCCGTGCCAATGCGCGCGTGGCATTGATGGTGGCGATCGGCCAGCTTCAGCAGACGATGGGGCCGGACCGCCGCATCAGTGCTCGTGCGCTGACCTTGGCAAAGGATGTCCGGGTTGGGACTCCAGTGCTCCAATCCAATCCAAGGGCATGGTGGGTCGGGGTTGCCGGGACAAATCCGGCTTTCGGTTTGGATGGCGCTAGCTCGGTTTCGGCGAGCAACCCCGGGGCGGTATGGCTCGTTTCCGGCTTGAACCCCGGCACGACAGCACCGGCTCAGTTGACCCAGGCCTTCAGCAAGCCGGTGATCCTGTTTGGTGAAAACAGCATCAAGGTATCGATGACAGGGGGGCCTTTGACAGCCGGAATCGTTGAGGTCGCCGGGGGCAAATCAAACCGCAAGGGAGGTTACGCCTATTTCGTCGATGATGAGGGGATGAAGGCGCAGCTGTCACCCGCCAATGTCAGCCTGGTCAACACCGCAACCCCGGTGAGCTCCGGTGACCTGACGCCCGGAGCTTATGATGTGAGTATTCTCGATGGCATGTCTGCGCTGAATGCCAACCCGCTGTCGAATTACAGCAAGATCATGTCGGTCGGGGACTTGGCGCTGGTTGGCGGGGATGTCGCACTGGGTGCCAGCAAGCGCCTCGGTTACACCACCTATTCACGCGGGGTCTTGTGTGATGTGAGGAACGGCGGGCTCAAGCGCGACCTGACCGTGGCCTTTGAGAATGATGCTACCTTCGCCGAGGTTTTCCCAAGAGGCACAGGAAATTACACCGCGGACTACCTCTGCATCGATCCCGACAAGCTGGCGGCTTCGTCCGAACTGCAAACCAACGGCTACATCCACTGGGAAGTATTCAAGGACTTCTACAACACCAAGAAGTGGATCAAAACCCACACGGATGGAACGAAGTATCTCGACCCCGTACGTTACACCAAAGATGGGCCCTTCCTTAATTACACCTTCAATGGCACAGTTAATTTCCGTAATGACCCCCTAGGGGCCGGTGGTTGGAAAGGCTCCAAGTTTACGGCTGGCAGATTGGGACCCCATGCCATTGGGGACGCTGAATTTTTTAATGTGAATGGACCATACACAGAGTTGCCAGGCCTTCCCTATGGCGACTATCAGGTGGAATGGTGGCTCAACGGCAGGTTGCTCGCCCGGCAACCGAAGAACCACAGAGAATTCAAACACAGTCCGGTAATGCCGATCCTGCAGCGTTTCCAGACCAATGCTTGGATGGAGCAGCTCAATCCCACCACGATTCGCACCCATGCCCAGATGTGGAGTTCCCATTACAACCCTTACAATATCCCACTCTACGTGACGGGCGATAGCGGCGGACCGCGAATGCTCGGCACGCCATCCATCCGAGCCAGTTCCAATGCTCTGAGAGCGGGAAACACCCGGCGCTTCAATTACCTGCACGAAAACCAGAATGCGACGGGCGACCGGATGACCCAGACTACGATCGAGAACGTCGACATGAATGGCTACAAATTCGAGTTTCAGGCGCAGGAGCGGGTGATGCTCCAGCCGGGTCGTTCTCACGCCCTAGCATACGAGGATGCGGCGCAGATCGGTGTGAAACAAATCATGGACGGCTTCCTCTACAGTGAGAAGGTCAAGGATCTGACCGTGCAGAGTGTATTCCGGGATATCCAGTATGTATCCCGCAACGCTTCCACAGGACAGTGGGATGTTCCAGAGAATCTGCCCGCCAGCTATGACATGACTATTCAAATGTTTCTGATGAATGCGTCGATGTGTCACGGGGTGGGCGACAACAGTGGCGGCGGCGGCAACTTCGAGCTGCATCAGACCTTCTGGGCACCTTTCGCATGGGAAAAGGTCAACACCATGGGTGGTAAGCCCGGTAGGTCATTTGATCTCGGCACGGTGAGCGCGGCCACACTCAACGAAAACAAAATGGCCAGCCTTGGATTTAATCTCAGGACCACACGCGAAGCGGATGGGGTGCGGCCCTTGGTCGATGCCAACATTCGCTGCATGTTTGGCAACACCCGTTGGGATTCGGCGCTAAATCTTCCCTTGCTCGCAGCATACTCCTCCGAGAATGCGGGAATCATGGATGAAATGGTGATGCAGATGAGTACCGTTGATGCGCCCAAGGGCTACACCTACTGGGGTGCAGGCCGTGATCCGTCCTATGGTTACGACCGGGTGATCCTGTTTGATATCCCGCGCGCTGATTTGGTGTCACTGGGTCAGTTGCAGCATGCGGGTGCTGGTCGCTTCAGTTATGAGCCGACCTACATTGTCGGTAATTCCTACGCCAACCCGCGTATTCCTCAATCCAACTGGAAAGATGCGGTCACCGACACCTACAGCACCGACGCCAGAGGCTTGGCTAGCTATCCCATTACGGGTTCCTTCAATCTCTACGACGCCTCCTACCTCGTCAATGAGGTGCTATGGGACCGCTACACCTTCACCACGGTTCCCCAGGTGGCGGATAACGTTACCTCCCTGTCCGAACCCACACCGAACGATGCCCATTTCACCGCCTTGGCCGATGGCACAGCCAAGCTTCCGAATGCCAGGTATCTGCCCTATGCACCGCAGGGGTCGAAGTTTGACCGGGCGACCCTGCAGATGGCGAGTGTCAAGGCCAGCCGCACAGGAGCCTTTTACCACAATGCCGGGCACCTGCTTGTTGACGGCGCTTTCAATGTGAATTCCACCTCGGTGGATGCCTGGGAAGCATTCCTCTCGGGCACCCATTCGCTGCCGGTTGCGAAGGTGAACGAGTCCGGTGTGGTGACCGGTTTTGAGACCGCGCCCGAAGGCGTGCGCTTCCCGAGGGTGATGTCGGTTTTCGGAGAGGGTCAAAAAAAGGCCGATTTGGAGGAGGATTTCTGGACCGGCTTTCGCGAACTCGAGCAAACCGAGGTGCGCGCGCTGGCCACGGCGATTGTGGATGAGGTCGCGAAACGTGGCCCGTTCCTAAGCATGGCGGATTTCGTCAACCGTAAGCTTGAGAGCGGGGCGCTTGGCGAGTCCGGCGCACTTCAGGCGGCACTCGATGGCACCGTGAACGCGGGTATCGACTCCGATTTGGCGACCGGCAAACAAGGCGCGGGATTCCCCGGCCAGCTTCTCCAGGGCGATGTCCTGCAAGCCTTAGGCCCATCCATGACCGTGAGGTCAGATGTGTTCACCATCCGGGCCTATGGCGAGAGCGTGGAGGAATCCACGGGCAAGGTTCTGGCGCGCGCATGGTGCGAGGCGAAGTTGCAGAGGGCCCCCGATCCGATGGAGTGGTCGGGTTCCGGAAGTTTCCTTGGCGAATTGGGCAACCCTTCGTCCCCGTTCGGGCGGAGGTTCCGCATGGTTTCGTTCCGGTGGCTCAGCCCCGAAGAGATATGATATGAATACGATCAAACAAACATGCCGCTGCATACTGGCCTGCCTGATGGCCGGCAGTTCGTGGGCGCAGGAATCCACGGTCAGCCTGAGAACCCTTCAACTGGGCGGCGAGGAAATGCCCGAGTCGTTGGTCCGGGTGCCGGATGCGAAGGAGCCTGTGATGCTGACTTGGCTCACCTCGCAGCCGAACGAGCCGATCAAGGTAATCCACAACGGGAAATTGCAATTGTTCCGGCAGGCCCAGGATCCCGAAGGCGGGACGGTTCTGGAAATCATGGCAACAATCAACATTCCCAAGTCCGCGAAAGAGATCCTGCTCTTGGGTTGGTCGGACAACAAGGAGAGCAAATACGTGGCCATAGAAGACCAGTTTCTCGACGCGAAGTTCAACGAGTGGCTGGCCATCAATACCAGCGTGAACGACGTCGCCATCCTTGCCGGCGACGATGGCAAGCCTGTGCGCGTGAATCCCGGAAAGTCGGTTATTTTCCGGCCGAAAATTGAGGAAGGCAAGGGGGTGAAGGTTTTCGCGCAGACGATGCGAAAAGGTGAGCTGAAGACTTTCCTGTCCTCCTACTGGCCGGCATTTCCAGGGCAGCGCACACTCATTATTTTCTACGACGATGGCGATAAAATGCGCGCGAGGCGCATCGGTGATCGGTTCCTCGTGAAGAAAGAGAAAGAAGGTGAGTAAAGATGGCTCCGGCCGATCCATAACCGACCCGGCTCCCAACCAACATTTCCCCAAATCATGAAACGACATAGCACATCCGCCGTAATCGCGATGGCCGTTGCAAAGCACGCGGAATTCAAGGGCACGGTGATCACCGGCGATACCCGGCCATTCCAGCGTTCCGTCGAGGAATCGCCCTCGGGCTTCGGCTACCACTGGAACCAAATCGGCGGGTCCATGGGCAAGGCGACGCTTGATCTGTTAGGCAGGTGATGGATAGCCTCTCCGGCAGGAAGGAGCGCGCGACTCCAGTCGCGCAGGTTGCCGCACCAAATTTTAACCTGCACGACTGGAGCCGTGCGTTCCTTCCGAAGAACCAAAATTCACACTGACATGCATCTGATCTCAAAATTATCCGCCTGTGCCCTCGCATTGGCCTCCCTCAATTCCATATCATCCGCCGCTCTCTCCGAAGATGATTTCCGAAACCCTCCCATCGAGGCGCGGCCTTCCGCCCTGTGGACATGGCTCAACGGGTATGTGGATGACAAGCAGATCACCCGAGAGTTGGAGGAAATGAAGGCCAAGGGGATGCGCGGTGCCGTCATCTGGGATCTCGGCAGCATCTCCGATCCGCAAAAAATCATCCCGGCCGGCCCGGCGTTTCTCGGAAAGGAATCGCTCGGGCATATCCATCACGCGATGGACGAGGCGGAGCGGCTGGGGCTGGAACTCGGCATGGTCGCGGCAAGCAGTTGGAACTCCGGCGGCCCATGGATCACGCCGGACGATGCGAGTAAGAAACTGCTTTGGAGCGAGTTCAAGGTCGAGGGGCCGAGCGAGTTTTCCGGCGTTCTGCCGCTGCCGGAAAAAGTTGGGTCAGTGTTTCAGGAGACGGCGGTGATCGCCGTGCCGGGTAACGGAAAGCCGATTGTCCTCGATGCGAAACCCGATGCCGATGGCAGACTGGCATGGTCGGTGCCTGCTGGCTCGTGGAAAATCATGCGTTTCATCATGAGCAATACGGATGAGGAACTCAACTGCCCGA
>Ga0335398_10002681_pt1 | contig 27403 bp, 25 predicted proteins | sample BON03_FD_205742 | JGI IMG/M metagenome (GOLD analysis project Ga0335398, IMG submission 205742) | Freshwater microbial communities from Lake Bonney liftoff mats and glacier meltwater in Antarctica - BON-03 (spades assembly) (version 2) | ecosystem: Environmental > Aquatic > Freshwater > Ice >... | reverse complement strand
AGTTAACCTCATCATCAGGTAAGTCATTACCGCAAGAATGACATTGCGCTATTGTATGAAAAACAATGCTATCGGGAGTTTCAACCATTTTTAATTTACTGCCCTTATGTCCTTTTTGTCCACCTTGCGGTCTGTTAGATTTTGTGCGTAAACTTTTAGTTTTCCTAAAAGAATCTTGCGAAGGAGCAACGCTACTATTGTCACTATTTTTTGGATGCTCGTATTTTGATAGTTTGACTTTTAATACAGTATTTTCTTCTTGTAGCCTTTGTACCTGACATTTTAAGTCGGAAACAACTTTTAGCATCTCTTTTTTAAAAAGCGAAAACTCTTCTTTTAGTTCCAATAAGAGTTGTTTATCAGTCAAAATAATTTTGTTTTCACCAAGGTCTAAAACAAATTATAAAATAACAAATAACAAGAAAATATTCTATTGCATACTTATCAACCGATGTGAATAAACAACTGCTTTTTTTGAAACGGAATAACTAAAAATAAAATATTGTGGATAAAACAAATCAGATTGTTAACAACCACTAGACATCGGCTGAATAGTTACCAATACGCTAAAAATGCTACATACCAAAGATATTAAAAATTTATCAGAACTTAGTGCTACTTTTTGTGATACCCATAAAAAGTCAGAATTTTTTACCAACTATGTGTCGATATTAAAATTAGGAAAACTACACGCCATTTTCCAATCGGGAAAACAAAAAGGCATTTCTAGTTTGTTGCTTTTAAATATTTTAATCTGTTTTCCATTTATAGACACCCAGAATGTGCATCGTTTTATAGGTAGCAAATGGCATTGTTTTGCAAATCATGGAAAAGATGCTTACTATCGTTTAAAAAAGAACCCAAAGATTAATTGGCGTAATTTCCTTTTTGGAGTTGTCAAGCAAATGCTACTAAAGGTTTCTGAAGATGATTCTAAAAACGCAGTGAGCGCTTTTATTTTTGATGATACTTCTATCGCTAAAACAGGGTACAAAATAGAGGGTATATCCAGAAGTTTGGAATCACGTTATTAAACGTAGTATTCTAGGCTATCAGCTTTTGATAATGGGGTATTATGACGGAGTTTTATTTATTCCTATTGATTTTTCATTCCATCGAGAAAAAGGAAATAACAAAAAAAATCTGTATGGTTTAAAACCAAGACACTATAAAGAACACTATAAAAAGAAGGTTTGTAAACAAAGTGCTGGTTTTCATAGAAGAAAAGAGTTAAACAGTAGTAAAATAGCATCCTCTGTAAAGATGATAAAAAGGGCTGTAAAAAAAAGCATTGTAGCAGATTATGTACTAACAGACAGTTGGTTTACGTGCTGGGAAATGGTAAAAACAACGATAGATAATGGTTTAAAATATGTAGGAATGTTTTCCAAAGTAAAGACAAGGTTTGTCTTTAGAGCAAAAAAAATGACCTATAAAGAAATAAGAATATACAACAGAAAACAGACTAAAAGAAACAAGAAGTTTAATCTCTACTATATTAGAACTGTTGTAGAGTGGAACGGAATACCTGTGGTATTGTACTTTACTAGAAAAGGAAAACACGGTAAATGGAAAGTGATATTAAGTACAGACTTGTCAGCTAATTTCAACAAAACAGTAGAAACATATCAGTTACGTTGGTCTATCGAGGTGTTTTTCAAGGAAACCAAACAGCTATTAAATTTCACTAGCATCCGAAAGTCGGGATTTTAAAAAGCCTTCAGAATCACGTATTTTTGAGTTCTACCAAAAACTTTTCAAATATGGGACTCTTCAGGCGAAACAAAAATAACAATAAACCAGTCATTCGACAAATTTTAGATTTAGTACCCCATTGGTTATTTAGAAGTTGCACCAATACCTACAAAACAGATAAAGGTGTTCACTAGCGTCCGAAAGTTTTTATAATTAGTGCTTTGCTGAAAATCTAGTAATTTTATACACACAAAAAGCTATATACCAAACGTTGAAAAAAAGACTCAAGAAATTATCTTGAGTTTTAATTTAAATTATAATCATTTTCAGTTCGTTAGAATCAAGTCCTGATTCTTGATTCTAAAAACGCAACGCCTTAAATCTTTTTCAACTTACCTCCTACTATAATTTGGTGCTTCTTTGGTAATTGCAACATCATGCGGATGACTTTCATTAATTCCGCTTGCAGTGATTCTTATAAATTTTCCAGTTTCTTTAAGTGTTTCTATATCTTTTGCGCCACAATAACCCATTCCTGCTCGTAAACCACCAATAAATTGATGAATACTTTCATCTAAATCTCCTTTATATGGAACACGACCAACTATACCTTCTGGAACTAATTTTTTAATATCATCTTCTACATCTTGAAAATAACGATCTTTAGAACCTTGTTTCATCGCTTCCACAGAACCCATTCCTCGATACGATTTAAATTTTCTTCCTTCATAAATAATCGTTTCTCCAGGCGATTCTTTTGTTCCTGCTAATAAAGAACCCAACATAACCGAATCTGCTCCCGCAGCAATTGCTTTAGGAATATCGCCAGTATAACGAATTCCGCCATCTGCAATAACTGGAACTCCGCTTCCTTTAATCGCAGCTGCAACTTCTAAAACAGCAGAAAATTGAGGAAAACCTACTCCAGCGACAATTCTTGTTGTACAAATAGAACCCGGACCAATACCTACTTTTACGGCATCTGCACCCGCTGCAACCAAATATTTTGCTGCTTCCGCAGTTGCAATATTTCCAACGACAACCTCTAAATCTGGAAATTTTGCTTTCACTTTTTTAAGTACATCAACAACACCTTTTGTATGTCCGTGAGCTGTATCAATAATTACCGCATCAACTCCTGCATTTACCAATGCTTCTGCTCTTTCCAGAACATCCGCAGTAACCCCTAAAGCGGCTGCAACGCGCAAACGACCATAAGTATCTTTGTTTGCAATTGGTTTTTGAGTCACTTTTGTAATGTCTCTGAACGTAATTAATCCGTTGAGTTTGTAATTTTCATCAACAATTAATAATTTTTCAATTTTATTTTTCTGAAGGATAATTTCTGCATCTTTTAAAGACGTCCCAATAGAAGCAGTTACCAAATTTTCTTTGGTCATTACTTCTGCAATTGGTCTTTGATTGTCATGCTCAAAACGCAAATCTCTGTTCGTAACAATTCCTTTTAAGATTCCGTTTTCATCAATAATCGGTATTCCGCCAATTCCATGCTCACGCATATTTTGCTTTGCATCTAAAACAACAGCAGTTAAAGGAAGTGTAACAGGATCTAGAATCATTCCGCTTTCTGCACGTTTTACTTTACGTACTTCTTTAGCTTGTTGTTCAATTGACATGTTTTTATGCAAAACACCAATTCCGCCTTCACGAGCCATCGCAATTGCCATCGCAGATTCTGTAACTGTGTCCATTGCAGCAGATGCAATAGGTACATTTATAGTAATATTTCTAGTAAATTTTGTTTGAATATTTACTTCTCTTGGAAGTACATCAGAAAAAGCGGGAACTAATAATACATCATCGTATGTTAAGCCTTCTCCTAAAATTTTTGATAAGTGAGCGTTCATTTGCAATCAATTAGATTTAATTGCATACAAATTTACAACTTAATATTGAATTGAAACAAGCTATAAAATATAAATTAAAAATTTTATTTTGAAAAACATTCAGAAAAAATGCTTTTTATAAGATGATAAAAAGTAATTTGATTATCCGCAAAATAACATAATACTATAAGTTATCTAATGTTATCGTAACATCTGTGCTACATTATAAAAACTGACTGTTTGTTTTTTTCTTCGTAAACCAGCTTGCCCGTTGGCAGGTCTGCAATATCTGTGGGATAAATTCTGCAACTCGTTTCTATTTATTTCCTGCTAACTACTCAGAAATTCGCAGATTTTTAGCTAATATGACAAAATACGGATATACAGTTAATTTAATAACTAAAACTTTAATTCTAAAGTAACATAATAATTTCTTGGCGCAGATGGGATAATTCCTGGTCCAGGATAACCTGTTGCTCTTCTTGTAAAATAATTCTCGTCTAATAAATTATTAATGCCTGTTTCTAATTTTGCAAATTTATATTTGTATGAAGCAGAAAAATCTAAAATTTGATACTCAGGAATTTCACCAACTATTCCGCTTATATCTCCAAAACCAGAATTTTCTGCATCTGTAAATTGATCAGACAAATAGGAATACTGAATGCTAGAACTAAAATTTTTATATCCAAATTTAAGTCCCGTTTTCAAGTTGACATCTGAAACGAACTCAACTTTTTTTCCTAAAATTCCGTTTGTAATTGCTCGTGTATATTCCGAATTTATAAATGACGTATTAATAAAATAATTAAGTACAAACTGATTATCCATGTCTAAAATCTTTTTTAAATTGAAGTCAAAAAGCGATTCAATTCCCAAAATTCTAGCATCACCAATATTAGTTCTTAACTGTCCTAAATTATTTACGGGCGGAATTTCTGTATACAAAAACCCGATTCTGTCTTTGTAAAATAACCCAAAAACATTTACTTCATAAGACAACCAATTGTTCCAATTTCCTCTTGCTCCCATATCTGTAGAAAATCCTTTTTCATCTTGCAAATTTTTATCTACCGCATTTGATGGATTTATAATATTAACATCAGAAAAAGTAATTGATCTATAGTTCTGTGAAATATTACCATAAAATTCAACAGAATTATTTGTTTTATAACTTGCTCCTAAACCCAATAAAACAAAAGAACGTTCTTTACTTTCATTAATAATTATATCATTATTTCCAATGGGATTTCCTGCACCGTCAAAATTGGTAGTTCTTGAAGAACCATTGCTTCCCGTTTTTATATATTCGAATCTTGCTCCTGGTGTAATGGATAATTTTTTTGATAAGTAGAAAATATTTTCACCAAAAAACGCTACATTCAAATTCGGGTTTCTAAAATCTCCTTGGATTCTATAATTCGGAAAACGATCTAAAGCGGATGAAAAATTTGCATCAGATTCATCTGTTCCTGGACCTTGAATATTGGTGTTATTTGCTTTGTAAAATTTGGTTCCTAACAAATAGGTTGCCTTTTTATCGAAGAATTTATATTCACTTAATAAACGAGTTTCAAAACCAAAATTATTAAAATTACCGGTTAATAATTCTCTTGCTTCGCCAGTATCGGCTAAATCTACCCTCCTATTTCTAAACCCAATTGATTTTCTCGACGCATCTAACCCGAATAAATTGAATGAAAAATTCGTTTTTACTGAAATTTTATATTCCCATTTCAAATTATACAAAAACCAATCTACTTTAAACCAGTTTCTTGCACGATTACTTTGCAACGGATCTTCATTAAAAGTTCTATCTGTTAATCCGCCAGCTTGCTGCGCCAAATAATCTAAATAGGTTAACTCCACAGACAACTTACTTTTTTCATTGAATTGATAACCAACACGCGCAAATGCATTTTTCGATTCGAATTGAGAATTTGGTCTAAATCCGTCTCCTTTTTTATAGTTGAAATACGTGTAATAAGAAACCTTATTTTTTGTACCACTCGCACTTGTAAAATTGGTGTACAAACCAAAACTTCCTAACGTGTTTCGGGTAATTAGTTCTAATTCTTTATTCGGATTTGGTTTCTTGGTAACAAAATTAATCAATCCGCCAAACTGCGTTCCATATTGTAAAGAAGCCGCACCACGAATAATCTGAATCTCATCTAAACCTTCGGATGCTGGCGTATAATAACTTTCTGGATAACCCAAAACATCTGCACTAATATCGTAACCATTTTGTCGCGTGTTAAAATTTGCAGTTCTGTTTGGATCTAAACCTCGACCACCAATATTTAGTTGCAAACCCGCATCATCATTCTGAAAAATGTTTAATCCTGCAATTTGATTGTAAATTTGTCTTGCATTGTTAGATGCCAAATTTGCCGCAGATTGATTCACCAAAATAACTTCTGTTTTCTTTCCTGCAAAGATGGATGTTCCCTCCACATCTTTTAATCGTTTTAACTCAAAAACTTTTTCTGTTCTTGCCTTTATTTCTATTTCTGATAATTCTTCTGTGAAATTTTCTAAAACAACTTTAATACTTACGTAATTTTCTGACGATAGAAACAGATTCTTTAATCGATAATTTTCAACATAAAAAAGTATTGAAATTTCTTTTTTTTCTGTTGAAAAAGTAAACTTACCTAAAACGCCTGTTTGTGCTAATAATTTACCATTTTCATCATACACTTGCACTTTGTTTATCGGAATATTTTCTTGAGAAACAACAGTTCCTGTTACTTTGTATTGAGAAAAAACAACACAACTTATAAATACAAAAGCAATCGTTAAGATTTGTTTTTTAAAATTCATTTTAGATTCCTTTAATTTTAATTTCTGATGAAAATGGTAAAATCCATTTTTTATGTTTAAATGATTCTTTTTGTTGAAATAAATCTACGGCTTCATCAATGTATTTCTCACTTAATCTTCCGTTTAAAGCTACATAACTTTCTGCAAAAACACCAACATTTTTGTGACCTTGAATTTTAAAGTGATCACCTAAATATTGTGCATATTCTAAAATAAAATCAGGTTGAAAACTCATTTGTTTTTCTTGAAAGGATGTTAAAAAATCTTTATTATCAACTACAAATGAAGAGTTGCTTTTTAAATCTACTATTTTAAAAGTTGTGCTTCCTGCTTTTTCCATTAACATCACTCGCCATGAAAAACGGTAACCTTCTTCTGTCCAAAATAATTCTCCTGGATAGATTAAATAACGTAGAGGGAATAAAATCTGAATTGTAAAAAAAAACAGCTAAAACTCCTAAAATAAACTTTCTTTTAGTTTTTGCGAATTGATAATTTTGTTCCGTTATTAAAGCAGTTCTAGATACAATTCCGCGGAAAAAAGCGGAATTACTTGAACTGACATTTAGAATCTGTTTTTTGATAAAGTCAATTATTTTTTGGTGAAAATTAGCTTCAAAAAAAATCAATGCAGAAATAATCATAATAAAAGGAAACATACCAATTGGAAATAAAACTCTTGTAAATACATGAAAAAACACCACCAATGCAAATGCAAAAATTCGTGTTTTTTTTATAAAGTAGCAAAAACGGAATGCTTAAATCGTATAATAGACCTCCCCAACTCATTGCATAAAAAAACCATTCTTGTTGCATTATGTTTTCGCCAATAAATGGAAGATCGTATTTAGATGGTAACCAAATTTTTAGAGGCATTGCTCTAAACAACCAATCTGAATTTAATTTCGCTAAACCAGCAAAAAGATAAACAATTGCCAATAAAAATTTTATACTATCTATCGTCCATTTTGGAACTTTTAGAAATTGTTTTTTACGTAGAAAAGCATCCACAGAAAAAGTTGCATTTGCTGGCAAAAAAATAAGTAGAAAGCTTAAAATACTTATAAAGTAATAATGATTTAAATAGGTAGTTTTATCCATTAATTCGATATACAAAAAAGATAGAAAAAATGCAATAATTGCAATTCTGTATTTGTAACCAATTGCCACAAAAATTGCTGAAATTCCGCAAATTACAAATAGCAAATACGTGTAATTTCCAATTGGTTTTATCCAACTAAATCCATAATAAGAAAAATGAAAGTTTGGCTCTAAATATAACTTTTCTATCCAACCGTTTGCCCAAAAGCGGATAATACTTACAAACATCATCAACCCAAAAAACAAACGAAATACAGCTAAAGGTGCTGCATTTGTTTGTTTGATTTGGAGTTGCAATAAACAGTTCTCCTTCAACTTTTAATGTTTCCATTTTATTAGAAAAATCATAATAAGCCGGAATTATAATATTATCTGCAATATTGATTAGCATTGCATTTCTATCAAAATTATCAGCAATTGTTGGAACATCGTCTTCGTTCGTAGAACACGCAAAAACACTAGCAACTAAAATGGTGACTATTAAAATTTTTTTTAACATCTTATTTTTTATTTATTATAAAAATTATAAATGATGAAAAGCAATCAAAATAGATTGCTTTTTAAAACTAAAAATTGTTGTTAAACTTAATTACTAGCATCTGCTACAGTAAAGTTAAATTTGGCTGCAATACTAGTTGAAATTTCATCTAAAGTAGTTGTTGAAACATCCTAAAAACCATTGTCTACTTGTAGTTTGCTCATAAAACCATCTATTTCTGCTTTTGTAAAATAAGACCCTGTAGAATTTGGTTTTCTTGTAAATTGCAAACTATACACAAAACCTAATGCTTCTGATAATGCATGAAAAGCAGATGCTTTATCATCTGTGGTTAATTTTTGTTTGCCATTTTGTAAATAATAAATTCCTCTTACCGCAATAACAGTAGAAATTTTTTCTTTTAAAATAGCGATTTGCGCATCTCTAATTGGGTAATTTTTTTCTATAATTGCAGTTCTACCTAATTTAAAAGCGTTGTAAATATCGTCACCAATAGTAGAAAAATTTGGGCTCTCATTTACCTTTCCTACATATTCATTTAAAAACTTGTCCGCTTCAAATGTTAGTGAAATAATATCTGCTTCATTTCCATACAAATACCCGAATGCTTCATCCCATTTATGTTCCATGGAAGTGTAATTTTTACCACTTAATAAAAGTGTTGCATCGTTATCTGCTTTATTTGTTCCTTCATCTAAAACAGCAGTACTTAAATAATTATTTAAAATTTAATCTGCCATTAAAGCACCAACTAAACCTTTAGCAATTAACTGATTATATTCGATACCTTTTTCATTTACATATCTAATAGAGCCGCCACCAGCTTGCTGAATTTGACCAGAAACTCCTGCGGAAGCATTCGTATTCCAATTCGGAAAAACATCGTTTACTTGCGCTGCAATCCAACCATCAAACTGATTTTTAATTGCTGCTGCATTTGTAGAATTTGTAGAAAAGAAGTCTTTTGATGCTGCCGTTTTACTTCTAATATTTTTTGATGATGCGTTTAAAGTTGCGTCAGAAAAATTACTTTGACCTGCTTCATGTGCAAATTTTGCATTTAAAGTTTCAACAGTTTCCGACGTGATTGTTAAAGCTGTAGTAAACTCCGCTCCCATTTGTATTCTAGCTGTTTGTCAGTCAAAACTTACTGTTGAAGCTCCGTTTCTTTCAAAACTATAGGTTGCTGGAACTACGGTTTGCATACTTTCTGTCTCGTCATTATTGCAGGAAATTAAAGTGGCAATAATAGTTAATGATAATAGTACTCTCTTTATTTTATTTAGATTAATTATAAATAGTTATTTTTTATTTTGCAAATATACTATACATAATTATTTTTCACGAAGTTTATTTAGAATAAATAAAGATAATAAAATAAATTTAACTAATTAATTTCTAACACGTTACCAATTAAATTAATTTGATAAAAGTTAAAAAACGGCCAATGCTTTGTTATAAGCGCTTTCAAAACTCATTGGCTTTATTCCGGTTTCTACTTTTTTTGCTGTAAAGTAAGAGAGTAATTTTTCCGTTGGCATGTTTCCAGTCAGTTCGTCTTTTGCCATTGGGCAACCTCCATACCCTTTTATTGCACCGTCAAAACGGTTACAACCTGCAGTAAATGCAGCATCAACTTTTTCATGCCATTTGTCTGGAGTGGTGTGTAAATGTGCACCAAATTCTATGTTTGGATATTGCGGAATTAAATTCGAAAATAAATACGAAATCACTTCTGGCGAAGAACTACCAATCGTATCAGAAAGTGATAAAATCTTAACGCCCATTTTTGCTAATTTCTCTGTCCAATCGCCAACAATTTCAACATTCCAAGGATCTCCATACGGATTCCCAAATCCCATCGATAAATAAGCAACCACTTCTTTGTTACTTTTATCAGCAATATCTAAAATTTCTTCTAATGATTTTATGGATTCGTCTATTGTTTTGTGGGTATTTCGCATTTGAAAGTTTTCTGAAATCGAAAATGGAAAACCCAAATAATCAATCTCTTCAAAAACGGAAGCATCTTGTGCTCCTCTTGTGTTTGCAATAATTGCAAGTAGTTTACTATTTGTTTTTGATAAATCTAATTTTGATAAAACGTCCGCGGTATCTCGCATTTGCGGAATCGCTTTTGGCGAAACAAAACTCCCAAAATCAATCGTATCAAAACCAACTTTTAAAAGCGAATTGATGTACAATGCCTTTATTTCTGTAGCTATAAAATGAGATTTTATGCCTTGCATCGCATCTCTTGGGCATTCTATGATTTTCACTTTTTTCATTAACCCAAAGATACAATAATTAGAATCTTTTACGGAAGTAAAATTAAAACAGCAATCAACACAAAAACAATAATCTGTGCCCATTTTAAAACCAAACCTATTTTAGATTTCCTTTTTAATGCTGATGATATTCTTCCGCCTAAAATTGCAATTGTACTAAAAACAACAAATGAAGTTAGAATAAAGAGGCCGCCTAAAATATAAAACTGAAGTACAGTTGATAGTGTTTTTGAAAACAAAAACTGCGGAAAAAATGCTAAAAAGAAAATGGTAACTTTCGGATTCAACACATTCATTAAAAAACCTATTTTAAACAATTGCCAAGTTGTTTTTTGAGGCGTATTTTCTTTCGAAATTATAATTCGAGCATCAGATTTATACACTCGAAATGCTAAATACAACAAGTAACTTGCACCAAATATTTTAATAGTTAAAAATAAATTTTCATTTTCTTTAATTATTAATGATACTCCAAAAGCAACTAAAGTAGTATGAATTATACAACCTGTCATCAATCCAAAAACAGTTGCTAAACCAAATTTCTTTCCATTTACAATACTTTGTGTAAGTACAAAAATATTGTCTGGTCCTGGCGAAATTGCCAAAACAAATGTTGCGAGTACAAAAGAGAAAAGTATTTCTATCATTTTTATTTTAGAAGGGAAATTTTTGATTTTTTACTGAAAAGAAAAATCCCGATTTGAAAATTCAAATCGGGATTTACATATTTTATTCTAATGAAATTTTGAGATTCTTCGTTGCTCCTATCGTCGCTCTGTCAGAATGACATTTTGATTATAAAAGTCTAGAACTTTGTTTCCATTTGTAAATACTGTAAAAACTCTTTTTTAGCTTCTTTTTCTTTGAATTTTCCGCCAAACTCACTGGTTACAGTTGAACTTTCTATATCTTTAATTCCGCGAGAATTTACACACAAATGTTTTGCGTCAATTACACACGCAACATCTTCTGTACCTAGTGCTTCTTGCATTGATTGCACAATTTGCATGGTTAAACGCTCTTGAACTTGTGGTCTTTTTGCAAAATATTCCACAATTCTGTTCATTTTTGACAAGCCGATTACTTTTCCGTGTGAAATATAAGCAACATGCGCTCTTCCAATAATTGGTAATAAATGATGCTCACAAGTAGAATACACAACTATGTTTTTTTCTACCAACATTTCACCATAATTGTAATTATTTTCAAAAGTAGATGGTACTGGTTTATTTGCAGGATTTAAACCCATAAATAACTCATTTACAAATGCTTTTGCTACTCTTTTTGGAGTTCCTTGAATGCTATCATCATTCAAATCCATTCCTAAAGTATATAAAATGTCTTTTACGCTTGCTTCAATTTTCTCTATTTTTTCAGCATCTGAGAGTTCAAAAGCATCATCACGAATCGGGTTTTTAGCCGAAGTGAAAATGTGGTTCTCTCCTATTTCATCCTGTTTTTCTTCGCTCATAGTATTCTTTAATTCGAACATTTTTTATTTTCTGAATTTGGACTGCAAAAATACAACAAACTTTTGATATTCATAAATTGGTTTTCTTTTACGATTTATTTGAAATGAGTATAAATAAATTTTAAATTAATTATAATTTAATTATTGCTATTTATTTAACACAGAGATTCTGTGTCAACATGCAACAAAAAATCCATATATTTTTTATAATTTTGTTTCTCAAAGCGGCTTTAAGCTAGTTTCTAAAGGACTGGAGTGTCTAATTAAATTATATAAAGTGATTATCTCTCCTCGTTTTTTCTACTGGTTGGATATTCTGGATATAATTATAAATCAATTATTCCTTACATTCTATTCAAACTCTAAAAGATAAAAAAAATGAGTTAATTTCTATGTGACAATATACTTCTTGAGCTATTTAGAGAGATATTTACCCTCATTCTTTTCACTTTAATTTAGCAAACTATTTATAAAACTTATCACTTTTACAAATAGCAAAATTTACCTCTCACAAACATAGGAGAGACATTAGAAACACGTAGGATTTGTTTTGTCATCCTTTTTGTCTTTCTGAATGCAGTGCAACTCAATAAAGAATTACCGATTATTATATTGCGAGTTTAGAGATTCTTCCTATCGTCAGAATGATATTTGATTTACTATTCAGAACTACAAAAAACTCTGAATCGCTAACTCATATCCTTTTAAACCAAAACCAAAAATAACACCAGCTGCATTGGCAGAAAGGTAGCTTTTTTGTCTAAAATCTTCTCTAGCATGAACGTTAGAAATATGAACTTCAATAACTGGAGTCTCTATAGATTTTATAGCATCTCCAATACCTACAGAAGTATGTGTGTAAGCTGCGGCGTTTAATATAATTCCGTCATAATCAAAACCAACTTCATGCAATTTGTCAATGATTTCACCTTCAATATTCGACTGAAAATATGCCAATTCAATAGTTTTGAATTTTAGTTGTAACCCTCTAAAGTATTCTTCAAAAGTTTGTGAACCATAAATTTCTGGTTCGCGTTTTCCTAAAAGATTTAGGTTTGGTCCGTTTATAATAATAATTTTCATAAGTTCAAAAATACAACATTTTGTAAATAAAAAAACGGAAGCAAATTGCTTCCGTTTTAAAATTTATTTATGTTATCAATTATAATCCAAATGCAAAACCAAGACCCACATAATTAAAATCCCTAACATCTCCAGAAACACCTTGATAAGATAATATTAATTGACTAGTAGCACCAATGTTAAAACCTAAAACTGGTTTGTAGTAAAAGCCACCGTCATTTCCATCATTCAATCCAAATGCATAACCAATATCAGATCCTATCGAAAAATCTTCTGTTAAACCAAAACGAAATGCACCAGCTAAGGGTAAAAAAGAAGTATTGTCATAATCAGGAAGAACCCCGTTATCACCTCCAAAATAATTAGTGTATCCAGCAGTTAAACCGATATCGAAACTATCATTAATATACTTCATAAAATAAACATCTGCAGACAATGCAAAATTAGATTGGTCTTTTACATCACCAACTGGTAAACCAGCAGTCACAACTATACTTGGCGTAAATTGCGCTTTTGCCGTAAATGAAAATGCAATTACAGCTACTGACATTAAAAATACTTTTTTCATAATAAATTAATTTTTGAAGTTAAAATCAGTTACGAAACTAATAAAGATTCTATCAGTAAGTGTTAAAATCTTGTGAATATTATAATTAATTCTTAAATATATTTCAAATAAAATTAGTAATTTCACGTTATGAAATGGCAAAATGCACTGCAAGATTTTAAGTTGTTTTTACAAATAGAAAGAGGCTTATCTAAAAATACCATTGCTAGTTATGAGCGAGATATTCAAAAATTAAATCTGTATTTAGAGCACCATAAAATTACTGCTTCTCCTTTGGAAATTGATGCTGAACTAATTCAACAATTTATCTATGAAGTTGCTAAAAAAGTAAAACCAAGAAGCCAAGCTAGAATAATTTCTGGTTTACGTAGCTTTTTTGATTTTTTGATTTTTGAAGATTACCGGAAAATAAATCCTACTGATTTATTAGAAACCCCAAAAATAGGATTAAAATTACCCGACACTTTGAGTGTCCATGAAATTGATGAACTTCTATGTGCCATCGATTTAAGCCATCCGCAGGGCGAAAGAAATAGGACTATTTTAGAAACTATTTACAGTTGTGGCTTAAGGGTTACGGAATTAATCACGCTAAAAATTTCTGATTTGTTTTTTGATGAAGGTTTTATTCGTGTAATTGGTAAAGGAAACAAACAACGTTTCGTTCCTATTCATTTAAACGCTCAAAACTATATTAAAACGTACATTGCTACAATTAGAGTTCATAGTAAACCAAAAAAAACGTTTGAAGACACGCTTTTTCTAAACAGAAGAGGAAGTGGTTTAAGCCGCCAGATGATTTTTATGATTCTTACCGATTTAGCAACTAAAATAAAGCTAAACAAACAAATTAGTCCGCATACATTGCGTCACTCTTTCGCCACACATTTATTAGAAAACGGAGTAGATTTAACCGCAATTCAGCAGATGTTAGGTCATGAAAGCATTACTACCACAGAAGTGTATGTGCATTTGGATAGAAGTTTTTTAAAGAAAATACTTGAGAAATATCATCCTAGAGAATAAAAGAGGCTGAAAAAAAATATCATATTTAGCTTGTCGAAATATTTTAATATATTGATAATCAATATCGATTTTGATAAGCTAAACATGATAAATGAAATGGACTTTTCAGATAGCCTTTTGCTATACTTAATTTTTATTCTATTCTATAAAAGAAAAAGGTTTCCCTATAGAGTCTTTGGGAATTTGAATATCTAAAATCTTTGCAACAGAAGCTGCTATTTGATTTGTGTATAACTGTTCTTCTGATACAATCTCTCCTTTAACTTCTATTTTATTTCCAAAAGCAATTACCCAAACTTGATCTGTATTTTTTATAGTATTTCCATGATGTTTCCATGTATCTAAAGGGGTTGTACCTCTGCCATGATCTGTAGTAATTATAAAAGTAGTTTTCTCTTTAAAGAAATCCTCAAAAGTTTGAGAACCATATATTTCTAGCTCTCTTTTTCCTAATAAATTTAAATTGGATCCGTTGATGATAATTAGTTTCATATTGCTAAAATATAACAAATAAAAAACGGAAGCAAAAATGCTTCCGTTTTAAATTCTATAAATATATTTATCTTATAAAGAAAACATAGCACCAACTCCGAAATTAGAAATAGTACTACCTTCTTTACTCATACCAGTATAAGTTGCTTGCAACATTACTTTTTCACTAATATTATAACCAACCATTGGTCTGTAATAAAAAGCACCTTCAATATCATCAGGGCTAATTCCAATACCATAACCTAAATCAGCTCCAATAGTAAATTTTTCAGAAGCAGCAAAACGCGCAGCTGCAGCTATAGGTAAAAAAGAAATATCATCTGCATCAAATCCACTTCCAAGTATATCTTTTTTTCCAATATAATGAAGATAAGAAATAGAGGGACCAACTTTAAATTGATCAGAAATTTCAAATAAATAATTAGCTTCCACAGAAATTGCTAAAGAAGAAATATCACTAATGTCTCCTGTTGGAAAACCAATACTAACACCAGCATTAAAGCTTCCATTTTGTGCATTTACATTTCCTAAACCTACTAATACAAAAGCTGCAATAAATAATACTTTTTTCATAATTTTTAATTTAATTTATAATAATTAGTTTATTAAAATCATATTTGACACAATTCATCCTTAACAGTATTTATTATTATTAAAATGTCAGGTGAAATAAATAGCATTTTTAAATTTCCACTCAAAGATAAGTTATTTTTACAGAATAATAATGTTTTTTTTTATGAAATGGCAAAACGCAATTAGAGATTATCAATTGTATTTAAAAATAGAACGAGGTTTATCTCAAAACACGATTGATAGTTACTCTAGAGACTTAGAAAAGTTATTACTCTTTATTGAGGAAAATAAAACCAACTACACTCCTATTTCGATTGATGAAGTTACCATTCAACAATTTATTTATGTTATTGCAAAAAAAGTAAATCCTAGAAGTCAAGCAAGGATAATTTCTGGTTTAAGAAGTTTTTTTGATTATTTAATTTTTGAGGATTATCGTTCTGATAATCCAACAGATTTAATTGAAACTCCAAAAATTGGAAGAAAATTACCCGATACTTTATCTGAAAATGAAATAAACGATTTAATTAATGCCATAGATTTAAGTCACCCACAAGGAGAACGCAATAAAACTATTTTAGAAACAATTTATAGTTGCGGTTTAAGAGTTAGTGAAGTAATCACTTTAAAAATTTCTGATTTATTTTTTGAAGAAGGGTTTATAAAAGTTTTAGGAAAAGGAAATAAAGAACGGTACACTCCGATAAATTACAACACTCAAAAATATATTGCTTTTTATATAAAAGACATTAGAAGTCATATTTCACCCCAAAAAGGACATGAAGATACCTTGTTTTTAAATAGACGAGGAAAAGGATTATCCCGTCAAATGATTTTTATGATTATTAAAAATTTGGCGATACAAATAAATTTGAATAAAAAAATTGGACCACATACGTTGCGTCATTCTTTTGCAACGCATTTATTAGAAGGCGGAGCAGATTTAAGAGCAATTCAGCAGATGTTAGGTCATGAAAGCATTACTACCACAGAAGTGTATGTGCATTTGGATAGAAGTTTTTTAAAGAAAATACTTGAGAAATATCATCCTAGAGAATAAAAGAGGCTGAAAAAAAATATCATATTTAGCTTGTCGAAATATTTTAATATATTGATAATCAATATCGATTTTGATAAGCTAAACATGATAAATGAAATGGACTTTTCAGATAGCCTTTTGCTATACTTAATTTTTATTCTATTCTATAAAAGAAAAAGGTTTCCCTATAGAGTCTTTGGGAATTTGAATATCTAAAATCTTTGCAACAGAAGCTGCTATTTGATTTGTGTATAACTGTTCTTCTGATACAATCTCTCCTTTAACTTCTATTTTATTTCCAAAAGCAATTACCCAAACTTGATCTGTATTTTTTATAGTATTTCCATGATGTTTCCATGTATCTAAAGGGGTTGTACCTCTGCCATGATCTGTAGTAATTATAAAAGTAGTTTTCTCTTTATAGAAAGCATCTTGTTGTGTGAAATTCCACAATTTTTGAATAAATTCATCGGTTCTGTTTGCTGATCTTAAATACGCATCATACTTACCATCGTGCGCAAAATCATCGGTTTCACCATAAGAAATATAAACTAATTTTGGATGTTTCTTTTTTAAAGTTTCCATAGCGAAATAATGTGTAAAAGCATCCAAACGAACGCTTCCCCAAGGACTCGGCGTTTCAGCTTGCAACTCATTTAAGAAAACTTCTTTGTCAGATAAATCAGTTCCTTTTGCTTCTCTAAAACCTGCATTTACATACAAACCACTTCTTTCTTCATTAATGATAAAAGGAAAAACATCCCAACTTCCAAAAGCTGCAACTTTGCCTCTATAAGCATCTGATTTTTCTGCAATTTCTAAAATTGTTGTATTCGGATTCGGAATTTTATCGTTGCTATTTATTCTTTTATCATCAGCTTTCCCCGTTAAAATTTCATTGTAACCAGGATATGAAAAATGCATTCCGTTTGTTAAATTCATTTTACTTCCTAACCAACGGTTTCCATGAACTTGCCCAATTTCGGCTACTTCATTCCAAATAAAAGGAAATAATATTTCTCTTCTTTCTTTTGCTGTTTCTTTCCAAAATTGATTTTTTAATCCTTCTGTATCGTTAACATATTCTTTATTTGCTACCAATAAAGAATCTGCGCCAGAAAATAATTCCTGCCATCGTAAACCATCCAACGTAATCACAAATACTTTAGAAGATTGATCCTTCAAAATTACTTTTTCTTGTTTCTTTTCTGATGAACAAGCGGCAAATATTAATAAAAATACTACAGATACTAATTTTATACTTTTCATTATTCTTTTGTTTTAAATGTTTCTATTTCTGACCAATTACTCCAATTTAAAAACTGATCTCTATAACGGACGCGTACGTAATAAACGGCATTATTGTTTAGCTTTCTGTCTAGAATCTCATCCGTTAAATCATCATCCTTTTGTCTATTTTCTTTGTAATACCAATTTTCATGTTGTTTCCAAGAATCATACACTTTTTTAGAAAAATCTTTAGTTGTAGAAACTTGCCAATTAGCACCTGCATGAAAAGCATCTTCCTTTTTACTCTGAAAAGAATTTGCTTTTAAAAGTACTTTATAAATTGGTTTTTCAACTTTACCAAAATCTGTTAAAATAGGTGTATTAGGTTGAATCGTTTTCTTAAAAATAGTGATACTGTCTCTTAATTCGTTATTTCTAAACTCAATATTATTTCCTCTACTAATTCTTTTTAAAGTAAAAGACGGGTTTTCTTTATCTGGGTTAATTGTTGCTAGCACAAAACCATATTCATCTTGTGTAACCGTAAATTCGTCATAATCTCTCCCTTCAAATTCGCCCCAATTATCAATAGCTCCACCCGCAGAAGCAACATTTACCCAAAGATGTTTGTGTTCTTTAGATTGCCCTCTAGAATACCCATGTGTGTGCCCAAAAAAGTGTAAACTAGGTTTGTTGGTTTTATCGGTAAAATCTTCTAGTAACTTTACCACTTTTCCTGTAAAATCCTCTTCACCAGGAATCCATAATTCAGATTTATGAGGATGATGCAATTGTGCAAAAACAAAATCTATTGCATCATTTTTTGCCGTTTTTTCTAACACTTCGCTTAACCAGACGAGTTGTTGTTTTATATCTTTATAACCGTCATTAGAATCTAAACCAATTACCCTTGTATTTGCATAATCTTTATACCACCAATGTTCTGCATATTCTGGACTTCCATTTTTAGGAAGACTAAAATATTTAAAAAAATAATCTGAATTCCGTTCATGATTTCCAGGTACTGGATAAACAGGTACTTTAGAAAACAATTTTTCTGATTGCTTGAAAAAATGATCTTCCCATTGATTAAATTTTGTACCACTTTCTACCAAATCTCCTGGTATTAATACCATTGCAAGATTATCCGAAATATCTCCTTCAAAATTTTTATCAAAATAGGTTAAGATTCCTTCTTCTACAATTTCTTGAAATTTAGTTGGATGTTCCCAGTCGTTTTGCATATCGCTCATCGCCACTAAATTTATCTTTTTAGAAAAACCTGCAAACGGAGGTGTTTTAAATTGATAAACTTCTGATATGGCTTTACCAGTTTGTACCTTATAAAAATAGGTTGTAAATCTTTTTAAACCCGTTAAAGTAACTTCATGAATTCTTTTTTCTGTAAAATTGACATCAAAAGCAGTTCCTTTTGTTTTGTTCTGTAATTTGTTCTTTTTTGTGCCCCAATACACAACAGATTCCTCTCCAAAATTAGTTTGCCACATAATTTTTATTGAATTAGGCTCCGCATCTTGTAAATAAGGCTGTATTTCAATTTTTTGAGCTGATAAAAATTGAGTTAAAAGAAAAACAGAAAATGTGAGAAATATTTTTTTTTTCATTTTTGTATAAATTAAAATAAGATCGTAAAAATTACGGTCTTATTATTTTGTTTTGATTTTATTTTAACCACCAAGTTAATTCTCTAATTCCATCATTAGAACCACCAAATTGTCTTGTAATAGCCTCAGTTACATTTTTTGAGTTATTATTGTATTCATCTAAAGGATAAATCCATCTTATTGGAGGCGTATCTGAACCTAAATATGGAAAAGCAGGATAACCTGTTCTTAAATGCTCAAAATACATTCTCCAACCACCTTGTAAAAAAGAAGTTAAATATTTTTGAGTGATAATTAACTCTAACTTTTCTGGATCTGAATTTGCATTTGCAAAACTTACTTTTGGACTTGCAATATAACTTTCAGCTTTTGCTTGTGTATAATAAGCTTCATACCCTTTTGCGTATGTATTATAAAATTTAAAATTAGCCTTAATAGCATTTTCATAAAACAATTGTGCATTTCCTGTAGGAATCCATCCTCTAACAGCCGCTTCAGCTAATATAAATTGTACTTCAGAAAAGCTTAAAAGGTTATGCGCTTCTGTTGTTGGATCTTTTGTATATCTTTCATTTACTTTAGATACTTTTCCTGCAGCTGCAAGCAAGTTTACATCATTATAAGCTGTGATTGGATTTCCTCCATTATACCCATTAAAATCATCTATTGCTAAACCAGATTCTTTTGCAATTTTAGTTTGTCCCGCAATAGCAAATAATCTTGAATCTTCCCTTTCTTTTAACATATCTACAAATGTGGAAGCCATATATAAACCAGAACCATAACCACTAGAATTGAATTCTGTATATCTAGAATCTACCACATCTACAAATTCTAATCGTGCACTTTCTTCTGGCGTTGTAATAATGGATTGAGAACTAAAAATTGAAGCAAATTCACTCTTTATATTTAAGGATGGATTTCCTGCTTTTTTAGAAAGCGTTAATAACACTTTTAGTCTAAAAGAATTTACTAATTTTTTCCATTTACTAATATCTCCACCAAAAATAGGATCTCCAGTAATAATATCTGTTCCATCTAATAAAGTATTTGCTTTTGCTAACTCACTTAAAATCCCTGCAAAAACTTCTTCTTGAGTGCTGTATTTTGGTTGATATAAATCTTCTGTTTCTCCTTTTAATGCTTCTGCGTAAGGCACATCACCAAAAGTTAAGGCTAAATCATAAAAATAATACGCTCTAAAAAAATAACCAATTCCTTTATAAGAATCATCAGAAACTCTATCTGCTTCTTCCATCATCTTCGTTACTTGTCTTAAGCTATTATAAGCATCAAAACCAGCTCTATCCCATTTGTAAAATTGCGATGAACTTTCACCATCTGTTTGTACAATCATTCTAGAAGCGTACATTGCTCCTGTTCCTTTTACCTGAAACGCAGCTGTTGTAATATTTGTTAGAAGTAAACTTGGGTGCGTTTCACTTACTTTATTCGGATTGTTATTGATATTTAAATCTTCACAAGAAGATAAAACAACCGCCATCATTAAAAATACTATTATTTTAAAATTGTTCATTTTTATTAAAATTTAAAAGTTAAACCTAAACCTAAATACCTTGTAGAAGGATCTTGTAAATTGTCATCATCACCAAAATCTGGATCAATAATATCAGCTTTTTTTAAGATAAATAAATTGTATCCATTAACGCTCGCATTAATTTGTTTGATCCCTTTTACTTTTACCACTTTGGTTAAATCGTAACTTAAAGCTACCGTTCTTAATTTAAGATATGATCTGTCAAATACGTTCGCAAAAGTTTTGCTTTCTTCTGCTGTTACTTGTGCTCGATATGGGTAGTTTTGCGACCATGATTGCCAGCTAACAGGTTCTTTGTGTGTGGTGTAGGTTCTAGTGTCTGAAGTTACATTTCCATTTAAATCTCTTTGTACAGAACCACCTGCTACATTTACACCTGTTGGCACGTAAACCGTACCAATTCCGTTTTTATATTCTTCATCTCTATAAAGCGAAGAGTTTGGATGTTTACCACCCCACCACATTTTTTCTACAGTTAAAGATCTCATTAAACCTCCCCAAACACCATCAATACCAACTTTTAAAGAAAAGTCTTTGTATTTAAATGTATTTTCTAAACCTAATCTCCAATCAGGATTTTTATTTCCTATGTTTTGTTTGTAAGGATTTTTTGTTGGTAACCCTGTATTATTATCTAATATTAAATCTCCATCGGAAGATTTCTCCCAAACTGTTGCATAGTAAGCATCTGTTCTATTGTTTAACCTTAAATTATTGTATTGTTCTGCGCCTTCATCTAACCTTGTTATTCGTTGTACTTTTTTACTCCAATTTATCAAAACATCCCATCTAAAATCTTTATTTTTAATAGGTGTAGCTCTTAAAGAAACTTCATAACCATTGGTTGTAAATTGATGTGCATTTTCTTTTCTTGATGAAAAACCAGAACCCAAAGAAATTGGCAGGTTTATAATAGAATTCTCATCTATAGCATTGTAATACGCAAAATCTAAACCTATTCTATTTCTTAAAAACCCTACACTTAAACCTAATTCTACATTTGTGGTTAGAGAACCTTCTATATCTGGGTTTACTAAACTCCCGGAATAAGATAATCGTGGGCTTCCATCAAAAATGCCTGCATTGTCATAATAAGAATTTATTTGATATGCACTTAATGATCTTTTTACCTGTGCCCAAGAGCCAAAAACTTTTAAATAATTTACTGATTCTGGTAAATTAAACCAGTCAGAAACTATTGTACTCAAAGAAACAGATGGATAAAATAAGGAGTTATTGTCTGTTGGTAAAGTTGAGTGTTTATCTGTTCTTCCCGTAAAAGTTAAAAATAATTTGTTATCAAAATCTAACTCTAACATTCCGTACAAACTATTTACAGATCTTTCAGAAAAATTTGTACTTCCTTTAACATTCCCTTTACTATTATTTAAACTATACAATTCTGGCACTATAATACCATCTGTTGCGTTGTATTCTTGTTGGTATTTATGATATTCTGATGAGGCGCCAATATTAGTATTAAAAGAAAATTTTTCTGAAATATCTTTAGTATACGTCATCAATAAATTATAGTCTACATCTATAGTATTAGTATTCCAAGTTTTGTAATCTCCATCTCTTGGATCTCCATAATTTAAATATGATTTTGGGCTTCCTCTATCTTCAAATCTATCTTTTATTACGGCAGAACCTATTGCTTGCAGGCTAAAATCATCTGTAATTTGATAATTTAATTTTAACTGTCCGTTTAGAATATTAGAATCATATTTTTGATTAAGTTCATTAGCTGAAAAATAAGGGTTATTATACCAAGCATAATTAAAGTTTGCTTGTCTATAACCTTCTTGACCTGGTATATATCTGTGTTCATTTAATTCTTTTCCATTCACATCATCTCCCATCCAAATCAAAATTGTATACATGTGATTTTTTGGACCATAACCATGTCTTGGGTAATTTGGAGAAAACACTTTATTGTACGCCAATTTACTATCTAACGTTAATTTATCTGATAATTTTGTTGATGTATTAAAAGTTAATCCTCCAGTTTTTAAACTTGTATTTGGTACTCTACCTGTATGAGATTTGTAGTTACCCGATAATCTATACGATCCAGTTTTTGTAGAATTTGTTACGGAAAAAGACGTTGTATTAATTAGCCCAGTTTTTAGAAAATCTTTTAAATTATTATGATATTCCCAAGCAATTGGCACTCTAGAGTAACGAGATTTATCATCGTATTTTGTACCACTTACATCTCCCCACCAAGGAGTAACTTCTCCATTATTGTTATCTAAAATAGGACTATTCCATTGGGCTATTTTTACACCTGGTTCAAATTTTGGTCCCCAAATCATATCTCCATCAGAGATACCGCCGTCTTGTCCGTCCCAAAATTCATATTGCCCATTTGAGCCATTACCATAATCAGTTTGAGTTTCTGGAAAAACAGTAAAACCTGCACTAATCATTGTATTATGAGATACTGTTATTTCTAATCCATTTGATTCTTGACCTTTAGATGTGGTTATTTGTATTGCTCCATTACCTCCTCTATAACCATATAATGCAGAAGCAGAAGTTCCTTTTAAAACTGTGATGTCTACAATATCATCAGGTGAAATATCATAAAAATCTGTACTTACAGGAATACCATCTACAACAATTAGTGGGGTTTTACCTCTTAATGAAAAAGAAGGTGCTTGAAATAAACCTGTTGGATTGCTTACACTTAAACCAGCAACTTTACCAGTTATTAAACTTGCTGCGTTTGGTGCAGAAATTTCTTTTATTGTAGATGCGTCTACTTTTTGAATAGAATAACCTACTTTTTTCTGTGTTCTTTTAATCCCTAAAGCTGTTACAATAATTTCATTTAATACATTAACTTCTGGCAACATTCTTATAGAAATACTTTTTCTATTGCTAATCTCAATTTCTTGAGTAACATAACCAAGGTAAACAACCTTAATTATACTTTTCTCATCTTTATACTCAATTGTAAAATTTCCATCAAAATCTGATGTCGCCCAGTTATCACCATTCTTAATATTAACACTTGTACCTGGCAATGGATCTCCTGTTTCGTCTATTATTTTTCCTGAAAGCACTTGTTGAGTAAATGCTACAGTGCTTAAAAAAAAAGACATTAAAATTAAAAAATTACTTAAAAATTTGTTTTTCATTTTGTGGTTAGATTAGTTTAATTATTAAGCTACAAAGCAAGAAACATTAAGTTAAACTAACGTACAATCAAAGTTAAATCATTAGCCATAAAATTACCTTTAATTTTATGATTTGGTTAACTAGAAAATAGTTTTTTTTATAAATGGTAACTTAAATTTAAAGTAACGGTGAATAAAAAAACCTTTAGTAAATACCCAAGGTTATAGTTTAATTGTATAAGGAAAGCTTATCTACTTCGCCACATTAAGTGCTCTCGTTTCGCAAATCACAGTAACTTTTACTTGCCCTGAATACGTAATATCATTTTGAATTTTCTGTGAAATACTAAAAGACAATTCAGATGCTTTGGCATCACTTACTTTTGCACTTTCTAGCATACACGCAATTCACGTCCAGCTTGAATTGCATATGCTTTTTGAACGCCCGTAAAACCAAAAGCAAAAAGCGTATGTGCATTTAGATAGAAGTTTTTTAAAGAAAGCACTTGAGAAATATCATCCTAGAAGAAAAATCCCATCCTAGCCTTCCCCGAGGGAAGGAACTCTCCCTGTTGCGAAAGCCCATCTTAATCTTCCAGAAGGGAAGAAACACAACTGCTAATAAAACATAAAAAAATCCTGCTTTTTTAAAAAGCAGGATTTAAAATATGTGTTATTTTCCACAACAGTGGTAACTCCTTCCCTTCGGGAAGGTTGGGATGGGCTCCTTTACTTCGCCACATTAACCGCTCTCGTTTCACGAATTACAGTTACTTTAACTTGTCCTGGATAGGTCATATCATTTTGAATTTTCTGTGAAATACTAAAAGACAATTCAGATGCTTTGGCATCGCTTACTTTTGCACTTTCTACCATAACACGTAATTCACGTCCGGCTTGAATTGCATACGCTTTTTGAACTCCCGTAAAACCGAAAGCGATTTCTTCTAAATCTTTTAAACGCTGAATGTAAGAATCTAAAACTTGACGTCTAGCGCCTGGTCTTGCCCCAGAAATAGCATCACAAACTTGCACAATTGGCGAAATTAAAAACTTCATTTCAATTTCATCGTGATGCGCTCCAATTGCATTACAAACCTCTTCTTTTTCACCGTATTTCTCTGCCCATTGCATTCCTAATAATGCGTGTGGCAATTCGCTTTCTGTATCTGGAACTTTACCAATATCATGCAATAAACCAGCTCTTTTTGCCATTTTTGCATTTAAACCCATTTCTGCAGCCATAATTCCGCATAAATTAGCAACTTCACGAGAGTGTTGTAATAAATTCTGTCCGTAAGAAGAACGATATTTCATTCTTCCCACCGTTTTAATAAGTTCTGGATGCAAACCATGAATTCCTAAATCGATAACGGTTCTTTTACCAACTTCAATAATTTCTTGGGTAATTTGTTTTTCTGTTTTCTCTACAACTTCTTCAATTCGTGCTGGATGAATTCTACCATCTGTAACTAATTTATGAAGCGATAAACGTGCAATTTCTCTTCTGATGGGATCAAAACAAGATAAAATGATTGCATCAGGCGTATCATCAACAATAATTTCTACACCAGTTGCAGCTTCTAACGCTCTAATATTTCTACCTTCACGACCAATAATACGTCCTTTAACATCATCTGATTCTAAATTGAATACAGAAACGCAATTTTCTACAGATTGCTCTACACCAACTCTTTGAATTGTAGCTAAAACAACTTTTCTTGCTTCTTGCTCTGCTGTTAATTTAGATTCTTCAATGGTAGTTTGTATAAAAGCCATTGCATCTGTTTTGGCTTCATCTTTTAAAGACGTAACTAATTCTTTTTTAGCTTCTTCTACAGACAATCCAGAAATTTGCTCTAACATATCAACGTTACGTTTGTGCATTTTCTCTAAATCATCTTCTTTTTTATCTAAAAACTCAATCTTGTGATCGTAATCTGCTGTTTTTTGTTCTAACGATTTGTTTAATTTTTTATTTTTATCAACTTCAGAAGCTACTTGAGATTCTCTATCTCTAATTCGTTTTTCTACATCAGAAATTTTCTTTTCTCTTGATAAGATTACCTTCTCATGCTCTGACTTAAGTTCGATAAACTTCTCTTTCGCTTGTAAAATTTTATCTTTTTTTATTGATTCAGCATCAGACTTTGCTTCTTTCAATATTGCACCTGCTTCTTTTCTAGTATTATTTAGTAACTTTTTACCTTTTGCTTTTTCTAATGCCTTCGCAATTAAAAAACCAATTAGTAAACCTACTACAACTCCTGCTATTACAGGAAATATCCATTGTTCCATAATTTTAATTTAGTGTATAAAAAAACCTACATTAGAGTGGGTTTATAAACTCCATTATGACATTTATAGGACTAACTAGCTGATCAAAAATCCGCTTGAAACTAACTAAATAGCAACTACGGCTCGCTTTCGCAACTAAGACTCATCCTTCATAATAGATTCGTGTTGAGTTTATCAAACAATTACTAATGTAGGCAGTATAATTATTATATAATGTAAAGAACTTACTTTAAATGCGTACTTATCAAATTTGTTAATTCGTTTATTTTATTTAATGCTTCCTCTTGATGAGAATCTTTTGTTATGGATGAAATTTCTAATTTAGATGCAAATTGCAATGCACACATTGCTAAAACATCTTGCTTATCGCTTACCGCATAATTTTGCTCAAACTTTGCAATAAGTTGATTTATTGAAGCCGCAGCTTTACGCATTCCTTGTTCTTCTTGTGTTGAATTAACACTTAAAGGATAAGTTCTGCCCGCAATAACAATATTTATTTTCAATTTTTCCAACACATTAAGAACTTATTCTTGTAATTGAATGATGCACTTATCAATCTCTCTGATTAAAGCATTTATTTTAAGTTTCGTATCTCTTGTATGTTCACTACTGCCTTCCATAGTTTTTGCAATTTTTAGCATTTGAAAATCTTTATTTTGATTTGCTATAAACTGCTCTTTTTCTAAAATTTGCTGGTGTAATTTGGTGTTATTTTGAAGCAAAATACTGTTTTCTCTCTTTAAAAAATCGTAGTTCGATAATAAATCTTGTACCTTATTTTCAAGTAAATCAATTGCTTCTAATGTATTACCCATTCAAAATTAGAATAAAACTATTCCAACAAAGTTAACATTCTGTTTTTAAATTAGCAACACTTTTTTACTAAATTAAATTAACCAACCTAACTATTTGTGAGTAAGTAAAGTAAAAAATCACTAGCGTCCGAAAGTTTTTAGAAAGAAGTAAAAAACATGTTTCTACCCCAATGTTTACATTAAAAAGCTCACTTTACCCAGAAAATAAGTCCCTCTCTAACACCAATACTTTTTGTGGTGA
>Ga0335398_10002679_pt1 | contig 27407 bp, 22 predicted proteins | sample BON03_FD_205742 | JGI IMG/M metagenome (GOLD analysis project Ga0335398, IMG submission 205742) | Freshwater microbial communities from Lake Bonney liftoff mats and glacier meltwater in Antarctica - BON-03 (spades assembly) (version 2) | ecosystem: Environmental > Aquatic > Freshwater > Ice >... | reverse complement strand
AAGCAAGATGAAATCATGGCACGCCTTGAGGCTTCTGGCTCTCAGCCAGACTGTGGTGTGAAGCTCAATGAGGAACGCGACGCTCAGTACTGGTTAGACCAGCCGGGCGCTCCGTACCCCAAGCTGGGCAATGAGAAGGGTGCTCCTGAAACCGTTCCTTACGATGAACTCGTCTCAGGATGGTTCGCAGGTGAGTCCTACCTCGGTTAGTCACTAACAGTGCGACCGATGATGCTGGCAGGAGAGTAATCTCCTGCCAGCATCATCCATTTACCCCGACCCTGAGAAGGAAACCCGGCATGAGAAGTAATCTTTCCCCGCGACTTGTTCTGGCCGATGGCCATGAGATGCCGCAGCTGGGGCTCGGGGTTTACAAAGTTGACAACGATAGCGCTCGAGACCTCGTGGATTTTGCTCTTCAGAGCGGCTACCGGCTGATTGATACCGCAGCGATGTACGACAATGAGCCTGGCGTAGGGGAAGGGATAGCTCGCAGCGGTGTCCCAAGAGACGAGGTTTTCGTCACGACAAAATTTTGGATGGATGACCTGGGGTACGAAAAAACTCTTGCCGCATGCGCGACGAGCCTCAAGCTTTTGGGCTTGGAGTATCTGGATTTGTACATGATCCATTGGCCTGCTCCCGAGCGTGAACTCTATACAGACTCCTGGAAGGCCATGGAGAAGCTTCGCCAGGACGGATTGGTTCGCTCGATTGGCATGAGCAACTTCCATCCCGAACATCTCGATCGAATCTTCGAGATGGCCACGGCGCAACCCGTTGTCAATCAAGTGGAGTTGCACCCGTGGCTGAGCCAGGAAGACGTTATTTCTCACCACGCAACCAGGGGGGTCACCACCCAAGCCTGGTCACCCCTTGCTCGCGGCCAAATCCTTGAAGCCCCGGAACTTTTAGAGATAGCACGGTCGCATGAAAAATCCGTGTCTCAAATCGTGTTGCGCTGGCATGTCCAGCGGGGCTACAGCGTCATCCCGAAGTCTGTTCGTCACGAGCGGGTGCAAGAAAATTCGCGCTTGTTCGACTTTGACCTCACGACAGGCGAGATGACCACCATCTTTGGGATGAATCGCAACTTTCGGACGGGTGTAGACCCCAACGACAGAAACTAGGGTCCGCCGGGATCTGCTCAGGCGGCCAGATCCTTGACTTACCTTGCCCGAGGGCCGGCACACTCAGTTTTTCCCTACACATCCCTGGTGCTCCCGTGCGAGGGACCTGGACAGAGTGACAACTTCCGGTGCGCATCGCTGGGCATGCCAGTGCTCGTCGATACCGTGAATCCTTGTGGCGAAGGGTATGGAAATGAACACGTGGCTGATCCGCCTTGAAGGCGGATCCTAGAGTCCTATCGACTCACCGACGCTTGCTCAGATAGCTCTTGATCGACAGATCACGCCGGACACCACCGTTCGTCATGAAGGATCGGCGGCGAAATACCGGGCACGAGAGATTCCTGGACTCTTTTCTCCCAAGAACGCGGTGACAGCCCTGGTCTTGACGGTGTTCCTGGGTTACCTCGGTGTCGACCGGTTTTATACCAGTCGTGTCGGGCTGGGATTTCTCAAACTCATCACCGCGGGCATGGGCGGGATGGGGTGGATTATTGACATTGGTATCTTTGCCACCACAAGCGCTCGCGACGGCACCGGGCGTCGTGTCGTGTAAATGCTCGACAAACCCCCAGTCCTTCGCGGTAACGTAGAGAGCAATGGCCAATACTTCTGACCCGGTAGACCGGATTCTCGCACACGATGAGGCCGAGTCTGCGCCCATCACGGTCTTTTCCTCCGCTGTGGATGGCAGCAGCAGCCCTTTTAGGAAACCGACTGGCGGCGACCTCGATTTGGAGGAACGGCAGGCGTTACGTCGGGTTGCGGGGCTCTCGACCGAGCTAGAAGACGTCACCGAGGTTGAGTATCGCAAGCTGCGGCTAGAAAAGGTCGTACTTATTGGGGTATACGACCGAGGAACCGCCAGGGACGCCGAAAATTCGCTTCGAGAACTGTCAGCTCTCTGCGAAACGGCAGGTGCCGAGGTTCTTGATGGTGTGATTCAGCGCTTACCTCACCCTGACGCTTCAACCTACTTAGGCAAGGGAAAAGCGGCGCAAGTCAAAGACCTCGTGTGGGAGCTGGGTGCGGATACCGTCGTGGCTGACTCTGAACTAGCACCGTCGCAGCGCCGGGCTTTAGAAGACATCGTCAAAGTGAAGGTTATTGACCGCACGGCTGTCATTCTCGACATTTTTTCTCAACACGCCAAAACGCGCGAGGGTAAAGCTCAGGTAGAGCTGGCTCAGTTGCAATATCTGCTTCCGCGACTTCGCGGCTGGGGGGACTCCATGAGCCGCCAGGCCGGTGGCCAAGTCGGGGGAGCTGGAGCGGGAATGGGAAGCCGCGGACCTGGTGAAACCAAGATTGAACTCGACCGCCGCCGCATCAACACCCGGATGGCCAAACTCCGCACTCAGATAAAGGGATTTGCGCCGTCGAGGGAAACTAAAAGAGCGAACCGTCGCAGGACGGGTATCCCCAACGTGGCCATCACGGGCTACACAAATGCGGGCAAATCATCCCTGCTGAACCGGCTAACCAAAGCCGGTGTCCTCGTCGCGGACGGACTCTTTGCCACGCTGGATGCTACGGTCCGCAAAAGTGCTACCCCCTCGGGAAGGGCCATAACGCTCACGGACACCGTGGGATTTGTTCGCAACCTACCTCACGAACTTGTCGAAGCGTTTCGTTCCACGCTGGAGGAAGTGTCGCAATCCCAGGTGATCGTTCACGTGGTGGACGCTAACCACCCGGACCCCGGGGCTCAATTGGCAACAGTTCGCAGCGTGATTGCTGATGCTGGAGCAAGCGACGTGTCAGAGATTGTGGTCTTCAACAAGGTAGACCAGGTGGATGCAGGAATGATTTTGCAACTGCGAGGTTTGGAACCCGGAGCACTGTTCGTGTCCGCCCACACTGGTGAAGGTATTGCTCAGCTCCTCACCCGCATCGACGAGGTTCTGCCAAGCCCCTCGATTCGGCTCCACGTCATTATCCCTTTTGATCGCGGAGATCTGGTCGCCAGACTTCACAGTGAGGCCATCATCGACTCCGTCGCTTATGGTGAAAAAGGAACGGAGATGACGGTCGTGGTCGATGCGCATCTGGAGAGCGCGCTTTTGCCCTATGTCCTCGAAGGCTAGACGGCTGTATCCGACGCGAGAAGTGCGCTTCCGATAATTCCTGCATTGTTCAGGAAAGTCGCCGGCACCAGGGGTGTCCGTGCCTCCACGAGGGAGAAAAAGCCGGCATGCTGAGCCGAAATCCCCCCACCAATAATGAATAGGTCCGGGGAGAAGAGATCTTCCAGGTGTCGGTAAAAACGTGTGAGGCGAGTGGCCCATTCTTCAAAACTGAGGTTTTCGCGCTCTCTTGCCGAGTTGGCAGCCCGACGTTCGCTTCGTTCACCATCGACCTCCAGAATTCCCAGCTCTGAATTGGGAATGAGGGTGCCATCCATCAGCAGAGCGCTACCAATACCGGTTCCCAACGTCGTGAGGATAACCAGGCCCGGGATGTCGTGCGCTGCTCCGAGCCTGGCTTCTGCCCAACCGGCTGCATCAGCATCATTCACCATGCGAATGCGGTGCCCCAATGCTCGGGAGAGTTCCTCGTCTGCGGAAAAATCTATCCAATCCTGTGAAACGTTGCTTGCAGAGCGTGTCTTCCCGTGCGTCACCACAGCGGGGAAGCACACTCCGATGGGCTCGCTTCCTGTGTGGCCCAGTTGTTCCACAATGGTGTGAACAACCTCGAATACGTCGGGTGGGTGGGCACCCTCGGGGGTGGGAATCCTGATGCGTTCGGAGAGAAGTTCTCCGGAAGATATGTCAACCCTGGCACCTTTGATTCCTCTGCCGCCAATATCGATTCCCAATGCGTGGGTCATGGCAGCGTCAAAATCTCCGCTCCGGTCTCGGTCACCACGAGAGTGTGCTCAAACTGCGCAGAAAGCTTCTTGTCTTTGGTGGTGACTGTCCAGCCGTCCTGCCACATGTCCCAAGCGATTGCACCCAGAGTGAGCATGGGCTCAATTGTGAATACCATCCCCGGCACCATCAACTGGTCATACAGAGGTGCTGCGTCGTAATGGGGGATGATGAGGCCTGAGTGGAAAGAGGAGCCGACACCGTGGCCCGTGAAGTCCCTCACCACGCCATAGCCGAAACGCGCCGCATAGGCCTCAATTGCTTTGCCGATGACATTGATGTGTCGACCGGGTGACACGGCTTTGATTCCTCGCCGTAGCGCTTCTTCGGTGCGCTCCACCAGAAGTGTTGCCTCTTTAGTGGCTTCTCCGGCGATAAAAGTCTTATTGAGGTCGCCATGAAATCCGTCTCGGTAAGCGGTGATATCAATATTGACGATGTCGCCGTTTTCGAGGACGGTGTCGTCGGGAATACCGTGGCAAATAACCTCATTGAGCGAAGTACAGCAGGACTTGGGGTATCCGCGATATCCCAACGTGGAGGGGTAAGCGCCGTGACTGGTGACATAGTCGTGGGCAATGCGATCAAGCTCATCCGTGGTCACCCCGGGGGCAACCGCAGCTCCCGCAGCTTCGATGGCGCCGGCGGCAATGGCGCCGGCGGCTCGAATTGCCTCGATTTCCTCGGGGTGATACACGTCATCACCAACGTGGTCGCGTGGCGATGTCTTTCCCACATATTCTGGTGGGACGATAGAGGCAGCGATAGTGCGAGCGGGGCCAAGGGTGCCGGGAATCATCATCCCGCTCGCATTCTTTGGCACAACTTCAGTCTAAAGGAGAGGCGAGAAATGGCTGACACACCCGGGTGGTGGTTCAACAACAAGACGGGCGACGTGGAATTCGGCCCTCAGTCCTTGGGGATGGATCGAGACGGCCCCTTTGAGACGGAAGCTGAGGCTGCACGTGCGCCGGAGATTGCGCGTGAGCGCAGCCAGGCGTGGACTGCGGAAGAAGAAAACTCCTAGTTTTCTTCGAAGCTGTGTTCGGGGCCGGGGAAGACTCCCTCGGAAATATCCTTGCGCCATTCCGTGACAGCGTCGTGGAGCGTGGTTCGAAGCGCCGCATATTGCTTGACAAACCGGGGCACCCTGGAGGTGTTAAGGCCTGCGAGATCTGACCACACCAAAATTTGGCCATCTGTGTGGGGCCCTGCCCCAATACCGATGGTGGGAATCGTGAGGGCCTTGCTCACCTTTTCGGCGATGACGCTTGGCACCATTTCGATCACGACCGCAAACGCACCTGCTTCTTCAACGGCAAGAGCGTCTTTCATGAGCTGCTCGGCTCCATCTCCTCGCCCCTGCACAACATGACCTCCAAGCCCGTGCTCGCTTTGGGGAGTAAACCCGACGTGAGCCATCACCGGGATGCCCGCTTGCACAATTCGCGCAATGTGAGCGCTTGATCTCACTCCGCCTTCTAGCTTGACGGCGTGCACTCCTGCTTCCTTCATGAAACGAATCGCGCTATGGAGTGCTTCATCCGGGCTTGCTTCATACGATCCAAAGGGGAGGTCTGCCACAACAAGGGCACGCTTGGTCGCTTTGGCTACTCCCTTGCACAGCGGAATTAGCTCATCGACGGTCACCGGCACGGTGGAGTCATAGCCAAAGACCACATTGGCAGCAGAATCACCCACCAGCAGGAAATCGACTCCCGCCTCGTCGAAGACACTTGCGGTGAGAAAGTCATAGCTGGTGAGACCAGAGATTTTGACACCATCAGCTTTGGCTTGGGCAAAGTGCCGCACGCGCACCCGTTTGGGCATCATCTCCATAGAGGAAGCCTACTTGGCAGAGCCAAACGCCGTCAGAGTGTTGGTGACGGGGAGGCGCCTATCGCGGCCAAAAGCCACACTGGAGATCCGGGGCCCGATGGCACCCTGTCGCCTCTTCCACTCGGCACGTGACACCAACGCAAGGATGTCGGTGACAATCGCCGCATCGAATCCTTTGGCGATAATCTGCGGGCCGTCAAGGCCCTGAACGATCAGCTGTTCCAAAATGGCGTCGAGAATCTCGTAGTCGGGAAGGCTGTCCTGATCTTTTTGATCAGGGCGAAGCTCAGCACTGGGGGGCTTGTCTATCGAGTTAGTGGGGATGGGGGGAGTGGTTCCGGCCTCCAGCGCCTGCTTATTCCTCCAGCGAGCAAGTTCCCACACCAGTGTTTTGGGAACGTCCTTCAGGGGCGCATATCCTCCGACAGAGTCTCCGTAGATAGTGGAATACCCAACGGCCAGCTCTGACTTGTTTCCGGTGGTCAACACCAAGTGCCCTTCCTGGTTGGCCAATGCCATCAGGAGCACTCCCCGGACTCGAGCTTGGACGTTTTCAGCGGCTAAGCCAGTCAATCCCAACTGGGTATCGAAGGGCGATACCAAGGCTAATATCGGTTCCACGCGGTAGACAATTCCTAGGTTCGCAGCGAGCTGAGCCGCGTCATCCAGGGAGTGTTGACTGGAGTGAACACTGGGCATGCTGACGCCAAACACACCCTCTGAACCGAGAGCGTCCACAGCGAGTGCTGCGCAGACAGCTGAATCAATCCCACCGGAGAGCCCCAGGATGACGCTCGGGAAAGCGTTCTTGGTCGCATAGTCCCGCACGCCGGTCACGAGGCCCGACCACAAAATGTCGTTGTCGTCTTCTTCTCGAGGTTCGCGCTCCGGTAGCGCTGAATCGCCTGGACCCCTCACTCCTTCGAGGGTGTGGAGGACAGTGTTCGCGGGTACGACGGCGGTCGGGTCATATGCAGGCAGATCAAGGTCAACGACAATCAGCTCGTCTTCAAATCGCTTTCCTGACACCGTTCGCACTCCCTCCGGCGACACGATCATGCTGTCCCCGTCAAAGAGCAAATCGTCCTGACCGCCGGTGAGGTTCACGTAACACACGGTGGTTTTCATTTCTTTCGCCCGGGTAATAACCAGGGGCTCCCTGACTTCGTCTTTGTCGCGCTCAAACGGGGAGGCGTTAGGAACAAGGAGCATCCCAAGCGGATAGGGCCGAAGCACCGCGGTGGGACCATCGGTGCGCCACAGATCTTCACAAATGATGACCCCAGCATCGACACCGCCCAACCGCACAATGAGGCCTTCGGACCCTGGGACGAAGGTGCGGAATTCGTCAAATACGGCGTAGTTGGGGAGGTGGTGCTTGGCATAGGTGGCGACAATTGCGCCCCCAAACAATACGCTGGTGCAGTTTGTCGCTCGCGCAGGCGAATGCGAAGTGGTGGAGGACAGCTCGACGGTATGGGGGCCGCTCGGGTGGCCCACCATGACCGCCATGTCCCCCATGCCTTCGGTCTCGAGCGCGAGGGCCAAGGCCCGCAGAGAGCTCGCAGAGAGTTCGAGAAAGTTATCGCGTAAAGCGAGGTCTTCAATGGGGTAGCCGGTCAAAGAAAGCTCACCGCTGAGCATCAACTGTGCACCGTGTGCATACGCGTCGCGAGCCATAACGAGCAAGGCGTGGGCGTTGGCCGCCCTGTCACCCACAGTCGGGTTTGTTTGGGCCAGAGCCAAGCGAAAACGGGGCATACCCAGTAGCCTAATGGCAGAGCTTTTGAGCCTTGATGTGCTGATGTAAGGAAGTAATGGACAAGCAACGCGACTTTGTATTACGCACCATTGAAGAGCGCGGCGTGAAGTTCATTCGCCTGTGGTTTACCGACGTGGTAGGCACGTTAAAGATGGTTGCTGTTGCTCCAGCAGAAATCGAAGGGGCCTTCGCCGAGGGCTTGGGAATCGATGGTTCCTCCATCGAAGGCTTTACGCGCGCCTTCGAAGCCGACGTGCTGGCACACCCGGATCCCACGACGTTCCAGCTTCTTCCTTGGCGGGGAGAGATTGACCCCACCGCTCGAATGTTCTGTGACATTACGACACCTGACGGACAACCTGCGGCAGCCGACCCGCGTTATGTTCTCAAGCGCCAGCTGGAAAAGGCTGCGGATCAGGGCTTCACTTTTTATACACACCCGGAAATCGAGTTCTATCTCCTGAAGTCCAGTTCGTATGGGCCAGAAGGTCCCGAGCCCGTGGATTCTGCCGGGTATTTTGACAACGTCCCCGGGGGGACCGCTCATGATTTTCGGCGGCGCGCGGTGCGCATGTTGGAAGATTTGGGTATTTCGGTGGAGTTTAGCCACCACGAAGCGGGTCCTGGGCAAAATGAGATTGATTTGCGTTATGCCGATGCGCTCACTACGGCAGATAACATCATGACTTTTCGCACGGTAATCAAAGAGGTGGCGATGGAGCAAGGCGTGTATGCCACGTTTATGCCCAAGCCCTTGGCGAAGCACCCGGGTTCGGGGATGCACACCCACCTGTCGTTGTTTGAGGGTGACACCAACGCGTTTTTTGATGCGGCCGGTAAATATCAACTTTCTGCCATCGGGCGCTCCTTCGTCGCGGGAATTCTCAAGCACGCCCCCGAGTTCACCGCGATTACCAGCCAGTTCGTCAACTCGTATAAGCGCTTGTGGGGCGGTCACGAGGCTCCGAGCTATGTTACGTGGGGCCACAACAACCGTTCGGCCCTCGTGCGGGTTCCTCTGTATAAGCCCACAAAGGGCCAAAGCGCTCGGGTCGAGTACCGGGGCATCGACTCCGCTGCAAACCCATACCTTGCCTACGCACTGTTACTGGCGGCGGGACTGAAAGGCATCACCGAGGACTACGAGCTTCCTCCGGAAGCCGAAGATACGGTCTGGGAACTCAGCGAAGGCGAGCGTATTGCGTTGGGGTACGAACCTCTTCCCGGAAGCCTGGAGCAGGCGTTATCTCTGATGGAAAAAAGCGAGCTGGTCGCAGAAACTTTGGGGGAGCGCGTGTTCAACTATGTGCTGTTGAACAAACGTCGTGACTGGGAGGAATACCGCGCTCAGGTCACACCCTATGAACTCGCCAGTAATCTCGAGCTGTTGTAGACCATTGCGGGGATGAGCAGAACCCTCTCCACCCTCTCCTCGCTGGTCAAGGCAGGTTTTGGTGACCTCGATCTCGCAAGGTCTCGACTCGCGGACCTCGGGTGGGATCCTGAGGCTTTCGCGTCATCGGCGAACCCCGACGGTTCTCTCGCAGCCGCCCACGCGCTCAGGGAGGCGCACCCAAAGCCTTTCGCCGCCCTGATCAAGGCCGCGCGAGCTCGTGACCGGTTCATCGTGTTGACGGGCGTGAGTTCGGGGCTGGTGGACTTTCTTCAGCGTCACCCCGATCAGTGGGACCTTTTTCGCACACCGCTGAGAACACTGCCCGATGCTTCTTTCTGGAGAGCTGCCTTCAGGGAAGTTATTGGAGACCACACAGGCCCCGACGCCGTTGTGGCACTGCGAATCGCCTATCGGCGCCATCTGTGTCGCCTTGCTATCTTCGACGCCGAGGCGGACGCACCCCTGGAGGTGCTTCCCGATGTTGCTGCGTGCTTGGCGGATATGGCGGCAGCGGCTCTGGAAGTGGCGTTGGACATTGCCCGTGTGGAACACGGGCTGCCTGCAACCGAGGTACCTCTCGCCATTATTGGCATGGGGAAAGCAGGAGCCAGGGAGCTCAATTACCTCAGCGATGTGGACGTCATCTATGTGACCGATATTCCCGAGGGTGCCGAGAGTGAGCGCGTCCTCGCCGGCGCGACACTTCTTGCTCGCGATACAAGCCGACACCTCATGGAGTTTGGTACTGAGCCTGGGCTGTGGGAAGTGGATGCTAACTTGCGGCCCGAAGGTAAGGACGGTGCTTTGGTGAGAACTCTGGACTCTCACCTTGCGTACTACCAGCGTTGGGCCAGCGACTGGGAGTTCCAAGCTCTGCTTAAAGCTCGGCCCCTGGCAGGAGACCACGATCTGGGGGAGCGCTATGTGGCTGCCCTACAGCCCCTCGTGTTCGCTGCCTCCACAAGACCAGGCTTTGTGGAGCAGGTCCAGCGGATGCGAGAGCGGGTAAAGCAGAATATTCCCGGTGACCAGCTCGAGCACCAGCTAAAACTGGGTCCTGGTGGTTTGCGAGATATCGAGTTCACCATTCAGCTTCTTCAGCTCGTCCACGGGGCAGGAGACGACACGATTCGGCAACCTGATTCCCTGGGCGCCCTTCGAGCACTTTCCGCTGCGGGATATGTGGGGAGAGCGGAGGCCGAAGAGTTCGACACGGCCTATAGAACTCTTCGTCTTTTAGAGCATCGCATCCAACTTGGCGCCATGGTGCGAAGCCATGTGATGCCCCAGGCAGAGCCCGAGTTGCGGGTCCTTGCGCGGCGGACGGGCCTCGCAGATTCTGCTGCCGATCTTGTGGAATTGTGGCGAGCGACGAAGCTGCTTGTTCGCTCCCTTCACGAAAAGCTTTTCTACAGACCTCTTCTCTCTGCGGTTGCGGGCCTCGATGAGCTGCAAGGGTCCTTGACAAACGCCCAGGCGTCTCTCCGCCTCGGCGCTGCGGGATTTAGCAACCCGGCGGGGGCCCTGCATCACCTGGCGGCACTGACTCAGGGGGTTTCGCGCCGCGCCGCTATTCAGCGGAACCTTCTTCCGGTGATGCTCCAATGGCTCTCGGAGGGAACAGATCCCGATGGTGGTTTATTGGCATTTCGTCATCTGAGCGACGATTTGGGAGAGGCTTATTGGTTTTTGCGCATGCTTCGTGACTCCTCTGGAGCGGCGCAACGTCTCACCCAAGTGCTATCGACGAGCGGCTTCGTACAGAAACTTTTTGGCCGAGTCCCCGAGGGAGCCGCGTGGCTCGATGATGACGACGATTTGGCCCCGCGGTCACGCGAAGCGCTGGCGCAAGAGGTTCGTGCCACTCTCAATCGGCACACGGTCGACGCGGATGCAGCGGCCAAAGCTCTGCGGTCATTTCGCCGGAGAGAGCTTTTACGCCTGGCGCTCTCGAGCATGGTGGGCTTGAGCGATATTCGCGTCACGGGAAGCGCGCTCTCCGACCTGGCTGCGGAATACGTCCAGGGGCTTGTGACCATCGCACTGCGAAAAGTGGAGGGCATTGATTTTGCCATCATCGGTATGGGGCGCCTGGGGGGTAAAGAGTTGGGCTTCTCGTCTGATCTCGATGTGCTTTATGTCTATCGAGATTCCGGCGCCGGGGATGAGGCGGGCAAACGCGCTGAGCAGGTGGTGAAGAACATCGCTCGCCTAGGTGAGGATGTTCTTTTTCCTCTCGAGCTCGATAGTGGGTTGCGCCCCGAAGGGAGGAACGGACTTGCGGTGCGGAGCTTGGACGCGTATTCCCAGTATTACCAGCGTTGGGCGCTGGGATGGGAGGCTCAGGCGTTACTCAGGGCGGCGCTCTTTGCCGGGCACGAGGGGCTGGGCGAAGACTTTTTAGCCATGGCCGTTCCCTATCGTTACCCTGAAAGTTTTAGCCAGGATCAGGCCCGCGAAATTAGGCGCATCAAGGCTCGGGTGGAAGCTGAGCGGCTTCCTCAAGGAGCGGATGCGACACGACACCTCAAGCTGGGCCGCGGTTCGCTTAGTGATGTGGAGTGGGCCATTCAACTTCTTCAACTCACCCACGGGCATGAGTTCCCCGACACGAGAACACCCTCCACCTTGGAAGCATTGGCGGCGCTCATTGCTCACGAGCTCTTAGAGCCGGAGGATGGCGCACAACTCGAGGAAGCCTGGGTCCTTGCCTCGGGCGTCCGGACTGCGCTCGCACTCTACGGTAGATCGTCCACGGACGTGTTGCCCCATGACCGCGAAGGGCTAGAGGGGGCTGCGCGCCTCATGGGTTACCCACCGCTGAGCGCCAGTGCGCTGGAAGAGCAGTACCTCAGAGTGACAAGGCGATCTCGGGCGGTGTTTGAACGGGTCTTTTACGCGCCAACCGTTACTTAACGAACTGGCGGACCCCATCCCACGATAGGGCCCGCCAGAGTTCGCGTCCTTAGACGCTGTAGTACAGCTCGTATTCGAAGGGGTGGGGGCGCTGTGCCATCGGAGCGATTTCGTTCTCTCGCTTCATGGCCACCCAGGTTTCGATGAGGTCATCGGTGAACACGCCACCCTTGGTGAGGAATTCGTGGTCTGCTTCGAGAGCTAACAGCGCCGCATCCAAGGATGTTGGCAGCTGAGGGATTTTCTTGGCTTCCTCGGGGGGAAGTTCGTAAAGATCCTTATCTACCGGCTCGTGAGGCTCAATCTTGTTCTGAATTCCGTCCAAGCCGGCCATCATTTGGGCGGCGAAGGCGAGATAGGGGTTACCGGAGGCGTCTGGCGCACGGAACTCGATGCGCTTAGCCTTCGGATTGGTACCCGTAATCGGGATGCGGATTGCCGCGGAGCGGTTTCCCGCCGAGTACACCAGGTTGATTGGAGCTTCGAACCCTGCCACCAAGCGGTGGTAGCTGTTAATGCTGGGGTTCGTGAACGCCAGCAGCGCAGGGGCGTGTTTGAGGATGCCTCCGATATACCAGCGAGCCAGATCACTGAGCCCGCCGTAACCGGCCTCGTCATAGAACAAGGGCTTCCCGTCGTTCCAGAGCGACTGGTGGGTGTGCATTCCGGAGCCGTTGTCGCCCATCAGAGGCTTAGGCATAAAGGTTGCTGTCTTACCCCACTGCAACGCTGTGTTCTTGACGATGTATTTGAACTTGAGGATGTCATCCGCGGAGCGCACCATGGTATTGAAGCGGTAGTTAATTTCCGCCTGACCAGCAGTTCCCACCTCGTGGTGGGAACGCTCCACAATCAGACCGGCATCAGCGAGCTTTAAGCAAATGTCATCGCGCAAATCCGCAATGTGGTCAATAGGACTCACGGGGAAGTAGCCACCCTTGTAGGGGGTCTTGTTGGCAAGGTTTCCACCTTCTTCGTGGCGGCCCGTGTTCCAGGCGCCCTCAATCGAGTCGACCTCGTAGAAACTGCGGTTTTGGCGCACTTCGTACCGAACGTCGTCAAAGATGTAGAACTCTGCCTCGGGGGCAAAGAAAGCGGTGTCCGCAATGCCGGTGGAGGCGAGGTACTTTTCCGCTTTGTGGGCCACCTGACGGGGGTCACGGCTATAAATCTCACCGTTGCGAGGATTATAAATGTCGAACACCATAATCATGGTGGATTCGTCACGGAAAGGATCCATGTACGCACTAGTTACATCAGGGATGAGCTGCAAATCAGATTCGTGAATTTTTTGAAATCCGCGGATTGAGGAACCGTCGAAGAGCTGGCCAACGGTGAAGAACTCTTCATCGATGGAAATAGCGGGAATGTTGAAGTGCTGCTGCACGCCCGGCAGGTCGGTAAAGCGGATGTCAAGGAATTTGACGTCGTTGGTCTTAATGTACTCGAGTACTTCCGAAGAGTCTTTAAACAATCTCTTCACTCCTCTTTTTCGTGGGGTGGAGGGGACCGAGGTTTCGATCTGCTTTCTATTGTAAGCCGGACCAATTTCCCGGGCGTTCCCGAGATGTTTCTCGCGTGTTACAGCGCTTCTAGACTGGGTGGATGAAGGAAGACAACACGGCGGACTACCCGGGGAAGAAATTCGGTTTGCCGCTGAAGGGACCCCGCTCAACTCCAACCTACGTGCGAAGAGTTCTCGGACTTGCCGTGGACTGGGCCATTTGCGTGGGAATATCCATAGTGTTCTTTGACTTCAACGGTCTCGCCACCCTCGGTGTTTTTGTCGCAATCTCGGCGCTGGGCGGGTTTATTTTTGCGGGATCGCCCGGCCACCTCGTTGCGCGCATCCGCATTGCCCCCATCAAGGGCGGTGCGCTAGGAATGCTTGCTCCTTTGGCGCGGCCTGTGCTCATTGCACTCGTTGTTCCCGCACTGATTACTGATTCAGATTTGCGAGGCCTCCACGATCGTCTCGTCGGGACGATTCTTGTGGTGCGTTAGCGCGGTTTGGGCGCACGAACTTTAGAAGGATCCATTCCTTTAGGAATCGGCATGGAGTTGCCTTTGGCCAGCGAAGTCAGACGATGCGATACGGCGAGGACTTCAGCTTTGCGCAGCGTTTTCTTCAAGGAACGCATCTTTTTGTTCAGTTTGTGGAGCGGTACAGACGGCGCATCGTCTCCCACGTGAATAAAGTGCACGGGAATTTCCGGAACAGCGCGCAGCACGGAACGACGTTCGTCCTCGAGCATTTTCTTCGTCTTTGCTACGGAACCTTCTGCAATCAGGACCACACCCGGCTTGCCCACAGCGCGGTAAACCGCTTCCTGGGTGCGAGGGTTCACAGCGACAGGAAACTCGCTGGCCTGCCAGGTGCGACGCAAAGCACTGCGTAAAACTGCGCCCACCGCTCCGGGCTTGCCGGAAATCTCTTGATACGCAGTTTTTTCCGCGCGTTGACCCAACACAATCAAGGTGAGCAACACGGCCAACAAGACCCCGGTCACGATGTAAAGAACCAGGGTGAGAATGCTGCCGCCGGAGAACAACAGCGCGACAGTGATTCCCGCGGCTAACGGTGCCAAGAAGGTGAGAATAAGCACAGGGACGAGCGCTTTGTCACTTTTCCTGGTCAGGTTAAAAACCTGCCACAGCTGCTTAATCCGACCCGGCTCTTTTTCTACAACCTTTTTTTGTGCCATTGCTGCGCCTCCTACATTCCCAAATCGGCATCAAAGGCGCCTGCTTCAAGGCGATCTTTGACCATGGTTAAGAATCTGGCGGCATCCGCACCATCAACGATGCGGTGATCGTAGGAGAGCGCAAGGTAGACGCAGTGGCGAATAGCGATGGAGTCATCTCCGCCGTGGGTGACGACGACGGGCTTCTTCTGGACGATACCGGTTCCCAGAATTGCCACCTGAGGCAAAAACACGATGGGGGTGTCAAATAATGCTCCACGGGATCCCGTGTTCGTGACTGTGAACGTTCCTCCTGCAAGCTCATCTGGGCTGAGCTGGTTGGTTCGCGTCCGCTCCGCAAGGTCAGCGATACTGGCTGCGATAGCTGCAATGTTTTTATCCCCAGCGTCCCTCAACACAGGTGTCAACAACCCGCGTTCCGTATCCACGGCAATCGAAATGTTCTCCGTGGTCGGGTAGGTGATGTTTTCGCCATCTACAACAGCGTTAATAATGGGATGAACTCTCAGAGCTTCGGCAGCAGCCTTGACGAAGAAAGGCAGGAAGCTTAGCTTGTGTCCGGTAGCGGCAAGGAACTGATCTTTAATCGCCGCGCGAAGCTCAGCAACTTCCGTAACGTCCACTTCCACCACCGAGGTCAGCTGTGCGCTTTGTTGCATGGAGGCAACGGCGCGCTCCGCAATTACCTTGCGCAAGCGGCTCATGGGAACTGTAGTCCCTCGGAGCTCTGAGGCCTGAACGGCTGCGGGCGTCGCACTCGTTGCGGGTGCATCGCTGCCAGACGCGGCGGCCACGATGTCTTCTTTGCGGATGCGACCGCCGACACCTGTGCCTGTCACGCTCTCCAGGTTGACACCGTGGTCGTGAGCAAGCTTGCGCACGATGGGGGTGACATAAGGCATTGCCCGGGATCCACTGGGCACCGGCTGAGGAATACTTGGAGGTGCTGGCGGAGCCTCGACTGGCGCAGGTGCTGCGGGAGTCGAGGTGGCCGGGGTGGTGGGTGTTGCGGGTTCTGCTGGAGCAGCCGCAGGAGCTGGGGGAGTTGCGGGTGCTTCGGTGGCCGGGGCTGCGACTGCTGGCTCAGGAGCGGCGGGAGTTTCCGCGGCCGGGGTGGTGGGTGTTGCGGGTTCTGCTGGAGCAGCCGCAGGAGCTGGGGGAGCTGCAGGTGTTTCCGTGACCGGGGTGGTGGGTGTTGCGGGTTCTGCTGGAGCAGCCGCAGGAGCTGCGGGAGCTGGGGGAGCTGGGGGAGCTGCGGGTGCTTCGGTGGCCGGGGCCGCGGCTGCTGGCTCAGGAGCGCCGGGAGTTTCTGTGGCCGCGGGGGCAGTCTCCGCAGGGGCAGGTGCATCCGCGGCAGCGTCGGTGGCACTACCGTCACCAATTCGCACCAAAGGAGCTCCCACTTCCACGGTCTCATCTTCGGCGACCAGGATGGCCTCGATGATTCCGGCAATGGGGGAGGGAATCTCAGTGTCAACTTTGTCCGTCGAGATTTCAACGAGCGGCTCGTCGACCGCAACAGTGTCACCGACTTTCTTAAGCCAGCGCGTAACAGTGCCTTCGGTAACGCTTTCGCCGAGTGCTGGGAGGTTTACTTCTTGACTCATCTCGAGTGTTCTCCTTTTGAGAGTGTTAGGTGTCTCGTGTGATGTTTCTACATTGCGTGGAGAGGTTTGCCGGCGATAGCCATGAAAGCCTCTCCTAACGCTTCGTTTTGTGTGGGGTGGGCGTGGAGCAGGGGTGCAACATCTTCAGGGTAAGCATCCCAGTTGACCGCCACTTGGGCTTCACCAATCAGCTCGCCCACACGGGCACCGATCATGTGAACGCCGATAATGGGCCCGTCAACTTGGCGGATTACCTTTATTGAGCCAGCAGTTTCCAGGATGTGGCTCTTGCTATTGCCGCCCAAGTTGTAGTCGTATATGGCGATAGCGTCAGCGCCAAATTCTTCGGTGGCGGCTTTTTCAGAATAGCCAACGGAGGCCACCTCAGGCTCGCTGTAAGTCACCTTTGGGATGTTGCGGTCGACAACGACCATGGGGTTCATGCCCGCGAGGTCCTCGGCCACAAAGATTCCATGCTGGAACCCTCGGTGGGCGAGCTGAATGCCGGGAACGATGTCTCCCACGGCAAAAACGCCGGGAATATTGGTGGCAAGGCGCTCATCAGTGAGAACAAAACCTCTGTCCATCGTCACCCCAACGTCTTCAAACCCCATACCGTCCGTTTTTGGACCGCGTCCGACAGCGACCAGAAGAAGGTCAGCAGTTTCCACGGTGCCATCTTCGAGTGTCACCGTAACCCCGGACTCGTCCTGCGTGGCCGATTTAAAGCGCACACCCAGGTGGAAGTTGATGCCACGCTTGCGATACGCGCGTTCAAACTGTTTGGAGACGGATTCGTCTTCAGCCGGAACCAAGTGGGGAAGGCCCTCAACGATGGTGACCTCTGCACCGAAAGAACGCCATACGCTGGCGAATTCCACGCCAATGACGCCTCCGCCGAGGACGATGACCTTCTGAGGAATCCAGTCCAGCTCCAGTGCCTGATCGGAGGTGATGATACGACCACCAATGTCCAAGCCGGGGAGGGACTTGGGATATGAACCTGTGGCAAGAATTATGTTTTTACCGACAACAGTATCCTCGCCCACAGCAACAGTGGTGGGGGAAATAAGCTTCCCTTCACCAGCAATAGTGGTGATTCCGCGCGCTTTGATGAGACCCTGGAGGCCTTTGTGCTTGGAGGCAACAATGCCATCGCGATAGGCATTGACCGCGGGAAGATCGACCCCTTCGAGAGTGACGCGCACTCCAAACATGTCGGAGTCACGTGCGGAGTCAGCAATTTCGGCCGCATGCAATAGCGCTTTGGTGGGAATACACCCGGTGTGGAGGCACGTGCCTCCAACCTTGTTTTTCTCGATCAAGCCCACACTCATGCCGAGTTGGCTCGCGCGCAACGCCGCGGCGTAACCGCCGCTTCCCGCGCCTAGGACGACAAGGTCAAAAGTGTGCTCAGCCACTGTTTTGAAACTCCCTCACAGGTAAATATTCACTCGCGCCGGGCCGAATTGCCCGACAGGCTCGATGGAGCCCCAAGCCTACTACTTGCTCCCGAGCTCTCAGCCAAGGCAATTTAGTTCATCAACACGGAAAGCACTGTTCGAGTGATGGCGCCTGTTGGACCCTTAGGTGTGTACCCGTAGGGGCCCGAAGAGTTCGCCGCGGGGCCCGCGATATCGAGATGCGCCCAGGGGATGAGATCGCCCGATTCTTGGGTTCCAACGAAGTCTTTCAAGAACTGTCCCGCACTCAACATCCCGCCCAAGACTTCTCCGGGCTTCACGTTGGCAATGTCAGCGACGTCGGAGGCAAGAATTGCTCGGAGCTCCGGGGGGAGAGGCATATGCCAGACCAGCTCGCCGACTCTGTTGGCAGCGTCTTGGACTTCCGCCACGGCACTATCCGTTCCCATCAGTCCCGCATACCGTTCTCCCAAAGCGATTCTGGCAGCTCCGGTCAAGGTGGCAGCATCGAGAATCAGGTCGGGGGAGAGGGCGCTGGCCGCTTGCAAACCATCGGCCATCACCAAACGGCCCTCAGCGTCGGTGTTGAGGATCTCCACCGTTTTGCCCCCTTTGATGGTGATGACGTCGTTGGGCCGTGAGGCTGAGCCACTGGGCATGTTTTCGGCCAAACACAAATAGGTCGTGATTGCTGCGGGGGACCCCAAGTGCGCCGCGGCGAGGGTAGCGGCTGCCATCACGGCAGCTCCGGTCATGTCGTATTTCATGCCGACCATGGCGGTGGGGGATTTCAGCGACAAACCGCCGGAGTCAAAAGTTATCCCTTTTCCGACTAACGCAACGTGGCGCGAGGGGTTGGCAGGTTCATATCGCAGAATCATTAACCGCGGAGGGTTAATGGATCCTTTTCCGACGGAGCTAATACCGCCATAGCCTTCACTCTCGAGGCGGTGTTCATCGAGAATTTCTATCGAAAGCGGCGCGTCCTTCGCTTGCGCTTCAATTTCTGAGACAAAACTAATCGGGTTGAGCAGATTCGGGGGCATCGCGACAAGGTCTCGCACCAACCACACCGCCTCGCATCCAGCCATCACCCGCGAAAGGTTGGGGGCAGGAAGTTCCCCGAGAACCGCGATGGAAGGACGGTTGTCTTTCTGCTCCCCGCCTATCTTGGTAACGCGGTGACTTCCGAGCACGGCGCCCTCGACGATGGCTTCCATCTCGGCTGGCGTTGAATACGGCAAGGCGAATACCAGGCGAACACCTGAGGACATGCTTTGCGCAGCAAACCCGGCAGCTAAGCGCAACCGGTCAGCGTCTGGGGTGCCTTCCCCTAATCCCACGAGCAAGACACTGGAGGCGCCTATTGCCTGTGGAGAAGGGATTCGCCATGTGCTGTCCGAGGAACCATCGGCATCAATGTGCCCGAGAGCTAAGGAGAGACCTTCTCGTAACTCATGGTTGAGGGCTCCTGCCACAAGGGACGGTCCCTCCTTTGATTTCGATATTCCGACCACCAAAACGTCGGAGGTTGCGAGGTCGTCCAGGGAGGGCAAGAAAGTGGGTGCGTCGGGTGTCATGTCTTCATGGTAGCCACAACCGGCTTAACGCTGTGGGCGAAGAAGCAGGGGCTACCAATACCTCTGAACTAGTCTGAGAACATGTTTAGTGATGAGCTTTTCCGGGAGGCCATGGAGCTTTCTGACGTGCCCCGAGGGCTTCCCCTGGTGGCTGGGTTGACAGGCTTCGCCGACGCCGGAGGCGTGGTCACACAGGTTAATCGATATGTTCTGAGTTCCTTGGAATCCGAAAGGGTTGGGGCGTTTAATAATGACCTCTTGATGGATTACCGGGCGAGGCGTCCGATTTTCCAGTTTGAGGAAACAGCCTTGACGTCCTATGAACCTCCGCGGTTAAGTCTTGACCTCGTCAGGGACGAACTCGGTTCTCCCTTCTTGTTTTTATCCGGGTATGAGCCAGATTTCCGGTGGGAGCAGATGTCGCGCACCCTTCTCGGTCTAATCGGTGAGTTAGAAGTGTCGACGAGTAGCTGGGTCCATGCAATCCCCATGCCTGTTCCTCACACGAGGAGCCTCGGAGTGACCGTCAGCGGTAATCGGGAGGACATTACGGATGCTCTCTCGGTGTGGCGTCCGACCACCGGGGTTCCCGGCACGCTCATGCACCTGATCGAGTATCGCTTGCAAGAGCAAGACCACCCCACCGCAGGGTTCGTCGTCCTGGTGCCTCACTATCTGGCGGACACAGAATTTCCTGACGCTGCAGTAACAGCCTTGCAAAGCGTGACGAAAGCCACTGGCCTCGTGTTTCCGACCGATGTGCTCCGAGAGTCGGGTCGTGAGTTTTTGACCGGAATTGCTAAACAGGTGGGCGACAACCAAGAATTAGAGAAGCTTGTGGAAACCCTGGAACGCCGGCACGATTCTTATATGCAGGACAATGCCGTGCCTTCGCCCATGATGGGTGCCGACGGGGAAGTCCCCAGCGCCGACGCTATCGCCGCTGAACTGCAGAACTTCCTAGCCAAGCAATACCCGTCGGACACGGACACCGCGCCGGAATAACGCTGCCACGCCAGAGAGGCCAGGTGAACCTTCACGCCTCAAGGCCGTGTCATACTAGGTTCAAAGCCCTGTGGGGTTCTTCTATCGCAAGGTGGGAGGACTTGACAAGGGTTTTCTTACTGCCCGTCATCAGGAGTGGAGCAGGTTGACCATGGCACAAAACACGTTCGAGCCGAACGCTGACTCCTTAGCGAGCAAGAAAGACGCCCCTCGCAAAGATGGTTTCCTGAGCCGTTTGACAGGGCGCTCCCGTCAACAAGCCCCCGAACCCCAGAAAGCACCCGCCACGCCTGTGACCCCTCCTGCAAAGAAGACTGCTCCCACTCCCGAGAAAGCCGCAGTAACCAAAACTCCAGTAAAGAGGCCCGTAGCTGCGAAGCCAGCCGCCGCTAAGACTTCTACCGCTAAGACTGCTACCGCGAAGACTGCTACCGCGAAGAAACCTGCCGCAACCAAGGCTTCATCGAAGCCGGCTGCGAGCGCAAAGCCAGCAGTTAAGAAGCCCGCAGCGAAGGCTGCCGCGCCGAAAAAGGCCGCCGCCAAGGCTGCGGAATCTGAAGAGACTCCCGGTGCCCCCCGTCAGGGCGTCGAATTAGAAAAGGACGTCGTCGCGGAAAAGCTCGGCGCCGAAGTCATCGCTGGGCTTGCAGAGGTCGCTGACGACGATGACGACGACGAAGACGACACGCCGGCAGTCATATTGCCCAAGGGAGCGCTCGTTCTCTCCAGTAGCGATGATGACGACGCTCCGACCATTTCGACGATGATTACGGGAGCGACGGCGGACCCCGTCAAGGACTACCTCAAGCAAATTGGGAAGGTCGCCCTTCTCAACGCCGAGCAAGAAGTTGAGCTCGCGTTGCGCATCGAAGCTGGCCTCTTCTCCGAAGAAAAGCTTTCCAATCTCACGACTTCCCAAAAGACCACGAAGCTCTCTCGTGAGCTTCACGAAATCGCAAAAGATGGGCATCGGGCGAAGAACCACCTCCTGGGCGCCAACCTGCGACTCGTTGTGTCTCTCGCTAAGCGCTACACCGGGCGAGGGATGCAGTTTTTGGATCTTATTCAAGAGGGAAACTTGGGTCTGATACGCGCGGTGGAAAAGTTCGACTACACCAAGGGCTTCAAATTTTCCACCTACGCCACTTGGTGGATTCGTCAGGCGATCACGCGCGCCATGGCAGATCAGGCGCGCACCATCCGTATCCCCGTCCACATGGTGGAAGTTATTAACAAGTTGGCACGTGTTCAACGTCAAATGCTTCAAGATCTTGGCCGCGAACCCACGCCCGAGGAGCTCGCTCGCGAACTCGATATGACCCCAGAAAAAGTTGTTGAGGTTCAAAAGTACGGGCGTGAACCTATCTCTCTTCACACGCCTCTGGGCGAGGACGGCGATAGCGAGTTCGGTGACCTCATTGAGGACACCGAGGCAGTTGTCCCTGCGGACGCCGTGGGCTTCACCATGTTGCAGCGCCAGCTGGAGTCGCTTCTTGATTCTCTCTCTGAAAGAGAGGCCGGCGTGATTCGGATGCGCTTTGGACTCGGAGATGGAATGCCCAAAACTTTGGACCAAATTGGGGACACCTTCGGTGTCACACGGGAACGAATTCGTCAAATCGAATCCAAGACCATGGCCAAACTGCGCCACCCCTCGCGGTCTCAGGCTCTGCGCGACTATCTAGAGTAAATCGATGGGGCTCATCATTGCGTTCGGAGTCGCAAAAGTTGTGCGCTTTCTTACGCGTTTGCGCGGCGGAGGCTCAGCCTTTCCCGGGCTGGTTGTGTTGCGCCTGCTGCCCCACGTCTTGGAACGAACGTTGGGTGGCCTTCCTCGGGGTGTCATCTTTGTCACAGGCTCTAATGGAAAATCCACCACCACGACAATGTTGGCCGGCATTTTGAGGGCCCACGGGCTGAAAGTTTTCACTAATTCTGCGGGGGGAAACCTTCCTCAAGGATTGGCCTCTGCACTGGTGGGGAGCGCGTCGCTCAGGGGTAGGCTTCCTGCAGATATCGCGGTTCTCGAGGTTGATGAGGCCTATGGGACACACATTGCGCACTTGATTCAGCCTAGGTGGGTCGTTATTACCAATATTCAGGTTGACCAGCTGAACCGTTTTGGCGAACCAGAAGCTGTCTACCGGATGCTTCGTGATCTTTCCCGCATGGTTTCCGCCGGGGTTCTGGTCAATGGGGGAGACCCCAATGCGCACGCTTTGGGGTCTGAGCTTGAAGCGGAGGGATTTCGAGTGGAACACATGGCGGTCAGCGCTGAGGCCTCTGCGTCAGCAGCTCATGGCCTCGTTCCGGCTCCGTTGTTTTTTGAGCGTCTCGCCGTTTCGCTCGGCAAGCCAGTACTTTCTGTTGTCTCTGTCGCGGGGGCTCAGGTCGACCTCGATTTTCGCGGGTCGGTATTTGCGTTGCGTATGCCCCAGCCTGGCTTGCACTACGCCGTGGACACCGGCCTTGCCGCAGCGATGGCCTCTGTCGTTCTTGACGATGGCTTCAAGCCTGAAACGGCAATAGCGGCGTTAGAAGTGTTAACGCCCGTCTATGGCCGCGGAGAGACCATCACCTACAAAGGTCGCGATATTGCGCTCATCATGATGAAGAACCTTCCCAGCTTGCAGGCCAACCTCGACGCGGTGACCCACCCCCTAGAAAACGTGTGGATTTCCGTGGATGAGGGAACCCCTGACCCTTCCTGGATTTTTGACACAGACACGAGTGCGCTTTCTTCGGTATCTGTTCTTAGCGGCACCAAAGCGTGGCAGTGGGTTTCACTTCTGGAGCATCGAGGTATTCCCTACGGGCACGTGGTCGAAGACACGAAGGCCGCGCTGGAGAGGTTTGTGGCGGAGGCGCCTCCCTCCGCCGGGCCGTTAAACGCGATCGTGAACTACGAGCAGATGATGCGCATCCGGCGCCTGGCCGGCTATAAGGAGCTTGAGGGCACCCGATGAGCGCGTTCACTCTTGTCCGTCTTTTGCCGCTAAGCCTCGGTCTGAATGGTTCTGCCGCGAACGCCGAAATACTTGCGCTGTCCCTGGAACACAGTGGCCATGACGCACACATCGTGGATGTCCACCGCGTAGGCGATGCGCCCGCCGAGGTGGACGCGGTGTGCGTGGGGAGTGGATCAGCGTCCAGTATGCGCCCCGCTGCAGCCCAGCTCATCCCTCTCCTTGGTCTCGTGAACCTGTGGCGCGCCCAAGGAGCCTTTTTTCTGGCGGTCGGAACCGGATGGGACCTACTGGGGGTCTCGGTGACAACCCCGGAGGGTGAGGTGTTGCCTGGTGCGGGCATTTTCCCGTCAGAAGCCGACCATCAGTCCACCCGGTTTTCTGGAGAGGTGGCTGGTGTTGACTTCCGAGGGCGACCTAGCGCGGGCTATGTCAACCAGGTCGGAGCGGTGACCCTTCATGAAGGGGGGAAATCTCTGATGAGGGTCGAGGGACCGCAATCGGGCTACCCCCGCGAGGAAGGCCTCATCGCGAAAGGACTCTTGGGGACTCGTTTGGGGGGACCTGCTTTGGCACTTAATCCCCACTGGTGTGACGATATCTCCCAGAACGTGCTCGAAAAACGCGGCGAAAGCCGCCACACCGCGGAGTTTCATAATCGTGTGGCAAACGCTGCCGCTCAGGCGAGGACGGGCATAGAGCGTCGCCTGGGAATTAGTCGCGGCTAAACCGACGCTCCACATCGGGACCCATTGAGGCCACGATTTCATCCCCAATGGTTCCCGCCCACTGCGCCCAGTCTTCCGCTCTCGGAGTCCCCTTGTGGGGCTCGCCCCAGAGCGTAATCGTGTCTCCGACCGCAGCCCGGGAACCGCGGGGCAGGCTCACCACAAGGTGATCCACCTCAACATATCGCAGGGCAAGTTTCTCAGAATCTCGAGAGACCCACCCTGTGTTCTCGGGAATGGTGAGGAGCCCGTCGCCAAAGCCCATCCCCACACGGGCAGTCTGGGCCTTCTGGTCGATCTCCACGATAAGAGCGCGCGGGACCATAACGGGTTCGAAACCTAAATCTGTAGCGCTTCGATCGCTAAAGGGGCTCACACCGTAAGCGCTAATCCCCACCCGCACAATGTCGAGTCTGGATTCTGGGATGTCTGTGGCAGCCGCTGACGCGGCGATATGCAGCATGGTGGGGCGCAGCCCGAGCCCGCGGGCGCGCTCGACAGCGGAATGAAAAAGCTCCAGGGCCGCCTTGGTATCCGCAATCGATGTGTCAGCCAGGTGAGACCAGATTCCCACAACCCGCACAGTGCCGGTCTTTTCAAGTTCCCCGGCTCGCTCACACAGCGCTGGCCAGAGTTCGGCCAGAGCGCCGTTGCGGTGGAGCCCTGTATCAATTTTGAGATGTATGGAAGTTGCGGCGCCGGGTACTTCGCGTTCAAGCTTTTCTAGCTGCCAGAGGGCAGAAATTCCTAGGTCAAGGGACGCCTCGCGTGCGAGGGTGAAATCATCGCTTGGCGAGAGCAGCCAAGCCAACAGCAGAGCGTCTGAGGCATGAGGTCTCAGTCGGTGCCCGGTGTCAATATCGAGCACGGCGAGACAGTCTGCTCCTGCAGCCATGGCGGCTTGGGCCATCTCTTTTTCGCCGTGACCATACGCGTCAGATTTGACGGCAATCATGAGCTGGGCATCGTGAGCGAGCGTCGTCTGCGCGTGGCGAACGTTGCGGGCAAACGCAGCACATGAAATTTCGACCCAACAGGTGGGCGTTACGTCCACTGGCGCACCACCCGGGGGGCGAGATGGGCAAGTAGTGCCCCACTGGAGCGACCCGACCAGAGCGACCATTGGTCAAGAGAGGGGCTCTCGCCCCAGATGGTGGCAACATCACCGATGGCGACAGCGGCCTGGCCAACATCGAGAACACACTGGTCCATGGCGATCCGACCGGCGATCGGAAAGAGCTCGCCGCCAAGGGAAATGTGGGCACCGGGAGAAGCAGTCCTGGCGACACCATCGGAGAAGCCCGCGCTTACCAGCACCAACGTGGTGTCACTCGTGGTCCGATATTCATAACCGTAAGAGACTGCGGTGTTAGCTTTTACCCTTTTGACCGAAATAATGTCTGCTTGAAAGCTGATGAGAGCCTGCGGGGGATTATCCCACCACCGCGTGAGAGAGCCAGAGCTTCCTGTTGACACGGGTAGAGCGCACTGTGCGTTATGGGCGGGGGACACCAAGGCACTTTGAAATCCCACCTCAGCTGCGATCCGACTCGTCGCCTTCACTCCAAAGCCATAGGCATCGGCACGTAAGTCAATAACGTCGTGCTGAGAAACAAGGCTTGCGAGGTGCTTGGTGACCGCCTCGGTGGCAAGGAGCGCTCTGCGCATCGAAGCTGGTCCGTCTAGCTGGAGCGCTCAGAGCGCAGACGGTCCGTTTCATCGTGCCACGCAAGAATGCTCGTTCCGAGGGTCTCTCGGTGCTTTGCCGCGTGGTGTCCGCAGAACAGCAATTCGCCGGATTCCAACGTGACTCGCACGTAGGCTTGCGCGCCGCAACTATCGCACGTGTCCGCAAAACCCAACGTCACACTTGTCTCGCTGGGGGCTTCGGTCGTTTCCGGTGAGGCGTAAGACATCGGTTCTCCTTGGGGGGTTTCTTCGTCAGTAGTTTATTCCACCACGTCTGACCGAGATTGTTGACCGTGACGCTCCCAGTTTCGCCCTGCGCGTATGAGGTGCAACCGGCGAGGGCATCCACCGTGGTCGGTGACTCCGCCTAAAATAGGGACGGAAAACGAACCACCCTAAGGACAAAATTCTGTGCCTAGTAACGATTACTCCGCTCGACACCTGACCGTTCTCGAGGGTTTGGAGGCGGTACGCAAAAGACCGGGCATGTACATCGGTTCGACCGACTCGCGCGGCCTGATGCATTGCCTGTGGGAAGTCATTGATAACTGCGTTGACGAAGCAGTGGCAGGTCACGGGTCCGACATATCCGTTATCCTGCACTCTGATGGGAGTGTTTCTGTCGCGGACGAAGGCCGAGGAGTGCCCGTCGATATCGAACCGAGGACGGGACTGACCGGCGTTGAACTCGTCTTCACCAAACTCCACGCCGGCGGAAAATTTGGGGCAGGCTCTTATGCCACCTCGGGTGGTCTCCACGGTGTCGGGGCCTCTGTCGTCAACGCATTGTCCGAACGCCTTGATGTTGAAGTAGATCGCGAGGGAAAGACCTGGGCTATGTCTTTCCATCGGGGAGAACCTGGCGAATTTGCGGATTCAGGCGAGGCTTCACCCTCCTCCGTCTTTACTCCATTTGTTAAACAAAGTGTCCTGAAAATTGTGGGGTCCACCAAAAAAGGTGTCACAGGCACGAGGGTTCGGTTCTGGCCGGACCCCCAAATCTTTGGCAAAAAAACTTTGTTCGCCCCTGAAGAGCTCGCCGACAGGGCCCGCCAAACGGCTTTCTTAGTCCCCAATCTCTCCATTCATCTCGATGACCACACCGGCGACACCCCGTCACACACCACGTTTTCCGCTGTCGGCGGACTCACTGACTTTCTCGGATTTTTAGCCCCGGACGCCGCCGTGGTCGGGCCGTGGTACTTCAGCGGAGAAGGAGAGTTTGAAGAAACAGTTCCTGTTCTCGATGACACCGGAAAAATGCTGTCGCAAGATGTTGTGCGTCAGGTTCACGTGGACGTTGTCATGCAGTGGGGCACAGGCTATGACACGGTGAATAAGAGTTTTGTGAACATCATCCAAACCCCGAAGGGGGGCACACACCAGCAGGGCTTTGACGCCGGTTTGGTGAAGACTCTGCGCGCAGAAATAGACAAAAATGCCCGCAAGCTCAAGGTCGGCAAGGACAAAGTTGAGAAAGACGACATGGTGGCGGGCCTGACTGTCATCGTGGCCGTTCGGGTGCCGGAGCCCCAGTTTGAAGGACAAACCAAAGAAGTGTTGGGGACGCCCGGGGTGAAGTCCATTGTTCAGGCGGTGATCTCATCTGGGTTGAACGACAAATTCGCCTCCTCAAAACGCGAAGACAAAGCTTTCTCCACGCTGCTGCAGGAAAAAATTGTGGCGGAAATGAAAACGCGGGTGTCTGCGAGGGCGCTGAAGGATACCCAACGGCGCAAAAACGCGCTGGAGGCGTCGACGCTTCCCACCAAGCTCGTCGATTGCCG
>Ga0335398_10002671_pt1 | contig 27487 bp, 26 predicted proteins | sample BON03_FD_205742 | JGI IMG/M metagenome (GOLD analysis project Ga0335398, IMG submission 205742) | Freshwater microbial communities from Lake Bonney liftoff mats and glacier meltwater in Antarctica - BON-03 (spades assembly) (version 2) | ecosystem: Environmental > Aquatic > Freshwater > Ice >... | reverse complement strand
GAGGCTGCGCGCTGGCCGCGGGGAGGCTGCGCGCTGGCCGCGGGGAGGCTGCGCGCTGGCCGCGGGGAGGCTGCGCGCTGGCCGCGGGGAGGCTGCGCGCTGGCCGCGGGGAGGCTGCGCGCTGGCCGCGGGGAGGCTGCGCGCTGGCCACGGGGAGGCTACGCGCTGGCCGCGGGGAGGCTGCGCGCTGGCCGCGGGGAGGCGGCGCGGGGCGCGCGCTGGCTGCGAGTCTGCGCGGAGGCCGGGCGCTGGCAATCGGGGCCATGGGGGGGGTTTAAAAACCCTTCGAGGCACGCCCTGCCGACAGTCGTCTTGCGCGGGGCGCAGGCGCGCGCGACTCCCAACACGCGCACGTGCTCGCCCTGTGAACCCCCCGACCCGGCACGCGGAACGCCGTCGCGCTGCAACCGGGGTGGCCATTACGGGCACTTGAGTTGCAGTTGGGTCAACATGGCCATGACCTGCTCCCCGGCCGTGGTCGGTGGGTAGCCCGACGCCTCTGTACACGTGGCAAACTTCGATAGTGGCGCGAGCGTTGCACTCGAGGCGACGTGGGCGAAGAGGGTGGACGAGATGCGCCACGGGGGGCGCCCGTCGAGTGCGGCCTGCCCGGCGGCAGCAAGCGCCGTCTCAGTAACGACCACCTCGTGCATCCCCGCCTGGATGTGCCCCGCGGTGAGGTGCTCGAGCTGCTGACCAGCCTGTACCAGCAAACAGCCAGTCGACACGGCCACCGCCACCTTGCTGCCGTCCCGAAGCCACACGTACAGCCCAGGGTACCTCGACCTGCCATGGATCGTGAGCAGGTTCAGGTCGCTGTGCCAACCGGCGAGGGGCTGTCCCACCCGCGAATGCTTCAAGAGGTCGGAAGCGGTCGGGGCGAGGAGATGCGGCCCTTGCCGCATCAGGCTGGAGATGGCGTCTCGGGGGAGGCCGAGGCCGAGGGCGGCCATTTCCGCGCACGTCGTGACCGCCTCGAGCAAGAGGCCGCCCCAGCGGTCCATTGTGTTTGACCAGGCGGGGAACCCGGCGGGGACGACCGGCGCCGCGTTCAGGTCCTCGAATGTGGCATCGTCTGGCCGTTCCTCGACCCTCCAAAAATAGCGCCACTTTGGATCGGGTCCGGTGACGTTGCTTGGCCGGTGCTGCACGGGCATTGCGGCGGTTCGCGCGACGCATCCAGCCGACCGTTGGAGTGGAACTTCCACCCCCTCTCGAGTGGTGCCCACCTGGTAGTGGAGCCCCGGCCGCTCGTCGGCCAGCTTGAGCGCGTCGTCCTGTGCAACGTAGTCTTCGAGCATGTCTAGGAAGACCGACGAGGCGGCCGTGGAGACGCGGGGGTCGCGCAGGAGGACGATGCCCGTCTCCCTGAGCGAGCGCGCCACTTCAGCGCACACCGCCAGCGCCTCGGGCGACGCGCCATCTGCCAAGAATGGCGCGAGGTCGACACAGGCGACCCGGTCCATGGGGGGAGATGGGCCTCGCATGTGGGGGGGCGAGTCTGACGCTCCATCCATGCGCGTGTGTTTGCTCGGAGAGGTGGCACGTCCTGCAGAAAGTAGTTTCGGCTGACGCTTCATCCCTGAGAAAGTGTTTGCTTGGAGAGGTGGCACGTCCTGCAGAACGTAGTTTCGGGGGTGACGCTCCATCCCCGAGAGGGTGCTTGCTCGGAGATGTGGCACGTCCTGCAGAACGTAGTTTCGGGGGTGACGCTCTGTCCCGACAAAGAATCTCCTCAGGGAGGTGGCACGTCCTGAAGAAAGTAGTTCCGGGGCTGACGCTCCGTCTCCGCCAAAGTATTTCCACGAGGAGGTGGCATGTCCTGCAGAAAGTAGTTCCGGGGCTGACGCTCTGTCCCCGACAAAGCATTTCCTCCGGGACGTGGGACGTCCTGCAGAAAGTAGTTCCGAGGCTGACGCTCCGTCTCCGCCAACGTATTTCTTCGGGGACGTGGGACGTCCTGCAGAACGTAGTTCCGAGGCTGACGCTCCGTCTCCACCAACGTATTTCCTCGGGGAGGTGACACGTCCTGCAGAAAGTAGTTCCGGGGGTGACGCTCTGTCCCCGACAAAGTATTTCCTCGGGGAGGTGGAACGTCCTGCCGAAAGTAGTTCCGGGGCTGATGCTCCGTCTCCGCCAAAGTATTTCCTCGGGGATGTAGGACGTCCTGCCGAAAGTAGTTCCGTGGCTGACGCTCCGTCTCCGCCAAAGTATTTCCTCGGGGAGATGGGACGTCCTGCCGAAAGTAGTTCCAGGGCTGGCGCTAGTATTTCCTCGGGGAGGTGGGACGTCCTGCAGAGAGTAGTTCCGGGGCTGACGCTCCGTCTCCACCAAAGTATTTCATCGGGGAGGTGGGACGTCCTGCAGAAAGTAGTTCCGGGGCTGACGCTCCGTCTCCACCAAAGTGTTTCCTCGGGGAGGTGGGACGTCCTGCAGAAAGTAGTTCCGGGGCTGACGCTCCATCTCCGCCAAAGTATTTCCTCGGGGATGTGGGACGTCGTGCAGAAAGTAGTTCCGGGGCTGCCGCTCCGTCTCCGCCAAAGTATTTCCTCGGGGATGTGGGACGTCCTGCAGAAAGTAGTTCCGGGGCTGACGCTCCGTCTCCGCCAAAGTATTTCCTCGGGGAGGTAGGACGTCCTGCAGAAAGTAGTTCCGGGTCTGACGCTCCGTCTCCGCCAAAGTATTTCCTCGGGGAGGTTGGACGTCCTGCAGAAAGTAGTTCCGGGGCTGACGCTCCGTCTCCGCCAAAGTATTTCCTCGGGGAGGTGGGACGTCCTGCGGCTGACGCTCCGTCTCCGCCAACGTAGTTCTGGGGCTGACGCTCCGTCTCCGCCAGTCATCCTGCAAAAAGTAGTTCCGGGGCTGACGCTTCGTCTCCGCCAACGTATTTCCTCCGGGAGGTGGGACGTCCTGCAGAAAGTAGTTCCGGGACTGACGCTCCGTCTCCGCCAATGTAGTTCCGGGGCTGACGCTCTGTCTTCGCCAAAGTAAATCCGGGGCTCTCCGTCTCCGCCAAAGTATTTCATCGGGGAGGAGACACATCCTGCAGAAAGTAGTTCGGGGGCTGACGCTCCGTCTCCGCCAAAGTATTTCCTCATGGAAGTGGGACGTTCTGCAGAAAGTAGTTCGCGGGCTGACGCTCCGTCTCCGCCAAAGCATTTCCTCGGGGAGGTGACACGTCCTGCAGAAAGTAGTTCGGGGGCTGACGCTCCGTCTCCGCCAAAGTATTTCCTCGGGGAGTTAGGATGTCCTGCAGAAAGTAGTTCGGGGACTGACGCTCCGTCTCCGCCAAAGTATTTCCTGGAGGATGTGGGACGTCCTGCAGAAAGTAGTTCCGATGCTGACGCTCCATCTCAGCCAACGTATTTCCTCGGGGAGATTGGACGTCCTGCAGAAAGTAGTTCCGGGGCTGACGCTTCGTATCCGCCAAAGTATTTCCTCAGGGAGGTGGGACGCCCTGCAGAAAGTAGTTCGGGGGCTGACGCTCCGTCTTCGCCAAAGTAATTCCTCGGGGAGGTGACACGTCCTGCAGAAAGTAGTTTGGGGGTTGACGCTCCGTCACCGCCAAAGTATTTCCTCGGGGAGGTGACACGTCCTGCAGAAGGTAGTTCGGGGGCTGACGCTCCGTCTCCGCCAAAGTATTTCCTCGGGGAGGTGGGACGTCCTGCAGAAAGTAGTTCGGGGGCTGACGCTCCATCTCCGCCAAAGTATTTCCTCGGGGATGTGGGACGTCCTGCAGAAAGTAGTTTGGGGGCTGACGATCCGTCTCCGCCAAAGTATTTCCTCGGGGATGTGGGACGTCCTGCAGAAAGTAGTTCCGGGGCTGACGCTCCGTCTCAGCCAAAGTATTTCCTCGGGGAGGTTGGACGTCCTGCAGAAAGTAGTTCCGGGGCTGACGCTTCGTCTCCGCCAAAGTATTTCATCGGGGAGGTGGGACGCCCTGCAGAAAGTAGTTCCGGGACTGACGCTCCGTCTCCGCCAACGTAGTTCCGGGGCTGACGCTCCGCCTCCGCCAACGTAGTTCCGTGGCTGACGCTCCGTCTCAGCCAAAGTAAATCCGGGGCTCTCCGTCTCCGCCAACGTATTTCCTCGGGGAGGGGACACGTCCTGCAGAAAGTAGTTCGGGGAGCTGACGCTCCGTCCCTGACAGAGTATTTCACCGGGGAGGTGGGACGTCCTGCGGAAAGAAGTTCCGGGGCTGACGCTCCGTCTCCGCCAACGTAGTTCTGGGGCTGACGCTCCGTCTCCGCCAAAGTAAATCCGGGGCTCTCCGTCTTCGCCAAAGTATTTCCTCGGGAAGGTGACACGTCCTGCAGAAAGCAGTTCGGGGGCTGACGCTCCGTCGCCGACAGATTATTTCTTCGGGGAGGTGGGACGTCCTGCAGAAAGTAGTTCCGGGGCTGACAATCCGTCCCCGACAAGTTATTTCCTCAGGGAGGTAGATCGAACTGCAGAAAGTAGTTCCGGTGGTGACGCTCCATCCCCGACAGAGTATTTCCGTGGGGAGGTGGGACGTTCCGCAGGAAGTAGTTCCGGGGGTGACGCTCCGTCTCCGCCAACGTATTTCCTCGGGGAGGTGGCGCGTCCTGCCGAAAGTAGTTCCGGGGCTGACGCGCTGTCCCCGACAACGTATTTTCCGCGGGGAGGTGGCACGTCCTGCAGAAAGTAGTTCCGGGGCTGACGCACTGTCCCCAACAACGTGTTTTCCGCGGGGAGGTGGGACGTCCTGCAGAAAGTAGTTCCGGTGCTGACGCTCCGTCCCCGACAGAGTATTACCTCGGGGAGGTGGGACGTCCTGCAGAAAGTAGTTCCGGGGCTGACAATCCGTCCCCAACAAATTATTTCCTCAGGGAGGTGGATCGTCCTGCAGAAAGTAGTTCCGGTGGTGACGCTCCGTCCCCGACAGAGTACTTCCGCGGGGAGGTGGGACGTCCTGCAGGAAGTAGTTCCGGGGGTGACGTTCCGTCTCCGCCAACGTATTTTCTCAGGGAGGTGGCACGTCCTGCAGAAAGTAGTTCCGGGGCTAACGCGCTGTCCCCGACAACGTATTTTCCGCGGGGAGGTGGGACGTCCTGCAGAAAGTAGTTCCGGTGCTGACACTCCGTCCCCGACAGTGTATTTCCTCGGGGAGGTGGGACGTCCTGCAGAAAGTAGTTCCGGGGCTGACAATCCGTCCCCGACAAATTATTTCCTCGGGGAGGTGGGACGTCCTGCAGAAAGTAGTTCCGGGGCTGAGGCGCTGTCCCTGACAGGGTATTTCCTCGGGGAGGTAGGACGTCCTGCAGAAAGTAGTTCTGGGGCTGACGCGCTGTCCCCGACAGAGTATTTCCGCGGGGAGGTGGGACGTTCTGCCGGAAGTAGTTCCGGGGCCGACGCTCCGTCCCCGACAACGTATTTTCTCAGGGAGGTGGCAGGTCCTGCAGAAAGTAGTTCCGGTGGTGACGCTCCGTCCCCGACAGAGTATTTCCGCGGGGAGGTGGGACGTCCTGCAGGAAGTAGTTCCGGGGGTGACGCTCCATCTCCGCCAACGTATTTCCTCGGGGAGGTGGCACGTCCTGCAGAAAGTAATTCCGGGGGTGATGCTCCGTCTCCGCCAACGTATTTCCTCCGGGAGGTGGCACGTCCTGCAGCAAGTAGTTCCGGGGGTGACGCTCCTTCTCCGCCAAAGTATATCCTCGGGGACGTGGCACGTCCTGCAGAAAGTAGTTTTGGGGGTGACGCTCCGTCCCCGACAAAGTATTTCCTCGGGGTGGTGGGACGTCCTGCAAAAAGTAGTTCCGGGGCTGACGCTCCGTCTCCGCAAAAGTATTGCGTCGGGGAGGTGGGACGTCCAGCAGAAAATAGTTATGGAGGTGACACTCCGCCTCCGCCAACGTATTTCCTCGGGGATGTGGCACGTCCTGCAGAAAGTTGTTTCGGGGGTGACGCTCCGCCCCCGACAAAGTATTTTCTCGGGGAGGTGGCAGGTCCTGCAAAAAGTAGTTCCGGTGGTGACGCTCCGTCCCCAACAAAGTATTTTCTCGGGGAGGTGGCAGGTCCTGCAGAAAGTAATTCCAGGGCTGACGCTCCGTCCCCGACAAAGTATTTTTTCGGGGAGGTGGCAGGTCCTGCAGAAAGTAGTTCCAGGGGTGACGCTCCGCCCCCGACAATGGAGTTTCTCGGGGATGTGGTAGGTCCTGCAGAAAGTAGTTCCGGTGGTGACGCTCTGTCCCGACAAAGTATTTTATCGGGGAGGTGGCAGGTCCTGCATAAAGTAGTTTCCCAAATCTGACACTCCGTCCCCGACAACGTATTTTCTCGGGGAGGTGGCAGGTCCTGCGGAAAGTAGTTCCGGTGGTGACGCTCCGTCCCCGACAAAGTATTTTCTCAGGGAGGTGGCAGGTCCTGCAGAAAGTAGTTCCGGGTGTGACGCTCCGCCCCCGAAAAAGTAATTTCTCGGGGATGTGGTAGGTCCTGCAGAACGTAGTTCCGGTGGTGACGCTCCATCCCGACAAAGTATTTTATCGGGGAGGTGGCAGGTCCTGCAGAAAGTAGTTTCCCAAATCTGACACTCCGTCCCCGACAACGTATTTTCTCGAGGAGGTGGCAGGTCCTGCGGAAAGTAGTTCCGGTAGTGACGCTCCGTCTCCTACAAAATATTTTCTCGGGGAGATGGCAGGTCCTGCAAAAAGTAGTTCCGGGGCTGACGCTCTGTCCCCGACAAAGTATTTTCTCGGGGAGGTGGCAGGTCCTGCAGAAAGAAGTTCCGGTGTTGACGCTCCGCCCCCGACAAAGTAATTTCTCGGGGATGTGGTGGGTCCTGCAGAAAGTAGTTCCGGTGGTGACGCTCCGTCCCCGACAAAGTATTCTCTCGGGGAGGTGGCAGGTCCTGCAGAAAGTAGTTCCGGGGCTGACGCTCCGTCCCCGACAAAGTATTTTTTTGGGGAGGTGGCAGGTCCTGCAGAAAGTAGTTCCGGTGTTAACGCTCCGCCCCCGGCAAAGTAATTTCTCGGGGATGTGGTAGGTTCTGCAGAAATTAGTTCCGGTGGTGACGCTCCGTCCCCAACAACGTATTTTCTCAGGGAGGTGGCAGGTCCTGCAGAAAGTAGAATCAGGGCTGGCGCTCCGTCCCCGACAATGTATTTTTTCGGGGAGGAGGCAGGTCCTGCAGAAAGTAGTTTCCAAGATCTGACACTCCGTCCCCGACAACGTATATTTCTCAGGGAAGTGGCAGGTCCTCCAAAAAGTAGTTCCGGTTGTGACGCTCCGCCCCCGACAAATTAACTTCTCGGGGATGTGGTAGGTCCTGCAGAAAGTAGTTCCGGTGGTGCACTCCGTCCCTGACAAAGTATTTTATCGGGGAGGTGCAGGTCCTGCAGAAAGTAATTTCCGAAATCTGACACTCCGTCCCCAACAACGTATTTTCTCGGGGAGGTGGCAGGTCCTGCAGAAAGTAGTTCCGGTGGTGACGCTCCGTCCCTGACAACTCTTTTTCTCGGGGAGGTGATAGGTCCTGCAGTAAGTAGTTCCGGTGGTGACGCTCCGTCCCCGACAGAGTATTTCCGCGGGGAGGTGGGACGTCCTGCAGGAAGTAGTTCCGGGGATGACGCTCCGTCTCCGCCAATGTATTTCCTCGGGGACGTGGCACGTCTTGCAGAACGTAGTTCTGGGGGTGACGCTCCGTCTCCGCCAACGTATTTCCTCGGGGAGGTGGCACGTCCTGCAGCAAGTAGTTCCGGGGGTGACGCCCCGTCTCCGCCAGCGTATTTCCTCGGGGAGGTGGCATGTCCTGCCAAAAGTAGTTCCGGGGGTGACGCTCCGTCTCCGCCAAAGTATTTCCTCGGGGAGGTGGGACGTCCTGCAGAAAGTAGTTCCGGGGCTGATGCTCCGTCCCCGACAAAGTATTTCCTCAGGGAGGTGGCACGTCCTGCAGAAAGTAGTTCCGGGGCTGACGCTCTGTCTCCACCAAAGTATTTCTTCGGGGAGGTGGCATGTCATGCAGAAAGAAGTCCCGGGGCTGACGCTCCGTCCCCGCCAAAGTATATTTCCTCGGGGACGTGGCACGTCCTGCAGAAAGTAGTTTCGGGGGTGACGCTCCGTCCCCGACAACGTATTTTCTCGAGGAGGTGGCAGGTCCTGCGGAAAGTAGTTCCGGTGGTGACGCTCCGTCCCCGACAACGTATTTCCTCGGGGAGGTGGCAGGTCCTGCAGAAAGTAGTTCCGGTGGTGACGCTCCGTCCCGACAAAGTATTTTCGCGGGGAGGTGGCAGGTCCTGCAGAAATTAGTTCTAGGGCTGGCGCTCCGTCCCCGACAAAGTATTTTATCGGGGAGGTGGCACGTCCTGCAGAAAGTAGTTTCCAAAATCTGACACTCCGTCCCCGACAACGTATATTTCTCGGGGAGGTGGCAGGTCCTGCAGAAAGTAGTTCCGGTGGTGACGCTCCGCCCCCGACAAAGTAATTTATCGGGGATGTGGTAGGTCCTGCAGAAAGTATTTCCGGTGGTGCACTCCGTCCCTGACAAAGTATTTTATCGGGGATGTAGCAGGTCCTGCAGAAAGTAGTTTCTAAAATCTGACACTCCGTCCCCGACAACGTATTTTCTCGGGGAGGTGGCAGGTCCTGCAGAAAGAAGTTCCGGTGGTGACGCTCCGTCCCCGCCAACGTATTTTTTCGGGGAGGTGGCAGGTCCTGCAGAAAGTAGTTCTGGTGGTGACGCTCCGTCCCCGACAACGTATTTTCTCGGGGAGGTGGCAGGTCCTGCAGAAAGTAGTTCCGGTGTTGACGCTCCGTCCCTGACAACGTATTTTCTCGGGGAGGTGGCACGTCCTGCAAAAAGTAGTTCCGGTGGTGATGCTCCGTTCCCGACAGAGTATTTCCGCGGGGAGGTGGGACGTCCTGCAGGAGGTAGTTCCGGGGATGACGCTCCGTCTCCGCCGATGTATTTCCTCGGGGACGTGGCACGTCTTGCAGAACGTAGTTCTGGGGGTGACGCTCCGTCTCCGCCAACGTATTTCCTCGGGGAGGTGGCACGTCCTGCAGCAAGTAGTTCCGGGGGTGACGCTCCGTCTCCGCCAACGTATTTCCTCGGGGAGGTGGCACGTCCTGCAGCAAGTAGTTCCGGGGGTGACGCTCCGTCTCCGCCAAAGTATTTCATCGGGGATGTGGCACGTCCTGCAGAAAGTAGTTTCGGGGGTGGCGCTCCATCCCCGACAACGTATTTCCTTGGGGTGGTGGGACGTCCTGCAGAAAGCAGTTCCGGGGCTGATGCTCCGTCTCCGCCAAAGTATTGCCTCGGGGAGGTGGCACGTCCTGCAGAAAGTAGTTCCGGGGGTGAAGCTTGGTCCCCGCCAACGTAATTCCTCGGGAGGTGGGACGTCCTGCACAAAGTAGTTATGGGGTTGACGCTCCGCCTCTGCCAACGTATTCGGGTTAAGGGGGTTAACCCTTAACCCTTTTTTTTCGGGGCGGGACCAGACTGGGCGCGCGCGCCATTCCACGCGGTGCGATGACAGCGACAACCCCCCAAGCTGTGAGGTGCGTTCACGTTCGGTATACGCGAAAGACCCCTTTCGCAAAAAATCACGCGCATCCCAACCCCGCGTTGGGATGTCGGACGGACGCGCCGTGATACTCGAAGACGCGCTTGCTGTTATTGCCGCGGCACGGGCGTCGGCCTCGCACGGCCACGAACGGGGCACGGGCGGTGTATCTGCGCGCGCCTACCTGCGGGTGGTCGACACTCTGTGTGAGTTCACGGGGGCGCTGCGCGGGGTCGCAGCAATGGCCACGGCAGATGTCGCCGGCAACGCGCGCAAACTCACAGCGCACCTGGCCCCCGGTTATGCGATGGTATGGGAGCTCTGCGTCCGCGAGCTAGATGCGCCAGGCGCGGAGAGACTGCGCGCCCCCAATTGCACTGATGGCATCGCTTGCACGTCGGTACTGTGGCTACAGCGCGCACTGCGTTTCGTCGTGCAGGGGATACGCGGCGTGGTCAACGGGGACCCCTCGCTCTCGGCTGTGATTGCATCGGCGTACAACGCGACCCTCGGGCGCCACCACGGCCTACTGACGCGCAGCGCCTTTCACCTCGCGACGCTCGCGACCCCCTCGAGGGACAAGTTTCTCCGCTGCATGGTCATCGCCCCCGGTGTCGTCGTCGGAGAGATGCAGCTGACACGGGAACTCGCACGGGTCGCCAAGGAAGCCGGCGCGCTCCTCGGTGCGGTTGACAAGTTTCTCATCCGCGAGGGAGTCGAAGAACCGTGGGTAGCCTAACGGTCTGTCCGTAAACTATTCCAACATGGAATAGTCCGGCACTCGGGTTTGAAATCCCCGCACTGTTATTAGAAACTAGGAATCGGTCAAGTGTCCATGAGCGCGTCGGTCCTTTGCCGCCCAGCGGGCTGGCGGAGATGAGAAGGTCGAGAGGAGCGTGGGGCGAGTCCACTGGCCATGCATCGGAGGATGTTTATGCAGGCGAGTTCGTCACGGTCGGTCTCCCTGCCCAGATCTGAAAAGGGTTGAATCGCGCAGCACAGGTTGATCGACTTGCGGTGCCCGATGTGTCGCCGGGGGCGGCGGCTTGCGTCAAGTGGCTGCGGACGGCCCGCATCGGGCACGTCCTCGAGTTTGCACGTGCCACATGGGCACATCATTGAAGTATAGAACTCGCTGATGATGAGCGTCGGGCCGCGCATCGCGAGCTCGCGTGCAAACGTCTTCTTGGGGAACCCGCCGCTGAAAATGCCGTCGCCGAGCGCGACGATGCGTTTCAACCTGACGGGGGGCGCGACGCCCTCGGCAATGGAGGCCTTGGAGGTGGCGCGATGGCGCCGGTTGTCCACCGCCCGCGTCGACCAGATCTTGGCGCAGTTGGTAGAATCACGCAGCCCAGCTTGTCCGACCCACGGTGACCGATGTGGTGTCCGGGGCGAGGCAGGAGTGACGCCGCATTGGCACAGTCGCCTCCCCGTCGAGGATCGGCCGTCGGCATGGGTGGCACGGGGGAAGGGGGTCGCTGCGTGCCACGGGGTTGCTGCGAGTGCGTATCAAAGCACGCTTGCATGCACCACTTCCCAATGGGACGACGCGCCTACGTGCGCGAAACTGCGGGCCCCACGGGCGAGGTCGACCGCGCACATCAACAGGGCGCGGGTGCATTCCACCGAGGCCGCTTCATGTGCGCCGACGATCGGGGCACCCTTGTGTAACCCTGTCCCCGGTGCCCCGGTCGTCGCCTCGCCCGCCTCGGCCTCCTCCGCCCCGTCCTCGGCCGCGGCCCGTCCATTGGCCTCGTCACCGGGCTCGGTCGCGATGGTGCCCGCCGACGCGGCCTCACCGGAGAACGAGCGCGACACAACGGGGGAACCTTCGATCTGCACGGTACAAACTGAAATGAGGTCCTTATGGACGGCACCCATGGTGAGCGTGATCGCAAACACGGCGCCGTCTGCACTGGCTGGCAATACGGCACACGTGGCGCCAGGGCCCGGAAAGAGCCGGGAGCATAGCTGCGCTACGCGGCCTAGGACGTCGTCCAGGCGCAAGTCTGGACGAGCGCGTTGACGCGCATAGCAGTCGACCCGGCGTCGGCCCATGGCACAAACGAGCTCGATGCACACGGTAGCGCCGTCCGGAGTCCGAGGAATGGGACCGTCGTCGTCCACATTGCCCGATGCTCCGAGCGTGACGGCCGAGGCGTCCCCGGGGGGATAGGAGAGCTCGCCCTGCGCCTGCATCAGGCCGCTTACGACTTGCGCAGCGTTGGCGTTATCGGCCAGCACGTTACTGACTCGTCCACGGCGAGCGACCTCGAGTGAGAGCACGCGGGCGGGGACCCCGAGTGCAATCGCCAGTGGCACGGGTGGGGTAGTGCTGCCAGCAGCCGGGGCCAGTTGCACGATTAGCCCTAGGCCCGTCACGATAGTGCGAACGTGCACAGGGACCACCCTCGCGGGCCGCAACGGCGCCGCCCCCCGCGACTCGACCAGAAAGATGATGACGTAGGGCAGCTGAGGCGGCGGACGAGCCTGTAGAGCAGCGGCAAGTTCGATCGCTCGGTCCAATGCCAGGCGAAATGCTGGCGTTGACATCGCGGGTCGGATTGGACCAGTTTCGCGTCGCTATGCCTCATACCGCACAAAAAAATTCGATCCGGACCGCGCGGTTGCCGGTTGTCAAGTTGGCCAACGGGCGGTGACCGCCGTATCATCAGACGAGGAAGTATGCGCAGGGGTCGTCGCGTTAACGGTCGTTACAAGAACATCGCGGTTGCTATTAGGGGGTTGCGATGTTGTACCACGCCGCGGGGGTCCTCCCGTACTGCGCCGGTCACGTTCTGCTCGGCCTCGAGGCGCGCGGATGGTCCGGGTTCGCTGGGACGGCATTGGCCGGGGAAGCCCCATGCGAGACCGCCTTGCGTGAATTTCACAAAGAGACGGCACAGCTGTTTGCGCCATGCGAGGGTAGCCCCGACCTTGATTTGACCACTGCAACGTGCATCGTGACTACGACGCCCAAGAGTCGTGTATTTCACCTATTTCTACAGCCGTTTACGAGCACGGGTCTGGGCCCAGGGAATATACTTGGCACGGGGAATCGACTCGGCCCATGCCGCCACGTGGACGATGCCTTTCAATTCAAGCGGCACCGAACATCGATGCGAACTGAGCGCGAAAAGCTCAGGCTGAGGTGGGTGCCCGTGGATGAAATAGCTCCCCTGCATTTATCGCCTTCCTTTCGGGCCGACATGCCGGAGATCGTGCGCGCGCTTCGTGCCGAGGCGGCCGTCACGGGTGCACATTGGACGGGGGAGACGCCCGCAAAGCCCGTCGAAGTCGACCGCGTCCTCACGCGCGCGCGCGCAGGGTCCACCGCGCGAGACTAGCCCGCTACGCGCATGTCAGTTTTACGGCCGGGTCCGTATTATGCGCAGCACACTGGCGTGCGATGCGACTTGACGCTGTGAACTACGCGGACGACGCGTGCTCCTTCCGTTTGCTCGGTGCATCGGACGCACAGGCCAATGCGATTCGCCGCTCGATGCTTGTGGACGTCGCCGCCGTGGCAGTGTCCAGCGTACGGATCAATGTGAACAATACCGCATTTCCGGATGATATGCTGGCACACCGCATCGGCCTGGTTCCAGTTGTGGCGACCATGCAGTCGCCCGACGGTTCAACGACCCAGGCTAGCACCGAGTGCGGATCCACGGCCGGCGCCACGGCCGGCGCCACGGCCGGCGCCACGGCCGGCGCCACGGCCGGGGCCACGGCCGGGGCCATGGCCGGTGCCACGGCCGGTGCCACGGCCGGGGCCACGGCCGGCGCCACGGCCGGCGCCACGGCCGGCGCCACGGCCGGCGCCACGGCCGGTGCCATGGCCGGGGCCACGGCCGGTGCCACGGCCGGTGCCACGGCCGGTGCCACGGCCGGTGCCACGGCCGGGGCCACCGCCGGGGGCACCAACGGAGCCATCGACGGAGCCACCGACGGAGCCACCGACGGAGCCACCGACGGAGCAAGCATCAGTGGCGATGCAGAACCGAGTTTTAAATTGGACGCATCCGGGCCGCGCGATGTCTACTCGGAGGACTTTGTGGCAACGCAGGCTGCCTCCCCCGGTTGCCACTCAAGCGGATCCACTGCGACCCCCGGCCTCCGGCTCCACTTTGTTTCGGGTGTGTTCATCTGCCCACTCGCGGCGAGGCAGCGCCTTTGCCTAGAGGCCTTTTGCGAACTTGGCCGGAGTGCTGACCACGCCCGGTTCACCGCGTGCGTTGCTCCCCGGTACGCGACGCGCCACGTCGGGGTGGATGCACCCGAGTGCCTCTGCGCGTCGACTCCGCCCGACTCCGCGTGCGCGCGATGTGGGCTCTATAAGCCGTCACTAGCGACATGCGACCAGCCCCTCTGTCATATCTTCTCGTTCGAAATGACCGGCGGGGTGTCCGCACTCGTCCTACTACGCCGCGCGCTGCTGACGCTTCGGTCCAAGCTGGAGCTCGTGCGCGATGCCACGTGAACCACCGCCGCATCCTCGAGGCGCGTGTGCGCGGTTTTTGATCACCCGATAATATATTTTATCACGAAGGTGAAAGAGCATGGCATGGCTCAGAAAGTTTAAGAAGGCGATTGATGTGGATGTAAGCAATGGAGCGACGGCGTCCATTACCGATCTGAAGGTTAAGGGTAGGGCCGAGACATCGAACTTCTCTGAAATCGTCAAAAAAGACACAGCTACGGCCACGGCCATTACCGATTCTCCCCGCCGATCTGCCATTGACAAAAAGGGCGAACCCCCTGGCAAAACTGGCGAACCCCCTGGCAAAACTGGCGAAGCCCCTGGCAAAACTGGCGAATCCCCCGCGGGTGATGCCGCTTCCTCGAAACCCGGCAAACTCCGCAAACTCTTCTCATACACACCGGAAGGCAAGAACAACTACTACTATAACCCGGACGGAAGCGTGAAATGCTCAAGCATCGCCCCTGGGATGGTTCATTAAAGTTACAAGAATAAATACAAATGTGCTCTCTTAACGCTTCCGGTCACGGCCCCCCTCATTGGGATCACCATGAGCAACTTTGGCAAGTGTGGGTCGTTATCTCCCATCGCGGATGCGTGCGCTGAGAAGAATGACGCTGACAAAAACTCCATCCACAACCAGTGCGCGAGTGACTTCAGCGCATGCTATGCAGCGTGTCTTCCAGTCAATTTTGATCCCCTGCAGAGCACAAACCCGGCAACTCCCCAGTACTGCACCCGGGGCTCGTACTCGAACGAGCTCATACGCAGATGCGGTGACATGGCGGACTGCACACTGACGAACGACGAGGTCGCCGCCATGACGTCCGACGGCCCGGACGGGTTGCTGTACAAACAGCCGTTCTGCAGTGCGACTCGGGAGGAGACATGCGAGAGCTACTGCACCAACGCGTGCCAGGCGTCGCTCATCTCATACGAGCAGATCTACCGTGCCGATTTGGCAGGGGAGGGTGACTGTGACTGCAACGCGTGTACATGCCCCGGGGGGTTCTACGACGAGTCTAACCCGGATGGGAACTCGGGTGGGAATTCGAGTGGGAACTCGGGCGGGGCGGACGGTAGTGGCGACGTGGACGATGACGAGGAAGAGGACAACTGGACAATGACAACGACGTTCCTCGCTATCGCCGTGGCGGTCACCCTTGCCGCCGCGGCCGCGGTGTACTTCATGCGCTCCCAACAAGGCAGCGCTATCCGAAGAAGATGAGTTGATGAGGCAAATTACAATCGGGTAGCGTTCGCAGGGCAGGCTATCCCCCCAGGGACGTCCCGTCTCCGACCCCGACCGCGATGGGCGCGAGGGGGGCCAGTGGGACCGGTACCGCCCCGACAGGCGAGGGGGGGACCGGTAGGACCGGTACCGCCCCGGCGGATAGACGAGGCGCCGGGCCGCAGCGTAGCAAATCCACACAAGAGGGGCGCGTTAGCCGCGCCTGCCGCTCATACTCGCCCCGCACGAAGGGCGCGGTGACGACGCTCGGAAAGGCGTCCGCAAGACGCGTGCCGAGACAGCAGATGTCGTCGTAGGCCGTGATCGCTGGCAGCACGGACAGCAAGTCGCGAAGGCGGTCCCCCGCCGGGGCGACCCAGTCGGGCACGGCCTCCCGTATGGCGTCGCGCGTCCCGGGGCCATGCATAAGCCATTGCTCGGCGGTCGGGGGCAAGAGCAGGTCCATTGCCAGCAACGTCTTCAAGTGGGCGAGGGTGCGCCACTCCAGGCCTCGCTCCCCCGTCGGGGTCACCCATGCCCCACCCCGGGGAAACCCGACCTCGGCCCCGGCCCCGGCCCCGGCCTCAGCATCGGCCCCGGCCCCGGCCTCGGCATCGGCCTCGGCATTGGCCTCGGCATCGGCCCCGGCCCCGGCCTCGTCCCCGGCGGAAGGCAAAGGGGCCGACCCGGCCCAGTCGCGCACGGAGAGTTCGGAGAGGGCGAACGCAGACCGCGCGGCCCACATGGCTTCCATCTGCAACGCGGCGGACTGCATGGCACTGGCCATGGACGCCACATGCGCCGCTGCCTCTGCCATCGACGACGCCCCCGCCGCGGCCGTGACCGACGCCAGCTCGCATGTCGGCGCGGCTTTGACTTCGACGGAGGCGCTCGCGGCGATCGGATCGGGTGCACTGGGCCCGATCAGATCATGGTAGTCGTAATGTCGCGTGGAGAGGTCTTTCAGCTCGAGGGCCGCCAGGGGCGCGCGGACCGCCGCGGCCGCCCCCGGGGCCGAGGCCGCCTCACTGGGCACGCACTGCAACCGCGAGAGCTCGAACTCGGTCACCGCGTCAAAGTTGCAGAGGGCGCGGTCGCATGCTCCCAATGCTTCGCATGCGCTCGCCGATTGCGCCGGGTCGCCGTCGCACTGCTGTCGATGGAAGCAGCGCAGGTAGTCGAGTCGGCGGTCATCGGGGACGCAGCGGTGGCCGAGCTCGAGCTCACCGGGCGCACACTTGCCAGTGTCGGGCAATGCGCACCCACTAAGCAGGATGTTCTTGTATACTTTGGCATTGCACGTGAACGGCATCCGTGTGTTTCAACTAGCCCCTATTTTTGGGGCGTCAGTGACGACGACGTGGGTCATATCGGGCGTGCGGCCCGATAGCGGGTTTGTCTCGCATACTCAGAAATTGCCACGAGTTGCATCGACGTGAGGGTGCAAACGGCAATCCTGTGCGCGGTGAATACGGGTACGTGGACCGCATCTCAGCACGCGGGCGGAGGACGCATCGCGGCGTCAACCGTCGGCGCAATGTGGTCGAGCGCACCTTCGCGTGTTTGGATTCCGTTTTCTATTTCTCAATCACGACGACCGTTCCAACATTAATAAACATACTACAAATTTGCTAACGACCTGTCACGAAAGTTTTTTTTCGGTAGAGCTATTCCTGCATAATGAAGTTGTCTACCGTATTCGAAAACCTCATATTGGCCAGAGCTCAAGCGGCCGCGCCCGCATCCTGCACAGATCGCACCTGTCGATGTGCGCGCTCCTCTTGCCCTCTCCCTCGTCTGCGCTGTCGCCCCCGCCTCCTCCGCCGCTACCACCGCATCCGCCGCCAAAAGAAACTGCGGCGCTTGACCACGAGGCGCGGTGATCCCCACCCAGGGGGCGCGGCCATCAGTTTCGCGCGCGTCGTCACACCCTGCACCCCGGGGATGACCCTCCCCATTCCGGAGGCCGCAGCCTCGGCGCCTGAGCCCCTCGCCCTGGCGGCAGGGGCAACGAGCTCGGCGCGCGGCGACTACGGCCTGCGCCGTGGCGACCCAGGCGGCGACCCGTCCGCCCTGGCGTTCCAAATCATCGCGGTGGTGGTGCAGGACCGGCGGCCCGTCGCCATGTACTACACGCCAGCGGCGGCCGTGGGCCCGTCCTTCATGGAGACGCTGCCACATGGCGACCCCGCGGGCGACGAAGCGTGCACAGTCTGCATATTTGCGACCGAGCAGTCGGGGGCGACCGCCGTGATCAAGGTCTTGGGGTTCCGCCCACACCTGACGTACGAGGTGCCCCCCGGGAGCCGCGCGCGCTTCACCCGCTCCATCGAAGAAGCGCTGGCATGCCGCGTCACGTGCGAGCCGCTGATGCGCACTCGCCTGTACGGGTGGGTCCCCGCCGACCCGTCGCCCACCGGGGCCGGGGCCCTGGACCCGTCCACCCCGCGCTCCTTTGCCTGCCTGCGCGTCTCCTCCCCATGGTGCGCGCGTTTTGCGCGGCGGTGCGACTGGGCCCCGTGCTCGGGGCAGTGCCATGGGAGTCCAAGGTGGACCCGGTGATGATGTTCTTCGACCAGACCAGCACCGTGCCATGCGGCTGGGTCGCCGTCGCCGGGGCGCGCCGCTGCGTGTCCGCGCGCAGCGCTCACACCGCCATCGAGCTCGAGTGCGAGCTCGCGTGCCTAGCGCCACTGGACCGCATGGACGTGGCCCTGCTGCTGATTGCGTCCGTGGACATCGAGTGCGTGAGCGCCACCGGCGGCTTCCCGGACATGGACCTGCCCGCCGATCGGATCGGGATCATCGGCACATCCTTCTGGCGGGTCGGCGAGCCCGTCGAGCGCGCGGTGACTGTGCTGCTATGCGTCGGGGACGCGTGCGACTCCGTCCCCGGCGCCCACGTCGAGGTGTACCCCACCGAGCTCGAGATGCTCGCCGCCTGGCGCGACCTCATCGCCGTGCGCGCCGACCCCGACCTCGTCCTCGGCTACAACACCTTTGGGTTTGACTACAAGTACATGGCGACGCGGGCGCGGCTGAGCGCGCGCTTCTGGTACAACAGCCGGCTCATTGCGCGGCGCTCCACCGTGCGCGTGCAGGAGCTCGAGTCGAGCGCCCTTGGCCAGAACGAGCTCACCACGCTCGGCTGGGCCGGCCGCGTCGACCTGGACCTGTACAACTACATCAAGGCCGAGCACAAGCTCCCCCAGTACAAGCTCGATGCCGTGGCCGAGCACTTCCTGGGCGAACGCAAGGTCGACCTGCCCTACAAGGAGCTCTTCGCGTGCATGCTGAGCGGCTCGCCCGCCGACCCCGCGCAGGCGTGCACGTACTGCGCCGAGGACTGCCGGCTGCCGCTCAAACTGTGCAAGCGCCTCGAGGTCATCACCGCGATGGTGGAGATGAGCCGCGTGACGCGCACCATGCTCTCGCAGCTCGTCTTCCGCGGCCAGCAGATCAAGGTGTTCAACCAGCTCGTCTGGCACGGGCACCGCAGGGGGTACGTCCTCAACGACCCGCCCGTCGCCGCCGAGGGCGACGCACAGGGATACGAGGGCGCCACCGTCATCGAGCCCACGCCCGGCTTCTACGACACGCCTGTCGCCACGCTCGACTTTGCCTCGCTCTACCCGTCCATCATGCTCGCGCACAACCTCTGCTACAGCACGCACGTGCTGGACGAGGCCTACCTGGGCCGCCCCGGCGTGCGCTACGAGGAGCACCACGCGGCGCGCACCCACGTCTTTGTCGCGTCGCACCCGGGCGTCCTCCCCGCCCTCCTGCGCGACCTGCTCGCGGAGCGCAAGCGCGCCAAGCGCGCCATGGCCACCGCCGAGACGCCCGAGCTGCGCGCACTCTTCAACGCGCGCCAGCTCGCGCTCAAGATCTCGTGCAACTCGGTCTACGGCTTCACCAGCGCCACGCGGCGCGGCATGTACCCCGACCTCGCGATCGCCGACTCGGTCACCTGCCGGGGGCGGCAGATGATCCAAAAAACGGTCGAGATCGTCGAGAGCTTCATGCCGTGCTTCATCTACGGCTACACGGACTCGGTCATGATCCGCTTCCACGACACCGGCGTCACCAAGGAGGCCGCCTTTGAGCTGGGCGAGCGGGCCTCGGCGCACGTGAGCGCCCAGTTCCGCGAGGACGTCTCGCTCGAGATGGAAAAGGTCTACATGCCGTTTCTCTTGATTGCTAAGAAGCGCTACGCGGGGCTCATGTATACCCCCGACAGCGCGGGTGTGGTCCGGCTCGAGAAGATGGACGCCAAGGGGGTCGAGCTCGTGCGCCGCGACAACTGCGTGTTCGCGAAGCGGGTGTACGAGCAGGTGCTCCGCCCGCTCCTCTACGAGTGCGACCCACCCTCGCCGTCTCCAACCTGCGCGCCAACCTCGAGGCGCTCGTCGCCAACGCGGTCGACCTCCAAGAGTTTGTCTTGACCAAGCAGCTCAAGAAGCGCGAGAGCTGCGTCAACCAGATGCAGTCGCACCTCCTGGTTGCGGAGAAGATCACCGCGCGCTCCAATGGCGCGCTCGTGCCGCAGTGGGGCGACCGGTTGCCCTTTTACATCGCCGAGGGCGCCAGCAACAAGATCTCGATGCTCGCCGAGGATCCGACCTGGGGCCGCGACCACGCCGTCCCCCCCGACCGCCTCTACTACCTCACCAACCAGATCGTGCGACCCGTGGGCAGGCTGTTCCAGGCCTTTCGCCCCGAGGTGCGCGATGCGGTGACCGCCCTCTTCGAGTCGGCCAAGCTGCGCCTCGGGGTGCAGCGGGATGGACAGACGGCCTCCATTCGAGACTTTCTGACGCCGCGCGCAGTGCCCGAACCGGACGGAGCCGCACCCGACCACGGGCCACCGGACCCATGCGCAGGCCCGCCCGTCGCGCTCGCGCCGCCCAGGTCACTTGCCGATGCACTGGGCGAAGCGCCACTCGCACGGCGCCCCTCGCGCCCACCCCCGCGACGACCCGCGCTCGCCATCGGGAAGCGGCTACGCCCCCCGGTCCGCCCCCCTGTCCGCCCCAGTGTCCGGTCCCCGTCCGAACAGTCGACGTAATTGAGAAAGGCGTTTGCTCACACCCGGTAGAACAGGTGGCGCGGGTTAAGCCGGTGCCCCGGCTCGGCGTATTTGCTCGACGAGGTGTCACAACTTCCCGTGCGAAGGTTTGAGTGGAGAGCCATGCGCCCGCGGCGGGGAACGGGTTTGCAACAGAGCTCACCGTCATCGAGGAAAGTTTTGAGGGGGTGGGGCGGAGAGGGCCGCCGTGTGTTTGCTCGGAAAGGCGTCACGTACTACATAATTCGCGGGGCGGGTGCCCCGGCTCGGGGGGGTGGATCGGCAACGTCACATCCTGCAAAAAAATAGCTGGGGGACGGTGCCCACGCTCCGAGTGGTTGGTCGGATAGGTGTCACGCCCGACCGGCAGCTGTGGCAGGGGGACGTGCACCGCGTGGGATAGGACGTGCAACGGGTTGATCCCATGGAGCTACGCGCTATCCTCGGAGGGGGTTCGGGTAAACCTAACCCTCTTCCTCGGGGGGCGGCTCTTCCTCAGAGGGCGGCTCTTCCTCGGAGGGCGGCTCTTCCTCGGAGGGCGGCTCTTCTTCATAGGACTGCGGCTCGCCCCCGGTGCCGACCCCATTGTGGCCACTGGACACGCCTGTAGGTGGGTCTGGCATGCGGACGGGCCCCGTGGCAGTTCCACTGCGTCGCGCGCGGGGCACACCGGCCGCCGAAGGGCGCTGAGACTCGTCCAACGATGGGACATTGGCCATCTTGACCGGTACATTGGTCATCTTGACCGGTACATTGGCCATCTTGACCGGGACATTGGCCACCTTGACCCGGGGCTCGGCCTCGTCCTCGTCCTCGTCCTCGTCACAGGCCTCCGTCGCCGGTGTCCGCGTCGCGATCGGAGGGGCGCTCCCACTGCAATACGACCGATTGGCGTGCGCCTGGCCCGTGAGCAAGGCGCCGAGCGCGTGGGCCCAGTCCCCGTCGCCAATGGGATCGATGAGGGACGACGGGTCGGCGGCGGCCTCGAGTTGCTGCGCAAAGCCGGCCTGCCGCAGCTGCCGCGCGAGCCGCGCGCCGGCGGCAGTGCGGTAGAGCTCTTGCATGTCGCTGCCCGTGCACCCGTCGGTGCCGCGGAGCAAGAGCGCCCGCGCGCGATCGGACAGTCCGCGCACCGCCTTGGGCTCGCGCTGCAAGAGCAGCTCGAGGATGCGGACGCGGTCCGAGGCGCCCGGCTTTCCGATGTGGTACACTTTGGGCAGGCAACGCTTGACGGCCGGGTCCAGCAGGGCCAGGTTGTTGGTTGACCCGATGACGACCACCGCGTCCGAGGCCTGCAACGAGTCCATGTTGCCCAGGAACTCCGTCTTGAGGCCGTACGAGGCACTGCTCTCGGCGGCGGACCGCTCTCGCATCAACCCGTCGATCTCATCGAAGAAGAGCACGCACGGCTGGGCCTTGAGCGCGAGCGAGAAGGCGGCGCGCAGCAACTTGCTCGACTCGCCGTAGTACTTGTCTTCCATCGCGGCCACGGTCACCGTCAGCAGGTTGGCACCGGCCTCCGCGGCGAGTGCGCGCGCCAGCATCGTCTTGCCAGTGCCCGGGGGGCCAACCAGCGTGACGCCCCGGCTGGGCGCGAGGCACGGGTGCGACCCGAAAAAGGCACGGGGGTGCGACAGCGGCACGACGATCGCAGACACCAGGTCGGACTTCACGAGGTCCAGCCCCCCCACGTCGCGCAGGCGCTCGGGCACGAACGCCGGCGCCACCAGGCAACTGCTCAGCTGCGCCTCGTGCGGCGACAGGCGGCCGCGCAGCGTTGGGAGCGCGGGGCTCACCGGGCCGTCGCGACGCTCCCCCGTGCCCATCAGACGCTCCGCCACCTTCCACGTGCCGCGGCTCACTAGCTGCCAGACCACCCCCGCCAGTATGGCGACCAGCCAGCGCAGCATGACCCGGCGCAGCCCGCTCGCCACCGTGGCAAGCTGGGTCGCAGCCATCGCCGTCTCCCTTGTCGCCCACCGGAAAGCATTCTCCACCCCGTGAACGTGTTCAGGTACGCGGCGCCGGGCGCCGATCCACCCACGGGCACCGCTCTGCGGTGGCAACCTCTATCAGTTTCAAGAGGTCCGCCTTCCGGCCGGCGGTATCCGCAGACACGGCAAAGTATGCCACGACGATTCGCAGCTCGCCGATGGTGAGCCGACTGAGCGAGTCGTTTTTGATCGAACAAAAAGGGATCGGGTGCTTCATCGCCGCGGCCCGGACCCGCTCTACATCGGTTAACCCCGCGTCACAGGCTGGCGCCCAACCCATAGACAGACTCCACAGTATGCGACGCAGGGTGCTCTTACTGAAACGGTGGAAGGGAAGGTCGCTGGCGCGCGGTGGCATTGCCAAGGGCCGCGAGGAGAGCGGACGCACCGGCACCACTCGCGGCACGGGCGGGCTGATGTTACTCGGCTTCGATTGAATCGGACGCCGTTTGAGCGTAGAGGGAGTCGCGGGGCTTGGTTGCACAGAGAAACCGGATGACCGAGCGATGGGACCCATTGTTTCGACCCAGAACCGCCGAGTTATGAGCGCCATGGTTCATACACCAACCCCATTTTATCGCGCCAGTCCACCGCTCGTGCACCGCTGTGCGATGGCAACCTTTACCCGTTTCAAGAGGTCCGACTTCTGGTTATCGGTATCCGCCGACACGGCAAAGTACGCAACGACGAGTCGCAGGTCGTCGGCGGATAGCTTCGCGAGCGAGTCGTTGCTGATCGAGCAAAAGTTGATTGGGAGCTGCCCCGCCGCGGCCCGGACCAGCTCGACGAGCCTGGGCTTGCCAGTCTCTGGCGCGGGCTCGCCCAGATCACGCATTATGCGCTGCAGGGTGTCGCGCGTGAAACGGGGGAAGGGCAGGTCGCGGGCGCGCGGCGGCGTTGGCCGGGCTGTGAGGGGGCCAGGTGCACCGGCCCCACTCGCGGCCCCGGTGGGGCACCCGTACTTGGAAACGGACGAGAAAGGAGCTCGACCAGCTCGGTGTGCGTGCGTGGGATGGGCACGCCACTCCCCGCCCGCACCCGGGCCATTTTTTCAAGGACGGGGAGGGAGAGCGCCCCCAAGCTCGTCGCGTCCGCAACCGTTGATGACGCCGATAGCGCCAAGAGCTCTTGGCGCGTACGGGGGATTGGCACGCCCTTCCCAAGTCGTCCACGGGCAATGGCACGTAGGGTCGGCATGTCGAGAACCGGCAACGCAGGTGCGGCCCCGAGAATACGAAGCTCGCGGGTGAACTGGTCAGATGGCTGGCTCTCAGGCATAGTGATTTCAAGTTCGACTACGAGAGCGTCCACGGCCCCCCGGAATGTAGTGCGCAGAGCATGCGCGAGTCGCACGCAGTCAATGGTGCCAAATACGAGCCCGCGCAAGAAGGATCGCAATTTTTGCAATAGACCCATCTTGGCTATCAGGCGATCGATGAGTGCCGCGTAGGCGTATCGGCGTCCCAGATCGATAGTGGCCACTTTCACCGAACGGTGAAGTCTATCCGCACCTCCGAGTATGGTAAGTTCCTCGGCGGTTCCGAGCAGCAAGTAATAGACCGATCCGTATAATGTATGTAACTGCGGGGCGAGGATAAGGGCAACGCTTAGGGCGAAAGGCGCAAGCACCAACTGAACGACAATTGCGAACACATAGTACCTGTCAAACCCACATAGGCGGGCAATTACCCCATCCGCTGGGTTGAGTTGGCCGTCGAGTAGATCCGGATAATCGACGGCGGCGCGACGCTCGCAGCGGCCGACCAGGTTGAACGGGTCGGTCAAGATGCTCATCCCCCGGAAAGAACGATCCGGGGTGGTCGGCATCGCAGCCTTGATCATTGCCAGGACCTGTGCTTCAGATGCATCCGACGTCAATTGGAGCCACGATTCCACCACGAGCCCGGCAATTACATACTCCATTCGGGTAGGAACGTACCCCGGGGCTGGTAGCGAAATCGCATTCATCCCTCGCAGTACGGTTCCATGGGCGGCGCAGCTTTGCATACGCGCCTGCATATCCATGCTGTCACCGTTGGTCCAGTCGTGTACTTCCAGTTCAGCGAAACCTTGGGTCGTGTACTCTGTCGTTTTGATCCTCTCTGATGCCTTGCCAACTAACAAAGTCAACTCTAAACGAATGCCAGCCTCGGTACGCGTCAATTTGATAGTGAAGTTGGTACGTGCCAACAGTCCTACCATTTGATTGGATGTATACACGCCAAATATGGGGTTTTCAACTTTACGCAACCAGACTTCGAACTTCTTATTGCCACGAAACCTGGCAATCGTCGATGCGCCGAGTAGCTTCTGCACTTGACCGGTTGCCGATGGCCCCACGCCGACCGGGTGCTCTACGCGCGCCGTTACGGCGTTAGTCGAAGAAGCTATCCATGTTAATAGTTGGTTGCCATGTATTCTGGAATCGTCCCCCAGTTTTTTTATCCGACGGAGTATCCCGCGAAATAACAGGAGTGGATATGACATCACTCCGGCGTTGAGTCCCAAGACCCCAGGAGAATTATTACAATGAGTACGGGATGAACCCATGTCGGTATCAACCGCCGCAATCCGTCCGCCATCGAAATGAGCGCCTGCACCCCTTGAAGGCCAGATGTTATCCCACTTGCGACATCGGTGGAATAATCCATTATGAAATTCACCACCATTTCCTCGGTTACCTCCAACCCGTGCTGAACTTTCGCAATTGATTGGAGTATGACAGACCCCTTGTCGTATAACAAACTTGCTACGGAAGCATCTTGGTTGACTAAGCTCGCTAACATCGATGCTTTATCAATTTTGAACACAGACTCCTTGTCGTATAACGCACTTGCTACGGAAGCATCTTGGTTGGCTAAGCTCGCTAACATCGATGCTTTATCAACTTTGAACAGTGAAGCAAATGTACTTTTATACAATGGGTTCAAATGGTTGGCAATGTGACCCGGGTCGAATTCGGGTTCCACCTCGATTAGAATTAGCGTCAGTGCGTCGCTGTAGCGGAAGCGTTCAGCGTCGGTATACAGTAACTCTTCCACGGGTGACTCTTCCATCGGGGGGTTAGGGTTAAGGGTTAAGGGGTTAACCTTAACCCTGGGCGACTTGATCGCATCGTAGGGCAAGCGCAACCCATTCTTGCGTTTCTGACCGTTACGCCGTAGCGGATGGATTGTAGTCGGAGTCCTGCTGGGTTGCGCGAGTACATCGGAAGGTCGGACGAGATCCATGGTTTGGATCCCGAAACGACGAGTGGAGAGCGCCTCTATTCATATACTGAACCATTTTATTTACATCGGCACACGTGACCACCACCCCCGCCTATGGGGTGGGGGTGCATTGGCGCCACGTCGTGCACATCCCCACGTGGGACCCCCGGGCGCCAATGCGCCAGCGTGCCGTTATTCCCACGTGGCAAACCCATGGGGTTTCTCATACCCGGGCGACGGCAATGGGCCGCAGACTGGGATCACTCGCGCCGCGGCCGCCGCGCGTGGCGCCCGCCAGGTGGTCACTCTCGTGGGCGCGCACGTACGCCGCCATGCGCTTACGATAGTACTGGCGCATGTCAGGCTCGACGTTGCGTCGTTCGAGCTCGCGGGCCAGGCGCTCGCCGCATCGCACGTCGACGGACGACCCGACCGGGGAGGACGCCGTCGGGCCCGCCGCCGTGGCGAGATTCACGAAGCGGAGGGCACCGCCCGCAAACCGCGGTGGAGGGGGACGCTGCGTGGGCTGGGGCGTATGCGCAGCCGGTGCAGCGGCCGGCGTCCCACTGCGGGGATTGGGCACCATCGCTCGCGCGGGGGGGGCAATCGCTGGCGGAGTGGGGACCGCCGCTCGCGGAACGTCGGCCGGCGCCGCGCTCGGCGCCGCGTCGGCCCCTTGCACGTGCCGCGCATTGGGGATCGCCGCTCGCGGAGCGTTGGCCGGCGCCGCCTCGGCCCCTTGCACGTGCCGCGCATTGGGGATCGCCGCTCGCGGGGCGTCGGCCGGAGCTGCGTCGGCCCCGGGGGCCACCGCGGCTCGCGCATTGGGAACGGCGCGGCGCAGCGGGGTCGGCGCGGGTAGGGCGGGGGGGCCAGGCGGCGCGGGCAGCAATGGCGCCACCCGGGCGGAGGCCGTCAGCGCGTCGCGCGGGAGCGGCGCGGCGGACGGGAGCATCGGGACCCTGGGCGCGGGCGACAATGGCGACACTCGGGCGGAGGTAATCGGGAGCGCGTCGCGGTGGACCGGCCGCGCGCAGGGCGGATCGCCCCCGGACGGGCCGGGGCGGTGGGCCGGCGCCAGGGGCCAGAGCGAGACGGCGAGCACCGCGAGCACCGCGAGCACCGCGAGCATGAGCATGGTCTCGCACGCGCGGGGCGGAGGCGACGCGCGCATGCCCGGCGCGCACAGCGGGCCGGTGTACTACTACTACCGCCACAAAAGGGTGCGCGGCGAGTCGACCCGGCGACCGCGGCCGGGTCGGAAATTTATATCCACGCGTAGGGGCAAACCACCTCCGACATGCTTCCTCCGATCAAGCGCCCCGCCGCCGCTGTCCACGGGCCAGCCAAAGATATGCACAAACCGTATGCGTTGGCACGGCGGACCGAGCTAGAGGTCAGACCCCAGCCCATGCAGATCTCGAGGGAATCGCGGCACTGCCATGGCGCTCCTAGTGAATGGGGCACGTTCGCAACCAGTGACGCCGTCTACTCGCACCCCAAGGTGGCGTGGTGAGTGGGGGTCGCCAACGCCGGGCGCCGCCACGCGGGGTGGCGGGAGGGGGTGCCACTTTCGATGGATGGTGCAGGTGTGACGGGGCCGGGGCGTGCGATAACGCATGCTCACGGGGGCACAGTAGGGGGCGCGCCTTGTACGCGATGTTCCCAAATGGCCGGCGCATGCATGCCGGTGGGCGGCGGGCCACTCCGCAAGGAGGACCGTGCCGCCATCGCGCGTTTCAACGGCATGAAGAACGCCATGGTTGACCCGGCGCTTCGACCGGCGAGGTCGTCCTGCCATACTCGGAGGGTCAGGCTCCAACCCACGCGACTCCGCCGTGGGAAACTTTTCTCGCTCGGTCGGTTCGCGCCACGTGCACAACGAGCGCAGGCGGCTGCTCCAGAAATGTGAAACACGATGAACCTCCACGCGACATCCCCCGCGGCTACCTGCCGTGACCCCTGCGCGGCGCGGGTG
>Ga0335398_10002668_pt1 | contig 27520 bp, 13 predicted proteins | sample BON03_FD_205742 | JGI IMG/M metagenome (GOLD analysis project Ga0335398, IMG submission 205742) | Freshwater microbial communities from Lake Bonney liftoff mats and glacier meltwater in Antarctica - BON-03 (spades assembly) (version 2) | ecosystem: Environmental > Aquatic > Freshwater > Ice >... | reverse complement strand
CCTAAACCCTAAACCCTAAACCCTAAACCCTAAACCCTAAACCCTAAACCCTAAACCCTAAACCCTAAACCCTAAACCCTAAACCCTAACCCCTAAACCCTAAACCCTAAACCCTAACCCTAAACCTAAAACCTAAACCCTAACCCTAAACCCTAACCCCTAAACCCTAAACCCAAACCCTAAAAACCCTAAAAACCCTAAAACCTTGTGATCCTGCTTAACTGTTTGATTTAAGCTCGTGTGATCTACAATGTCACAACCTCGGCCTGCCTTGGCAACGCCTGCCTCGATTGGTAATGTGCGTTTCCACCTTCTTGCGCTCACTGAGCGCCGCCGCCGCTCGCGCCGGTCGTCGTCGCTGCCGCCGCCACCGCATGGCGCTCCCCCGTCGCCCTCCCGTTCCCGCTCATTCCCCGCTCGAGCACCGCCTCTCCCGCGCACCCGTCCTACAGCTCCTCCGCGCTGTCCCTCTCGCTCTCGTCATCGCCCTCGCCCCCCTTCGCTGCCGCCGCTGCCGCTTTCGGTCTCTCGCTGCCCGCCCCCCAGCTCGCGCAGCTCCCGCTCAAGCGCATGCACGCACGCGCGCGCGTCCGCCGCCTCGCGCTCCGCCTCTCGCGGCCTTTTTCAACAACAACACCCGCGCGTGCAAACAGAAACACCAAAACAATTGTCTTTTTGTCTCCGCGCGCGCGCCCCTCCCACCTGGTCAAGCATGGCGCCCCTAGGACGACGAGGTGACGGACAAGGTGCGCGCACCCTTGGAGGAGGAGGCAGGCGCAAGCACAGTTGCGGGCGCGCCCTTCCCTTCTCGCCCCCCCCGCTTGTCAAAAAGCGGAGAGGACGAGGCCGAGTGGCCGGCCGTCGCCCGTCCGCGTCGCGCCTCTCATCTTCGTGTACGTAGACTAGGATTAGTTAAACGTTTGGTATCGTGAGTATTAGATAAAGGCGTCACACAGAGAGGCCGACGATAAGGAAAAAGGAACCAAGATAGTGAATGTACGAAATCCCCCCCCCGCAGTTGCAGCCCGAGCGAGGGCGCCTACGCTTGTAGTAGTACGGCCCGCCGCCGATTATTAGTTGCGATCCGGCACCACATTCACCGCCGCCGCCGCCGCACCCCGTTGATCCCCTTGGACTTGCCCTTCTTATTCTTTTTAGTCTCGTAGTCGGCCGCCGCCTTTGCGACCATGTCGAACACGCGCCGTGTCACCTCGGCGTAGGCAAAGACGCCGTTGCAGACCATCGGGCTGTCGCCCGTCGACTGCACCTGGAGGCCGCTCAGGACGCCCAGGATCCTGTAGCGTCCGTCCGTCGCGCTCCAGACGCCGCTCCCGCTCATGCCCGGCTCGATCCTCGGCAATATGGGCTTGGCGACAGAGTCGGGCGTGAAGCAGTTGGAGTCGATGCGCCCGTCCTGCGGGTCCAGGTCGAGCGTGGCGCGGCCGTACGACAGCTCGCGGTACCGGAACAGCCGGCCCGGCACCTTGCTGTCCATCGGGTAGGCTGCGGAATCGAGGGGCGTCGTGCAGTCGGCGGCGCACGAGCGCTTGGCGTCGGCCGCGCCTGCGTCCCCGTCGCAGCGCGCGAGCCCGCACGCCGCGTCGCGCGACTCGAGCCCGAGCGTGCCGGTCTTGCCCGGGTCGGTCGAGAGCTCCAGCACGGCCACGTCCAGCCCGCCCATCGTCCACTTGGCCATCTGCCTGTACTCCAAGAAGTAGGTGTAGGACCGCACCTTGGAGGGCCTGAACGGCGACTTGAGCGAGCCCGAGGGCACCCGGTAGCGCGCCATGCGCACCTGCATCGTCGACAGCCTCTGGAGCGTCCGGGTCGGGTGGTCGTACACGCAGTGGCCCGCGGTGAGCACCGACCGCTTGCCGATGCGCGTGCCGCTGCACGCCCACTGGCCCGCCTTGACGTACGCGGCCGCCGAGTAGGGGTAGGTCTTGGCCTCGGCCGCGGTGGTGATCTCGCGCCACGCGGCGTCGTCCATGCCCGCGCCCATGGCGACGGGGGGACCGGGGGGGGCGCCGACGCCGCCGCCGCCGCCGTCGCCGCCGTCGCCGGGCGTGGTGCCGTTTTTGGTGTCCGTGGTGTCGTCGGCGGCGGCGACGGCGGGAGGGAGGGTGTCGCCGCTGCCGCTGCTGCTGTGGCTGCCGCTGGCGCTCGCGGAAGACGAAGAGGCGGCGACGACCCTGCCCGCGCGGGGCGGCCGCCAGCCCGGGGGCGGGGCCCCTCCGCCCGACAGCAGCGCGGCCATGGCCGCGACGCCAGGGTCCGACGCCGCCGCGCCGCCGGCGAGCACGCTCGCCTGCGTCGCGTACAGCAGGCCCGTGTCGCTCGCCACGCGCACCGCGCGCACGTCGGCGGCGGCGGCGTCGCCCGAGCCGTCGCCGTCGCCTCCGCTGCTCCGCGAGGACGACGGCGGCTCTTCTGAGGAGGAGGAGAGCGCCAGGGCCGGGTTGGGCTTGAAGCTGCCCACGCGCGCGGGGCCGAGGAGGGCAAAGCCCTGGTCGGCGTACCGCTCGATGTCCGCCCGGGTGAAGGCGATTGGGGCGGCGGCGGCCGCGCCGGCGGCGCCGCTGCCGCCCCGGCGCGAGGGCAGGAGGCCGCCGCCGCTGCTCGACGCGTCCGCGGCCGACGCCGTCGCTGCCGCCGCAGCGGCAGCGGCAGCAGCAGCCGCAGCCGGTCGCTTGGCGGCAAACACGCTGGACGCCGTCAGGTCGAGCAGGCCGTCGAGGCCCGTCCCCGTGGCCTGCGGCGACAGCGCGGGCGGCAAGTCGGCGTCGGCGCCGCACCCGCCGCCAACCGGCCAGGCGGCGGCGACGCGCGCGCCCGAGCACACGGCCAGGCACGCGCCCGCGTACGTCAGGCCGTCCTCGCCGCAGACGAGGTCGAGGGATATCGGGCATCCCGCGGCGCAGTCGAACTTTGGCTGCTGTTGCTGTGGTTGTTTTTTGTCTTGTTGTTGTTTGGTGTCTTGTTGTTGTGGTGGCGGCTGTTGTGCCGATGCCGTCGCCGCCAGGAGGACGAGGATGACGAGCGCGGGGAGGACGAGCGAGGGACGCTTTCCCGTGGTCGGCGTCGGCGTCATCTCGCGGCGAAAACGGGGTTCAGGGGCGCGCGCGCGCGTCGGCCCAGAGGCGAAGGGAGGGATTCGAGACCAACGATTTGGATCAATGCTTTGGTGCAAGAAGCGAGCGGGCGCGTCGCGCGCAGAGGGAGAGAGAGGAGAGGAGAGACGGAAGGGAGGAGAGGAACAAGGGCTGTGGAAAACGAAAGAGAGGGGCCCCCCCCCTTTTTGCGGGAACCGACGAGGCTTCAGCAGGTCAGCGGGGACGATGCGCTCGGCATCAAGCACGTCGCGACGATCGATGGGGGGGGGGGGCGGGGCCAGGGCTCGACGAACGGAGGGGCGGAGGGGAGTTGGAGCCCTGGCGGGGGTTTTAGAGTGACGTCTGTTATGGTTTAGGGACCTCGAACGGGGGGGTCGCGATGGAGGGAACGACGGATGCAAGGCGTTGCATGATGTGAGGGGGAGCGGGAGCTTATGATGCTGCGGTTTGCTGCGGGAAAGGAAACGGTGCGATTAGTTGGGCGGGCTGCGGCCTCATAAAAGTGGCCACAATCTTCGCTCCCGTCACTCGCTCGCTCGCCTCCGCCAGCCGTCCCTTCCCGCGGTGTGCCCCTTGCTTTTTTCGGCTCCATCTTCCGCTGCCTCGGCCACCGCCGCCGTTTCTGGCCCGAGGACCCGCTGGCCCTCGCGCAGCCGCTGCCGCCACTGCCGGGACGCCTGCTTGTCCGCCTCGGCCGGCGCGCTCCGCGCCGCCGCCGCCGCCGCCGCTGTCGCCGCCTCCGCCGCCGCCGCCGCCTCTTCTTTCCCCGCGCCCCCGGCTCCTTCGCGCCACTCTGATGCGACTGCGCTCTGCTGCCCGGCCGCCCGCGCCGCGTCGGCACCGACCGTCGCACCAGCCGCAGCAGCGGCGCGAGCAGCAGCAGCAGCAGCTGCGTCAGCGTCCGCGCGCACCGCGCCGTCGCCCGACGCGGCCGCCGACGCTGGCCCCTCTAGAGGGTCGTCGCTCGCCAGCCGCCGGACGAACAGCAGGCCCACCAGCGCGAGAAAGGCGATCACGGCCAGCACGACGCCGAGCGTGTCACCGTGCCACTTTCGCCGCCGCTTGCCGCCGCCGCCGCTCGCGCCGCCGCCGCCCCGTCGCCCGCCGCCGCCCCCGTCGCCGACCGAGATGGCCAGGCGGCTCGGCTGGCGGCGCATTTGTTATGTGTGTCGGATGTCGCTCTGTCCGCCCGTCCGTCGGAGGCGGCGAGAGACCTTGGTCTCGTGCAGAGAGACCTTGGTCTCGGCGAGTCGCAAATGCCTCTGGTTTCGTCCGCGTCCCTTGCGTCTCTTCTTCTCCTGCTTGGTGATGCCGAGGACGGACCACCATTGTTCGTGTATCTGCTTCTTCGTCCCGTGTGTGTGCTCACACTCTTCAATCCAACTGCCCCCAGAACTCCGTTCAAACAGAAAACCTGGCTGTCGCCCAAATTTCTTTTCAACCCGCGGCCCCTGATCAATCGCGCACCCGACCCCTTCTGCTTTCATGGCGGATCGCCGCCGCATACTCGGCTGGCTGGCGTGTGGATCCACAGGCCGCAAGGGCGCGAGCGCTGCAGCCATAGCCGAAGCCGAAGCCGAAGCCGCCGCCGAAGCGGACGCGCAGCCCGAGCGGGAAGGGACCACGGCAGCCTGCTTCCGCCCGCCGTCGTCGTCGTCGTCGTCGTCCTCTCTGTCGGCCCCCCGCGCCAGCAGCACGGGCGGCGCGTACGGCGCCCTGGCGCTCACGTACGCCATAACGTCGAGCAGCGGCGGCGGCGGCCCTGGCCTCCACAGCGCGAGCGGCCAGGCTGGCAGCGGCAGCGGCGGCAGTCAGGCCGGGGCGGCGCTGGCGGCGCTCAGCCCGCCGGCCGCCCGCGTCGCGGCCGCGGAGCCTCTTTCCGCCGCGGCGCTGGCCGGGCCCCTCCCCTGGTCGCGCCTGCGCGCGGCCTACAGCGTCGCCGACCTGTCCTTGGGCCCCATATTTTCGGCGGCGCCGTCCCTGCTCCCGTGCCCCCCCTCCTCGCTCTGCCCGGCGGCGCTCGTCGACGTCAACAGCGGTGGCGCCGTGCTGGTGCTCGTGTTTGCGCCCGCCCCGCCGCAGCCTCAGCCGCAGCCGCATCCGAAGCAGCCGCATCCGAAGCAGCTGTCCAACCTCCACCGGCAGCACCAGCAGCACCACCGCCTCGAGCAAAAGGAGCGTCTGGCCGTCATCAAGCTGACGCCCACGCGCCTGGCCGCCCAGGCCGAGCTGCTGGCGTCGGAGCTGGCGGCAAACCTCGGCGCGCCGACGCCCGCCGCGCGCCTGATGCGCCGCCCGTCGCCCGAGTGGGACGCGGCGCTCAGAGCCGCGGACGCGCTGGTCGCGCAGCAACAGCAGCTGAGGAGGCAGCAGCGGCGCCTCTTTTCTTCGCCCCTTGCCTCTGGCAGCGTGAGCGGCAACGGCAGCGGCAACGGCGGCAGCAGCAGCGGGGGCGGGGGCGTCAGCGCGGGCGCGTCGCCGTCGCTGTCGGCCGAGCTGCGCGCGCCGGCGTGCCCGCCCGTGGCGCTCCTGTTCGAGTTTTGCGTCGGCACCCCGCTCGGGCGCTGCCCTCGCGCGGCCGTGGCGGCCGCCGCCGTTGCTGGTGCCGCCGCCCCCGGCTGCCTGCCGCGCGACGCGGGCGCCGTCTTGGCGCTCGACCTGCTGCTCGACAACGCCGACCGGTTCGCGCTGCGGGCCCTTGGGTGGCGCGGCAACCCGGGCAACGCCCTGGTGGTCGGCTGCGGCGGCGGCGGCGGCGGCCCGACCGCGAGCGGCGGCGGCGGCGGCGGCGGCGTTCGGAGCGACGACACGGGAGCTCTGCCAATGCCGCCGCCGCCGCCCGCACGTCTCGTCGCGATCGACGCGTGCGTGCCGCGCTGCCGCGTCTCTGCCAGGCAGGGCGCTCTGCGCGACGCCCCCGCGGCCGAGCGCGTGGCTCAACTTTGCGTGGCCGACCGCGTGTTTGCAGCGACCGTTTTGCGGCGCGCCTTGGCGCTGCCGCGGTCGCTGCCGCTGTCGGCGGGAGGAGCGGTGGCGGCAGAGGCAGGGGGCGGGGCGTCGGCGGCCGCCTCGTTCCAGGAGGGCCTGCGCGCGGCGTTCGCGCGCGCAGACTCGGTCACGGGACTGCTCGAGACGGCCGAGGGCGCGCTGCGGGGGTGGCTGCGCGCCTTCGCGGAGGACGTTCTGGCCGTGCTGCCGGCCGGCGAGCAGCGCTCGCAGCTGGCGGCCGGGATTTTGGCGTCGGCGTCGTCGTCGCCGACGGCCTGTTCTTCGACGCCGCAGCACAAGCAGCAGCAGCAGCGGACCCAGCAGCAGCGGCGGCGGTCGCCACCGCCTCGCTCCCCGCTGCCCTCCCCTGGCCGCACGGCCGCTCTCGCCCGCTCGGCCGCCCCCCTCCCCCCTCCCACCGACCAAAGAGACCTGACGCTCCTGTGTGGCGGCCGGCAGGCGGCCCCTCCCCTCGCGCCGGCGCGCCAACAAACGACGGCGCGCTCGCCAACGGCGACGACCGCCTCCCTGCCGCCCTCGCCCCTGCCGCCCCTCACCGCGGCCTCTCTCGCCGCCATCACGGCCGAGGCGCGCCGGTCGCCGCGCATCGCCGCGGTCCTCGCGGCGTGGCAGGACAGGCTGCGCCGCAAGCTCGGGGGCCTCGCGGGGGCGGCGCACGACTGGTCGGAGCGGCGCGCAGCGGTGGCGGGGGGCGACGGCGGGGGCGCCGCCTGCACGTCGGACGCGCTGCCTTCTTCGCCTCCGCCGCCGCCCATGCTCGAGTCCTACCTGGCGCCCTACCGCGCCGCCGCCGACCCGGCAGGCGACGGGGCGGCGGCCGCGGCCACCCCCTCCCCGCTAGTCGACGCGCACGACCTCGCGTCGCGGCTGGCCCACCTCTTGCGCCGGGCGCGCCTTCTGGCATCGGCGGCCTCGGCGCGCCTGCCGGACGAGGTGCCGCTGCCGCCGCTCCTGCCGCCGCGGCTGCTGCTGCCCCTCGAGCCGCCGCGCGCCGCCGCCGCCCCCACTGCCCCTTTGCCCGTCGGCCGCCTCTTTGTCGGCGACGCCGTCAGCGCCGATTGCCATCACGCCTTGCGGCGCCTGGGCGTGCGGCGGGTGCTGTGCTGCGCCGCAGAGCTGCCCTGGCCGCCGAGCGCCCTGCCCCCGCTCGCGTCGGCCGCCCGCCTCGCCCTCGTCGACGGCGGCCCGCGCTTGCTCGCCTTGCACAAGCCGCGGCAGCAGCATCCGCGGCAGCAGCAGGAGCGGCAGCAGCAGTCGGCGGCGGCGGCGGCGGCGGCGGCAGTGGCGGCGGTCACGGCGGCGAGCGCCGCCCAAGGCCTGCTGATGGAGCGCTTCGACGCGGCGGTCGAGTGGATCGACGAGGCGCTCGTGCTCGCGGCGGCCGAGGACGCGACGAGCGACGACGACGCCGACGACGACGACAACGACAGCGGAGGGACGGACGAGAGCGGCGGGGAGGACAACAGCGACGATGGTGGGCGGCCGCCGGGCGGGCGCCGCGCGGGCCGCAGTGGCCAGAAGAGGGCGGGCGGCGCCGTGCTCGTGCACTGCTCCGAGGGCCGTTCGCGCAGCGTCAGCGTGGTCGCCGCCTTCTTGGTCGCCAAGCACGGTCTCGACCCGGCCGCCGCCGTCGCCGCCGTGCGGTCGGCGCGGCCGAGCGTGGCGCCGCACCCCTTTTTTGTCGCGGGCCTCGAGGCGTACGCGCGCCGGCAGATGCGCGCATCGTCGCCGAGCAGGCCGGACGCGGACGCAGTCGCGACGGTCCTGGCCGCCGAGCCCTCGTCGTGCCCGCCCGCGGGCGACAAGGCGCCTTGACGCGAATCTTGACGCGCCGAGTTTTATGGTGCGCTGCTCCTCCTCTTGGGCCGGCGTTGGCGGGCGAGCGCCTAAATTGTGAGTGAGGCTGTTGTCGTTGTTGTTGAATCACACGCGGCCACTGCTGATCTGAACCTGCGACGGCACGTGTCCCTCGAACATTGTGCTTCTACGCAGTGTAACAGAGAGAGAGATAGCAGAGCAAATAAAAAGAGAGAGAGGGTTCTTTTTTTCGCGGCGGGGCGGCGTTTTGGTCGCGCCTCTGCGCAGAAAAACAAAATTGCGGATTGCGTTGAGTGGTATTCTTCTCGAACGGTGTTCTCCTCAAGCGGTATTCTTCTCGGCAAGAACGGCAAGGCGGGAAGGGAGAGGCTCACCGCCGCCCGACCGCGGGCCCCCCCAGCGCCCCGTGCAGCACCTCTGCCTCCGCGCGCCCGACGTAGTTCCCTGTGGGCCAGTAGCGGCACACGACCAGGTCGACGCGCGCGCCGTCAGGCTGCCGCGCGGCGGCGGGCGAGCCGCTGAGCTGCCCGCACTGGCTGTAGCCGCACCCGACCTTTGACGTCGAGCGCCAGAGGACCTGCGTCGCGTGGCCCACGATCCGTCCGGGCTCGCGCGTGCGGCGGTCCATCGACGCGCGCCAGTCGACGTCGGCCACCTCGCGGTACCACGCCTTGACGGCGCGCGTGCCCGACTCGCGCGCGTCGTAGCGCTGCGACCACATGAGGTTCTCGCCCTGGTCGCGCGGCTTCTCCCCCTTGGAGGCGTCGGCGTGGCGCCAGTCGCAGCGGTCGGCCCACGCCTGCGCCTGGCGCGCGAGCGCCTCGTCCCACGCGAGCGGCCCGGCGACGTGCAGCGCGCGAAAGGTGTTGTGCAGGCGCAGCACGTTGGCCGGGTCGGGCAGCCGCCCGCCGCGGAAAAAGCTGGTCGCGGGCGGCGCCTGCTGCTGCTGCTGCTGCTGCTGTTGTTGTTGTTGTTGCCGCTGCTGCTGCTGCTGCTGCTGCTGCTGCTGCTGCTGTTGTTGTTGTTGTTGCCGCTGCTGCTGCTGCTGCTGCTGCTGCTGCTGCTGCTGCTGCTGTTGTTGTTGTTGTTGTTGCTGCTGCTGCTGCTGCTGTTGCGGCGGCTGCGGCTGGGCGTTGCCGCCCCCGCCGGCCCGGCGGCCGCCGCCAAACGGCTTGTACGCCTTGTCGGTCTTCCAGCTTTGGGCGCGGGAAGGTAGAGGCATGGTCGTGGCTGCGGCGGCCAGGAGGGCCGCCAGCAGCAACGATCGGTACGGTACCATCGCTGTGTGAGGAGAGAGGGGAAAAGCAATGAGAGCGCGCGGGCGGCCGAGACGCGGCGGCCGGCGACGGCTGTGGTTTTTGAGGGCGCGAAGGACAAAAAGAGGGGGGGCCCGTTTCGACTTCTTCAAAGAGCGAGTGCACTGAGATGGATATGCGTCTAACTTGGCTACCGCGTGCTCGGCTCGGGGTCGGGAAAGAGGCGACGCGTTCTGCTGTACGAAAAAAAAGGGATTCTCCGTCTGTCTGGGGGATTCTTCTTCTTCTTCTTGGGACAAAGCAATGAGGATGGGGTGGACTAGTAAGATACGTTGAGGTTGACTTGTGTTTGTGTGTCCGCCGCTGCCTTCGGTTCTAGATTGTGCTGGGTCGTGAAGGACTCGCCGACGATATAAAGCGGGTGACGTTCTCTTTGCGCGCGCGCCGACGCCGACGCCGACGCCCAGTGACGCCCAACTTTTGACCGGGCGCCCCGTTCAAATCACACCCGTCGAAGGCGCTCGCCGGTCCTCAACACGCCCCCCACCCCGATCCCAAAAATGACGTCCGACCTCACGATCGACGTCACCATCAAGGCCGGCGCGGCGGAGCCGCTGCGCATCGAGGGCCTTGCCGGGACGACAACCGTCCTCGCGCTCAAGCAAGAGGTCGAGTCGCGCACGGGCGAATTCGCGCGCCGCCAGAAGCTCATCCACAAGGGCAAGGTGCTGCCGGACGATGCGGCGCTGGCCAGCGTCGCAAGAGGGGCCACCTCCCTGGCGCTGATGCTGCTGACGACGAGCGGAGGGGAGACGCGCGGCGCCGCCGTCGCCGCGGCCGCGGCGGAGGCTCGGCTCGAGCGGTCGCGCAAGCCCGCTGCGGCCCCGTCGCCCGCCGCGATTCCCGCGCCATCCTCCGCGGCCGCCGCGTCCTGGCGCGCGCGTCGCGAGGTCTGGGGCCGGACGGGCGTGGTGGCGTACCGAGAGGCCGGCGCGAGCGAGGGGTTGGAGCGCGAGGCGGCAGAGATGGCGGCGGCGGCGGCGACGGCGGCGGGAGGAGGCGCAGGAGCCGCAGCAGCGGCAGCAGCAGCAGCAGCAGCAGCAGCAGCGGCAGCAGCAGCAGCGCAAACAGTTACAACCGCAAGAGAACATCTGGCCTCCTCCCCGCACGGGCACGCCCTCCTGTTTGCCGACCTGGCGCCCGTCGCCGGCCCCTGCGCCGCCGACCTGTCGGGCAACCCGCGGCTGGCGCGCCTGCCGGCGGACGTCTTCCGGCCGCCCGCGCTGCGGCTCTCGCTGCGGTCGCTGCGGCTGGTCGGGTGCGGCCTCACGACCGAGGGCGTGCCCTGGGCGCACCTGCCGCCGGGCCTCACGGCGCTGGCGCTCGACGGCAACGCGATCGACCGGGTACCCCGCGCGATGAGCGAGGGCTGCGCGTGGCCCGATGATGCGGCGGGCGACGACGGCCAGCAACATGACCGCCCGGCCCTCAAGACGGGCGGAGGCGGCGGCGACGGCAAGTTCCGGCGCCTCGCGCTGCTGACGCTGTCGCGCAACCGGATCACGCTGTTCGAGCCCGGGGCGCTGATGTTTTCTGCGGCAAGAGCAGGAGCAGGACGAGCGGGGGGAGAGATGGCCGAGGGGGCGGGCGGGCAGGGAGGCGAGGGGCCGCGCGCAGACAGAGGCCGCGACGGCGACGGCGGCCAAGGCAGCAACGCGTGGGGCGCGTCCCCCCTGCGCGCGCTCGACGTGTCGCACAACCTCCTCGAGGCGCTGCCCTGGGAGGACATGGCCATGGGCGCGCTGGCGTCGCTGGTCGAGCTGGACGCGCGGCGCAACCGCATCCGCGCGCTCGAGCCTTTGCCGCCGCCCCCCGCGGGCGAGCAGGATGCGGCGGCAGCAGCGCCCGCCCGCCCGACGGTCAACCCCCTGTCCCGCCGCATGCCCGCCCTGCGGTCGCTGCGCCTCGACTCCAACCTCGTGCGCGCCCCCTTGCCCGACTCGCTCTTTGGCGCCGGGCCCCCCGCTGCTGCTGCTGCTGCTCCCAAGGCGGGACGAGGCGGCGACGGCAAGGGCAACAACAGCAACACCACCGACAACCGCGACGACGACGCCAACAAGGCCGGCGAGGCCGCCCTCCCCCTGTCTTCCGCGCCGTGCCCGTCGCTGTCGGTGCTGGCGCTCGACGACAACCCGATCACGGCGCAGGAGATGCGCGCGGCCGAGGGGTGGGCCGCGTTCGACGCGCGGCGCGTGCGCGCGGCCGACAAGCGCATCGAGAGCGGCGCGCTGCTCGCCCGGTCGACGTTTGCAGAGGGCGCCGACGCCGCCCAGTGGGAGCGCTACAAATGAAACAACGGGGGTGTATCGCTCGTTCTTTGTGACACGTCCGCCCAACGCCACAAAAGCGCGACGGCGACGCAAACAGAAGCCCTTCAAGAAAAGAGGAAAAAAGCAACCCACCGCCCCCCCAAAAACCGCCCCCGCTCCAAAACAGCGCTCTTCTCTTCAAAGCTTGTCGTACGCGCGCTCCGTGTCCTCGTACTTGCTCATGGCCTGCTCGGCCCGGATGCGGCGCGCCGAGTCCGTGGCCACCCCGACCATGATGAGCACCGACGTGCCCGCAAACCCGCGCAGGGCCGTCAGGTGCGTGAGCCCTTCGACGGCGGCGGGCGCGGCAGCCAGCACGCCCAAAAAGGCGCTTCCCAGCAGCGACATGCGCGACAGCGTGCCCGCCACGAACTCGGCGGTCGACTTGCCCGGGCGCACGCCCGGGATGGCGGCCCCCGCGCGCTTGAGCTGCTCCGCGAGGTCCTTCGGCTCGAGCTGCAGAAAGGTGTAGTAATAGTTGAACAGGGCGATCAGCACGACATTGACGGGCAAATAGGCGGGGCCGCCGGGAGAGACGGCAGCGGCGGCGGCGTCGAGCGCAGGGGTGTCGAAGTAGCGGGCGGCGGCGGCGGGCAGGCCCAGCAAGGAGGAGGCAAAGATGAGGGGCATGACGCCCGTGGCGTTGACCTTAAAGGGTAGGTAGGGCTGCTGCTGTCGCTTGGCCTGCGCCGAGGACGAGGCGCCGCTGGTGCTGCCGCCGCCGGCGACCGAGCCTCCGCGCTCGGCGCTCGTGTAGTTTACGGGGATGCGCCGCTCGGCCTCCTGCACGTAGATGATGCCCAGGGTCGTCAGCAGAAAGGCCACGCCGTAGATGGCGACGCCGGAGGCGCCGCTGGCCGCGCCCTCGGCCGCGCCCTCCGCCACCCCTTTTCCCGCCGTCGTCAGCAGCGCCGACAGCGAGGTCGGCAGGCTCGACGCGATCCCGGCAAAGATCAGCACCGACGTGCCGTTGCCCAGCCGCAGCTCCGAGATGGCGTCCGCCGTGTACACCAGCGCCATGGCGCCCGCGACCAGCGCGGCCGCCGACCCGGCCAGCCACTCGGGCGAAAAGTCCTCCACGTACGGCCTGATGTAGGCCAGCTGCCCGACGGCCTGCGCCACGGCAAACGCAAACGCGGCCAGCTTGGTGTAGTACTGGAACCGCGCGCGCCCCTGCGGGCCGTCTTCGCGCTGCATCTTCTTGAGCGAGGGAAACGCGGTCGAGAAGAGCTGCAGCACGATCGACGCGTTGATGTAAGGGACGATGCCGAGGCTGAAGAGGCCCACGCGCGAGATGGAGCCGCCCGACAGCGCGTCCACGTAGCCCAGCAGGCCGTTGGACTGCATGCTGGCGCCAAATGCCTCTACGTCGACACCGGGGAGGCGGATGTAGACGCCCGCGCGGCTGAGGGCGACGAGGGCGAGGAGCTGGGCGAGCTTGCCGGGCAAGGGGCCGGCGAAGAAGGCGGGCCACGAGAAGCCCTCCTCGTCGGTCGTCGACAGCGCGGCCAGCGAGGACGACGGGGAGCCGGCGGCGGGGGCAGACACGACAGCGGAAGCAGGGGGGGAGGACGCCGACTGCTGCTGCGTGGGGGAGACCGGCCTGGCCCGCTCGGTGGCCTTGGCGGCCGCGGCGCGGATCTTGTCCGAGACGGACGGGCCGCCCATGCCCATGGCCGCGGCCGCGGCGGCGTTGGCGGCGGCGGCGGCCGCCGCGTTGGCGCTGGCGTTGTTGGCGGCAGCGGCCGCGGCGGCGGCCTCGGCCGAGGGGCCGTCGCCGCTGCCGCTGGTGGGCGCGCCGCTGCCGCTGCCGGCCTCGGACGAGGCCGCCTTCTCCGCGTCCGCCGCCGCCACCGCCGCCTGCGCGGCCAGGCGCGCGCGCTGCAAGGGCGTCAGCGCGCCGCCAGCGCCGCCGTCCTTTGATGGGGGCGCGGCCGGCGCGCGGGGCGGCGCCTCGTCGCGCGCGGTGACCGGGCCGGACTCATCACCGCCCGGCTTGCGCGCGGCCGCGGCGAGGTCGCTCGCGCGGCGGCGCTGGAAGAGGCGGCTCGCTGCTGCTGCTGCTGCTGCTACTGGCGTGGCTGATGTTGCCGGCCTCGCCGCTGTCGGGAGGCGCGCGACGGGGCGAGCCGAGACGCCGCCGCCACCGGCGGCGCACCGCACCACCTGCGGCTGCTGCATTCGCTGCTGCTGCTGCTGCTGCTGTGGGATGGCATGGTGGTTGGTGGTGTGTGTGCGATCGTGTCGGCGGTGGAAATGGTGAGAGTCAGGCAGGGGGCGGGCGGGTGGCTGCAGCGGCAGAGCCTCCCAATGTCCGATGCGCGCCCTCATGCCTGAACCATGAGGGCGCCGCGCGCGGGCCATTGCAACTACTCACCACGTACGATCGACCGGGATTGGCGCTCGGAGAGCGTAAAGCCGCTGAGAGAGCGCGCGCGCGTCCCTGTTCCTGAACGGGGTGAGGTGGAGACACCTCTCCGACGAGGACGCCTGGCTCTCTCTGCGCGGTTGGATCGTGTCGTTTCGATTCGGGGGATTGCGAGATGGGGTGGGGCAAGCGTGCGGTCTGGGATTTTGAACGGAGGGCGTTTTCTGCGCAAGCCCCTGGATTCGACCTGTCCAAAGGAGGAAGGGTTGTTCAAGCGTGCGCCCCTTCTCAATTCGACAAACCAATCCCCAATCCCATTCGCAACGAGGAGTACTAGCACCACGCATCCACGCAGCCGGTCCCATCCTACCGCGCCTTCGAGGAAGAGCGGGCCCCCGAAAGACGCCCAGTAATGGGATCCTGAGAGGGACCCGCCCTCTCCGCCGCTCGCACCCCCTCCGGAACAGCCATTTGCAATGGCGGCAGCGGTGTCGACGCAGAGCCGCCTGGCCTTGAGGCCACCGCAGCAGGCCGCCCACGGCGCGCGCCCACCTCCACTCACGATTGCCGCCGCCGCCGTCGGCGCTCGTCCCGCTGCCGCCGCCGCCGCCGCCGCGCCCCCGCCGACGCCGCTCCTCCGCCCCCACCAATGCCGCCGCCTCGTCCTGTCGCCGCCGCCCGCCGCCCTGCCCTCCTTGTTCGGCGGAGGAGGCGGCAGCCCGTCCCCGGCCGCCACGACGTCCCAACACCCGCTCTGGTCCTACCTGGGCTCGGCCGTCGAGCCGCTCCACCCGGAGCAGGCCGCCCTCATGCACCGGCTCGCCTTCGGCCGCCGGCCGTCGGCGACGCACGTGGTGGTCGTCTTCTCCTCGGGGTGCGCCGCGTGCCGCGCGAGCGAGGACGAGGTGGAGCGGTTCGCGAGCGGGCTCATGCACGAGCTGCGGTTCAGGCAGGACCCGTCAGGCGGCGGCAGTAACGGGCGCCTGCGCGTGTCGTCGCTCGACGTGACGCCGCGGAAACAGCGAGGAGCGGCGGGAATAGGGGGCGGGGGCGACGGCGGCGCGCATCGCGCGGCCGAGGTGGCGGGCCGGCTGCTGGGCGTCGAGGAGCTGCCGACGGCCGTGATGTTCATCGAGGGGGCGCCCGGGTGCATCCGCGTGGGCCCCAGATGGCGGCCGGACGCGCCCGCGCTCACGGCCGAGCGGCTGGTGCGCGTCGTCAACGCGGCGCGCGAGAGGGCGCTCGGCGGCGGCGGCGGCGACGGCGAGACGGGGGCGGCGGGGCCGCCGCTCGAGCTGATCAGAGGCGCGCACTGGCCCCTCGGGCGTGACCTGCTGGGCCTTCCGCCGCTCTGGGGCGAGGAGTCGGTCGCGGCCCTGGGAGGGGCGGCGCTCGAGGAGGAGCTGCGCCGCGCCGCGGTCGGGGGAGGGGGGGGCGGCGAGGGGCAGCAGGAGCAGCGGAGGGGCACGGCCGCGCGCCCGTCAGAGGCGTCTGCCGCGGCGGCGGCAAACCCCCCGCCACAAAAGCAGAAGCAACAGCGACGACAACAGAAGCAGCAGCAGCAGCAGCAAACGCAGCAGCCGCGCCCCACGCCGCTCTCGGCCGTCGCCCCCTCGGCGGCGGCGGGCGGCCCCTACTGGTCGCGCCCGGGCAAGGCCGCCTTTTGGCTCGGCATCGCCGGCGCCGCCGCGCTGCTGTGGGCCTGGGACGCGCTCAGCCTCCAGCGCGCGTTCGAGCGGTGGCAGCTGGCGCGGCGCACGGCGGCGCGGGCGCGCGGCGTCCGGTACTCGCGCGAGGTCAACGAGATGGACGCGACGGACGTTTTGATGGACGCCATCGAACGGGCCGGCGCGGCGCGGGCGCGGGCGGGCGCGACGAGGGGGGCGGCGGCGAGGGCGGCGGTGGCGGGCGGGTCTGGGCGCGGGCGCGGGCGCGGCGGCGGCGGCCGGGGCGGGCTGGCGGCGGCAGAGGCCGAGGGAAGCGATGAGGCGGAGAGCCCGTCGTCGGCGGCGGCCATCGACGTGGTGGCCACGGACGTGCCCGCGCCGCAAGCCGGGCGGGCGAGGGGCGAGAGAGGGCCTCCGCCGCCGCCTCCGGGAGCCGACGCGGGGTCGGCGCGCTGAGTGCGCGCTTGGCTTTTTTTTTGTGGAACCGGTGTTCTCATTCCTCCTTATTTCACAAGTCGTGTTGCACCTGCCTCGTTCGTTTATGACGTCTTACATTCGCGCGTCTCGCAGCGCCCAGACGGGGGTCTCCCCTCGTCTTCTTTTTCATTTCACCGCGCCCAGCTTGGCAGGTCGATCCGCGCGAGCACCGCCCGCTGCGCGGCCAGGTCGTCGGACGCCGACGCCGCCTCGGACGAGGGCGCAGGCCCTCTGGGCCCCGCGCCGCCGCCGAGGTGCGCCCACCGCGAGGGGAGGGCGCGCCCCCCCTCCGCCTGCAGGCGACGCCGCCCGCCGATGAACGCGTTTGCCGCCTGCATGCCGACGCTCGTCGCCACCTCGAGCGCCCGGTAGCCGTAGTTGGCGACGCGGCCCATGTCGGTCAGCTGACACATCAGGCGGCCCGTGCGCGGGTCGGTGAAGGGCTGGCCGACGCGGCAGGCGGTGCCATCGGCGAAGACGGCCGGGACCGAGACGGGAAAGTTGGCGCCGACGCGCTCGACGACAGGGGCCGTCAGCTGGACGTAGGCGTCGACGCCAGAGCCCGCCAGGCCGACCAGCGCGCCGGGGCTGACGCCGGCAAAAAAGCCGCCGGCGCCGCCGCCGCCGCCGCCGCCACCTCCGCCGCAACCGCCGTTGCAGCAGCCGCCGTTGCAGCCGCCACCGTTACTGCCGCCACCGTTGTAGCCGCCGCCACCGCCGTTGAAGTCGGCGGACCCGCGGCCGCTTCCGCCGCCGCCGCCGCCGCCGCCGCCGTTGCGCTCGCGCGACGCGGCGGCGGACGCGCCGCGCGCGCGCATCTGGTCGCCCAGCTGGGCGGCGCCCTTTTCTAAGTAGGGGCCCGCCCTCTTGGCCAGCGCCCTGGCCGCCTCCGAGAAGGTCTCGGCCTGGGCCGTCTGCGCGGCGGCCAGGGCCACGACCGCGACGGCGACGGCGGCGAGGAGGAGCGGGGCGGCGGCGGCGGGCCTGCGACGAGCGGCCATCTTTTTTTGGCGGGGGCTCTGTTGTCCGGGGCGTGCACGCGCGGCCAAAGCGGTGGGCTCGCGTTCAAGTGTTTGAGTGTATCTTGGGGATCGATCGCCTTCGTGCGCGCGTTTCAGCGCCGGGAGGAAGGGCTGAGGGGAAGGGGGGCGGCGCTTGCGATTCCGCGAGCAGGTGGCCTGCGGCTACGAAGAGGAGAGGGGGGGGTGGAGAGGGGGAGGAGGGGGGTTCGATCGCGCGCGCGGGCTTGTTGGTTTGTGTGGTTGTCGTGTGATGTTTCGGCAGGTGCGCGAGTGTTTTGTGGTCGGGCTTCTGCGTGCGCGTGGGAGAAGGCGATGAAAACTTGTGGCGCCCTCTGCGCGCGGCTTCCCTCGCCGACGCCGACCCCGGCGGACTGCGCGGAGCTCGAGGAAGCAAAAAGCTGCTGTCGCCCTCTCAAACAAACCACGCAAAACCATCGACGCGCTGCTGCTTCTCAAATACACATTCTCATCAGGAACAACAGGTGACGCGCGTCCTTGTCCTTGCTCTTGTTCTGTTCAACATCTACTAGTAACGTCCTCTCTGCGTAAAATCAACAATCTCAGTCCTTCCGCACGCGCTTTCGCCCTCAACATCTGCGTGATTCGACTCCCATCGAGGCCCGTCAGCCTAGGCCTATCGACATCAGCAAGCACCGATGAAGCGCCGCGCAGAAGGGGCCGCCGCCGAGCGCGCGCAGTCGCCGCTTGCCGCCGCCGCCGCCCTCGACGCCGACGCTGCGCCCTCTCCCTGGCCCAAGCGCGCTTGCGGCGGCGGCGGCGCCTCGCTCCCGCCCGGCGCCCTCCACCCCTCGGTCGCCGCAGCCTGGGCCGAGCACCTGCTGGGTGCGCCGCTCGCCGCCGTCGCCGCCCACGTCGCGTCGTCCCCCCTGCTCGCGCCGGCCCTGCCGGGACTGCCGCGCCTCCTGCAGGCCGCCGCCGAGCTCGACGCCGCTCTGCCGCCCGGGCTCGCGGCGGCGCGGTGCGGGTCGTCCTCCCTTCGCGGCTACGTGTCGCTCACGCGCTGCGGCCGCGCGGCGTTGTGGGGCAAGTTCGAGTGCGCGGCGCCGTCGCTGATGGCGGCCGACGCCCAGGCGTCCCTGCTCGTGCGCCTGCTGCTGGTGGACGCCGCGGGAGGCGCGATGGGCGGCGCCGGCTCGCGCCCGCACGCCTGCGTCACGCGGTTCACCGTGGCGCTGCCGGCCAGCATGGCCGGGTTTGCCGCGCGCTGGGGCCTGGGTCCCGCGCGCGAGGTGAGCGTCCTGGTGGTGACAGCGCATGGCGGGCCGACGTCGGCCTCTTCCTCCTCCTCGGTGCCCGCCTGGAGCGTGGCGCTGCCGCTGCTGCCGAGCCCGTGAATGCGAATGAAGAAGCGCACGAGTATCTGTAAACACTCCGCACCAAACGAAAAGCAACGACGGCGTGAAGTGCGCGCCGCGCGGTTCCCGACAGATATCGCAAAAGACGCCGCGCGGCGCGGCCCTCTCTTCTCCCGTGTGTTTCTATCTACACAAGCGCGTCTCCAGGAGTAACCCGATCTCGCCCAGCCACGCCTCAAACCTGTCCAGCATCGGCGGCGTGAGCTCGTGCCCGCGCGCCGACGGGTCGACAAACAGCTCGCGTCCTGCCGCCCCCCCGCCGGCCGCCGTGAGCGCCCCCGTCGCTCCCTCCTCGGCCTCCTCGGCCTCCTCGGCCTCCCGCCACGCCTGCTCGACCCCGGCGATCGGGCAGCGGGTGTCGGACGCCGAGTTGCAGGCGAGCAGCGGGACGCCCGCCGCGCGCAGGGCGGCCAGCGCGTGCGGCGCGTCGTAGTGGTCGAGCATCCCGGGCAGCAGCCGGCGCACCGCCTGCTCCCACGCCTCGCAACGAGAGCAGGAGGAGGAGGAGCGGGGGGGGGAGGGGCGACCCCCGTCCCCGTCCCCGTCACGCCCGCTCGCCCCCCGTCCCGCCGCCGCCGCCGCCTCGATCGCCGCCTGGAACGCCGGGGTCAGGGACTCAGCGCGCCCCAGCCACGCGCCGCCGTCGTCCAGGAGCCCCCACCCCCAGTACTGCAGCGCGATGAAGGGCGCGCAAGCGGCGACGCGCCTCGGCGGCACGGGGCGCCCGCCGCCGCGCGACGCGTCATCGCCGGGGGCGGCGGCGTCGGCGACCAAGGTCGCGAGCAGCGCCGCCGACCCGCCCATCGAGCTGCCCGCGAGGGCGACGCGCGCCGGGTCCAGGGTGACGTCGCCAGGCGCGACACGATCGTCGGCGCCGCCGCCCCTGCGGTAGGCGCGGACCTCTGCACGAGTGAGGAGGCGCGAGTGCTCGTCGCCGCCGGCGTCAGAGCCGCCCTCCGCCGACGCTCTGCCGCCGTCGCCCCACCCCTCCTCCTCGTTGTCCTGCTCGTCGTCGCGTCCGTACAGCGCCTGCAGCGCGTCCAGCGCGCACAGAGCATCCCACGCCCAATCCAGAACGAGGGGGCCCGCCTTGCCGCTGCGCACGGCGCCCGCCACCGCGGCCTCAAACTCGCATCCTGCGAACGCCGACGCCGACGCCGACGCCGACGCCCCCTGGTGGCGGGTCTCTCGCCTCCGCCCGCCGTGGTGAGGCATGTCCGGCACGGCCGCGATGCACCCGCGCCGCGCGAGCCTCTCCGCCTCGGGCAGGTAGGTGTCGCGGCTCTCGGTCTTGCCGTGGAGCCACAGCACGGCCGGCAGCGGCGGCGTTGGCGGCGTTGGCGGGGTCGGCAGCAGCGGCGGCGGCAATGGCCGGGGCCCCTCGGCTCCTTGCATCGCCGATGCTGCCGCGCTCGCTGGGCGCGCGACCCACATGGGCACCGTGCGGAGGTGCTGGGCCGAGCAACCCCCGCCCTCGCCCTCGCACGCCACGTCGTAGGCGACCTCGTCAAAGAGCACGGCGGGCGGCGGGACGGTCGGCGTCGGCGTCGGCGTCGGCGGATGGGGCGCAATGGCGACGACGACGCCGCGCTGCACAAAGCGCGGCCGCAGCAGCGACAGCGGCCGGCGCGGGCGGCCACGGCACACGTCCGCTAGGACGGCGCGGCGCGTGGTGGAGCACGCGTCCATTGCAATGCAACGATTGGATATCCAGGGCGGCAAGGGGGACGAGGGGTGGTCCCGGCGAGAGGAGATTTACTTTTGTGTTCGCCGGTCTTTCGCTAGAGGGATGAGCCGGGGGCGCATGGTGGCGCACGGTTGTTGTAAGTGGTCTCCGTACGGAATTGAGGGAGAGGAAGCCGGGCTTTTGTGGGGTGGGGTGCAACGACGCAGCGTCGTCGAAGCGTCGTTTCGTCGCCCCGTCACCCGTCGCCAAGTCGGAGCCGAGACCCCCCGCACACCAGAAGCCACCCTTTTGGGAGGTGCAGGGCCGAGAGAGCTGGACATCTCAGGCGGTGACGTGATCGTGATCGAGGTAGCACTCGCGGGACCTGAAGATTGTGTTTATAGTATTCTCGATGCGGCCAACGCCGCCGCCACACGCCGCCCGCGCGAAAGATATGAAAAAAAGACGAGGCGCCCACCTTTGCCCCGCCCCCTCCCTCCCCCCGCCCGCCCCTGGCCGCGTTTTGTTTGTTTCTACCGGCACCGCACCACGACGTACAGGAAGGCGTCCGGGCCGCACAGGCGCGCGTGCAGCCACGCCAGGGGACAGCTCAGGGGCGGCCACACGCCGCCGACGGGCACCACCGGCAGTCATAGCGCGGCGCTCGCTTGGCCCCTCCCGAGGCAGCCTAGCCACGCCAGCAGGCCGTTGCCCGACGACGAGGCGCCGGCGCCTGGGCCACCACCGCCGACCCCACCACGCGCGCCGGCGCCCGCCTCGCTCGCCGCCGCCAGGCGCCGCTCCCGCGCCAGCGACGCCTCTGCCGCCGCGGCCCGCTGCCGCTGCTCGCGCTCGCCCACCGCCGCCTCGCGCGCCGCGAGCTCGGCGCTCGCGATGCGCGCCTCTGCCGCCGCCTTGAGGCGCTCGGCAACCTCGCCACCGGCCGCGTCGTACGCCTCGCGCACAAAGGCCAGCAGGCGCGGCCACTTGGACGTGCCGCCGGCCGTCGACGCGTACTCGGACTGCACGCTCTCGACCGCCGCGCCCACGTCGCGCCACCCGCCCGCGCCTAGCCGCGCGGCGGCGGCGACGCGCTGCCGCCCCTGGCTGAGCAGCCGCTCGGCGTGGGCGTCGGCGTCGGCCAGGGCGCGCGCGCGCACGAGGGCGAAGCGGCGCGCGAGGGAGGCCTCGAGGGCGCGGCGGGCGACAGCACGGGCAGAGGTGCTCTTGCTGTTGGTGTTGGTCGAGAGGGAGGAGGAGCGAGGGGCGGGGGCGGGCTTGCCGTCCTCCGCTGCTCCCTCGGCCCCGCCGTCCTCACCCTCCGCCTCCGCCTCCTCCTCCCCCTCCTCCTCGCCCCCGACCGCCTCCTCCGCAAACACCCGCCGCGCCACCGCCAGAGCCCGCCGGTGCTCTGCGTCCAGCGCCTCGGGCTCGTTCAGAGGCGGCCGAGACTGGCCCGCCGCGCCCCGCCCTCCGCCGCCCACCGCGCTGCCGCCGCCGCCGCCGCCAAACGCCGCCGCGTAGGCGTCCTCCGCGCGGCGCGCCGCGCGCGCGCACTCGCGCTCGGCGACGCCCTGCCATGCTGTGGCGATGGTGGGCACGGCGCCCGCGTTGATGGCCGCCACGTAGGCCTCGGCCAGCCCCGCCAGCACGGGGCCCGTCACCACGTGTCCGGCGACGGTCTTGGGCCCCGCGCGCTCGAGCACCAGGCGCGCGAGGCGGCCGACGGCGCGGCGAAACTCAGGCCGGAGCGCCGAGGCGGGAAGCGCGTCCAGGCGGCGGAGCGCGCGCTCCTCGGCGACAGGGCGCACGAGCGTGAAGCAGTCTCGGTCGGGAAAGAGCGCTTTGATGGACGCGCGCACGCTGTTCTTGGACGCGAGGGCCGCGGCGGCGGCCTGGGCGTGGGCCTGGGCGTGGGCGTGGGCGTGGGGGCCACCGCCGCCGCCGCCGCCTGCGCGGCGGGCGGGCGCGAGCGCCGCCTCGAGGTAGTCGCTGGGCGTGGTGCGCGGGCGGCGGTGACGTTGGGAGGCATGGGGGACGGCGCCCTTGGCGGCGGCGGCGGCGGCAGCGGCGGCCGATGGGCGGCCGCCGCCGCCTCCCTTGCCGCCGCCGCCGCGCGCCTCGTCCTCCTCCGCCACCTCCTCCTCCTTGACGGCCGCCTCCTCCCCGTCGGGCCCGGTGAGCCGTCCCGAGCGCTCCACCCCGGACGCGAGGACCGGCGGCCACCCGCCCTCGAACGTGGCCGAGGCGCGCACGTCACCGGGACCGGGCGCGGACGGGGGCGACGACGACGACGAGGGCGCGCGGGGCCGTGGCAGCGGCGCGGGCGCGCTCGGAGCGCGGCCGTCGCCCTCGTCGCTGCCGCCAAAGCTCGCCTCCTCCTCCTCGTCGTCGTCCGAGCGCTCCTCCTCGTCCAGGTCAAAGTAGAAATCGCGCAGCAGCCAGAGCAGGCGCGGATTGACGGCGCCCAGCGCGCGCATGCGGCGGTCCTCCTCTTCCTCCTCCTCGCCGTCCTCGTCCTCGTCGCCGTCGCCGCCGTCGCCATCGCCGTCGCCGTCGCCCGCCTCGCCCTTTCCGCCCGTCCCCGTGCCCTTTGCCCGCACGCGGATGTGGCGCGTCAGCTCCGTCACCAGCGACAGTCGGTCGAGCGCCGCCTCGTCGATCGCGCCGAACTGGTTGAAAACAAAGAGCGACGACAGCAGCACGGCCAGCGCGAACACGCGCACGCCGTCGGTGGTGGTCTGGTCGTAGGCGTCGATCCCCTCGGTGTCGAGCAGGACGAGGTGGTGCTGGCCCGCGGGTGGGGGGGGGCGGGGGTGTCGGGGGTGCTCCCCTCGCTGCTGCGGCTGCTGCGACTGCTGCGGCTGCCGCTGCTGCTGCTGCTGGCGCCCCGTGAGGCTGTCGACGGGTCCGACGGGGCTCGACCAGAGCCACAGGCCCTTGGTGCAGGGGCGGTACGAGTGCGCGAGCGCAAAGCCGCCGGGCGCGCACACGTCGTCCTCCTCCTCGTCGCCCTGGCCGCCGCCCGCCTCTGCCGCCCCCCGCGCCGCCGCCGCGCGCCGCAGGATCGCGTTTAGCACGAACGACTTGCCCGAGCGCGCGCGCCCGGCCACGGCGACGACGCCCACGGGCCCCTTGCAGGCGCGCAGGGCCGCCAGGGCCTCGGACCCGACCTCCATCTGGCCCGTGCGCGCGTTGAGGCGGACGAGCTGGAGGGCGCGGGGGGGCGCGGCGGCGGCGGCGGCGGTGCTCGGGGGTTTGGCGATGGCGGAACCAGGCGCGGCTGCTGCTGCTGCTGCTGCTGCTGCTGCTGCTGCTGCTGCTGCTGCTGCTGCTGCTGGTCTTGCTGCTGCTGGTCTTGCTGCTGCTGGTGCTGCCGCAGCGGCCATTGACCCAGCGGGCTGCTGCTGCTGCTGCTGCTGCTGCTGCTTGAGCGCGGTGATCGTCTTTGTCGATATCGTCGCGCGCGCCGACGCGCGGTTGCCGCCGTTTGCGTTTGCCGCAGCGGCCAGCGCGGCGAGCGACCCGGCCGCGTAGCTGGGCGCAGCAGCAGCAGTCGTCCGGACGGAGGGGTCCATGGTCTTCGCTGTCCCCTCGTGCGACAAGGCGGGATGGTTCCTTGCGAAGAGGGAGACGTTTCGTGTTCAAAAGAGTTGCCGTTTGGTTGATGTTCCTCCTCGCGATTCGTCGAGGGTGCGCTGCGCGCAGTGAGAGGCGACACAAAGGCGAGACGAGTGCAGAGGCGCGTGTGTTCACAGAGGGTGAGAGAGGTCACACTGAAGAGGGGAAGAAACACGACCTCATGACGTGACGCGAGAGCAACCTAAAAAAAGCAACAAACGCCGCCGGCGACCAGCGGCCGGCCAGCCCGCCTGTTTGCTGCTGCTCACACCACCACCGATCCGTCCTCGCCCAGCCGGACGAGCTGCTTCGTCACCCATGACCCTTTCCTCAGCCCCGCCTCCTGCCTGACCAGCACAAACACGTACGTTTGCCTGGAGCCGCCGCCGCCCCCCCCTCCCGCCAAAAACGACGACGACGACGACGACGACGACGACGACGACGACGACGACGACGACGACGACGACGGCGCCACGCTCACCCGCACCGCCGCGACGCCCTCGCCGTCCTCGCCCTCGTCCTCCTCGACGCGCCACCCACCGTGTCCTACCAGCCCGGCGTGGCGCGTCAAAAACTTGCCCTGGAAGTGGTCCTGGTGGTAGAGCGACGTCGACAGCGGCGCGAAGTAGCGCGACATCCCGAGCGACCCGCCGTCGGCGCAAAACGCATAGGCGACGCCGACGCCGTGCATCGGCCAGGGCGCGTCGAGCTGCCCGGCGGACAGGGCGTCGAGCTGGGCGGCCACGGCTTGGAGGGGCGAGAGCGAGGGGGTGGGCAGGGCGAGCGGTTGGTCCGTGTTTTGGGGCAGGCGCTCGACGCCGCTACTGCGGCTGCTGCCGGCGGAGGGCGGGGGAGGGCGGGCGGCGGCGGCGGCGGCGGCGACACCCGTTCGGCGTTGCTGGAGGCGCGCCCTGACCGATCGAGCGGCGGAAACTTGCAGAAGCAGAGGGTGCTGGCTATGCCGGCAGCCTGTCTGCAGACCCAGGGAGGGCGGGCGGGCGGCGAACGCCATCTGGGTCCCGCCCTCTCACTAGTGACTGAGTGAGTCTCGTAAGAGGAGGGCGGGCAAGTCAGGGGTGAGGAGGTGGAGAGGGTTTCTCAACGCAGTAGAGCGTTGTGCGATTGGATCGTGTCTGCGGTGTCGGAGGACGACTCAGGTGAGAGCGATTTCGCGTGAAGGACGCCTTCGCCTTCGCCGACGCCGACGCCGACGCCGCGACGTCGACGCCGCGACGCCCACGCCGACAGGCTAAGTCGCGGCGGCGTCAGCATCCACCCGGCGCGCCCCACTGATACCATCCGGACGCGCGCATCTCGCGCTCATACACACCCGCAGCTTCTGAGTCGGAAAACAGAGAGAGAGAGGCACCCACACCAAAAGCGAGCACCACCACGTCACCCACCCTCTCTTTAAGGGATTTCCCCTTTGCCTCCCCCCCCCCCCCCCCGCGCGGGTCCCCCCACCGTCCATCCGTGTGATACTCACGACGAGACATAAGCGCACCGGACGAGCCGGACCCTTGCCCGACACCCACCCTTCTTGGAGCTTTTTTAAAGAAGAGAGGCCCTCCCCCTCTCATGGCGGAGCAGCCTCCCCCGCCCGCGGCGGGGGCAGGCGGGGCGCCCTATCCGGGCGAGCAGCCGTCGCCGGTGTCGGGCCTGCCGCGCGTCGGGTCCGGAGGCGGCCTCAGCGGCGCCGGCGGCAGCGGCGGGAGCGCCGTGCCCGCCGCCGCCGTGCCGAGCTCGCGCGTCGGTGAGGAAGCCGTGTCTCTGGGCGATCGAGCGGTCGGGCGAGCGCCAAGCGCCCCCTTTCGTGCGCCGCCGCCGTCTCACCTCTTCCCCCCCCCCAAACGATCGGCCGAAACAACACAACAACAAAATCAAACAGATCGCCTGCTCCGCGAGCGCATGCGCAAGTCGCGCTCCAACCAGCAGCTGGACACGTACGACGAGTGGGCGGCGGCGGCTTCAGCGTCGGGCGGCGGCGGCGGCGAGAGCGGCCTCGGCGGCCTGGCGGCGGCCAGCAGCGGCGGCGGCGGCGGCGGCGCGGGCTTGCTGTCTTCGGGCCTGCCGCCCGTGTCGGAGCACCAACCCGCGTCCTTGGGGCGCCTGCCGCGCGGCGGCAGCCTGCAGGTGCTCATGAGCGCCGGACCACCGGTGGCAGCAGCGGCAACAGCAGCAGCGGCAGCGGGCGGCGGCAGCGGCGGCGGCGGCGGCGGCAGCGGCGGCGCGGCAGGAGGAGCAGGAGGAGCGGGGGGAGGAGGCGGGCTGGCGGCGGCAACGGCGGCAGAAGCAGCAGCAGCGGCGGCGGCGGCGGCGGCGGCTTCGGCGGGGGGCCCCGCAGGTGGCGGTGGCGGTGGCGTCGGTGGCCCTTACTCGGGACTGCATGTCCAGACGGGCGCCTGCAGCAGCGGCGTCGGCGGCGGCGCCCGGGGACCGGGAGGAGGAGCGGCCGGCGCGCCCTCCGCCTCCCCGCCGCCGCTCCTCGCGCCGGCGGCGACGGTGCCGCTGCCCGCCCCCCCGGCGCCCGCGCCCGCGCCCGCGCCCGCGCCCTACGTGATCCACCGCTCCGTCAGCGCCGCGGCCGTCCCCTCCGTGGCGGAGCAGATGCACCACCTTCAGCTGATCCACCCGCACCACCACGGCCACGGCCACGGCCACGGAGTCCCCGGGGGCGCGGGCGCGGGCGCGGGCGGGGGGGGCGGGGGCGGCGGGCGCGCCGGCGGCCCGCCGCTGTCGGCGTCGCAGCTCGACCTCGCGGCGGCGGCGGCGCTCGCGCACGCTCAGCAGCAGCAGGTGCAGCAGCAGCAGCAGCAGCAGCACGCGCATCCGCAGCATCAAGAACCGCCGCCGCAGCCGCAGCAGCAGCAGCAGCCAACACAGCAGCAGGTGCGGTCTCCGCCGCGGGCGCCGTCGCCGTCGCCCTCTGCCGGCGGCCTCTTCGGCAGCGGCGGCGGCGGCGGCGGCGCGCCGTCCATGCGCCCGGCCCCTCCGCCCGTCCAGGCCGCCACGGCGGCCCAGGCAGCCGCCTTCTCCGCGGCCGCGGCCGCGGGCGCCGCCGCGGCCGCCGCCCTGCCCGTGTCGAGCCAGCAGGGGCAGCAGCGGCAGATTGCGGCGGCGGCGGCCGCCATGGGGCCTGCGACGGGCGGCGCCGGCGCCGGCGCCGGCGCGGGCGGCAGCCCGCGGGCTGCTCCGCGCGCCGAGGGCGCTGGCGCCGCTGCTTCGGCGGCGGCGGCGCCGATGTGCGCGGCGGAGGAGCCCGCCATGCCGCACTACCAGCTGCCGCACCCGGAGCAGGCGGCGGGGAGCCCCTCGGGCCGAGGCGCCACGCCTCCTTCCGCGCGGCCGTGGGGGCGGGGCGGGGCGGCGGGCGCGGTCACGGGCGTGGGCGCCGGCCCGGCAGCCGGCGGCGGCGGCGGCGCGCCCGCGCACCTGCCCGGCGCGCCCGACCTGTCAATGCTCGATGCCGCCGAAGAGGATGAGGACGAGGACGAGGACGACGACGAGGGCCCGCACGCGGGCGCCGGCGGCGGGGGCACGTACGGGGGCGCGGGCACCAGCACCCCCGCCCCGCCCCCGCCGCCCCGCCCGAGCGACCCGTCCTCGGCCGCCGCCGCCGCCGCCGCCGCCGCCGCCGCCGCCCGCCCGCAGCAGGCCCAACAACAACAGCAGCACCCGCAACAACCCTCCCATCAGCAGCAGCAGCAGCACCCGCAGCACCAGCAGCACCAGCAGCAGCACCACCAAGCGCCCCCGCC
>Ga0335398_10002664_pt1 | contig 27541 bp, 30 predicted proteins | sample BON03_FD_205742 | JGI IMG/M metagenome (GOLD analysis project Ga0335398, IMG submission 205742) | Freshwater microbial communities from Lake Bonney liftoff mats and glacier meltwater in Antarctica - BON-03 (spades assembly) (version 2) | ecosystem: Environmental > Aquatic > Freshwater > Ice >... | reverse complement strand
TACTACTTTAAAAAAAGATACTGTAACCATTATAGCACTTTCAAATAAATTTACTCGTAAGGTTTACAAATCTGTAGCGCTCTCAAGTCTATTTGGCGATTACCCTTATGACTTAGAGAAATAAGTTTATATATTTTTGGATGTGTTAATCATATAAACAAGATGGTAACAATATTTAAATATGAAAACACAAAAATAGAGAAGTTAATAACAAGATTATTTTATTCTGACTACTTACCAGTAGCAAAACAACCTAAATTTACACCCGAGTAAGTACAAAAAAAAATTACACAAATTAAAAGGCATTACGTTATTTTTATGGGTATTAGCTGAAAAGTTTTTCTAATCTGAAGCCGAAGAATTTCACATCTACTACTCCTCTTTGGTTTGCTCTAAAGAGTTAAATTTTAGAGTTAAATGATTCAGCATTTGTGTTTCTTTTTATGAATAAGTTTATTATTGTTTCTAAATAATAGTTTAAGCTGTTTGCAACGGTATTAAAAACAGTGAGTTACAATAGTTTTGTTTTACTTATCCAATTCAATCTCTTTTATTTTGCTTCTTCTTTTGAGGTTAATGCGTAAATATTTCTGAACTCCATCGTGTGCTTGTAGGCTTGTTCTAAAAGTGGATAATTAGCAAATAGTAGTTCGGCTCTTTCTTTTTGACTTTCGGTCTACTGGTCTTGTTTTTTGGCTATAATATAACGAGCTTTTGCTTGTAATTGTTTTGGGGTATCGTCATTTTTAAAAGTTGTTGGAACGTATTTGATGTTTTGTTCTTTGGCTAATTTAAGGACTAAATTCTCTTTTTCAATTTCCTCCCATCGATACTTGATTCTTAAGTGTTGCAAGGCTTCCAAAACCAATTTAACAACATGGAAACGGTCTGTTACAAGGTAGGCTTCTTGGAAAACCATTCTTGAAACTAGTTGTATACTGTTAGCCATGTCAAGGGTTATTTCTTTTACTAACTTCCTCTTTTCTAGCGGTATTTTGCAAATAAAATCCATAATATCCTGACTTTTTGTGCCTTTAATACAAGCCACTAAAGTTTTCTTTTTGCCTTTTCCGCTTTTGTTAGTTAGAAAAGTATAAAGCTCGTCTTTGGATAAACTCACTTCGTCTATAGGCAAATGTTCCCCAATATTTTCAGGATAAATTAGATAATCCTCTGCGTGAGAAAACTGATTCCACTGCTTAAAACCACTTGTTTTTTTCTTGTAATGTCTTTGTAGTAAATCGGGTTTGACCCTATAACTAGTAATGTTACTTATCGTACCTTCTCGGGTCTCTACCTCTATCTTTTAAAAAATCCGAGAGCTCAATGGTTGATTTTGAACCTTCGGAGATAAAAAAATAATCACTTTTAACTTGAATTGATTTATCAAATTTATTACGCAAACGCCTTCTTTTTATACGCAAGTAAACTACTTTTCCGCGTATTGGAAAGTCTTGAACTTTTATTCTTTCAAAGAATCCTTTGGATACATAATCACAGTAGTTCAAACCAATTGAAAGTGTGTTTTTCTCATCTAAATAGATATAAATACAGTCTTTTCTGGTGGATAAATCCCCTAATTATTTTAACGCAATAACTTCAAAATGCAACAATAAATCAGCTGGTAAAAATTGAGTCAATAATAGAATATCCATTCCTTTTTTTGACAAATTTAAGCATTATACCCAACTTTTTTATGTGAGCCATTTTTAGTTGGTCAAACTTTTAAAGGAGCCGTACAATTACAAAATAGAAGTAAAGAAACGCACCTGCAATGGATTGATAAGGTTTCTTCTAATGGAGGAACAACTGAAGCTGCAGTATAAAAATTTAAGGATTTTGATATTACAAAAAGTATTGAAGCTGGCATTAAAGCAGCAAATACATGAGCTATTGATTTAGGAACTAGTTTAGAATAAAAAAGCGATTTCTAATGAAATCGCTTTTTTTAATATTTTTTCTAATTTACTAAAGCAAAATAGATCAAAAGAAAATTTGCAAAGATATTATTCTGTTTCAGAATTAATTTTAGTACTATTATATCCACTACTAAATCCATCACTAAAACTTTTCAGATGTTCTTGCCAATCTAAAACAGTATTTAATACGATTACCGTCAGACATCCAAGTATGAAAAATTTCACATCTCTTTTATTAAAATTCATATATTGGTTATTAGATTATTAATAAATATTTAGTTGTATTCTAAAATAAATACCAAAATTTTTTAACATTTCAGTATCTCACAAATGTCTATTTTTTATTGGTTGCTAGCTACTATATTTTCACAGTCCAACCAAAAGTATCTTCAGATAGTTTATGTTGTATGTTGGTCAATTTTTCTTTAATTTCAAGAGCTAACGGATTTTCCAATTTTGGCATTTCAAAATATTCTTCTTTATAAGAAAAACCTTTAATAGGGTTTACTACTGCTGCAGTTCCTGCTCCAAAAATTTCTTGTAATTTTCCATTTCTTGCAGCTTCCACTAATTCAGATACTAAAACCGGACGAACATCAATAGCAATATTATCTCTCTTTGCTAAATCAATAATACTTTTACGAGTTACACCATCTAAAATTCTTTCACTAACAGGTGCAGTATATAAAACATTGTCAATTCTAAAGAAAACATTCATTGTGCCAGCTTCTTCTAGTTTTGTATGTGTTGCATCATCTGTCCAAATAATTTGCTGGTAACCTAAATCGTTCGCTAGCTTTGTTGGATAAAATTGTGCAGAATAGTTACCCGCAGCTTTTGCAGCACCTATTCCACCATTTGCAGCTCTACTAAAATGTTCTGCAATTAAAACTTTTACTTCTCCTGCATAATACGCTTTTGCAGGTGATAAAATTATCATAAATCTATAAAACTTAGCAGGAGCAGCAATTACACCACTTCCTGTAGCAATCATAAAAGGTCTTATGTATAAAGTATTTCCTTTGCCTTTTTTAATCCATTCTTTATCAATTTGCAATAATTTTTGCAAACCGCCCAAAAACACATCTTCAGGAACTTCTGGCATTGCCATTCTAGTGGCACTTTTATTAAAACGATTATAATTCTCGTCTGGTCTAAATAGCCAAACAGCATCACTTTCGTCCTTATAAGCTTTCATTCCCTCAAAAATAGCTTGACCATAATGAAAAACTTTAGCCGAAGGATCAATCATAAATGGAGTATAAGGTTCAATACTTGGTTTTTCCCAAACGCCATCATTATAGTCACAAACAAGCATATGATCTGTAAAAACAGATCCAAAATTTAAATTTTCAAAATCAACTTGATCAATTTTAGTACTTAAGGCTGTAGTAATGTCAATATCTTGAATTGTTGGTATATTCATTATTATAATGATTAATGGTTTTATAAAATAATTAAGCAACTTTTGCTTTTTCATTTACATTTGCAAAAATAACAAAAAAATAGCTCCTTTCAAAAAAGTTTGAAAATATTTTTAATGTATATTTTAATAAAAAGTGTGAAATAATTTATCAAATTGGTTTAAATTTGTTTTTTAATCATAAAATTCAAAAAATGAAGACGATAATAACAGTATTCGCAATAGCTTTAGCTACTCTTTCTTGTCAAAACAAAACAGAAGCACAACTAAGACCCTTAGAAATTGCTTCTAATGAAAATTATGTCCTTTTCGGAGATTCTATAACAAGTGAAGGTGCAATCACTAATACACAAATGCTAGAAAAATTTAATACTTTGAAAGAAGGAGATACTGCTAACGTTAAGTTTAAATCAAAGATTAACGATGTTTGTCAAAAAAAAGGTTGCTGGATGAACGTTGCTTTAAATGAAGATAATTCTACTTTTATAAAATTCAAAGACTACGCCTTTTTCGTACCTATGAATGCAGAAGAAAAAGAAGTTATTGTTAAAGGAAAAGCTTTTGTAAGTATTGAAAGTGTTGCGGATTTAAAACATTATGCTAAAGATGCTGGAAAATCGCAAGAAGCAATAAATAGTATAGTTGCGCCAGAAAAAAAGTATTCCTTTATGGCAGAAGGTGTTTTAATTGCTAAATAATGAAACATTTATCTCTACTTATTTTATTTCTAACTCTCTTCATAGGATGTAATCCTAAGAATGAAGAAAATAAAGAGAAATGTACATCAAAATCTTCTATAAATGAAGATGCTTTTGAGATGTATAAAATGTCTGAAATGGCAGCGCTTATGGAGCAAATGTATTTGGATAACGAACTATTGAAAGAACGTATCTTAAACGGAGATTCTATTGGCAAGTTTCCAGAATATTTCACAAAAATTAAGGAGGCTGTTTTAACAGATGAAACGGATAAAGATGTTTTTTTCAAGACGCAAGCTGTAAGTTTTATAGAAGCTCAAGAGCTAATTTATAAGGATCCAGAAAATGCCAAAGAACATTTTAACAATGGAATAGACGCTTGCATTCAATGCCATCAAGTAAAATGTGGCGGACCAATTCCAAAAATAAAGAAACTTTACATAAAATAATAAAAATGCTTTTGTTTTAATTTAATAAAATTATGAAAAGAGAGATAGTAGAAACAAAAGATGGCTCACACACTATTTTTATACCTGAATGGAATGAAAGTTATCATTCTAAAAACGGAGCAATACAAGAAGCAAAACATGTTTTCATACAAGCCGGCCTTTCTTTGTTTAAAGGAAAATCTATTTCTGTTTTAGAGATTGGTTTTGGTACGGGTTTAAATGCTTTTATAACTTTTTTAGAAGCTAAAGAAGTAAATCAGCAAATAAATTATGTTGGAGTAGAAGCTTATCCAGTTGTTTTAGAAGAAGTGGAGAAGTTAAACTATGTAAAAGAATTAAAAGCAGATAAAGAAAAAGCAGTTTTTCAAAAAATGCACACTTCCAATTGGGAACATGAAACGGAGCTATCTTCTTTCTTTAAATTAAACAAAAGAAAGCAGTTTTTCCAAGATATAAAGGATGTAGATTCTTTTGATTTAGTTTACTTTGATGCTTTTGGGTTTAATTTACAACCAGAATTATGGACAGAAGAAATTTTCAAAAATTTGTTTGTTGCAATGAAAAAAGATGCAGTTTTAGTTACTTATGCTTGCAGAACTTCTATTCGTAAAGCAATGCTCGCTGTTGGCTTCAGAGTAGAAAAGCTGCCTGGTGCTCCTGGAAAGCGAGAAATGTTAAGGGCATTTAAACAGTAAGATTTTGCTATGGTTTTATACTAGAATTATGAAAATTTAACAATAATTTCACTTATTAGTACTATTATGTTTGGTAAAAATTAATTAAATTTACTAAAGTATTAATATCTAGTTTTAACCAAAAACATTAAAGCATGTCTACAACTATGTTTTCTTACACTAAATCTATACTCGAAAGAGTAAGTTTTGATCCTAAGCTTTTTTGCAAAGAATTAGAAAAAGCAATAAAAGTACTGCTACCTTACGAAATTGATCAACTTAGAGATTGGCTTCTACAGTTTACAGAACAAAAACCTGAATTAAGACAGTGTTTAATTTATATAGATTAATTTAGCAACCCAATATGAAAATATTGGGTTTTTTTATCTATTGCTTTGAGTTTTCGGATAAAATTGGGAAGTTTGCCTAAATTAATACACCTCTTTGTGCCAACTATGCTATTTTTGCTCGGTGGTGTGAGAGGCTCCACCTGCTAATTTCTAGCGAGTCAGTCTACTCGATTGTGGGCATTTTTTTCTTCATTATAGTGCAATTATTTTATCTGCTTCTCTAATTCCACTTAAATAAGCACCGTGAGCTGTTGAAAAATAATCGGCTTCGGTGTGTTCGCCACCAAAGAATAGTTTGTCGTTTATCTCTTCTGCCAAATCATCAAAATGTATCATTTCTGTTCCAACTGCTGTGTAGGAATAAGCACCAAAAGAGTTTTCATTGGTATTCCATTTAGTCCTTAAAATATTTGTTGGATTTGGTATGCTATTTCCATAAATATCCCGTAAATGAATCATTATTTCGTCAATAATTTGTGTATCTGTCATTGTCTCAGTCTGACGCGCATAATCAGCATAAGCAAATGTCATTAATGCATTTACATTAGGGTTTACTTTTTTTACGTTTACAAAATAATTGAATTTGTCTTTGATTTCTGGTGTATAAGAAATGTACTGTACATCGTCCCAAAATGCAGTATCCCAAGTTAGTAAAAATTTATTAACACAATTCATTCCCACTTTTTGAATGGCTGTTAGTTTGGTTGCTGGCAAAGTAGGAATAAATTGTATGGTATTTGCTTTTAACACACCAAGCGGAACAGTTACTAATACATAGTCTGTTTCGGTAGTTGTTCCGTTATGAGTTACCTTAATTTTCGCATTTGTATAATCAATTTTTGAAACACGTTGGCTGAGATGCACATTTAAACCATTCGCTAAATGGTTTGGAATAGTATCGTAGCCGTTTGTAGCAATTCGTTCTTCGCCACCAAATTCTTCACCTTCGTTGTAAAGTAATGACGAAAGTTTATCCACGTCGCCTAAATCAAAAGTGAGGTATGTAGATAGAAAGAATTTCCAAAGCCTATCATTAGCATAACCTGGATATTGCGCATTAAAGACTGTTTCAAAACTTTGAGTTGCACTACCATTATTCATCAAAGAGTCTAGCATGGTGTAATACTCTGTTTCTGCATTTTCATAAGTTGTTACACTTCTTAAAACTCCACCAATGTCATAAGATTTTCTGCTAAAATCATCTGTAAATGCAGTATTCATACCTGCTTGTTGAGCTAATGTTGTTATAGGATTCCTTGTTGTTCCGTGAATCCAACTTGCTCCTTCGTCAAAAGCCACACCCAAAGTTCTGTTGGTGCGAAGTCTTCCGCCAACTTTGTCTTGTGCTTCTAAAACGATTACATTAAAACCTTTTTCTTTCAATTTTTTGGCAGCAGCAAGTCCAGAAATTCCTGCTCCAATAACAATTATTGTTTTCCCGTTTGGTTCGGCGTTTCCATCTTCATTGCAAGAACTCGTTAAAATATAAGGTGTCAATACTAGGATTGGAAAGCCAATTAAAGTGTCTTTTATAAATTTTCTTCTTTGCATATTTTATCATTACTATTTAGTCAATCGGTCAGTTTTCAGTTGGTCATAAAATGGCATATAACGTTTAATACATGAAGCGAAGCATCCAGAAGGTTACTATGATTTCATATACGGTGTTGTGCTTAGTTTTTAGTTAAATTAAAATCATTTAGGATTTTTTCTACTGTTGTTTGATAATTGTCAAACTGACTTTCTTCGCAAGTAAATGTCAGTATAAATGCTTTGTCTCCAATTACCCAATAGTACTGTCCCAATTTCAGTTTATAGATCCCCTGTTTTCTGGTGTGAATAATCTTTTAATGCTTGGTTGTTTTAGCTATCGTTCTTTTGCTTTCTATGCTTTTTCCATCGATTATCATAGTTTTAATAGGACCTTCTGAAATTTCAACATACTTATCGAGATCTAAATTATGAACTCTTAAATCTTGAATCAATAGGTTGTCATTTTCTTTAAACTGGTCTTGTTTGGATGAAATTGGGCTGAATAAAATAAAACTTCTTCCCATTTGACCAGACTTATTAAAGTCCTAATTCTCAGGATAGTCAATTGAATAATTGTTTTCACATATTGATTTCCAACTATCAAGAGTTTCCGTCCTGTTTTCTGCCGTTTGACCACAGGCTGTAAGGTTTGTGATTAAGGGAGGTATTCCAATTAATTTATCGTTTTCATTTTATTCTTTTTTATTATGCACAACTTCAGTCTGTAAAAAACTATCATTTTATTTTTCAAATATAGTTGATATTAGAATACTAAAACAAGAAAAGTTGAAAAACGGGCAATTTACAACATTGACACTTTCTTATTTTAGAGGCTAGTATACTTTTATTGCCGATTATAATTGGCGTTTTTTAATGTAAACCTCACAAACCTTTCCGCAATAAAAAACGTGAAAGTTGAAAATTATTTAATCGTAAAATACAAGAAAACACCATAAGAAACTAAAAGTAAAATACCTTCTTTAAAGCTTAAACTTCCTCTTTTGGGTAAAAGTACTAATGGCAAAAGAATAAAAGAAAAACCAAGCATCCAATAAATGTCTTGGTGAATAATTCTAATATCTACATGTTCTATAGGTTTTATTATTGCGGTAACTCCTAAAACACTTAAAATATTGAAAATGTTAGAACCAATTATATTTCCAACAGAAATATCGTTTTCTTTTTTAATACTTGCAATTATAGAGGAAGCCAACTCGGGAACACTTGTACCTATTGAAACAACTGTTATTGCAATAACCCTTTTACTAACGCCTAAATTTTGTGCTAAATTCACTGCTCCTTTTACTAAAACTTCTGAACCTGCCCATAAAGCAACGCCCCCTAAAGCTAAAAAAAGTACAATCTTAGAATAAGGCAATAGTTTTGTCGAAAGATCTTCAATTGTAGTTGTCGTTTTTTTGTTTTTTCGAATTAAGAAAATTAAAAAAAGAACCAGAACAACAATAAAAACGATACCTTCTACTCTACTTAAAACGCCATCTATAATTAAAAAAACGAATAAAAGAGTGGAAGCAAACATTTTTACTGGCCAATCCGTTACGTAAAAGCTACTATCTACCTGAACAGCGTTTATAAGTAAAACGATACCTAAAACTAATCCAATATTCCCAATATTTGAACCTACTATGTTACCAATTGCAATATCTGGAAAACCAGAAAGTGCAGCTTGAATACTTACAATCATTTCGGGTGCTGAAGTTGCAAAAGAAACAACTGTAAGACCTACAATAATTTTAGATATTTTTAACCTTGTGGAAAGTCCAACTGCCGCTTTTAATAACCAATTACCTCCTGCAACAAGAAGTATTAAACCAAGAACTATATAAATAAAATTCATTTTTTATGATATTACGCCACTTCCCAAAACTTCATCTGCCTCTTGCCATGCAACAAATTGTCCCTCTGTAATTGCAGATTGTGGTGCTATAAAACGAACATACATTCCTTTTTCAAATTGATATAATGTTGCCTTTTGTAACGGTTGTCTATAACGAATACGAGCCATTACTTCTCTTGTTTCGCCATTTTTTAAGGCTAAATCTTCTCGAATCCAGTGTATTTCTTCCTTTTTAATAAAAAGTGTGCTTTTAAATAATCCAGGATGACTTGGGCCTTGACCCGTATAAATTATATTTTTATCCACATCTGTTTCAATTACATAAAGTCCTTCTTTTGTTCCGCCAACATTTAAACCTTTACGTTGTCCTTTTGTAAAATAATGTGCTCCTTGATGTTTTGACATTATTTTTCCAGAAACTTGTAAATAATCTATTTTTTTAGCTTCAAATTCTAACTCTTCTTCTAATGAATTAAACGCAGGTTTTGTTTCAAAAAAAACAGATGCTTCTGCAGGAATATCAACAATAATTCCTTCTTTAGGTTGTAATTTTTGTTGTAAAAATTCGGGCAAACGCACTTTGCCTATAAAGCAAAGACCTTGTGAATCTTTTTTATCGGCAGTAATTAAATCTAATTTGGTCGCAATTTCTCTAACTTCAGGCTTTGTTAATTCGCCAATAGGAAATAATGCTTTTGATAATTGTTTTTGTGATAATTGGCAAAGAAAATAAGATTGGTCTTTATTACCGTCTTTTCCTGCTAGCAATTGAAAGACTTCCTTTTCTTCTTTTTCAATTATTCCTTTTCGGCAATAATGACCCGTTGCAACATAATCTGCACCAAGTGATTCTGCAATTTTCATGAATACCTCAAATTTTATTTCGCGATTGCATAAAACATCTGGATTTGGTGTTCTACCTTGTTCATACTCTTTGAACATATAATCTACAATTTTTTCTTGGTATTGCGCTGATAAGTCTACTGTTTGAAAAGGAATACCTAATTTCTCGGCAACTAATAAAGCATCATTACTATCTTCTAACCACGGGCATTCATTTGAAATAGTTACGGTATCATCGTGCCAATTTTTCATAAAAAGACCAATAACCTCATATCCTTGTTCTTGCAGCAAATATGCTGCAACGCTAGAATCTACTCCGCCTGAAAGACCTACTACTACTCTTTTCATGATACCCTTTATCTACTTATTTTTTTTCTTTTAACTCTGTTGGAATATTTTCGCCCTTATCATTTTTAATATACTTAAAGGTTTTGCTATTGGGTTTAGAAGCATTTTCAGTACTTACAATCTTTCCATTTTTGTAAGTTTGCCAAATACCTACTCTAAATCCTTTTTTATATTGCCCCTTTAAAATTAAATTTCCGTTACCATCATAAAAAGTTGCAGCGCCTTGCATTACTCCTTTTTTATAATTTGTTTCTTCCAATAATTTAGAATTTTCAGCAAATTTCTTATAAATCCCTTCTATAGCACCATCAACGTAAATAGCTGTTTCTGCAAGTGTATTATTTTTATAGAAAACTTCTTTTAAACCATTTAGCTTTCCCACTTTATAGTTTTCTTTTGTCATTATTTCAGTACTTTGATAATGGTAATATTTCCAACTGCCTTCTGGCATTTTGTTTTTCAAAGTACCCTCACTTACAATAAAATTTTTTTGATCATAAAAAATAGTATAACAACTACCGTCTCCTTTTGAAAAATCTCTAATTGCAATTAAAGAACCTGCTTTGGTATCGTCAAAATATTTAAATATACCAAGCTCTTTTCCACTGTTAAAAACGCCTTGATATCTTATTCTTTTCGATTGTTCGTAAGTTCCTTTCCAAAGACCTTCTCTCTTTCCATTAGAGTCAAACTGGTTTGTTTTTTCTTGCGCAGATAAAACCATCGCAAAAAAAAGAAAAAAGAATATTAAACCTTTATTATTTCGGAGCATTTTTAAAAAATTTTGGTTAGTAAGATAAAAGCGGTTAATTTATTATTTAACAAAACTTTGATGTTTTAAAATTTCTTTTTTGATTGTAAGTTTTTTCTAACAACAAAAGAACCTACTCATGAAAAACTGTACAAAATTAATCAAATTAACTTTAATCATCACTACAAGTGTGATTATGTTTTCATGCGCTAACAATGATGACAATTTAACTCCCCACGACAATAATATGACTGGAATTGCATCTCGAACATCTAAACTTTCTAATTTAGTGGTTGCACTAGACAAAACATACTTAGTTGAAACTTTAGACCAAAGTGGAACTTAAACGGTATTTACTCCAACTAATATAGCTTTTGATGCATTTTTGCTTGACAATGGCTTTGCAATTTTAGATGCAGTACCAACAGAAACTTTGAAAAAAATCCTATTAAACCATGTTCTTTCTACTACAAACCTTTGAACAGGAATATCTACTTGCTTTATTAAAACTTTAGGCAAAGGTAGAGCTGCAACAACAAATACGCTAAGTATGTTTTCAGACGATGTTAGATTAAACGGAGTATCTAGCGTAAAACAAACTGATATAGTTATTACTAATGGAGTAATTCATTTAGTTAACGCTGTTATTGGATTACCAACTGTTGTATCGCGTGCAGCTGCAAATCAAAATTTTACAACTTTAGTTGGATTATTAGATGGTCAAGGTTTGGTTCCAACTTTAAATGGAACTACTAATTCTTCTTTTACTGTTTTTACAACATCTAACACAGGTTTTGAAACTTTTGAAACACGAAATATTGAAACTTTAGCAAATTTTACATTTGCTCAAGTTACTTCCGTATTAGCGTATCCTGTACTTGCAGTTGCAAAAGTGTTAGCGTCAGGAAGTTCTACTATAACAATAACTACTTTAAAAACTAGAACTTTTACAATTGCTGGAATAGTTATTACAGATGAAGAAAACAGAAACATTGTTGCTTTTGATGTATAAGAATCTAATGGTATAATGCATGTGGTTGATAACGTTTTATTACCTACTTTATAATAAGTTAAGGATTTGTGTTGAATAAAGAAATACTCATAATCTTATGAATTTTCCTTATTCAATATGAATCGACTAGTCAAAAATATTAAATATGAATACTATTTAAGTATTTCTTCAAAGTTTGGTTTAAAATAATTTGGCCCTTTTAAAACTTTACCATCTTCTCTATAAATTGGTTTTCCGTTTTCTCCTAGCTTACTCATATTGCTACGTTGAATTTCATCAAAAACTTCTTCTATTTTGCGTTGTAATCCATGTTCTACAATGGTTCCGCATAAAATATAAAGCATATCGCCAAGAGCATCTGCAATTTCTACAAGATCATTGTTCTTAACTGCTTCTAAATATTCTTCATTTTCTTCGCGCATGAGTTCAAAACGTAAATTATTCATTTTGGTTCCTAAACTTGCTTTCATTTTGTGGCTAATACCTAAACCAAATGTTTCGTGAAATTTTTGAACTGCTTGTATTTGTTTTTGCATCTCTTAAAAAAATTAATGGGTTACTTCTAATTCTAGAGTATCTACCTCGATTCCTTGCTTTTTTAAAATACCTTTAACTGCAATTGCAAAGAAAGTTAGGTAAACAAAACAAAATACTCCTATAATATAAGATTCATGGATTCCAATAATGTCGGAAAGCTTACCTTGAATAGGTGGTATAATTCCTCCTCCTAAAATCATCATAATTAAAAATGCAGAACCTTGATTTGTATATTTACCTAATCCTAGAATTGACAAACTGAAAATAGCTGGCCACATAATACTACAAGCTAAACCACCAGCCAAAAAGGCATAAATTGCTATTGTTCCCGAGGAAAACAACCCAATAAGCATTGCTACAATTCCAAAAATCCCAAAAATTGTTAATGTACGCGCTGGTTTATCCTTACTTAAAAAAAATGCCCCTATTTGTAAAAAAACACATACTATATAAAAATATAACGGTTTCATGTCTTTACCCGAAATAATATTTACGCCTAAAATAACTCCAAAAGCAATTAATGGTACAATAACCATGGCAATAGCTTTCTTTGTTTTACTTAAATTAAAAACACTAATTGCTCCAGTCCAACGCCCAATCATTAAACTTCCCCAATACATAGAAATATAGGGTGCAATTTCTGAAGATTGTAAACCACCAAATGAGTCTAATTTTAATAATTCTCCAAGATTACTCCCTATTGCCACCTCTACTCCTACATAAGTAAAAATAGCAAGCATTCCCAAAACTAATTGTGGGTATTGCATAGCACCCCAACCATCCGTTTGTTTTTTTGCCGACATATATGAAAACAACAAGCCGCCTATTACTACAACTAGTGCACCAGTAAGCCAATACATTCTGGATTGTTCCAATGGTTCTTTTAAAGCAACTATTTCTGCTTTTTTGACTTCAAAATTAAAAGTGATATTTTCATTTTCTTTTGCTTCTGAAATTTCATTTTCTAAAGTAACAATTTGAATAGCCTCAATACTTTTATAACTTTGGAAAACAGGGGTAAACATTGCTCCTAATAAAACGGTCATGATAACTAACGTTTTAAGCGCTTTATTTGCTTTTTCAACGGGTTCGTTTGAGATTCCATCTGGTACTTTTTTAGAAAAATAAAACAAGGCTGCAGAACCTAAAAAAAGTAATCCAACTGCAATGTATAGATAAATTACATTATTAAGTTCTAATAATTTAATTTGTTCATCTGAATAGGTTTTAGCAGTTCCAAACAATGCAAAACCAACAATTAACGGCCCTATCATTGTTCCTAATGAGTTTATTCCACCACCAAGATTAACTCTACTTGCACCAGTTTTTGGGTTTCCAAGTAAAATAGCAAACGGATTAGCTGCTGTTTGTTGTAAAGAAAAACCAAGGGCAACAATAAAAAAACCAGCTAACATGCCTACATATAAATTTAATTCTACGGCTAAAATCATAGCTCCTGCTCCTAAGGCCGAAAAAAGTAACCCATAAACAATACTTTTTTTATAACCCCATTGTGCCACAACATCTTTGTTTCTCAATGTACCAAGGGCAAAAAGAAGTAATGCTCCTAAATAATACGCTGTAAAAAAAGCGAAATCTACTAACTGCGATTGAAACTGATCTAAAGAAAAATAATTTTTGCAAAACGGTATAAAAATACTGTTCCCTGCTGCAATAAAACCCCAAAAAAAGAAAACTGTAATCAATGTATATAAAGCCGGGTAGTTTGTTTGTGTTGAATTTTTAGTAGTTGTATTCATTTATTACTATTATTTTTAAAAGTCTAAAGATAGTATTTTTAGTAAATTGGAAACATTTTAGTTTAAATAAAATTATTCGTTTAAATTTGCTCAAAATAATTTATTATGAAGAAGGTAATAGTTTTTATGTTTTGCTTGTTTTTGTTTGCATGTGATGATGGTGATTTAACTTTACAATCCTTTAATTTTGAAGGACAAAATATTCAAAAGTGTACTAATAATAATTTAATTTTTAAAATTAAAAACGACGAATTACTATTAATTAATATTCCTGGGAGTAATTTTGCAAATACAGTAACGCCAGACGATCAACCCAGAGTAGTAAATATAAACTCCTCTAATTCGATTATTTACAGAAAATATTCTGGTAATTTAAGTTCCTCAACTATTTGTTCAACTTTAGCACCAGCAAATCCAGTTGTAAATAAAGAGTGGAATGCTACTGGCGGAACTATTTTAATTGCAACAAATGCTCTTTTTGACATAGATGGCACAACTTTAATTGGCTATACTCACAACATTACATTTGTTAATGTAAGTTTCTCTAATTCTGATAATACTTTTAGCTTTACTACTTATTTATTTGGAGATTATGAAACCAGGTTATAAAATATATTATTCCTTAATTAAAGTTCCTTTTTTAAACTAAATTAAAAAGGTTACAAGTGATAGTGTTTATTACTTGAAATAAATTGTAATTTCTAATTAGTGTAAATTATTACAAAACGCTTTAACGCCTTAACCAAAAAAGATTTGTTAGTAATTAAACATTCCAGAAAATTTAGTTTTTTTAAAAAATATGCTTTTTACTAAATTCTTGAATAATAAATTAATGTTAAAAATTTAACAAAAATTGTTTATTTGTTTAATATAGTAATAGGTTTGTTAGACAATAATTAACTGTTTTAATATGAAGTCTATTTTACTAAAATGTTTTGCACTTTTGTGTATATTTTTTATGTCCTTTAAACCGAATGTTCAAGATTTTCAAGGACAGGCTTTTTATTTTTCAAAATCTACTATGGACTTAGGTGCTTGGGGTGCACGTATGAGTGAAGCACAGAAAAAAGAAGCCCAAGCCCGTTTGAAAAACAGACTAGAAAAAACGTATATTTTAAGTTTCAATAAGGAGGAATCCATTTTTAAAGAACAAGATAAAGTAGACGCTATTTCTGGCGCTACAGATTCTTGGGGTAGCAATTTTGCGCGTGGAGAACAATATAAAAATGTAAAAGAAAGCGCTATAATACAAAGTCAAGAGTTTTATGGAAAACGATTTTTAGTAAAAGATAAGCTATATCCTATAAGTTGGAGTCCAGGAAAAGAGACAAAGAAAATAGGACAGTATTTGTGTTTTAAAGCAACTGCTTCTGTGCCTTCAAATGAATTATCGTGGTATGATTTTTCATGGGGTGATATACAACAAAACGACCAAAAAAAGGATTCAACGGAGGTTCCTGTAATAAAAACAACAGAAATAGAAGCTTGGTATACATTACAAATACCTGTTAGTAATGGACCAGCTGAATATTGGGGTCTTCCAGGTCTTATTTTAGAAGTAAGTGCAGGAAATACAACTATTTTATGCTCCAAAATAATTCTTAATCCAAAAGAAAAACTTACAATTATTGCTCCTGATAAAGGAAAAGAAATTACTAAAATTGATTATCAAGCAACCATACAAGAAAAAATGCTTGAAATGAGAAATAATAGAGGCCGAAGCAGAAGTAATTAGTTGCCCTTTCTTCTATATATTGCCTTTAAAATATTTTGATACAATTTCATATGAAAAAAATTATTTGTTTACTGTTTCTATTTGCGGCTAGTATTTTGAATGGACAAATTAAATTTGAAGGTGTTGTAACAGACAGTCTTAATAACCCTTTAGAATTAGCAAATGTTATAGCTTTAGACCAGCAAACAAATAACCTAGAATCTTATGCTATTACAGATAAAAAAGGAAATTATAAACTTGAGTTAGGAAAAAACAGTTCTTACACCATACAAGTAAGTTATATTGGCAGAAAAACTTTTGAGGAAGTACTTGTCACAAAAGAAATAAACATTAAAAAAAACTATGTGCTTGTTTTCGAAAATGAGCTAGACGAAGTTGAAGTTATTTATGAAATGCCTGTTGTAATTCGTGGCGATACACTTACTTATAATGCAGATTCGTTTAATACTGGAACCGAAAGAAAATTGGGTGATGTATTAAAAAACCTTCCTGGCGTAGAAATTAATGAAAACGGACAAATCGAAGTGGAAGGAAAAGTAGTGAATAAACTGATGGTAAACGGCAAAGATTTTTTTGATGGCGATACTAAATTAGCCTCTAAAAACATTCCTTCTAACGCTGTAGATAAAATTCAAGTGTTACGAAATTATGCAGAAGTTGGACAGTTAAGTAGCGTTAGAAATAATCAAGATAACATAGCAATAAATATTAAACTAAAAGAAGGAAAAGAAAATTTTTGGTTTGGAGATATTACTACCGGCGGAGGCGCTTCAACAGATAAAGGCCTTTATGTTTTGCAACCTAAGTTGTTTTACTATAGTCCTTCTTACAGCATTAACTTTATTGGCGATCTTAATAATACGGGAGACTTAGCATTAACCCGTAGAGATATTCGTGGTTTTGGTGGTGGTTTTAGAGCACCAAGTAGTAACAGTGGAACAAGTATTAACCTCGGAGACAATAGTCTTGACTTTCTTACAAATCAAGGCAATGCGCTGGAAATTGAAAATAAATTAGCTACCGGAAATTTTAGTTACGCACCTTCAAAAGCATTAGATTTAAGTGGTTTTGTTATTTATAATAGTAGTCGTATTCTTTCAAAAGAAACTAGTTTTGTACAATATACAAATCCAGAATTAGGAATACCTGATGAAGCTACCGAACAAACAAGCAACGAACGTTCAAATCAAGGTTTGGTAAAGTTAAGTGCTTCCTACAAACCAAATGGAAATAACCAAATGGAATATGATGTTTTAGGTCGTATTTCTAAGGATGGGCAAAATCAAAATGTTTTTTCATCTGTAATTGGGAATACGAAACAATTACAGGAAGTAACGCCATACAGCATTAACCAAAATGTAAATTATTACTACACAATAGACCAAGACAATATCTTTGCTTTTGAGGCACAACATTTGTTTAAAAATGAAAATCCTTTTTACAATGCGCTTTTAGTAAACGACCCCACTGCTGTTGATGCTTTTGATACAACCGCTGAAGCTTTAGGTTTAGATACTTCGTTAACTACTTACGATTTGAATCAAAACCGACGAATTATGTCTAATCAATTAGACGCAAAATTAGATTATTACCATATTATTAATCAAAAGAGTAATCTAAATTTAACCGCAGGAACTATTTTTAGTAGGCAAGATTTCAATTCTAGTATTTTTCAATTTCTTGACGATGGCGCTCGTTTTGATCCAACGCCAACATTTAATGATGGGAAGGCTACAAACGATACCAAATATGTTTTTAGCGACCTTTATGTAGCATTTCATTATCGATTTAAAGCAGGGAAATTTACCGTTACACCTGGTTTTTCAGTACATTCCTACGGTAACAAAAACACGCAATTTGGCGAAACATTTCAAGATAATTTCGTGCGTATTTTACCTGATTTCGAAACGCGAATAGAATTTAAAAAGAGTGAAACTTTAACTTTGCGTTACGATATGAAAAATCAATTTACAGATGTTACTCGTTTAGCAGAAGGTTTAGTATTAAATAACTTTAACAACATTCAGTTTGGAGAGCCTGATCTTCAAAATGCTTTATCACATAATGTAAGCTTATTATATACTAGTTTTAATTTATTTAATTATACAAATGTATTTGCTCGTGCAGCTTATTCTAATAATATTGATCAAATACGTGGACTTACAAATTTTGAAAACGTAATTAGAACAAGTACTTTTTTTAATTCTAATTTTGCAGATGAAAATGTTAATGTGTCAGGACGAATTCAAAGAACTTTTGGTAAAGTAAGAGCAAGTTTAAACGGAAGTTTTAATTATAGTAAAATTAACCAGTTTATCCAAAGCTTACAATCTGTTAATGAAGCCTATACACAAACCTACACACCAAGTATTCGTACTAATTTTAAAATTGCACCAAATGTGAGTCTTAATTACAGATATAGCGTTACAGAAAACAACCAAGGAAGCCGCAAAACAACATTTATTACAAATGCTCCTTCTCTTTCATTTGATGCTTATATTTGGAAAAAAATAACAGCTAAGAGTAATTATAGTTATACCAATCAAAACGACGGTATCAACAAACCACAATCTTTTCAAAACTGGGACGCTTCGCTTTCTTATAGAAAAGATAAAGATGCTAAATGGGAGTATGAATTAAGAGCTAGTAATATTTTAAATATTGATTCACAAGTTAGAAATAGTGCCAATAGTGTTTCTGTTTTTTCATCGGAGACATTTATTCAGCCTCGCTTTCTTACTTTCCGGTTCACTTATACTTTATAGAAAATTTAAGAATTCTGTAATTTTTATTTGCAGTAATAATCCTTAAAAAACTTATAATTTGTTATTTCACAAAATAAAGCATGTCTTGTGGATTGCACATCATTACTATTTTGTTGCCTTTCATAACAATGGGAGCTTTTAATATAAGTGGATTATTTACTAATAATTTTAACCAATCGTCTTCTGACAACTGATCCATTTTTCCAAATTTTTGCAAAAAATCAGAATCTTCAGTATTCACTAAATCCCGCACGCTAACGCCCATTTTTACAGCCAAATCTGCCCAATGTGTTGTTGTTAGTTTCATGTGCACTAAATCTATATCGCGAATAGGGATTTTTTCAATTTGAGCAAATGCTAAAATTTGTTTTCCAATGTGCCTATTAGAATTATAAATAAGTGTTATTTCTTTATCTGTATTAGAGAATGTCATAATATTAATTTCTCAACAAGATAGTAATAATAAACCATTATAAATATTTAATTTGAAACTTCGTTTTGTAATTCAACAATAATTTCATTTTTACGATTAAAAACTTCAAAAGGAGGATTATAACCTAAAAAATAAAAACGATTGGTGTATGTTATTCCTTCAGCATCCAAAGCAATAATTAATTTTTCTTTGTATTTTTCTATTTTTTCAGCATTAGCCCAACCGCCAAAGCTTATTGCTGCAACAGTTCTAGAAGGTTCTTCCCTAAATTTTATTTGAGATTGCGCAGGCTTAGGAAGGGTTTCCTTTTTGAGTTTTTTTGGAACCATAAACATAACCGTTATAGAGTCGTCCAAAGACATAGCTACGGGAGAAGTCATAGATATTTTTTCGTTTCTTTCATTTCCTCCAAAAATATATCCCGCTAAAATTGAAAAACCTTTGCTAGATGCATCTTTAAAATCTTTGGTAGAAAGTTTAACAGAAGTAAACAAACTTGCTTCATAACTACGAATTTCAAATGCATCGTATTTTTTATTTACCACATAAGGATACGTTTCAATATTTTTTTGCTCTCTAATTACAAAAACTTGGGTAATAATAAAAGCTAATAAAATTACTCCAAGTATAATGAATAAAATTTTCATAGTTTTAGATTTAAATGTATAACTATTTGTATAACAATGCAATTTAATTTTTTTTTACTTTTTTATAATGTATTTACTTAAATTAGAATTTAGAATTTCTTCTAGTTCTTTTGCATTTGTCTCACTTGTTTCCGTAAATAATAATCCAAAGGTATTGTGTATGTGGAAGTCAAATTTTCTAATAACTAGTATGTTTTCTAAATCTTCATGGAGTTGTTCAAAATCGAAATAAGAAATTTCAGATGGCTTAAAACCAGAATTATTATTTAGTAAAATAATGCTATAAATTTCATCTTTCTTATTTTTGAAAACTTCCTCCCAATTTGGTTTTTTATTTTCAATAAAATATTGGTACGAGTTAAACTTAAAAGCATGCCAAGAAAGGTCTCCAGTTGTACACAATCCTCCAAATCGAAGTGGGTTAATTTCTATAGGCTGTATAACTCCTTTATTGTTAATTCTAACTTCTACATGTAAAGGGAAGTTTTTTAAATTTGCTTTTTTACCTATTGGTTTCAAAAACGCTTCAATACTTTCTTTGTACTTACGAATTATACTTTGAGAAGTAGAATAAACCCTATCACTTACATCTTTACTGGAAGAAAATTTATGGTGAAGAATATTTAGAACCACTGCTTCTCCTTCCCTATTAAAATAAGCGTCAACGGCATATTCTTCTCCTTCAATATATTCTTCAATAATAAAAGTAGAAGCATCCATAACTTCTTTTGGATAAATACTTTTTAAATTATCATAGTTTAATTCTTTTTGTGCAATATACCAATCCGCTTTATTATGAACAATATGTACTCCAATACTAAAAAAACCTAAAGAAGGCTTAATAACAAATGGTAGTTTTAATGTGTCCATATTTAAAGATTGTATTTGCTCCATTTTAATCTTTTTAAACAAAAAATCTGGATACAAATCTTTAGTAAGTTCTCTAAATTTGAATTTGTCTTTAAAAAAACTTATTTGTTCTGGCAAATCTGTTTCCTTAAGATTATTAAAAATCCATGCTAATGCATTTTCAGAATTTGTATAGATTAATGGATTTGGATTATTTTTAATTTTAGTTATTGCATCCTTTTCAGAAATCCAGTTCATAGAGTCGTCAATAATCAATTCCTTTGCTTCCTTTGTTGCTATAATTTCAAGATTGTTTTCTTTAATTGTTAGTAGTAGAAAATTTGAAATATATGGATAGTCTATAAGTATCATTTTTTGAGAAATTTATGTTTTAAAAAGGAAGCTTCAGTAAAATACAACCCTTAACAAATATAGCCAAAAAATGTAAAATTAGCGTGGTTTTATTCTCCTATAAAAGCGAAAAGCAGTTGCTAAATCATTTCTATTTTAGGTAGAAATTTATATTTTTTGTTTAACTTTGCATAGAATAGATTAAACAATAAAAAATAACTGCATGGAAAGTAAAAGACCCGATAATGTTGTATATTCAGATGAGGAAGGATTTAATGCAAGTATATTGCCTTACGGAACTAATGTTGGAGCGCCAGTAATTAGAGTTGATGATATTGTTTCTTGGAAAAGCAGAGGCGTTAGTACTGTAAACAAAGAATTTGAAAGTAAATTTAATGAACTTAAAATGCAATATCAAAATCTTATAGAAGAATTTGAATGGAACGAATTAATTTACAATGCTAAATTTTCATTTGAACCTGTTGTTGGAGAAACTTACCATTTATATCGTCATGCAGATGGTACAAACTTTCTTTCGTTGATAGGACCTCGAGAATGGAATAAAGAACATATTGGTACTTTCAAGCTTAATAGTGAAAAAAAATGGATAGAAATTAATCCAAAACAAAACTTTTAAAAGACAGATAAAAGACAAGTGTTAATAGTGAAAAAAATCACTTCAATAATATTAATTTGGATAAAAAAGCTATAAATATTGTTTGGTTCAAACGTGATTTACGTTTTACAGATCACGAACCTCTTTTTATGGCACAGCAAGAAAATATTCCAACACTTTTTCTTTACTTTTTCGAACCTAATGTAATGAATTATGAGGATTCTGATGTACGCCATTGGCGATTTATATATGAATCCTTACAAGAAATGCAAACCAGATTAAATTCAATTTCAGCAGAAATTTATTTTTTTCATGAAGAAGTAGTAAACGTTTTCCAAAGTTTACTAGAGTTGTACGAAGTTAAAACTGTTTTTTCACATCAAGAAATTGGCAACAAAATAACTTTTAGTAGAGATATTGCAATGCAATCTTTTTTTGATACAAATAAAATTCAATGGAAGCAATCTCAAATGCACGGTGTAATTCGCAAATTAAAATCGAGACAAGATTGGGACAAACGCTGGGAAAACGTTATGCGTGCAACTCCCAAAATAAATGATTTAAATTGCTTAACAATAGAAAAAATACCAAAGCATTTCTATTCCACTCTAAAAGGAGAAGATCTTCCAGCAGCAATTACAACTCGAAATAAAAACTTTCAACATGGAGGCGAATATTGGGCTTGGCGATATTTAGATAGTTTCGTAAAAGAACGACACGTAAATTATAGTAAACATATTTCTAAACCTAGTTTAAGTAGAAAAGGTTGTAGTCGTTTATCGCCTTACTTAACGTATGGGAATATTAGTATGCGCATGATTTATCAATATACCAACAAACATTACGAAAAATCTTCTAATAAAAGAGCAATGCTGAACTTTGTTTCGAGATTGCATTGGCATTGCCATTTCATTCAAAAATTTGAAGATGAATGCAGAATGGAAGATGAAAATGTAAACAAAGCTTATAATGCCTTAATAAAACCTAAAAATGAAGCTTATATAAAAGCTTGGCAAGAAGGAAAAACTGGCGTTCCAATTGTAGATGCGTGTATGCGCTGTTTAGTTCAAACGGGCTACATTAATTTTAGAATGCGCGCAATGGTAGTTTCTTTTTTTACTTTTAATTTATGGCAAGATTGGCGAGAATTACATTTTTTGGCGCGACAATTTTTAGATTATGAACCTGGTATTCATTATCCACAAATCCAAATGCAATCTGGAACCACCGGTATTAATACCATTAGAATTTATAATCCAATAAAAAATTCTGAAGAACATGATGCAGATGGTGTTTTTATAAAACATTGGTTACCCGAATTGGCAGAAATTCCTGTAGTATTAGTTCACGAACCATGGAAATTAAATGCCCTTGAACAACAATTTTATAACTGTGCAATAGGAACAGATTATCCATATCCAATTGTAGATATAGATAAATCTAGAAAAGAAGCAAGTGATATTGTTTGGAGTTTTAAAAAACAAAAGGATGTGCAAGAAGAAGGAAAACGAATTTTAAAAAAACATGTAAACAGTTCCAAAACTACTGTGAGAAACCAACAACTAAAAAAGAAATAAAATGAGTATATTTTTAAAAGCAAATTGGGAAAATATTGTCATGGCAAACTATGAAATTCCCGAAGAAATTTTGTTAAAGTACTTACCAAAAGGAGTTACAATAGATTTATATAAAGGTAAAGCTTACATAAGTTTAGTTGGTTTCCTGTTTAAAAACACCAAAATATTTAATGTTCCTATGTATAAATTAGGCACATTTGAAGAGATAAATTTACGCTTTTATGTTTCTAGAAAAGTAGGAAATGAAATAAGACGAGGCGTTGTCTTTATCAATGAAACAGTTCCTTACAAAGCGGTTGCTTGGTTAGCAAATGCATTATATAAAGAACATTATACCACGATACCAACAAGACATAAATGGAGTTTTACAGACAAACAGAAAGAAATAAAATACGAATGGTTAGTTAATAAGAAATGGAATAGCATTGAACTATTTGCTTCAAAAGACCAAAAAAAAATGGAGAAAAACAGTTTTGAAAGCTTTATTTTCGAACATTATTATGGCTACACAAAATACAATGATACTATTACAGAAGAATATCAGATTGCACACCCAAGTTGGTTAGTTAATGAAATTGAAACCTATAAAATTGACTGCGATTTTGAAAATATGTACGGAAAAGATTTTGCTGTTTTAGATAAAACTGAACCAAGTTCTATATTTCTGGCAGAAGGTTCTGCAATTACTATAAATTGGAAAAGAAATAAAATTTAAAGAAAATAAAATAGTTGTAAGACTAGAAACTTTTTTCTTAATTTCTTAGATAAAGATTTTGTATTTTATTATAAATTTATATTTAAAAATATTAGTTAGCTTAAACGTTTTAAAACACCCATAATATCTACTTATCTTTTATTAAAAGTTTACAATCAAATTTAATCAACTTTCATCAATAATGTTATGAAATTCGACAGGAAGATACTAACCCCAACTTTAATTAGAGTCTTCATTTAATTGAAAATGCAGATCACGATTATGTGAAAGCTTCAAAAAAAGTCGTTAATTTACTTTTTAACTAAAATAGTATGCACTCAAAGAAAAATATAGGCCTAGCGTTAGGTCCTATTTTATTTGTATTAATAAAACTTTTCTTTCACCCAGAAGGACTAGATGATTCTGCTAACGGTATATTAGCCTCTACTGTTTGGATTGCCATTTGGTGGATAACAGAACCCATAGCAATACCCATAACTTCCTTGTTACCCATAGTCCTTTTTCCTTTGAGTGGGGGCTTATCCTTAGGTGAAACTACAGCACCATATGGACATCAATATATATTTTTATTTCTAGGTGGATTTATTTTAGCTATAGCAATAGAAAAATGGAACCTCCATAAACGCATTGCTTTAAATATAATTAAACTTGTTGGAACAAATGTAAACAGCATTATTTTAGGATTTATGATTGCCACGGCTTTTCTTTCCATGTGGATTTCTAATACTGCAACAGCTGTTATGATTCTGCCAGTTGGTGTAGCCGTTATTTCGCACCTTACAGATAACCCTAAGACTATAGCAAATGAAAATTTACTGTTTGGCAAAGCCCTAATGCTAGCAATAGCCTATAGTGCTTCTATTGGAGGAATGGCAACCCTTATTGGAACGCCACCTAACTTAGTTTTGGCAGGAATTATTGAAAAAACTTATAATACAGAAATAACTTTTTTACAATGGTTTCTTTTTGGTTTTCCGTTAAGTATTGTACTGTTATTTATTTGTTGGTTTTATTTAACTCGCTTTGCTTATAAATTTAACCAAAAGGAATTTCCTGGAGGAAAAGGAGAAATAGAACGTCAACTGCAGCAATTAGGAAAGATTACCTACCAAGAAAAATTAATATTAATTATATTTCTATCTACAGCATTTGCATGGATTACGAGATCTTTTTTATTGGTTAAATTTTTTCCCGCTATGGATGATACAATTATAGCCTTATTAAGTTCTTTTGTATTATTTATTGTGCCTAGTGGTAAAAATAAGGAAGCATTGATGACTTGGAAAGATGCAATCACTTTACCATGGGGAATCTTATTATTGTTTGGAGGAGGAATGGCTTTAGCCTTGGGATTTGAAACTAGCGGTTTAGCAGGTTGGATTGGAAATCATATGACATTACTAGAAGGAACATCTATTTTTATATTATTATTAGTTTTAGTTACTGCCGTTAACTTTTTAACAGAAATTACTTCAAACATGGCTACAACTGCAATGCTCTTGCCTATTTTAGTTTCGTTAGCCAATATTCTTAACGTGCATCCATATATTTTATTAGTAAGTGCTACTTTAGCTGCTTCTTGTGCTTTTATGTTACCTGTTGCTACGCCCCCAAATGCTATTGTTTTTGGTTCTGGATATTTAAAAATTGAAGATATGGTTAAAAAAGGATTTTTATTAAACATAATATCAATAATTATAGTCACTTTTTTTGGTTATTATATTCTTCCTTTAATTTGGAATTTAAATTAAATAAAACTGTTTAAAAAACTATTTCCCTAAACTTATAAGTTCTAGAATCTCCGCTGCTTTAAAAATAAGAAGTTACCTAATCTTTAAAATTTACTTTTATAAGCAACTAAAACAATTCCTAAAAACCCAACAAAAAATAAGTAATCACCTATTGAAATTGCTATTGAATCTGAATCTTCAAATTGTGCATAGGTTAAAAATGAATTAAAGAAAATGAAAACAGTATAAAAAATACTCTTTTGTTTTTACTATAAAAAAGCTGCATTTTTGAAAAAATGCAGCTTTTTATTTGGTTAGTTGTTTTACAGGTAGAAATTTATACTTGGGTTCTCGAAAATGTTTTTAAGTTGTATACTTTTTTTTAGCCACTTTGTGACCATCCATTAAACCAAGGCTGAAAGCTACACTAATAATGTACATTTGTGTGTGCGTTATGTTAAAAATTTATTGGAAAGCGGGACATATTTGCGTTATATTCGAGAATTATTAGGGAACAATAGTATAAAAACAACATTATTATAGACCCAAGTAACCAATTTAAGTTTGCGGAAAATAAGCAGCCCATTAGACATATTATAAGAATATAATTATATATTTGAAAATGAATTATATTTTAAAAAATAGATATGCATTTCGTTTTTTAAATATATTTTTACAAAACATTAAAAAACAACAACATACGGAATTTTACATTTTTTGGAGTTTCGTATATATATATGAGTTGGGAAACATCGCCCTTCGGGACGTGTTTCCCAACGTAAGGCTCGGCTTCGCCGACCGTTGTGAAATCACCGTGGAATCCGCCTACAAAATCCCAACAGTCGGTTTGGACGCATTTTCTTCAGGAATAAATTCCCAAGAAAACAACGACCAAGCCGAGCCTTAAGTTGGCAATAATATGACAGAACACAACGAAAAATCAACTAAATTGAACAAAAGTGAAATTCTGAACAACCTATTATGGACTGCTTTCGGAGTTATTGGCGGAATGGATTACTATTCTAAATCGGAATATTTAATTTGCTGAATAATGTATTTAATCGGAATTTTATATGCGTACAAATTATTTAAATCAATAGCTGGAAAATGAAAAAAATACACTTTGACAACATGAAAAATTGGATATGGATTGCAATTTTAATCCTTTCTGGTATTTTTATAGTATGCGGCGGTTTTGAACTTTTTGAAAATCCAAAAACGAACAAAACATTAACTATAATAGGTTTTTTATTTCAAATAATTTACTTCAGTAGAATGTTTTGGTATAAAAATTATGTTCAATGGAACAAAAAAGGAGCCGTTATCAGAATTAACTCTTGGAGTGGAAAATCATTGAGTTTTGACCAAATCAAAAAGACTGAATTGATTGAAAAAAAAATGATAATTACTAAAGACAACGGAAACATAGTTACGTTTGACTTGAATGAAATTTCGGAATCTGACACTCAAAGACTGAATGAAATTATAGTAAAAAATACTATTGCCAACACCGTATAAAATTAATGGCTAGCTATAGCTTGTTTGGATAATTCCTGCGGAATTATCTCTGGCAAGTATTTGTTTACTAAATTAGTTGCTTAAATACGCCACTAACCTTATACATAAACGTTGGCAGAAAATTTTGAAAACGTTGCTAAAAGACAAATCACTTGAAGATACGATAGAATTCATTCAAGGAAACATGAAATTTAGTAAAAAGTAAAAATTTAAAACCAGCGGGGCGGTACATTAACCAGTTAAAAAACTAAAAAAATAGTACCTAAAGTTATTGTCCTAGCGGTATACCGTTTTAATATAAATGGGAAGAAAACTCTATTATGTTGTCTTGTCCTGAAATAACGATACACAAAAAAGTAACCTTATGGAAGAACAAGAAGAAACACGTTATGTAAAGCGAACTCAAAAAGACTACACGATGTCTTTTAAATTACAAATTGTACAAGAAAT
>Ga0335398_10002663_pt1 | contig 27545 bp, 17 predicted proteins | sample BON03_FD_205742 | JGI IMG/M metagenome (GOLD analysis project Ga0335398, IMG submission 205742) | Freshwater microbial communities from Lake Bonney liftoff mats and glacier meltwater in Antarctica - BON-03 (spades assembly) (version 2) | ecosystem: Environmental > Aquatic > Freshwater > Ice >... | reverse complement strand
ACCCCCCGCCCCCCCTCCCCCCGCCCCCAAGAACAATCACCCCAAAACAACAACCACCCGCCGAAACAAAACAAGCACAGATCCAATGGCCCGCCCCTGCCCCGCCCTGCTCCTGCTGCTGCTCGCGGGCGGCCTGCTCCTCTGCGCGCCCCGCGCCGCCCGCGCCTACCCCGCATACTTTGTCGCCGCCAACTCTGCGTGCGGCGCGCAGCCCGCGAAAGCGTTCGGCCGCCACAAGGCGCCCGTGGCCGACCAATCCATCCTCTTCACCGTGCAGGGGCCGCCCGGCAGCGTGGGCAAGCGCTTCTGCCCGGGCGCGGCGTACGCCGTGTCCGCGAGCTGGCCCGAGCCGCGCAACGCGCTCCTGTCGGCGTCCGCCGGCGCCTTTGACGGCGCCGGCGGCTGCCGGGTCGCGACAACCTCCCGCGTTCCGTCCGTCTCCGGGACGTTCCGCGTGCCGTGCGGGGCGGCGGACGGCTCCCGCGTCAGCCTGCGCGTCACGAGCGCGACGGGCGGGTCGGGCGGCTTCCTGCAAAACGGGGTGACGTGGCCGGTGTTTGCGGGCTGCGCGGCGCCGGCCTGCCGCGGGGCGCGGGCGGGGTGACGTTTTTAATTCGACGCGCGTTTTTTTTTGTTTTTTTCGACGCGGGGCGACGTGGCCGGTGTTTGCGGGCTGCGCGGCGCCGGCCTGCCGCGGGGCGCGGGCGGGGTGACGTTTTTTAATTCGACGCGCGTTTTTTTTTGTTTTTTTCGACGCGACCGCGATTTTATTGAGGTTGGTCGAGACAGAGGAGGGACGGATGAATGGTTGACGGCGTGCGCGACTCCGTTCGCTGTCTGACACACGTGCTGAACACACAGCTAATATAATGTTCGACCTTGTTGACGACTCGCCGCCGCCCACGGGAGGGGGGGCGGTCAACTTCACGCCCGCCCTCCCACGTTGCCGTCACACACACACCCTCGCGACCTCGCAATCGCGACAAGCGCCGTCCCTTCTCCTTGACAGCATCAAAGCCCGCCGCCGCCGTGACCGCCGCTCATCGAAAGAATCGCCGATTTGAAGTCGCGATTGAAGACCTTCCGCCTGCTCCCTCCCTTCCTCCCCAGAAACAATCGCCATCCCCTGGACCCGGACCCCCCTGGGGTTGGCCCAGCCGAGCGCCTGTTGGGTGGAGACGGCCACATCTCCCCTCGCGCGCCCGCTCGGCGCGACACCATAGAGCGAGAGCGGCGCACAAAGGACGAGCAAGAGAGTGACGCCAAAAGTCTCGCGTTCCGGCTATGCCCTCGCGCCGACGCCCCAGCAAAATGCCGCCGCCCCGGCGACCGCCGCCGGCCGCGCTCCTCCTCCTGCTCCTCGCCCTCGTCGCCTCTCCCGCCCGCGCCCACCCCTTCCTCTACAAGGTCGCCGCGTGCGACTCCCACCCGACCCAGGCCCTCGGCCGCCACAACCCCCCGAGATTCGACCCGGGCACGACGTTCGAGCTCAGAAGCCCCCGCGGCCGCACCGTCACGGGCGCCTGCCCGGGGGTCGCCTACGTTTTGACGGTCGCTTTTCCGGCGGGAGAGGCGCGCAAGGTGCTCCTGACCGCTAGCCTGGGCACCCTGGCCAACAGCACGCGCGGGTGCCCCGGAAAAGAGGCCACGGGGGAGATGGCGGCGGCCGTGCGGACGGTGTGGACGCCGCCTTGCCCCGCGGCGCTGGCGGCGCTCGCGGGCGCGGCGGCGGCGGCGGGCGCGCCCGCCGGGGTGGTTCCCGTGGAGCTGCGCGCGACGAGCGCGGCCGGGCCGAACGGGGCCTACTGGCAGGCGCGGGCGGTGGTGCCCGTGCGCCTGGGGTGCGTAAACAACGGATGCGGAAAGTCGGCCGCGGCCGCGAGGTTTAGCGCGGCGCCGCCGGCCGCGGCTAGAGGGGGGCGACGGTGAAGCAGGGGCAAAAAGAAGAAAAAGCAGACAGTGGCGTATGTGTTTTCCCCCTGCTCTCCGCTCCCGCTCGGGTGCCCGCCGCCGTTCGTGGCCGCCCCCTGTTTTTGATTCGTCGTGTAAGGACAATATAGCGATTGCAGCAACCCGCTCTGGTGATGCATGGGGCGGGGACGCATATCAAAGGCCAAGGTAAACGCGTTCTTCGCGCGCCGGCAGTTCTTAGCGGCGCCGAGCGTCTTTCGGCCCGTTGCTCGTCGTCGGCGGTAAAGACGACCTCGTCGTGGAGTTCGCCCCCGGACCGCCACCCTTTGCCCAGCATCTCAATCGCACCAAGCACTCGAACCATCTCGCACGTCCCACCCCATTCAGAGCGCAAACGAACCAACCCCACATCTCTCGGAAACCACGGAACCAAAAACGAAAAAATCAAAATGATCGCCCTCACCTTGATCGCGCTCCTGCTGGCCGCGGGCTCGGTGAGCTCGATGCGACCGCGCACATGAATTGCGGACCGATCCTTGCGCTCGATAGGTCGCGCGCGCGTGACGCCTCGCCACATTGCCTCCCGTCGTCTCTGCTTCTCCTGCTGCTGACCGTTTTTGTTGACGCCCTCTCTCTTCCTTCCTTCCTCCCGCCCCCCTCCAATCAAAACCACCCCCCCATTGGTCCAGGCGCGAGCGGCTGTGATCGTCGACGACCTCGCGAGTGAGTCGTGGGTCGTGGGCAGAGGCGCCCCGTTGTCGAACGAGCCGCGCGGCGACGGCGACGCCTCAGCGCGCCCGTCCGCCCCCGCTCACCGCCTCGCCCCCCCAAAAACCCGCAAAACAAAAACGACCAAAAACAACCAATGAACAAAGCCTGCCCCACCAAGGGCAAGCCCTTCGCCAAGGCCGTCTTCGACGTCGACAACATCGGCGGCATGCTCCCCCTCCTCGTGACCGCCCAGGCCGCGGGCGACGTCACCCAAGGCTGCGTCGACCTCGGGGTCGAGCAGCTCGCCACCTGCGCCGCCGACGGGACGCTTGCGCTCGAGGCGGGCTGCTGCACGACTGCCTGCGCCTCGGGCCTCGCAAAAGCGGACGCCTGCCTGTTGTCGTACGTCAAGGCGGTGTGCGCCGACGCGGCCGAGGGGCCCAAGTACAGGCAGGGGCTGTTCAGCGCGGCGCGGCGGTGCGTCGGCTACGAGGCGTCTTGCGCGGGCGGCGGCAAGCTGACGAAAGCGGCGCCCGTCGCCGCCGCGAAGGCGGCCGCGGCGCCCGCGAAGAACGCCACCGCGGCGGCGGCGGTCGCGGCGCCCGCGAAAAACGTCACGGCGGCGGCGGTGGACGCGCCGCCCGCCGCGGCCCCCGCCGCGGCCGCGCCCGCCGCGCGGAGCGGCGCCACGGCCGCCGCCGGCGGCGCGGCGGCTGCGGCCGCTGCTGCTGCCGCCCTGGTTGCGGTCGCCCTTGCCTTTTGATCTTTTTTGACGGACGATATTTTTCGCTTGCCCCCGGAAACAACGCTCAAGGCGAAATGCGCCGTGTTACAAACTCCGACTTTCTCGAGCAGGCGCCTCTGCGACCGCAGCAGCGTTTGGGGTCGCTGCGTCGCCGCCGCCGCCGGTCGCCGCGCCCGCCCCCGCCGCCGCTCCCGCCGCCGCCGCCGCTGCTGCTGCTGCTCCCGTCGCCGCTGCCTCCTCTCGCCTCCCTATCGCCTCAAAGTGGGCCCGGACGCTCCCCCGGTCGTCCTCCACCAGCACCCCGCCCTTCCAGCACCCCGTCGCGGCCCCCGCGGCCCGGTTGCGCGCCGCCTCGGCCGCCACCTCGGCGCGCGAGAGGCGGCGGCCGGCGTAGGCAGACAGGTTTTGCCGGCCGAGCGCGCGCGCCGCCCGCGCGCGGACGGAGGTCTCGTCCCACGCCGGCGGCATGGCCGACGCGATCTCGCGCCAGCGGCCCACCCCGTGCCGCTCGAGGCCGTCGAGCAGGAGCTCGCGCTCGCGGTCGCCCCACTGCCGGCTCGTGGGCGGCGGCGGGGGCGGGCCGGCGGGCGGGGCGCCGCCGCTGTTGCCGCCGCCGCCGCCGCCGCCGAGAGGGCCGGCAGCTCTTGAGGGGCGGAAATACTCCTGGTTGATCGAGCCGTCGCCCGAGTTGAAGAGCCCTGGCGGGGAGAAGAGGCGGCGCATGTTGGCGGCCCACGCCACGCGCTCGTCGTGCGTGGAGGTGGGCGCGGCGAGGAGCGTTTTTGGGGAGGGGGGCGGCGGCGGCGGTGGCCGGGGTGTCAGTGCCGCCGCCGCGTCTGTCGCCGCCGCCGCCGCCGTCGTACGCGTCGGCGCGGCCGCTCGGTCTCCTCCGTCTGCTGCTGTTGCTGTTGTTGTTGTTGGCTCGGCTCGCCCTGATGCTTCTGCTGGTATCTCTGCCGGCGCTTCCGGTGGCGGCATCTGCGCGGCCGCGGATCGAAGCGCGACGATCAGGAGCGACAAGATGAATTTCAAGGGCGGGTGTTTGTACTTTTAAGGCGCGGGTCGAAGCGAAGAGTGCGACTTTGCGGCTGGTTCTGATGATGTCGTCGTGACTGGGGGCAAGACGTGAGTAAAGTACGGGAGTGAGCGGGACGCGTGTCGTCGGCGCGGCGCAACGAGCATTTTTGAAAAATGGAGCTTTCTCGGCGGCGACGCTTGCGCGCCGGCGGCAACCCTCTCAGCGTCGGCGTCGGCGTCGGCGTTCGCGCGCTTCTTCTTCTTCGTCGCCCCTGCCTCTTTGCCCGACTCAACCACAATCCAAACCGCAACGACCAACGTCACTCACGATGCTACCGCTCCTCCTCGTCGTCGAGGATTATGGCGTGCCGCAGGCGCGATGGCAGCTCGAGCTGCCGGACGCGAACGAGCCTTCCTCTTCGCCTTCCGCGCGCGGCGCCTCTGCTGCTGCTGCTGCCGCTCACCCCCTGACCGTGCGCGAGGCCAAGGCGTGCTTCACGCGCGAGGTCTTTGGAGAGGAGGCCGCGGACGCGTGGGTGAGTTTTGTCGCTTCGAGCGACAGCGCGGCGCGACCTGCGCCCCACGACGCCACCAACTCTCACATCTCCCCCTCTCTGACGGAAACGACGCCCAAAACCAAACAAACAACAACAACGAACAAAACAACAGGCCTTCTACCGCCTCCCCCTGGGCCAGCCCCTCGACGACGACGCCCCCCTCGCGTCCGCCGCCGCCGCCGCCCCGGACTCTTCCCCCGGAGCCGCCGCGTCCCCCCCGCAATGCCTCCGCGTCCGCGCCGCGCCCCGCGTCCGCGGCGGCGGCGGCGACGGCGGCTCGACCGGCGCCGAGTCGCGCTCCTGCTTCCTCGAGATGTACGCCGAGGCCAAGCCGGACGCGGTCGACCCGCGCGAGGCGGCCCTCGCGCGCTGGACCCGGTGCGCCCTCACAGGCGACCCGCTGCGCGCGCCCGTGGTGGCCGACGCCCTGGGGTCGCTGATGAATAAGGACGCCGTCGTCGGCGCCATGCTGTCCGGCGGGCTGCCGGCGGCGCTGCGGGGGCATGTCAGGGGTTTGCGGAGCCTGACGGACGTGCGGCTGGCGACGGCGGCGGCGGCCGGGGCGGGGGCGGACGCAGGAGGAGGGGCCGGGGCGCCGGGGGCGGCAGCGGCAGGGGCGGGGGCGGCGGGTGGGACGACGGCAGCGGCGGCCGGGAGCGGCGGCGTCGGCGGCGGCGACGGCGGGGCGCCGTCCTCCTCTCACTCTCCCTCGTTCTGCTGCCCGATCACGGGGACGCCCATGAACGGCAGGTTTCGCTTCTACCTGCACCGCCCCTCGGGCGTGGTCCTGAGCGAGCGCGCGCTGCGCGAGGCTCCCCGCGCCATCGTCGCCGAGGCGCTGTTTGGCGCAGAGGCGGCGGCGGCGCTCGAGGATCCGGCGGGGGAAGGAGGAGAGGCGGCGCCGGCGGCGAGGGAAGAGGGGGAGGACGACCGGGCGGCGGAGGCGGGCAAAGCTGCGCGGCCGAAGCCGCCGCCGCCCTCGGCCTCGCTGCCCTCCTTTGCGGCGCTGCATCAGCAGGCCGCCGCGGGGGAGGGCGACTTTCTGCCCGTCAACCCTTCCGGCCCCGAGCTCGCGCGCCTGCGCGCCGCGGTGCTGGCGCGCGCCGAGGCCGCGCGCGCGTCCAAGGCGGCGGCGAAACGCAAGGCAAAGAGCAAGGAGGAGGGAGACAGGAAGCGGCCCGCAGCGGCGGCGGCGGCGGCGGCGGCGGCGGCGGGCGGCGGCAGCGGCCCAAGCGGCGGCGGCGGCGGCGGCGCCGCCGAGGAGCGGCCGGCCAAGGCGCCGCGCGTGCCCGAGGGCGCGACGGCGGCCGTGTACGCGTCCATCTTCGCCAAGCCGGGGGAGGTCGTCAAGGAGACCTATTGCGCAAGAGCTGCCTCGGGCCGATACTGAAGGGTGGGCAGGAGCCGGCCGAGTCCATCTTCGCCAAGCCGGGGGGAGGTCGTCAAGGAGACCTATTGCGCAAGAGCTGCCTCGGGCCGATCTGAAGGGTGGGCAGGAGCCGGCCGACCGTCCGGCCGTTGGTGTTGGCGCTCGCCGTGCGCTTTGGTCCCCATTTCTCTCCGCTTTCCCTATGCGCCGTCGCTTCACACCCCCTTCCCGCAGCACACAGACGCACGCACGCGCCCATCGCTCAGATCCCTCCCTTGACGAGATAAGACGCCCTCTTCTGTGTTGATATATTTTGGCCGCGTTTCCGATTGATCGAGTGTTTCGGCAAAAACAAAACAGAACTTTCTTTTGACGCATTGAAACAGCGCAACAACGAAGGGAGCCGGCCGCCATGGTCCTCGTGCTGTGCATCGGGGACCTGCACGTCCCCTTCCGGGCGGCGGACGTGCCGCAGAAGTTCAAGGAGCTGCTCAAGCCGGGCAAAATACACCACGCCCTGTGCACGGGCAACCTGTGCACGTCGGTGCGTCCGCCGTCGTCGTCGCGCACGTGCGCGCGTGTGTCTGCGTGTGTGCACAGCACGAGCGATGCCAGCGAGCAGCAAGCACACTGCGCGCGCAACCCTCTTGGCGGCGCCGCGCCGACGCGCCCCGAAAGACGCCCGTCGCCGACGCTGCCGTCGCCCGTCGCCGTCCCTCTCTCAGAAACGCAACCCAAACGCCCCACCGCCCAAAACAACAGGCCATGGAGGAGTACCTCCGCACCGTCTGCCCCGACCTGCACATCGTCGCGGGCGACTTCGACGACCCCGCCCCCCCCCCCGCCCACCCGGGCGGCCCCCCGCCCCCGCCGCGGCCCGACACGCGCGTGTTCCCCGAGCTCGGGGGCTTTCGGGTGGGGCTGTGCCACGGCCACCAGGTCGTGCCGTGGGGCGACCGCGACGCGCTGGCGGCCCTGCAGCGGCAGCTCGACGTGGACATCCTGGTGACGGGGCACACGCACGCGTTCAAGGCGAGGGAATGAGAGAGGGAGGGAGAGAGAGGGAGGGAGGGCGTTTGTTCGCGTCGGGGGGTTCGATCGAGGGGGAGGCGTTGTATATTTTGTTTTGTCCGGCGTCGCCGGGCTTCTTGCCTCGCTCCCCGGTGCCGGCCGCCGACGCCGCCGCTCCCTTGCTGACTCGTCTGTTTTTCTCCCCCGCTTGCCCCCCCTCCCGAACAAAACGACGCACGCCCACACGCCTTCAGGCCGTCATGTACGAGGACCGCCTGCAGATCAACCCGGGCTCGGCCACGGGCGCCTACACGCCGCGAGGCATGGGCGCGCCGGCAGGAGCGGCCTCGCCCTCGCCTGTGTCGCCCGAGGCCGCGGCGGACGCCTCCGCCGCCGCCGCCGAGGACCCGCGCCCGTCGTTCGTGCTGATGGACTTGGACGCGCCCCGCGCCACGGTGTACGTGTACCAGCTGACGGCCGCGGGCGCGGTCAAGGTGGAGAGGATCGAGTTCACAAAGCCGGCGGCGGCGGCGGAAGCATCGGCGGTCGCGGCCGCACCGGCGGCGGCGGCGGCGGCGGCGGCTCCGGCGGCCGTCGCCGCGGCGACATAGCGCCGCCGGCCCGGCTAAACGAATTGGACAAACCCGCGCTAGGACAGTTTTAAGATCACGATTACTGTCTCAGACGAAGGCGAACGTCCTCGTTGTCGTGGGGGTGGGTGGGAATCGAGGGGTGCTGGCGCTTCCAAGCGCCGTTTGTCGGATCGCGCCGCCGCCGCCATTCCTCCGCCGCTCGCAACGCCGCCCCGCCGCCGGCAGCACGCCAATCCGACGCCGTCGATGCGCCGACGGCTGACCTTGACAATTGCTTTTCCCGCCGACCGCCAACCAATCCCAACATCCCGAGGCGTGACACATAGACACACGCACACACGCACACGCAGAGCAGAGCAGCCCACCACTCGCGGGCCGCGAATACCGCACCAAAGGAGACGCTCCCAAACAGAACACAACCACCCCTCCCTCTCTCCCCCCGCCGCAGAAGATGTACGGCAACGGCGGCGGGTCGCGGAGGAAGGAGCGCAAAGTGTCGCTGCAGTTCCGGGAGCCGGCGAATGACGGCAAGGTGCGCGACACCCGAATCAAAAAAGAGAGGAAGAGGCAGCGGTGGTTGGAGGCCCTCCTCTCTCTCGCGCTCCTCTTTTTGCCTCCTCCTCTTTGGTCCTAGCTGCTGGCGCGCGCGGGCCGCGTGCACCCCCGCGGCCGCGCGCACCTCCTGGCCATTGATCCGGATCCTCATGGCGGTCGTACCGCGCCGGCGCACAAAGACCTCGCTCTCCCTACCCCTCTCCCCGTCGGCGCCGCCGACGCCCCCGCTCGAGCCGCCGCCCGTCGCCGCCCGCCGCTCAGCCAACAACCGAGCGAGAGCACCAAACACACGACGAAACAAAATCAAACCAAAACAACAGCACTGCGGCGCCGTCGAGGCCGTCGTCACCTCCGAGACCGGCCGCTTCGTCTTCACCGCCTCGCGCGACGGCAGCGTCCGGCGCTGGGACACGCAGCGCGTCGCCGCCGCCGCCTCGGCCGCCGCCCTCGCCGAGCAGCGGGCGGCGGCGCTCGGCTGCGCCGCCGGCGGCGGCGCCTCGACCCCGGCCGCCGCCGCGGCGCTCGCGGCGGCGGCCGCGGGCCCCTCGTGCGACTACAGCTTCGACGGCCACGTGGACTGGGTCAACGCGCTGGCGCTGCTCGAGGGCACGGGCGCGCAATTCGGCTCGGCCGAGGGCGGCCTGCTCGTCTCGGCCTCGTCCGACCGGACCGTGCGCGTCTGGCGCGCCGATTTCTCGGGCTACTCGGCCCCCTCGTCGGTGACCCCGACCGCGCCCTCCCCGCCCAAGCACGTCGGCAGCTCCGGCGCGCTCAAGCGCAGCGGCAGCTCGGCCGCCGTCGCCGCCGCCAACGCGGCGGCCGCCACCGCCGCCGCCGCCGCCGCCGCCACGAGCGCGTGCGCGCACGTCTTTGCGACGCACAACGACTACGCCACGTGCCTCGCGTCCGCGCCGCGCGGGTGCGGGGCGCCCGCGCACGTGGTCGCGAGCGCGGGCCTGACGGGCGAGATCTTCCTGTACGACCTCGAGCGCCTGACGGTCGTGCCGCTGCAGGCGGCGATGGCCGACGCCTCGTCGTCGTCGTCGATGGCGTCGGCGTCGGCGCTGCCGCCCGCGCCCATGCTCTCGGCCTCGGCGGCCGCCGCCGCCGCCGCGTCCGCGGCCATGGTGGCCGCGGGCGGGGGCCGCCCGCCCGGGTACCAGCGCGTCCCGAGCGCGGCCGACTTGGCCGCGTCGGCGGACCTGAACAACAACAACAGCGGTCTGAACGGCGTCGGAAACGGCGGCGGCGGCGGGAACGGCGGCGTCGGAGGGTTTAGTGGCATCAGCCCGGCCAAGGCCTCTGTCTACGCGCTGGCGATGGGCGGTCCCGGCGGCAACCTCCTGGCGGCCGGCACCACCGAGTCCGTCGTCCGCGTGTACGACGCGCGCATGCGCCGGCGCGTGTGCAAGCTGCGCGGCCACACGGGCAACGTGCGCGCCGCGCTGCTCGGCGGCGGAGGACAGGGCGTCGGCACGGGCGGCGGCAGCAGCGGCACCCTGCTGCTCACAGGCTCGAGCGACAGCACCGTGCGCCTGTGGGACCTCGGCATGCAGCGGTGCGTCCAGACGGTCGCCGTGCACACCGACAGCGTGTGGTCCCTCGCCGCCTCGCCCGACTTCTCGCTCGTCTACTCGGGCGGGCGCGACCGGTGCGTGTGGCGCACGCACCTGGGAAAGCGGGCGGCAGAGCTGCTCGTTGTCGACGACGCGCCCGTGCAGGCGCTGGCGCTCGCGCCGCTGGCCGTGGGCGGCGCGACGGCGGGCGGCGTGGTCGCGGGCCTCCGCGGCGGCGGGCGGGGGCGGGACTCGCCGCTGGTGCGCATGTGGACGGCGACCACGGGTCCCGCGTCGGCCATCCACGCGTGGGACGTGGCGCGCGAGTTCGAGGGGGGCGCGGAGGACGAGCCCGCGGCAGGGCGCGGCGCGGCAGGCGGCGGCGGCGGCGGCGGGCGTAGGGGGTCGGCGGCGGCGGCGGCGGCCAAGAACAACGACGCCGCCGCTGACGAGGAGGCCGGCGCGCCCTTTGTCGACGCGTCCAGCCCCCCGGCCCGCGGCGCCTCCCTCCTCGGCATGGGCCCGGCCATGCGCGTGCGCGTGTCGACCGACGGCCGCCGCACCACGGGCGACGCCGGCGGCCGGCTCACAGACAGCGGCGGCGCTGCCAACGGTGCTGCCACCGGCGCGGCGACGCCCCTCGCCAACGGCGGCGCCGCCTCGGAGGCCGCCTTTGACAGCGGCGGGCCCCTGCCCGAGCCCGTCGCCACGCGCGCCGTCGCCGCCATCCCGGGCGTCCCGGGCCTCGTGCGCCACGCCGTCCTCAACGACCGTCGCCGCGTGCTCGTGCAGGACGCCGCAGGGCGCCTCGCCGTTTGGGACGTCTTGCGCGGCCGCGCCGTCGCGCGCTTCTCGCCGTTTGCCGCCTCGGGCGACGGCGCGACCGGCGCCGGCGCCGGTGCTTCCGTCGGCGCCGGGCCCGGCGGCGCGGTCGTCGCGCCCGCCGGGGCGCCCCACGCCCCCTACTACCACCTGGCGGCGGCGGCCGCGGTCGAGGCGGTGCGCGAGCACCCCGAGCTCGGCGCGCCCGCCGAGCGCGCCGCGTTCGACGCCGCGCGGCGCGCGCTGTTTGCGCCCGACGCGGTGCCGGCCTGGTTTGCCTCGGACGTGCGCGTGGGGTCGCTGACCGTGCACCTCGAGCCGCCCGGGTGCTTCTCGGCCGAGGCGTACGCCGCGTCCCTGGGGGACGACTCGGCGGCCGACGACGTCAAGGTAAACCTCGGCGCGCTGCTGCTGCTGAATGCGCTGCGGTGGTGGGCGGCGCGCGTGCCCGGCGGCGGCGGCGGCGGAGGCGGCGGCGCGGGCGGCGGCGGCGGCGGCGGCGGCGCGGGCGGCGTAGGCGCGCTGCCTGGCACGGGCGGCGGCGCGCCGGCCGTCGCCAACGCGCCGGCCGTAGCTGTCTCCGAGACGGCGGGCGCCCTGTCCCCCGTCTTCAGCGAGCTGTGCCCGCCCGTGTTCATCTCGTCGGCGGCCAGCACGCGCGCGCCCTGGCGCCGCCTGGCCAACCGCCTGGGCCCGAGCCAGCTCGAGGGCGAGGACGTGCCTGGCTGGGCCGCCGACGCCGTCCTGCGCGGCCGCTTGCCGCCGCTGCCCGGGCAGGGCGCGGGCCGCGACCCGACAAAGGCGGCCTTCGTGCTGGCGCCGGCCGAGGGCAGCGGCCTGCCGCCGCTGCCGCAGCCGCGCCTGCACGCCCCGCGCATCCTCGAGACGCGCAAGGTGGCCGCGTTCTGCGCCGCCAAGCTGCAGGAGCTGCTGGGGGGGCTGCAGCAAGGCGGCGGCGGAGCCGTGCAGGTGCACGAGGTCGGGTGGGGCGCCGGCTCGCGCTTCCCGCCGCGCGCGGCAAGCGCCGCCGCCGCCGCCGCCGCCGCCGCCAGCGGCCGCGCCTCGGCCGGCGCCGGCACCGACGGCGCCGCCGCTACTTCCGGCGCCGGTGCCCCCTTGTTCCTGGAGCTCACGGTCGCGGGATGCGCGGTGCCCTATGACATGTCGGTCGCGGCCGTGCGCCAGTACCTGTGGAGGCGGCCCGCGGAGGACGTGGTCTTTGAGTACAGGCTGCTCGATGCGCGGCGGCCGCAGCCCGCGCCCATGCCGGCGCTCGAGCCGCCGCCAGAGTGAAAGGGGGGATTGGATTTTATCATTTCATCGGCGTGTTTTTTTCGATTTTGGAGATGGGAGAGACCGGGTGAGAGAGGAAACTGCCACCTTGATGATGTTGAACACCTTGATCTTTGACGGGGAAGAGTCGAGCGTCTGCTGCGGCCCTTGCTGCCGAGAGAAACGGTTAGGAGCAGGAGAGGGAGCGGGGAGGGGTTCGCGCCCGGACGACGCGCGAAACACGAGGGCGCGGGCGGGTGGTGAGGGGAGGGGGGGTGTCCGTGGGCGCAGCGTACCCAAAAACAGGGGATGATGACGCCAAGCCGAGCATAGCGAGAGAGGGGAGAAGAGGAGGAGGTGCGAGCGATATTCGAAAGCGAGGGGGGACATCATGGTGTGAATGCGAGCCAGAAAATATTTTACCTAGTGTAAAAAATGCGACGTGGAAAGACAAGTCTGTCGGTCGGTCGGCTCAAAACGGCGGCGGCGCGGGCTTGTACAGGCACGGCCACGCGGACGCGCGCTCTCCCTGCGTGAAGGAGCGCGACGCGCCCAGCTCCTCGGCCAGGCCGCGCGCGACCGCGGCGCGCAGCGCGAGCTCGTCCGGGTCGGCCGCCGAGGCCGCCGCCGCCGCCTCGGCCGCCTCATCCGCCACCGCCGCGTCGGCCGCGAAAAGCGACAGGTCCAGTCCGCCGGGCGGTGGGGGCGGGGACGGCGGCGGCAGGGGCGGCCAGTGCAGCGGCGACGGCTGCTCGTCCGTCAGGGGCCGCGCGCGCAGCGGGCGGTGCAGGCGAGGCGGGCCGCCGGCAGCCGCACGGGCGCTGCGGCGCCGCTGCCGGGGCGGGCGCTGCAGCTGCTGCTGCTGCAGCTGCTGCTGCTGCTGCTGCGGAGGCGGCCGCGACACCTCGTCCATCCCGGTCGCCGGCTCGCGGGGTCGGGACAAGGGCCACGCGGCAGTGGCGGCGGCGGCGGCGGCGGCGGCGGCGGCGGCGGCGGCGGTAGCGGCAGCCCTGTCGTCGCCGTTGCCGCCGCCGTCTCCACCGAGCCACCCGCCCTGCTGCTCCAGCGCGCCGCCGCCGCCGCCGCCGCCGCCATCCGCCGCGACCAGGTCGACCACGTGCGTGAGGCGGCGGCCGGGCCCCACCCGCTCGCCCTTGCCGCCGCCGCCGCCGCCGCCGCGCGCGGCCGCGACGGCGGGGAAGGCGCGGCCGGCGAGGAGCGCGCTCGACACAGAGGCCAGGGCGTGCGCGCCGGCCACGCCCTTAAAGCGGAACAGGCCGAGGTCGTGCACGAGGAGCCCGCGCGCCCAGAGCCAGGGCGGGGAGGAGGCGAGGTCGCCGGCGGGCGCCGTTGCCGCTGCTGCTGTCGCCGCTGCCGTCTCCGAGCTGGGCCGCCGGGGGCGCTGTGCTGCTTCGCCGCTCGCCACCGCCGACCTGGAGCTAGGGAAGACAGTCGAAAGAGCCACAGAGGCCGGGGAGGCGGCCGAGCGGGGCGGGGCAAAGGGCGTGCCGAGCGGAGAGACAGAGGAGGCGCCCTGGGCCGAGGCGCCGACCCAAAATCCCCGCGCGGCCCCGGGCGACCGCAGGGGGATCGTCTCGCCCGTGGGCGTCACGAGCTCTGCGGCACAGGGGGCGAGCGGGTCGTTGGGCGCTCGCAGCCACGCCGCGCCCGCCGCCGCCGCCGCCGCCGCTGCCGCCGCCGCCGCCGCCGCCGCCAGCGCCGCGGGCGTCGCCGCGCCCGCCCATTCCGCGAGCACGCGCTCGGCCAGCTCGCGCGGCGCGAGCACCTCGCCGCCGCGCGCCGCCGCGTGGCAGTAGCGCGCCGCCCGGTTGACCAGGGGGCCGAAGTAGTCGGCCCGCCCGGTGGTCGGGTGCGGCGCGACGCGTGGTGGTGTGTGTGTGTGTGTGTGTGTGTGCGTGTGTGTGTGCCATGCGCTGTGTGCTGCGTGTTGCGCGTGGTGGTGTGTGGTGGTGGGGGTGGGGGTGGTGGTGGTGGTGGTGGTGGTGGTGGCCCCGAGTACGCACAATCTCGTACCCGTCGACCACGGCCAGGTCTCGGGACCGCGGTCAGGCGGCGCACGAAGCGGAGCTTCTCGCCGAGGCGCTTGCGGCCGGGTGCGGGCGCAGGGGCGTCTCCTGGTTCGCCTGTGCCTTTGCCGCCGTTGCCGCCGTTGTCGTCGTCGTTGTCGTCTGCGCCGCCGCCGCTGCCGCCGCCCGGGCGCGCTCCCTCCCCCGCCCCCCCGGGCCCGTCGAGCGCCGCGGGCCGGTGGTTCCCGCCCCCCGCGTTCGGCACGTACACGTTGATCAGCACGAACGACGCTAGGTCGAGCTCCACGCACCGCCCCTCGGCGTCCAAGGGGTCTTGCTCTCCGCCGGCGGCGTTCCCGTTCCCGCCGCTGCCGCCGCCGCCGAAGAGTCGCGTCGTGGCGGCGAGCGGCGACCAGCGCGGCGCCGCTGCGAAGGTCACCACGCCAGCGTAACCCTTGTCGCCCGCCGCCCAGAACGACTCGTACCCGTCGACCACGGCCAGGTCTCGGGACTGGGCGAGCTTTGAGGCCGGGAGTTTGTGCTCCTGGAGGCAAACGGCGTCTGCCTTCAGGCGATCGCGGAAAAACGCGCCTAGCGTTCTCTCGTCCGTGAACTTGACGTTGGCCCCGAGCCCGCTCGCGACCCCATTGCAGTTCCAAGTCACGATCGTGAGCGTCTCAGGGTCCATCTTATTTTGAAGAGAATGTGACGCCTTGCCACGCTCGAGCGCGACCTTTGAAGTCGTCGCGGTGTCGGCGGCGGCGTCGTTCAAACTCGACGGCCGCCGCACTGCTTTCCTCTCGTTAAAACGCTCCGTCTCCTCGTTCTTGGACAACACACAGCATCACATAGGCACCAGCACACGTCCATCACGAGCCCAAGCAACACGCTCTGACAAACAAGAACCAGGCGGCGGAGCCCCTTGCATGGCCGGGGGAGGCGTTCGCCCCGTCGAGGTGCCGTACGAGCTGCTGCTCGCGTCGGGCGAGGATGGCAGCCAGGAGGCGTGCGCGCGTGTGGACGCGCTCATCGAAGAGGTGCGCTGGCGGAGGAGGAGGGACTGGGGGGGGCGCATAGATGAAAGTTCGTCCTTCCGAAACCCACGCAAAAAAGACTCTCACCCGCCTCTTGGCTCAAGCACGACACATAAACCAACCACGCAGGCGTTCGGCCCCGACGGCCTCGGCCTCGTGACCCTCTCGGGCGTGCCCGGCTTTGCGCAGGCGCGCCAGCGCCTCCTGCCGCTGGCCGCCCGGCTGGCCTCGCTGCCGCCCGCGTCGCGCCGCGCGCTCGAACACCCGCCCTCGCGCTTCAACGTCGGCTGGTCGCACGGGCGCGAGGCGCTCGGCGGCCGGCCCGACGTGCACAAGGGCAGCTTCTACGCCAACCCGACGACGGATGACCCGGCGGCGGAGGGCGCGAGCGAGGAGGACCGGCGGAGGTATCCGAGCTACTTCTCGCGCAACGTGTGGCCGCCGGGCGCGCCGCGGGCGGCGGCGACGGGCAGCGGCGGGGCGGCGGCGGCGGCGGCGGCAGGAGGAGGACGAGGACGAGGAGGAGGGGCAGCGCCAACACAGGTGCCGTCGTCCAGCCCGACCTTGCCCGACCTCGAGCCGGCGTTCAAAGCCCTGGGCCGCATCGTGGTCGACGCGGGCCTGCTGCTGGCGGACCGGTGCGACGCCTACGTGCGGCGCGCGTGGGAGCGGCGGTACGGCGACGGCGAGGGCGCGGGCGACGGCGAGGGCGCGGGCGAGGGCGCGGGTGAGGGCGCTGCCGAGGGCGCGCCGTCCGCGTCCGCCGCTTCTCCCCCCTCTTCTTCGGCGGGGGGCCAGCGGCCGGCCTCTCTGGCCGCCGCCCTGCGCGCGTCGTGCTGCCACAAAGCGCGCCTGCTGCACTACTTCCCGCCTGGGTCGGGCGCGGCCGCCGCGGCCGCTGCGCACGGCGAGGCTCCGACCGCGGCAGCGACAGAGGGCCCAGCTGCCGCCGCCGCCGACTCCAACGCCAACGCCGCCGCCAACGCTGCCGAAAACGACGACGACGACGACGACGAGAGCGGCGGCGGGTGGTGCGGGTGGCACCGCGACCACGGGGCGCTGACGGGCCTCACGTGCGCCATGTACACGCGCCCGAGCGTGCGCCACCGCGCCCCGCGCCTCAGCTGCGCCGACGACGCCAACGGCGCCGCCGCATTCGAGCCGCCGCCGCCGCCCGCGCCGTCGCCGCGCCCGGCCTCGCCGCCCGACGCGCGCGCCGGCCTCTACGTGCGCACGCGCTCGGGCCGCGTCGCGCGCGCCGACATCCCCGCCGACTACCTCGCGTTCCAGGTCGGGCAGGCCGCCGCCATCTGCTCGGGCGGGCTGCTGTGCGCGACCCCCCACTGCGTGCGCGCGCCCGCGCCGCGGCGCGGCGGAGGTGCTTTGTCGTCCGCGGCCGGCGGAGGAGGAGCGAGGGGAGGCGGGGGAGGGGGCGGGGCGGGGGACGTGTCGCGCGAGACGTTTGCCGTGTTTCTGCAGCCCGACGTGCGCGCGCCCCTGCGGGTGCCACGCCCGCCGTCGGCGTGGCTGGGCCCCGCTGCTGCTGCCGCTGCTGCCGCTGCCGCTGCTGCGAGCGATGGCGCTGGCGACGCCTCTGCCGCTGCAGCAGCCGCCGCGTCGTCGCCGTCACCGTCGCCGCCCCTGCCTCTGCTGCACTCCCTCCTGCTCGCCGCCGAGGACAGCGGTCAGTACCGCCCGGGCGACTCTTTCGGCGACTTTGCCGAGCGCACGGTCCGCGGCAACTACGACGCGGGCGAGGGGGGAGGCGGGGGCAAGGCGGCGGCGGGGGCGGGGGCGGCGGTTGCGATCGGGGCGCGCGCCGGGGGCGGCGCGGACGACGCGGACAACGAGCTGAGCTCGCCGGGAGCAGGCGCGCGTCAGCAGCAGCAGCAGCAGCAGCAGCGCGGGAGGCTGACGGTGTACGTGGCGCACGACTGAATGTTTTGGAAAGACAAGAAAATGTAAATCACAAAAAGCGCGGTCGCCCCTGCAACAACGCCCCTGTCGCCGACGCCGCCGCCGACGCCCCCGCTGTCGCCTCCCCGGGTCCTGCCGCCGCCGCGCGCCCGCGCTTGCCCAGCAGCGCGTTTATGCGCAGCAGGGCGTCGTCCGGCCGGCGGCCCCGCCACGCTCGCGGCGCGAGCGGGTGCCGCTCGAGGCACGCGCCCCGGGGCGGCAACGTCGGCGGGGGTAAGGGCGCGTCGCCGACGCCGAGCAGGGCGGCGGCCGCGCCCTCGTCGCCGGCCCGCCGCTCGCCCGGGCGCGCCGCGTCCACCTCGAGCCACAGCAGGGTGCCGTCAAACCCGCGCTCGTCCCGGTCGTCGCCGCCGCACGCGACGGGGGCGGGGCGCCGGCCGCCGCACATCAAGCGCACGCCGGACGCCGCGCCCGTCCCCAGCGCGCGGAGGCCGGGCCCGCCCCCGCCGTCGGCGCCCCCCAGCTCCGTCTCGGCCACCGTGAGGACGTGCCGACTTCCGGCGGGCGCCGACGCCCGCCCGTCGTCTTCCTGTCCTCCTTGCCTCCTGCCGGACCCCGCTCTTCCGACCGCCGCCGCCTGTCCGACCGCCGCCGCCCCCGCCTCTCCCTCCTCCCCCTCCTCGACCGCCGCCACCGTAACCAGCGGCGCCGCCAGCCCCGGCAGCGCGTGCCTCGCGCCCCTCAGCCGGCACCTCTCCACCCGCAGGCGCCCCGACCGGTGCAGGACGGCCGCGCCGCCGCAGCCCCCCCCTCCGCGGTGCACCACGGTCACGTTGGCCAGGCGCGCGCGCGCGGCGGAAAAGTCGAGCGCGGCGGGCGCCGAGGGCGACTCGCACACGAGGCGGGTGTCGCAGGGGGCGCCGCCGCCCCCTAGGATCTGGAGCGGGTGCGACACGCGCACGCCCCCGGGCGGGGTGCGGTGGGGCGGTCCCGGCCGGGGGGTGGGTGACAGGAGGATGGTGTCGCCCGGGCGGCTGGCCCAGACGGCCGAGGCGAGGTCGGCGTAGGCGGCGCCCGAGCAAGGACGGGGTGGCGGCGCGGGCGGCGGCGGCGGCCGTTGCTGCTGCTGCCGGGCGCTCGCCGGCCGCGACGGCGGCGGCGGCGGGGAGACGACCAGGTAGGCGCGCGGGCCGCTGACGAGGCCTGCGAGGCGCTTGCACGCGAGGGCGACGGCGAAGAGGTCCGGGGAGGGGTGCAGCGTGCGCAGCGCGCGCAGCAAAAGGTGGTCGGGCAGCGCCAGCAGCAGGGACGTCCACGGCAAGGGCGGCGGGAGCGGCGAGAGCGGCGGCGGGAGCGTCGTCGGCGGCAACGGCGCGGCGGCCTCCATGTGAATCGTCCGCTCGTGCTCGCACGCGCGCGCCTGAGCTTACGAGGGTGCGCGCGCGCAAGTGCCGCGGCGACTTGATTGTTTGCCTCGCCAAGAGGGCGATAGGCTCTTGCGAGGGGGGCGATAGGGCAAAACCACACAGGCCTGTGTGTGCGTGTTTGGTGCGCCTGTGTCGCTCGCCTCAACGGAGACACGTGCGCGCGCAGAGGGCGAGCGCACGGATCGGGTTTGCAAGGTTGTGTCAGGAGTGGAGGCGCCGGATCGTGCTCGCGTGTTGCTGTTCAAGTGGCGTCGGCGTCGGCGTCGGCGAAGGACGGTCGGCGTCGACGACAAAGCCGGGGCGCCGAGAGGGCCTCAACTCTCTGTGTGCCGCAGACTGTTCCTTCCCTCGAAACACAATTCCCGCTGCAACGCAGAGAAGAATCTCAGCAGCCCCGCCTTACTCGAAACGCATCGCACGCACCGCACACGCATCCTATCGCACTGCCCGCTGCGCTCCTTGGCGCGCGCGCAACAACAAGAGATACACAGAAACGCAGGACGGCAGGGGGAGGAGAAGAAAAAAACGCACGCGCGCTTCCCCACCACTGCCCGCCATCCGCCCCCCAAAAATCCCATGGCGCCCGAGCCGGGCCCGACAGCTCGCGGCTTTGCGCAGTACTCGCTCCGCTCTGGGGCGGCAGGCGCGTCGGATGCGGGGCGCGAGGGGCGCGAGGGGAGCGTCTCTTTGTCCAGCCTGCGCCACCAGGCCGCCGCCGTGACGGGGGCCGAGGCCGAGACGGATGCCGCCCCGCGCTGTTGCTCTTCTTCGCAGCAAGAACAGGAGCAGCAGCACCAGCCGCACCCGAGCCCTTTCGCGGCATCTCCCGAGCTGCGGCGCGCCATGGAGCAGCGCGAGCGCCTGGCGGCGCGCCGCGCCGCCGCCGAGCTCCGGCACGTGAGCGCGGCCTTGTCGGCGGCCGGCGGCGGCGGCGGCGGCGGCGGCGGCCGCGTCGGCAAACGCCCCGGCAGCAGCGCCGCCACCGCAACGACGCCGACGAGCACGCGCGCGGGCAGCCGCGCCCTGTCGGCGTTTGGGCGCACGTGCAGCGGCGCCTCGACGCCGACCATGACGTCGCCTCGCGGGACCTGCCTGTCCGAGGTGGCGGCGGGCCTTGTGCGCGGCGGCGGCGGCGGCGGCAACATCGCGAGCGCCGCCGCGCCTCCGCCCTCGCCGCTGTCGCCGGCGGCGGCCCGGTCGCCGTCCGCCCGGACGCACTCGTGCGCCGCGATGCGCAGCGCCCCCGAGCGGCTGCACGCCGAGGCGGCCGCGCGCGCCGAGCGGGCGTGGCGCCGGCGAGAGGAGGCGCTCGCCGGCGCGCGGCCGGCCTCCCTCCCTCGGATCGACGGGCGCACCAGCAGGGGGGCGACGGCGGCTGGGGCGGCGGCACAGCGCTCGGCGGCGGCGGCGGCGGCGGCGACCGAGGCCGAGACCGAGGTCGAGGCCGAGGAGGAGAGGCGGAGGAGCGGATCTTCCTCTTGTCCTTTGCGCGGGAAAGTCGTCCCCTCGCCGCCGCCGCCGCCCCTGGCCGGCCGGCTGGCGCTGCCATCACCGGCGGGCGCGCTGAAGAGCAGCAAGGCGGCGGCGGAGGCGGCCGGCGTCGGCGGAGTGGCAGCAGGCGCCAAGGGCGGCGGCAAGCTCCCCGCCTCGCCCTTTTCGCAGCTGTACGCGCGGGCGCACGCGGAGCACGCGGCCGGCCAGCTGCAGGCGGTCTTTGTCGTGACGACCGCCGCCGCTGCTGGCCCCGCCGCCGCGGCCGCTGCCGCCGCCGGCCCCGCTCCCGCGGCGGCAGCGACGACCCTCTCCGCTGAATCGTCCCCCCCGCCCGCGACCGCATCGGCACTGGCCGCGGCGGCGAGGTCGGCGCCCCAGCCGCCGTCGCCCCCCCCGCTGTCGCTATCCGCGCCGGACGTGCCGTCCGCTGGATCCCTCATGGCGCGCGCGGCGGCCGCCGGACGGGACCACCGGCAGCACTGGGGCCCCCTAGTCGCTGTCGCGGCGGCGGCCCGCGCTGCTCCCCCTCCTCCTCCTCCTCTGCCTCTTCCGCCGGCGGCGGCGGCGGCGGCGGCGGCCGCGGCCGCGGCCACAGCGGCGCCCCTGGCCGCGGCGGCGGCGGCGGCCGCGGCCGCCTACGAAATCCGAGCAGAGCCAACACACGGCAGCAACCGCACCAGCAGCAGCAGCAGCAGGAGCGGAAGCGCGAGCCGCGCCGCCGCCGCCGCCGCCGCGCTTGCCAGCCTCGCGCCGCTGCCGCCGCACCTCGGCGCATCTGCGGCGGCGGCGGCGCCGGGCGGCAGTGGCTGCGGCGGCGACGGGGGGCAGGCCTACGCCCGCCCGCCGCACGTGTACCACCTGCACGCCACGGCATCCCTCCCCAGCCCCCTGGACCTGTGCTGCACCACGCGCCTCGAGGCCCTCGCCGCCGTCAAGGCGGCGGCCATGCGCGCTGCGCTGGCCGGCGTCACCGCCTCTCCGCGCACGGCCCACCCCGGCCGCGGCCCCGGCCACGGAGGCGGCGACGGCGGCGGCGGCTCGCGGTGCGCGACCCCTCCGCTCGCCAGCCTGTCGCCCGGGGCGCGTGCGTCGGACGCGCACCACTCGCAGCACCACCCGCAGCAGCGCCAGCACCAGCACCACGGGCAGCAGCAGCAGCAGCCGCAGCCGCCGCAGCCGCCGCAGCCGCACCAGTTCTTCGGGCGGGGCAGCAGCGGCTACTTCTCCCAGCCGCCGCAGCACTTCCCCTCGTCGCAGCAGCACCAGCAGCAGCACCAGCAGCAGCAGCGGCAGCAGCAGCTGCAGCAGGAGCACTCACACCACCAGCAGCAACAGCAGAAACAGCAGCAGCACCAGCACCAGCAGCACATGCAACAGCAGCAGCACCAGCACCAGCAGCACATGCAGCAGCAGCAGCAGGAGCAGCAGCACATGCAGCAGCAGCATCACCCGACGCACATTGCGCCGCAGCAGCAGCCGCCGCAGGAGCACCACCACCGCCAGCAACACCAGCACCAGCAGCACCAGCGCCAACATCAGCCGCACCATCCGCAACACGGACCCGGCTCTCCGCCGGACGGGCGCGCGTCGGCGTCGTCGTCGCCGCCCGCCTCTCCCCGCGGCGGCGCCGGGCCCCGCGCCCCGCGCGGCAGCAGCGGCAGCGGCGCCCGCACGCCACCGCCCGTGCCCTTTTCGGCCTGCCCCTCTTCCCTTTACCACCACCAGCGCGCCGCGCCGGGCGGGGGGGCGCCGCCGTCCCCCGCGGGCGCCGGGCCGCACGGGCAGCGCGACCACCACCCCTCCCCGCCGCTGCCCGTCGTCCCCGAGCAGCTGTTCGACGGCAACGACGCCAGCGGCGCGTGGCGCCGCTTCGTCGCGGGCGGGCGGGGGCGCTCGGGTGGCCGGCCGCGCGACCCCTACGCCGCGGTCGAGGACTATGGCGCCCTGGGCGACGGCGGGGGGGCCGAGGCCGCGCGGGGCGGGCTCTGAGCGCCGGCCGGGTTCCTCCGGCCGCCGCCGCCGCCGCCGCCGCCGCCGCCGCCGCCGCCGCCGCCGCCGCCGCCGCCGCCGCCGCAGGGGCGGACGAGGATGCGCGGCCTTGAGGGCATCGATCGACCCCCCACACATGGAGGTAGGAAACACTGACAAGAGAGAGAGATGGAGAGAGAGGGAGAGAGAGAGAAATAGAGCGAGAGAGCAGCATTCACGCGCACTGGAGAGAAGAAGGGTGCCGGCACCTGAACTTTTCACCGCCTCCCCTCGCAAAAGAATTGTTTTTGTTTTTACCCGCGCGTTTTTCCGATCCTTCCCGCCACGCGCGCCCGGTGCGCGTCGATCACGCCCGCCAGCGCGTCCACGCACTCTTCGATGCGCCCCTCGCGGTTGACCACCACGTAGTCGAATTCCCCGAGCCGCGCGCACTCGGCCTCGGCCTCGCGGAAGCGCCGGCGCAGCGCCTCGGCGCCCTCTGTGCCCCTGGCGGCCAGCCGCCGCGCGAGCGCCGCCTGCGACTCGGCGACCAGGAAGACGGTGGCCAGGGGGAAGGCGCCGGCGCCGGCGCCGGCGCGCCCCGCCGCGGCCGCCGCCTCCCGAGTTCCTCCATCCGCGGCCGCGGTCGGGGGGGAGGAGGAGGAGGAGGAGGACAAAGCGGGGGCGGGGGCGCCTGCCGCGGCCTCGGGCGCCGGCGCCGGCGCCGCCAGCAGCCGCCGGACCGTGGCCGCGCCCTGCACGTCGATCCGCAGCACCACGTCCTCCCCCGCCGCGAGCGCCGCGTCAACCTGCGCCCTGGGGATGCCCTTGTACTCCCCGTACACGAGCGCGTGCTCCAAGAGCTCCCCGCGCGCGATCCAGCGCTCGAACTGCGGGCGCGAGACAAAATGATAGTCGACTCCCTCGACCTCGCCGGGCCTCATCGCGCGGGTGGTGGCGGTGACGACGAAGCGCAGGTTTGGCCTGCGCGCGCGCAGCCTCTGCAGCACGGCGTCCTTGCCGACGCCGGAGGGGCCGCTGACCACCAGCACGAGGGGGCGGGGGGCCGGGGCCATGGGCGCGCGAGAGAGGGCTTGGCCGAGCGCGGCCTCGAGGTCAGCGTCGGAAAGACAAGGGGCGGCATCGGCGGCGGGCGGCGACGGCGGGAACGACGCGGCGGCCAGCGGCGGCAGTGCGGCAGCGCCCGGCGGCGGCGGCGGCGGCGCGCCGTTGTGGTTGCGGTTGCGCCGGAGCAGGGGCGCGCTCGCGCGCTGGCCCATGGCGCCGAGGCTGGCCAGCCGCGTGCGCGCGAGGAGCAGCATAAGGGGGGAGGGCGGGAGGGCGGTTGGGGGGTGTCGGGAGCACCCGCCGCGACGATCACTAAGGTTTGCGCTCCCGTTGATCGGGTGCTTGTTGTTCTTGCGGAGTGAGAGGGAGAGCTTGTCGAGAGGCTGACGACGATGGGACACCTGAAGAAGGCGCGCTCGTGAAGTCGGGCGCCGAGAGCGCGCGCGACGCCCTCGGCCGCTCTACGCCGCGGCGCCGTCCCCACTTAGCTCGCCGCCGATCAGAGAGGCCGCTTTTTCTTCGTTGAAAGCAAGCTTTGGACGTCGGCAACCCACCCCACTCAGCAACCACACCGCCATGGACCGACCCGATCGATCCCGAGAGCGGGAGAAGGACGACGAGGAGGAAGCGGGCGGGACGAGGAAGGACAGGCACCCCAGGCGCGCCCGCAGCCGCAGCAGGTCCGCGGAGCGCGAGGCCAAGCCGTCCGTGAACACGGATGAAGGACGGCCCGCGCGGCGCTCCCGGTGGGGCCCGCCCACCGCCGAGCAGCAGCAGCAGCACCAGCAGCAACAGCAGCAGCAACACTACCCGCTGCCGCCGCCACCGCTCCGCGCCGAGCAGCACCACCGGCAGCCCGACCCGCCGCCCCTGCCGCCGGCCCCTCCTCCAGCCGTCGGCAGCGTCGTGCCCGCCACCGTCCGCGCCGTCAAGCCCTTTGGCGTCTTCGTCGGCCTAGACAACACCCCCTCCTTGTCCGCCCTCGTGCACCACTCGCACGTCGGCGACGCCGTCCTCCTCACGCGCGACGACGACGACCCGGCGCTCCGAGAAAAGGCGCTCGCGTTCGTGTGCCCGCCCGGCGAGCGCGTCTTTGTCAAGGTCCTGTCGGTGGCCGCGGCCGGCGAGGGCCCGGGCGGCGGCGGCAGGCGGCGCGTGCAGGCGAGCATGCGGGTGGTGGACCAGGCGACGGGGGAGGACCTCGACCCGGACGGCAGCCGCGCGGCGCTGATCGACGGGCGCGGCGGCGGCGGCGGCGGCGGCGGCGGCCCGGGCCCGTCCGCTCAAAGCGGGCCCATGCCCAAGGAGGGCGACGTCCTGCGCGGCGCCGTGCAGCGCGTCGAGCCCTTCGGCGCGTTCGTCGCGCTGCCCGGGCTGCCCGGCCGCCGCCTGGCGCTCGTGCACGCGAGCGAGCTGTCGGACCACATGCCGCGGTTCGCCGCTGGCGACACGCCCGAGGCCCGGCGGGAGGCGGTCGCCGGGGTGGTGGCGGTCGGGGACGAGGTGTGGGTCAAGGTGATCGAGGTGGCGGAAGGAGCAGCGGGCGGAGGAGGGGGGGGAGCGGGAGGAGGCGGGCGGCTCGGCGGCGGCGACGAAGACGACGGCGGCGACGCGGCCGCCGGAGTGGGGGGCCAGCAGCAGCAGCAGGGTCAGCCGCCTCGGCAGCAGCTGCGCGTGAGCTGCTCGATGCGCTTGGCGTCCCAGGCGGACGGGACCGACCTCGACCCCGACGGCTCGCAGCTGGAGCGGCGGCGCAGGCGGGGAGGGCCGCGGGCGGCGGCCGGGGCCGGGGCCGGGGCCGAGGGCGGCGGCGGCGCGCGGCGGCACGGCGGCGCGGGCGCCGTCGTGCGCGGCGGCGTGATCGACTGGGCGCACGAGCGCGGGTCGGTCAAGCAGTACGTGGCGGATCCGGCCGCCGACGGCGGGGGCGCTAGGGGGGCGGCGGCGGCGGGGGCGGCGGCGGCGCCCCACGACCTCCTCGCGGCCGACGACGACGAGGCGACGGGCGAGGTCGAGCCCGCCGGCGGCGGCGGGGAGGTCGACGACCCCGAGGCGCGCGCCCTGGGCATCTCCACCGTCGAGGAGGCGCTCGCGGTGCTGCGCGCGGCCGAACGGGCGAAGAAGGAGGGCGCGCGGGGGCGCGAGAGGGGGGCGGACCGGGGGGAGCGGCGGCGCCGGACGCGCTCTCCCTCTCGCTCGCGCTCTCGCTCGCGCAGCCGCGACCGCGACCGGGGCCGCAAGAGCAGCCGCAGCCACAGGAGGTCGTCGCACTCGCGGTCGCGCAGCCGCGAGGGCAGACGCCGGCGGTCGGGCGGCGCGGGCGACAAGCACCGCCACCACCCGCACCGCAGCAGCGCCGACGAGCGCCGTCGCGGCCGCGTGTAGATGGGGGGGGACTCGACGCTCGTTTGCACCGCTTCCGCCTCTATTGCTTTATAATCTGCAAACGCCCTCCCCGCCTATGCTTTCAATCAGCCAACGCAGAGATCGACTTCCTTTCTTGACCGTCGCGCCCCACCCTTGCCCACTGGCGCGCTCATATACTGCCCCAACGCGCGGAGAAACGCGAGGGCGAAGCACGACACTTTTGCCATTGGGATCGCCACACCTCCCTCCCGTCCCATCGGGATGATGCTGTCGGCGTCGCGCGCGGGGCCCGCCGGGGCGCTCCGGCGCAGCGCGCCTCAGCAGCGCCCGCGCCCAACGCCCCTGCTCGTGCGCCCATCCTCTCGCGCCGCCGTCGCCACGGTCGCCGCCGCCGGCCGCCGCCGCTCGGCCGCCGCCGTCGTCGCGCGCGCCGCCTCGGACGACGGCGGCGGCCCCGACGCCGCGACGACGACGACGACCACGACCGCCGCCCTCGCCCCCGCCCTCGTCGGCGAGGACGCCGCCGCCTTCTCCTTCGCCCAACAGTCCCTCAGGTCCTGGGGCGTCTTCGGCGTCCTGGTCTCCATCGTGATCGGCGGCCTGTACGTGGTCTGGATCAGGCCGGGCGGCGGCCTGGGCGAGGCCTACGCCCGCGGCGTGCTGGCCCTCTGCGGCGGCTCGTCGCCCGCGGCCATGCTCGCCCTGCTCGGCATCTTCGGCGTCGCGCACAGCGGCCTCGCGTCCCTGCGCCCGCTCGCCGAGCCCGTTGTCGGCGCCCGCGCGTGGCGCGTGCTGTTTGCGCTCGTGTCGCTGCCGCTCGCCACCAGCGCGATCGTCTTTTTTATCAACCATAGGTACGACGGCGCCCCCCTTTGGGACGTGAAAGGAATTCCGGGGGTGCACGCGCTCGTGTGGACCGCCAGCTTTGTGTCTTTCTTGTTTCTGTACCCGTCCACGTTCAACCTGCTCGAGGTGGCGGCCGTGGACGAGCCGCGGCAGCACCTGTGGGAGACGGGCGTCACCCGGATCACCCGTCACCCGCAGGCCGTGGGCCAGGGCCTGTGGTGCGCGGCGCACACGCTGTGGGTCGGCACGCCCGTGATGCTGGCCGCCACGGCCGGCCTGATGGCGCACCACCTGTTCGGCGTGTGGAACGGCGACCGGCGCCTGCGCGACCGGCACGGCGAGGCGTTCCAGGCGGTGAAAGCGCGCACCTCGGCCTGGCCGTTTGCCGCCATCCTCGACGGGAGGCAGGTGCTGCCGCCCGACTACTGGCGCGAGTGGGCGCGGTGGCCTTACGCCGTGGTGGTGGCGGCGACGCTGGGCGCCTACTGGGCGCACCCGCTGATGCAGGCGGCGTCCTACGGGCTCAAGTGGTGAGCGCGAGCGCGCGAGCACGCGCAAGTCGGACGGATGGTTTTTTCTTCGAGGGGGCGGAGGGGGGGGGAGCGGGCGGGCTGGACACTTTTGGGCGCATCCTTTCAAAAATTTTGCACATTTTCGAGTTTTTTATTTCATTCGTGCTCGTGTGATGGATAAAGACTGCTTATTGACTCGCCGCGGGGAGTGCGCTCCTGGCCGCCGCAAACCGCGGCCCGGAGATGCTGCTGCTGCTGCAGCGGGGGCAGCGGCCGACGACGGCGACGACGAGACCGGGCGGCCGCCGCGACGGAAACGACAAGATCGGACGGTGGCGCAGCGCGCGCAGCAGATCGAGGCAACAAAACAGTGCTCCGCCGCCGTCCGAGTCATTCTCCCTCTGTGACGTTTGTCGCACACCCGCCACGAATGACAGGGAGGAGGTACGCTTGGGTACTAATTGCGAGTGTGATTTTTAAAGCGGGTGATTAGTTTGTGTTTTGCGCCGCAATCTCGGCGACGAAAGAAAGCTGCAGTCTTCTCTCTTGACAAAAGTGAAGCCTAAAAAGCCGGATCTGGTGGGTATCGTCGAAGCAGACGCTTATCGGGGGGCCCCGATTTAGGGGGCTCACGAAATTAACGAAGGCTCAGGCGTCCTGGATCCGACAAAAGGAGGAGAAACAACCGGGGGCGCAAGTAAAAACTCGATCGCGCGGCAGCGGGGGGGGGGGGGGGGGGGGGCGGGGGGGGGGGGGGGGGGGGGGG
>Ga0335398_10002661_pt1 | contig 27564 bp, 20 predicted proteins | sample BON03_FD_205742 | JGI IMG/M metagenome (GOLD analysis project Ga0335398, IMG submission 205742) | Freshwater microbial communities from Lake Bonney liftoff mats and glacier meltwater in Antarctica - BON-03 (spades assembly) (version 2) | ecosystem: Environmental > Aquatic > Freshwater > Ice >... | reverse complement strand
ACTTCGCGACTTGTCGCGACCCGCGACCATGCCCACGTTGATCACTGGACAACGCGACGCCGTTGAGCGAACGTCCGCACTTGGGTTCGCCTTACGGCGAAAGTCCAGCCCGGCAGGCTGGACCTACGTAGGTCCTTTCTGCCGGAAAGGACTTCGCGACTTGTCGCGACCCGCGACCATGCCCACGTTGATCACTGGACAACGCGACGCCGTTGAGCGAACGTCCGCACTTGGGTTCGCCTTACGGCGAAAGTCCAGCCCGGCAGGCTGGACCTACTGTTGACAGGAGCGTTGTAGAACTCCACCTTTGTCAGTTCAGAATGGTGAGCGGTGTGGCGTTAGCCCACCGGTACGCCAGCTATTCTACTATCATCACTGTCGCCCGAACGGTATGTACCTGGGGCCTGACGCCCTGCCGCTCACCTGAGTCGTGCGACGGGTGAGATTGCCAAGGTACTGACGCTGATCGGTCCGCCGCTAACGACACCGGTTGTCGGGTTCGCCGAATGTGTCTGAACCTGCCGGTTCAGATTGTCGAACACTAATTTCTGTAGCTCTGGAGATCATCGGCGTTGATTTAAGCTATTCAATTGGAGAGCTGGGTATGTAAATCCCCTGACTCATGGTTCGTTCGCAGACGATCAGGGGATTAACATTCCCGCTCGCCTTGAAATGGCTGACGGCCTTACCTTTTCGCTGTCGCGGGGCGAACCATGGCCAGCACGCGGACTGCGGCAAGGCCCACAACGAAGCCCGTAACATTTGCGATTGCGTCACGCGGGTCACAACACCTTCCCGGAACAAATGCCTGAAGACCCTCAACAATCAGGCAGTAGCCAAGCATCGCAAACACTACGATGGGCGGAAATTCGCCAAACAAAGCGTAGCTGAGACTGAATACGGTCGTTGAAAGCACGATAAACACGGATGCGTGAACCAGCAAATCACTGACGCTTTGCACCCACGAGAATGAAGTGTCGCGCACCAGGCTGAAGGGGTCTGGAGTCAACAATGCCCACGATAAGCCTATCGCCTGAATCAGGCAAAGCGACAAGTGAATCCAGTTTCGAAGGCGGAGTGATGTTAGATTTGGAAGAACGTTCAGCACAGTAAATACATTCTGGTCTGGAGAATCTCAGCGCATAAATCCTTAGGTGCTGAATCAAGGAAAGCCGCTTACACCTCGATTTGTACCGGCAAGCTTACGCATCGCCGCTCGCCAATTCTTTGACTCACGACCGCGTGGAGTAGAGCGTCTGCTTTGATCCTAGCTCGCTGCTCCGCAATCGTCATTGTTGATAGACCACACTGTCCGCCAATCTTTAAACGATGATCTATTGCGTCACCCAGTCCGCAGGATCGCGATGAGCGCTGAATGCCGCAGGATCGGTGCCCCCATCATTCGTGGCGCGGTGCGAATTGAACAGCCCGATTTCTGCGTTTTTTGTCCGGGTTTTAGACAATTTCTTCTAAAGTCAAATGAGCCGCATGATCCGTAGAACCGGAATCGTTCGACCGGACCGCCTGGATTCTCCTGTGTGTTGCGTTTCGGCAGCGCGTCGTTGCTTCCTGACTTCCGTTTATGTTGTATGTCATTCATAGGCTGCAAAATATACCTAGTTTCCGCCAGTCCGTAGAATCGATACGACCTTATCTGAGGTATCAGACAGGGCTTGTGTTGAACCTAATTCGAGTGTCATCGCACAGATGATACCGGGGCTGGCTAAATCCTGAGATTCATAGTTCTTCGGAGAACGTCATGTCGGTTGCGACAACACGGTCCGGACAAACGTCCACAACTCATATTCCGGTTCTGACGCCTATGTACGGCGGTCAGCGTGCATCGTTTCGCGCAGCGGCCGACGGCACATATCGTTGTGGTTCCGCTGCAGAAAATGAGTTCCGTTTGGGGTTTTTCGGTGCTGAGACTTCACATTGCTGTTTCATCCGTGAAGCTGGTGAATTCTCTGTTCACCGTCTTGATGGACGTGTCTGGGTTAACGACTTACTCGTCAACGGCAAAAGTGTACTGACTGAAGGCGATGTTGTTTCCTTCGGCCCGGTTTCGTTTCAGCTCGATCTACTGGCTGTGCCGTCGCAATCATACATATCTGTTTCTCGTGCATCAGCAGCACGCTTGAGTTCTCGTGCAACTGTCGATGACCTGCCGATCCACGAACCCGTGTCTGCCGATATTTTTGTCCAGACTACTCCCGCAAGGCCCGCAGTAAACGTCGAACATATTTCTTTGACTGCAGGGATCGCGGAAGAAAAATCCGCCGTGTCGGCCTTGCGAAATGAGCTGGAAGAGCATCAGGCACTGCTGAAGATGCGACAGCAGCAGCTTGACGAAGTCGCTCAGACGGTCAGCGAGCGAGAACGCCTCGTCAACGCCCGCCTTGATACTTTGGAGACTCGTTCTGAACAGATCACTACCGAATGGAAAGAAGTTCGTCAGAAACAGGAACGCCTGGATTCTCTCGAAGCTGCCATCACAATGCGGTCGAATGAGGCTGACCTGATCTGCCAAAAGCTCGCTGACCAACTACGCCAGACTGAAGTCGCTGAGAAGCAGAATGCCGCTTCCCTGGCGGCGATCGAACAGTCTCGGCAGGAAATCGCGGCACAGGAACCGGTACTGCGTCAACGAGAGCTTGAGCTGCAGGCTACAGCCGAATCGCTGGCAAAGCAGCAGTTGGAAATCGCCGAGCGAGCAAATTCACTGGCGCTATCTGAACAGCGTGCCGCGGCCATCACTGCTGCTGGGGTTGAGCCTCGCAGTGTGGCTCAATTGTCGGCCATCGCCGCTAAACAGGAAGCGGCTATTCGTGAGCGAGAATTGACGCTCCGGGCTCAGAATGATCTGCAGCGTCTCGAGAAGTCTGTCAGGACTCGGCAGCTGGAACTGGTCCAACGTCAGGCGGAAATCGATTCCCGCGAGAGCGAGATTTCACTTCGATTGCTGGCACTGAAATCGCTTCGAAATCAGTTCCGGGAGGCTCAGGCTACCGCCGCCGAAACAGAAACAGCGGCTGTCTTCTATGCTTCTGTTCCGGTGCCTGATGAGGAAGCTATTCAGCGACAGGCCGATGCGATGCTGGCTGAACGAACAGAGCTTGATCGCCGCGCGGCGGAGATCGCTGCTGCCGAGGAATGCGTTTCTGAACAAATGATCGCCGCACTGTCGATGGCGTTGACCGCCGAATCTGAACGTAACGCGCTGCACGATGCCAACAAAGATCTGTTGTGTGAACGCAACTCTCTGTCGCAATTGCGCGAGGACGTTGCCAGTCGCGAATCTGGTGTCGCCGAACGCGAAGTACTCGTCGCCCGTCAGCTTGAAGATATGCGAAGTCGTTTCGCTGTCCTCGATTTGCTAACCTCTGACCTCAAAAAACACGAATCGGAAATTAACAGCCGTGCTGCGGATGTTCACCAACGTGTTCAGCAACTCAAAGCCGATCGACTGGCCGTTCTTCAATCGACGTCGATTAAAAACCAAGCCGTTGAATCGGAGACCACGACCGAAACACCTGCGATTCGGCGACAATTGGCCGAGCTGCTGGAGACGCTGTCTTCGGCCGAAAACGACCGCTCAGCTGTGACTTCTGAACGCGATTCTTTGCTTTCTGCCGTTCGCGACTTGCAGAAAGCGTTGATGGACGCCCGAGAAGACGTCGAAGAGGCGAATCGTGTCAGAAACGATTCTGTCGCTGTCGGACAACGTTTGGCTCAAGCTCTGCAGGATCTGGAAGATCGCGAGCAACGTCTAATGTCGCTGGATTCAAAGCTGCTGCTGGTGACCGAAGAACTGGAACAAGCCCGCACCGATGTCGCGGTTTCGCCTAACCAACTCGATGAACTGAAACTGAAGTTGGCCGATCACGTTTCATCGGATGATGATATCGCCTCGTCGATGCCTACTGTCGTTCACCATGACAGCGAATCTTTCGCTCAACTATCGCGTGAACTTGATCAACGAGCCGAATTACTGGATCAACGAGAAGAGGCACTTCGCGAACGAGATCGCAAAATCGTGCAAGCCGAAGGGGATGTTGATGCACAGCGCCGGCAGTTGCTGGAAGCCCGCCAGCAGTTGGAATTGGCTCGCGCCGAAATCCAGGTTGCCATGCGACGGCAAGCGGTATTTAATGCCAATCCGGCGACACCTGTGAACGGACGGTATGCCGAATCTGAAACTGCTGGTTACACTGTACTTTTGAACCCTAATGATGAAGATCAAAGTGGCGATTCCAACAAAACTGAGATCATTGCTGGATTCGGTTCTCCTTCTACCGATCTGCGATCTGAGCTGGCCGGACTGTTTGGGCTGAGAAAACCCGCCGCTGAAAACGAGACTACGCTGCCGTTAGCGCCGTTAGCGCCGACTGAGTTCATGGATCTCTCCGAACCGACCGGCGAGAACAAAGCTGTCGCGTTCAGTTTCGGTTCCACTCACTCTCACTTGACCGTTACTCCGCCCCAGCCTGGCTCTACCCCTGAAATCGATTCGGATCCTGAACGCGAAGAAAATTCCGACGACTTTGTTCGAGACTACATGGAACAGCTTCTCTCACACAATCGTCAATCCGCTGGTGGCGTGTTACCGGCTGAGCTCAAAACTGCCGCGAAGAAAAGCGATCTGCAGGCCGCTCCTGCAAAGGCAACTTCGGATAAACCTATTGCCAAATCTACTCCTAAAGTAAAGTCCTTCATTGATCAGTACATGGCTGGGAGCATGGGCGATCTCTTCAATGCGAAGCCTTGACGATGACAAGTCATGACGATTTATCCACTACCGAAACGCTGACTGAAGTCGATCTACGCCCTACACAACCTCGGCAGAAAATGGATCTTCAAAAACTCAAAGAAAACATGGATTCCTTCCGTACACTCTCGACGCAGTCCGTTGAGAACGCTTTGGCTTCTCATGCGATCAATCAGGAACGTGTGGGATTAAGTGGCCGCACGCTTTTTGCCGGCCTGCTACTGGCGATGACTCTATTTCTAGGGATAGCCAACGGCTATGGCGCTATCAATTCACCAATGTTGACGTGGGTCACGCTGACGGCCGCGATCGCCATTTTGAGCGAACTCTATCGCCGTTATACGGTGATCAAGATTCATACCCGCAGTCCGCTTGATCTGCTCTTTGATTCCCATAAGCCTAAGGAATTCGTTCCATCCGAGACACTTACTGATGCTTCGGCTGCCTTGAGCGTCCCTTCGACTGTCGATCACTTACCCACAAATTTTGATACAGCTACTGAAGGTGTTGCTGCTGTTTCCGATACCGTCTCGATCTCCTGAAGATTTGTCTATGGCGTGACACCCCCTTACTCTCTTATTTTTACGGCACTTTTCTGTATCCGCTTCACCCGCACTGCCGATTTAATGTGTTTTCACAACCCGCAAAGTAAGCGAGGGATTGATTTGTGGCTTTTCGCTGGTGTGCCGACAAATCCCTCGCTGACGCTTCGGGTTAAGACTAAATCGGCGGCCAGCCTGTCGGACTTTTTTTCGACACGCATCACAAATTACTGACAAGGAGGCGGCTGGCCGCTATCATCGGGGCGATTGTATTCCGACTGTTTCCACGGAGAATGCCTGTGATCCCGTATAACTATTCCTGTCTGTTTCTTGCGTTTCTGTTGTTCGTCGGTTGTGTACCGGATGTTAAATCGCCGAATGTTTCTCCACCAGTCGGCAAAGCCGAGGCCGACGCTATCGCGGTTATTAAAGCCGCTGGAGCTGTTGTTAAGACGAACGACGGCGGTGCAGCTACCGATATAGATCTGCACAAACTCACGCTAACACCTGAAACACTGGATCTTTTGGCCCTATTCAAGTCCCTGAGAGTCCTCAATCTCTCGGATTCCTCGTTCAGCGACCTGTCGCTGCCTGCTCTGGAACGAGTTTCTCCGCTTTTGGCCAATTTGGATCTCCGAGGCTGCCAATTGTCGGACAAAGCGGCAGCCACCGTCGCTCGTTTTACGAGTTTGCGGGCCCTGCGATTCAACGGTAAAAATGGGCAAACCAGCATCGGTGACGATGGCGTCAGGGCTCTCGCTGCCTGCAAATCACTCAAAGTATTGGCCCTGGACGAACTTACCTTCGTCGGTACCGACGGCTTGTCTGCCTTGACTGGACTCACTGAGCTGGAAGAACTGTATGTTGCCGGCACCGTTGTCGATGACGATTCCTGCAAGCTGATCGCCGGTTTTCCTAATCTCAAAAAGCTCCGCCTCGCCAGAAATCAAGTGAGCGACGCTGGCCTGGAAACGCTGTCTGTGTGTTCAAAGCTCGAAGAATTGGATCTCAGCGAGGATGCCTTGCTGACCGACGCTGGTATGGCTCATATCGCCAAGCTGACTGCCTTAAAGAAACTTAATCTCTGGCGAGTTCAGATCTCTGATAAAGGTGCCTTGAAACTAGCACCGTTAACCAAGCTTGAATGGTTGAATCTAGACAATACCAAGCTGACTGATGCGGGCTTGTCTTTGCTCAAAGATATGAAGGCACTGACTTTTCTGCATCTTGGTTCAACTCAAATCACCGCCGCCGGCGCCTCGGAACTGTTTCATTTGACTTCACTCAAGGATTTGAAAATCACTCGCACCGCTTTGGCAGCCAGTCTTACTGCCGTCGATCAACTCAAAGAACACCTCAAAGGTACGGCCATTCAGACTGAATACATCGATACTGAATGATCACCCGTCTTTGTTGATAACGTGTTGAACACTGTCCTGGTTCGTTTTGTTGATTCCCGGTGTTCTTCAACGCGTGTTTTGGTTCTCCCTCACTCTGTGTTGGTCGATCTTGCCTTTATCACCTTGCTTCAGAACCCTTCTCCGTATCTTGTCACGCTTGTTTTCACGTTGATTCGTGATTTAAAAACCTTGTTTTTTATTGGTTTCCTGCTTCTTTTGCCTCTAGTTATCAACATTCTTTGCCGTCTCTTCTACCTCTTCTACTCTTTTAATATTCTTTTTCTAATCACTTACGGCAAACGCAAAGAAAGCCCCGTTGATGTGACTCAACGAGGCTTGTTGTGTTTTCTTTGAATACGAAGCGTCGATATTCCCTCGATCGCTATTTCATAAAGAAGTCCGTTGGTCCACGAAACGTGTAGTACGGATACTGAACCTGAGCAGGCGCGGCATTTTCTGGTGGACGCGTCATGTTCTGAGGAGCCGAATACGTATGGAAGTTGCGATGCACAGGATGAAACGGCAGATTACAGCCTGCTCCCTGAGAGTTTGGAGCACATCTTTGGCCATGATTTCCCCGGCGTGGACCGCAGGATTGGCATTGACCATTTCCCATACCCATACTGGACTGACACATAGGACAGCCATCATTCATCACAGGCCCGTCGCTCCATGCGCCAGGATCACCGTGCGGACTTTGGCCTCGCATGGTAGGCGTCGAAGAAGCACAGCCGGTCACTAGAATACCCATCGCCCCCGAAAGCAGCACTGCTATAGCACGATATCGCATCGAATAAACTCCTTAATCTTTGTCGGCAACTTTCTTCGGCAATCGTCTTGCAGAAGACCCCCGGGCGGTTTCAAGGCTAAGACGCAAAGTGTCAAGCGGCACGGAGCGACAGCTAAGTAAACAGCGTTACTATTCGTTATCGGCAGAAGAATCGTTGAATCGAGCAGAATCCCTACAAATCCTCCCGAGTTCGATCAGGAAGACTGAGAGGTATTGCGGAAACAGGCAGCGGGGAATACAGTCCTGTGGCAATCTGAGTGGTTAGCGACCGCGAGAGAAGATAGCCGTAACCACTTACGATATCAGGATTTAAAAACGGTAAGGGAGTGAAAAAGTGCATATAGCCGCCTCAACGCGAAGCCTGTGGGATATGGCGTTCCCGGCAGCCTGCCTGCAGATTCAGGAACTGGGATTCGACAAACTGGAAATATGGCTAAGCGAAGACTTTGACCAGTTAAAGCCATCACAGGTAGCCGCCGACCCGGAAGGCTGCGTGGCACAGTTGAGAGAAGCCAGCCGACTGACACCAAACTCGATATTCATAGAAACAGAAGTCGATTTAGACACCTTCAAAGAAATCGTGAAGTTCGCGAAACATTTGCGAATAGCGCAGATCACGATTCAGGCTTCACCGAAGGGAACACCGTTTAACAGCGAAATCGACAGACTTCGAGACCGTAACGCCATTTGTCATCACGAAGCGATAAGGCTTTCGATCGTGACTAAAACAGGTACGCTGACCGAAGATCCGCATACCGCCGTAGAACTTTGTCAGGCGGTGAAGGGTTTAGGTATCACCCTGGACCCCAGTTACTACATTTGCACGACAGGCGGACCGAAGGATTTTGACATGATTTTCCCGCATGCTTTGCACGTGCATATGCGAGATACCTCGACGACAGAACTGCAGGTTTTAGCAGGACTAGGCGAAGTCGATTACAATCATATCGTGCAGATGCTGCGTCATAACGGGTATCAGAGAGCACTCAGCGTGGACTTGCTGCCGCGAACAATGGAGGGCGAAGAACGCCTGCGAGAGATGCGGAAACTGCGACTGTTATTGGCTAGCCAGTAGCGATCGTGGCGTAGTAAAAACAGAACAGGGCGGAAAAACAGGCGTAAAATAAAAGAAAAAGCCCAGCAACAGCGAATTTAGGGCCAGTGAAAGGTGTTCGTTGATGAACAGCCCGCATAGTTAAGAACAGTAGCAAAAAGTACGTCAGGCTTTCTAGGCTGACATGAAGCAGAAAGAGTGAGCCAAAAACGGCTGATGTGCTTTATTTAGCGACCGTTCCTTGATGAGACGAAGGGCAGTGAGCAACGAATGAAGCCAACAGTATCCGTGATAATCCCTGTGTACAACGGAGCCGAAGAAGTTCGTCGAGCGATCGATAGCGCGTTGGCACAAGTGAATTGTGCAGTCGAAGTGATCGTGGTGAACGATGGCTCTAAAGAAGCCACTCAAAGCGTGCTGGGCGAGTACGGCGACAGAATCCGAGCGATTAATCAGCAGAATAGCGGATTGGCGCAGACGCGGAACAACGGGATCGAATTAGCTCGAGGGGAATGGGTGGCGTTTCTGGATCACGACGACTACTGGAAACCAGAGAAGCTTTCCGAGCAGTTGAAAGCAGCAGAAAGAACGGGTTACGACGTCGTCTACACAAACGCAGGAAATTTTGGCGAAGTCGATCGCGTGGCTGAACTGAGAAGCGAACCGGCAGCAATGGTCGAAGGTGATTTGCTGCAGCCATTACTTTTGGATAACTTCATAGTCGTATCAAGCGTGATGATTCGACGAACAGTGATCAAAGAGTGCCAAGGCTTCAACGCGAGTCTCCCATGCGTCGAAGACTGGGATCTTTGGCTGCGACTTTCGGCTAAAGGCGTACGATATGCAGCCGTTCGAGAGCCAGTGACGAAGTACCAATGGCGAGCGGGGTCAATGTCAAAGAACTTCGACTTGATGCGAACAACACGCAAAAGAATCGTTTGCAACGCTCTGGAAACTGATCGAGCCAAAGCATTGCCATGGTCAGTCCGTCGGCGAGCCTTAGCCAGCATCGAAAGCTGCTCGGCATGGTTTCTGGCGTCGTCGTCACCACGAAAAGCGATCACATGGTACGCGAACTCCCTCTGGTACTGGCCATTCGACGTGAATAGCTGGAAGGGCGTCGTGAAGGGCTGCCTGGGACGTTCGTAAGAAAGAAACGGGGCGTGCGTGAATAAAAAGAGGCATTCAGCAGCGAGAAGACATTAATTTTAAATAACAGTAGCTGAAATGAATCTAGTAGACGTAAGTACCAAACAAGAACAGGCAGGGGAATTAGTGTCGCGAGCAAAATGAAAACACCACCATCAAAGGATATAGGCTCAGAGCGATCAGCAGCGGACAAGCTGTCCAATCTAGGCGAACAGTCATTCGTAAGACGGATACTGACGGTGATGGGTGTAGATGCCGCAGTAGAGTATGCGATATTGGCTCGGTTATGGCAATTATTGACAGGGCCAGCGACTCAACTGATATTGGTGGTAGGTTTTTCGAAGGCAACACAGGATTACTACTACGTCTTCAGCAATATGCTCGGGATGCAGGTATTTGTGGAGCTGGGGCTGCATGTCGTCTTGATCAGCGTCAGCAGCCATGAATGGTCGCGATTGACTTTACAGGAAGGAAAGATAGTAGGCGATCAGGTGGCGCGATCGAGGCTTATTTCCCTTGGTCGCATGATGCTGCGTTGGTATGGTGTAGCGGCATTGATCTTCGCCTGCACAATCACGGCGGCCGGGTTTCTCTACTTCACAGACACTTCCGGCAACGAAACGCAGCGAGAGAATGTTTCTTGGCTAGCGCCGTGGCTAGCGTTGGTGATCGTAAATGGATTGCAGTTGCCGCTGCTGCCATTGACCTCGATCCTGGAGGGCTGTAACCAGTTGTCAGCAATTAATCGAGTCCGATTCTGGCAGGCTGTAGTCGGCACAGTCGTTGTTTGGCTCGCCGTATCAAGTGGTTTTGGGCTTTGGGCTTTGGTAGCATCCGCTTCGATTCGACTGTGCGGTGAGTGTTTTCTCGTAGCCGTCCGTTTTCGACCGTTCTTTGAGGCGTTTCGATCGCCTCCGGAAGGGGACCAAGTAGACTGGAAGCACGAAATCCTGCCTCTCCAGTGGCGAATAGCGGTGCAGGGAGTCCTTCTTTGGCTGGCCAATCAGATGCCTCTGCTGTTGATCTTTAAGGACCGGCCGACTGGCGAAGCGACGCAGCTCGGCATGACCTTGACAATTCTCACGGCGTTGCAGGCGGCTTCGCTCGCATGGATCGAAACGAAACGTCCGATATTCGGGGCACTCATCGCTGGGCGGAAATATGACGAACTGGATCACTTATTTTATCGGCTGACACGACTTTCAATGCTGATCATGACAACCGCCGTGACGTGCTTTTGCTTGGGGGTATGGTGGATAGGGACGCGGAACGAGTGGTTGTATGAACGTTTAGCTGGTCGCATGTTGCCGATTGGACCGACGGCGATGTTTGCGGTGGCGATGGTTTTTTGTCAGTTTGCGCTCTGTACCAACCTGTATGTGCGAGCCCATAAGCGAGACCCGTTTCTGGTCGCCTCAATCATTTCCAGCCTGACGGTGGCGACGTTGCAAGTGTTGCTTGGAAAACTCTATGGCTGCAGCGGTGTCGCGGGAGGCTACTTGCTGGGGATCGCGTGCGTGCAGGTCCCGCTCTGGACAATCATCTGGGCTCGAACTCGCAAAGAATGGCATCGTCCGGAGCTTGCCGATGTCGAATGATTCAGCATCGCCCGTGAACGGGCGGCGAGAAAAGTCGGAAGATGCCGGCGGATCAGATGTGCTGCTGTTGGAACGCATCGCCTGTCCGCTTTGTGGTTCGCAGAAAAGTTCGGTTGTTCAGACATCCCGAGACAATCTCTGCGGCATACCGGGTGAATTTGCGATTGAACGCTGCGACAATTGCGGTCATCGGTTCATGAATCCTCGCCCAGTATTGGAATGTCTTGGAGACTGCTATCCCGACCAATACGGCCCGCATCAATCCGTTCCAACGGCGACGACTCCGCCTTCTGTGGCAAGTGATCGGGGAATAGACAGTGCTGACGAAGGCAGAGTCTCTGAGCGCCCGCTGTACTTGCGAATACTGCCCTTGCGTTATGTTCCCGGACTCAGGCAATTTTACAACTGGTTGATGGACGACCGCAGTCAGCCCGTGCCGGTAGCATCGACGGCAGGCCGCAGTGCCAGAACACCGGAACAGAGTGGTGGCGGCGACTCAGACAAACCTCGCGCGTTGGAACTGGGCTGCGCGACAGGAAATTATCTGCAGCGTTTGCAAAACGCTGGGTGGATCGCAACCGGAATAGAACCTGGGCAGCGTCCGGCCGCGATAGCGAAGGAATCCGGCCTGCATGTCCACTGTGGAACACTTGAAGCCTGCGAACTTCCATCGGAGTTATACGATCTAGCAACGGCATGGATGGTGATCGAGCATGTGCCCGATCCGCGAGACACTTTGCAACAATTACATGACTTGCTGAAGCCGGGCGGGACGTTGCTCTTCAGCATCCCAAACTCCGGTTGCTGGGAGCCAAAAGTATTTGGCAGATACTGGTATGTCTGGGAATTGCCGCGACATCTCCATCATTTCACCACAAAGTCGATTCACAGATTGCTGGACCAAATTGAGTTTACGGATATAAAAATCGTTTACCAGCGAAATTTGTCGAACGTGATAGGAAGTCTGGCGCTGTCTATTCTTGCTCGCTGGCCGGAAAGCCGCGTTGGTCTCTGGCTTCTGCGTTACCCCGACAGACCCACGTTGATGCTCAAGCTCTTTCTCGCTCCAACGGCCCATGTTCTATCCTGGGTCGGACAGGGGGGCCGATTGACGATTTCCGCGCGTCGCCCGTTGCACCCAGAACCGGCTCGAAGTGAATCAGCGGAGACTCAAACTTGAACATACTCTTTCTGTCATCCGGCGATCGAGTGCCATCGGCGCGGTTCCGAATCTTGCCCTTTCAGCGTCATTTTCGCGCGGAGGGCCATCGCGCCGTAGTGGCGCATAGTTTTCCGCAGAAATATGACTACTTTCCATGGATGGGTTTTCGGCCGAGCCAGCTACTGAAGCGCAGCGTTCGCTGGTGGCACTGGCTGCGAACAAAATTGGAGCGATTTGACGTCGTGTTTATAGATCGTGAAATTTTCGACAACACCACGATCGATATGGAACAACGCTTTCGAGAAAGCTGTCATCGTATGGTCATTGATCTGGATGATGCGGTCTTTCTCCGCTATCCGGAGAAATTTGAACAGATGATGAGGCTGGCTGATCTGGTCGTTTGCGGGAACCGGTATCTGGAAGAAAAAGTTCGGCCATTGAATTCGAACATCTGTCACGTGCCGACTTGTGTAGACATGGCAGATTATGTCGAACGGTGTCAGACAACATCTAATGGCGCAACGACAGTCGTCGGATGGATGGGCACAGCAGGCAACCTGAAGTATTTGTCCGTAGCCGCAGAAGCACTACGGATTCTGGCAGAGAAAACACAATATGAATTGCGAATAGTCGTGCCTGATATATCACCGATCCGCGAAATCGATTTGACCGGCGTCACGCTTGTTCACGAAGCTTGGCAACCGGGGCGGGAGGTGGAACAACTACGGCAGTTTGATATAGGCTTGATGCCTTTGTTTCCAAATCAGGAGTGGGATATCTACAAGTGCGGCCTGAAACTTATTCAGTATCTCGCCGTAGGAGTTCCCGGGATCGCAGCACCAGTAGGCGTCAATACGGAAATTCTTGACGGGAATCAGAACGGCCAAGCGGCGCAGACGACGGACGAGTGGCTGGTCGCCCTGCAATTGCTGACCGCAAACCCGGAACTCCGCCGACAGAAGGGACATCGAGGTCGTGAAACGGTGGAAAGAAAGTATTCCGTCCAAGCGAATTACCCAGTCCTGCGTGACGCATTGGTGCGGCTGACGGAGTGAGGACAAACTAGCGTAGGGATTACTTCACTTGCTCGTGTCAACCCAGCCTGCTGGCAGGCGTATTGAAATCTCGATGTTTTCAAAGCTAGTGCTCGATCGCGGGCCAGTCAGTCGCGCCCACGAAGCCATCCGCCGCAATCCCTCTTCCAGTTCGGTGGCAGGACGATAACCGAAGACGTTGTCGCACTTCGCGTGGTCGGCCCAGGCGATTTTCACTTCATTGCGAGCGGGAAGAAAATCGATGTTCGGCGGGACGCCAAACTCACGGCAAACGAGTGTCGCCAGGTCGAGCACAGAGGTTGGTGTCGATGCTCCGACATTGAAAACTTCGGCAGACGCATTGGCGGTGAATGGCGCCGAGACCATCGGAAGCATCAGGTCGCCGACGTATGAAAACGCTCGCTGCTGCGTACCGTCGCCAAACACAGGCAACGGCTGCTGCAGCATAATGCGATTCATAAAGATCCCAACAACGTTGCGGTATTTGTCGCCAATGTTCTGGAATTCCCCGTAGACGTTGTGCGGACGAAAGATGGTATAGTCGAGTCCGAATAGTTCATGAGCCGACTTCAGATCCATTTCAACCGCGTACTTCGAAATACCGTAAGGATCTTCGGGCTGAGGCAGCGTTGATTCCAGCATTGGCACCTGACCGCTGCCGTAGACGGCGATGGAACTTGTAAAGACAAAATGCCGAACGTCGTGCCGTACCGACGCATTGATCAGGTTGACGCTTCCAATCAGATTATTAGTGTAATTGAATCGACGAATAAAATGGCTCAGACCTTCCGCAGCATACGCGGCTAGGTGAAATACAAAACGGAAAGAGTGTTCCTGAAACAGTCGTTCGACGAGCACATGGTCGGTCACACTGCCTTTGACAAACAGAACCTGCGATGACTGAGGAACGTTTTTGATGAATCCGCCGGAAAGGTCATCTAGGACCACTATTGTCATACCGAGGTAGCGAGAATCGTCCAGAATGCTTTGTGCCAGGTGCGACCCAAGAAAACCGGCACCACCGGTGATCAGGACTGAATTCTTAGACGACATCTTGATGAACTGCCCAAAAGCGACTAGTTTTTGAAGGTGACAGCATAAACGAGCAGTACTCACTTTGACACCGAATCCGCCGGTCGCTAGGATCGGAATAGCAAGTTTCGGCGATTTTCACAGCCGCTGCGTTCAGGAGTGTATCTATGCGGTATTTATTGTTTCTCTCTTTGTGCTTACTGCTCACAGCCAATCATTCAGCACGGGGTTTCGATGGGCCACGACAAAGTACCAATGTACCAAGATTTGACGTCGCCGTAGACAAAGCTCTCGCATATCTACACACCGCAGTCGAAAAGCAGGAACCAGAGGGAGGACAGTTGATCTTGGCAGCCTACGCGATGATCAAGTGCGGCATACCTAAAGAGGATCCGTTTGTAGCTCATGCTATCGCTGCGGCAGCAGGCCGGATACGAACGACAATCTATCAGCCAATATCAGCCTACGACCACATTTATGGGGCAGGCGTAGATTCTATGTTGTTGGCGGATGTTGATGCGGATCGTTATCTACCCCAGTTGCAGGCGATCGTAAACTACGTCCAATCTGCTCAACGCGCAGATGGATCATGGAGCGACGGACCGTCGCAGCCAGGCGACGTGAGTATGTCGCAGTATGGCGTTTTGACTTTGTGGGCCTGCCAGCGAGCAAAATGCGAAGTTTCGCCCGAAGCACTTGATCGAGCATCAGATTTCCTAATGAAAAAAGGAAATGGCGATGGCGGATGGGGGTATCGTCCGGGAACAACATCAGGACCAGGAATGGGAGCTTCAACTCATAACATGACGATGGCCGGAGCCGGAGCATTGGGAATCTGCAGATTGTTGTTGCATGGCCTACGAAACCCGCCAAAGCAGGAAAAGAAAGACGATGAACTCGTTTTCGGTGCTCTACAGAAAGTAGATCCATTCGGGACCACTAATCAGTACGGATCGGTTTTTCCAAACTATAAGCCTCAGCATGCAGCCGGATCATTAGACGCTCGCGTCGATCGAGCCTTCGGATGGAATTTGACAAACTTCCAACCTGTCAGTCGAGTTGAACACAATCTTTACTACTACTACTGTCTGGAACGTGCCGCAGCGGTCGGTGATCTGGGAACAATCAAGGGCCAGGATTGGTTCGTTGTGTATGGTGACGGGCTGCTGACGCTTCAGGCCGAGGATGGCAGTTTTAACACTCACACAGGGCCAGTGGTAGGAACATGCTTTGCCCTACTGTATTACATGCGATCCACACAAAAGACGATCGACAAGATGTACGGACAAGGCCTGCAGCTTGCTGATCGTGGTAATCCATTCGGGGAAAAAAAGAAGAAAGATCCGACGGAGCTGGATCGGCTGATCGCGGATATTTCGAATTTGGATATTCCTGAGATCGATGAATCATCAGGCGAATTGGCAGACGAAATAGTACGAAGCGTCCTTGCCGTAGATGATCCCGAGACTTTAGTCGGTCAGGAAGACAAACTGACAAGTCTGATGAAACACCCGAACGCTGACGTTCGAAGGGCAGCTGTTTGGGCTCTGGGGCGGACGGCGGACTTCAAACTGGTTCCGCAAATGCTTGATGCTATTCGTGACAACAACGTTGGTGTCAACGTCGAAGGCATCATGGCATTGCGATTCATCGCTCGTAAACCTCAGGGTTTCGGAGAGACACTCGAACCCCTGGCACCGCTAGGAACGACGAAACAGATCGAGGATGCGACTCCGGAAGAACGTATGAGTCTCGCGACGCCGTGGAGGGATAAGGCTCTGAGAGATTGGTCAAACTGGTATTTTGGTGTGCGGCCATTCGAAGATCGAGGCGGCATTGAAGAACTGCAATTGGCCGTACCTCAGCGAGGCGGAACTGCGGACGCTGGCAAAGCACCCAAGAAATAGCATTCCAGCAATTAATACTTTCAGCAGCCGGGAGTGAAGGTCTTGTTCGGATGCTCCATAGCTAACTTCTCCGTGTCCTCCGAGGTAAAAAACGGATCGCAGCGATAAGAGGAGGACGCAGAGGTAGCAGGGGGAGTCACAAAGCAACACTGCGATTCTCTGCTTCCCCAGCGCTCTCCTGTTCAACCCTGCGATTCATCGTCCTGTCCTCAATCGTCCTGTCAATTTGCTTTGCCCTTTCAGGGCAATGTCCATTGAATATTGTTGTCAACCAGGGGCGGCGTTCTTCCGCATTCGCGGATTCACTTGCCCCAGGCTGACATGCTGGGCCCCGTTGGGGCGAAACGCGGTTTTTCCGGCCTTAAAGATCATGGTATGTTATCCCAACGCGACGCCACTGTCTGCCACGGGGTAAATGTAACTTTGCTGCTTGCAACCCCAGTCATTAAGCGGCGCATTGAAAGAAATCGCAGTTTTCACCACGGAGTACACAGAGGTCACGGAGTAAAGCCTTCAGTGCAGAGCAATCCAGCAGCTCGCATCCCTGAAACTAGAATTCAAAACATCAATCCGCACCGCGCAAAGAAGAAAACGGTTTTACGCTCAACGGCATCGCGTCGCGAAAGTCGGTCGAACCAGCATACCCCAATTTTCGAATCGCCTTGTCGATGCTGTAGTCCAGATTCAGCCCGAGGAATTTGATTCTGGCGCCGTTGAGCAGCGGTGCTTGTTTCTTGCCTAAAAGTCTCCATGTCGTTTCCATCGCTTTGGCGAGGAACTTCGCGACGGGCAAGGGCACGATCTTTGATGGTTTCGCAATTCCCGCAGCATCGCAAACCGTTTCTATGAACTCACGCTTCGTTACTGCACGCGGGTCGCGGATATTGAACACTTCTCCCACCGCGTCGTCTCGCTCAACAGCCAGCCAAATGGCTTCGCACAGATTGCCGACATAGGTGTTGTTCATCAACTTGTCTGGCGAGCCAAGGTACGCAAACTTGCCGGATCGTAATCTTGCGGTCAGCTTTGGCAGGACCGTGCGATCTCGAGGGCCATAAATGAAACCCGGTCGCAGGATCACGGCTGGCAACTTGAAATTGCGAATGTAATCGCACACCAACAGTTCCGATTCGACTTTGGTGAGCGTATAACCATCGATGCCTGTTGTGCTCGGTGCGGTCGCTTCATCGGTGCCGTAGTGATCTTTGCCTTCATAGACACCCAGAGAACTGATCTGAATCCATCGCTTCAACGAACTTGCGGCCAATGCCGCGTCCATCAAAGCCTGAGTCCCCGTGACGTTGACACGACGATACTCTTCGGTGCGTCCCCAATCGCCGACTTTTGCCGCGCAGTGGATAACGATAGACGCTCCTTCACACGCAGTCCCCAGCGACTCGGCCTGATCGAGATCGCCGTGAATGAGTTCAATGTTCAGTCCACGCAGAAAGCTAATATCAGCCGTCGGTCGCACCAGCGCGCGCACTCGGCAACCTCGCTGTGCAGCCTGTTCGGCAACATGGCTGCCGACCAAGCCAGTGGCCCCGGTCACAAGAATCAGATCATCGGAGGTTATTTTCACGAAAACATATTCCTTAGGCTGACCTCACATGGTTCGACATGAGGCCGCCAATTCTCGTTCCGGGGCTCCAGCCCAGGAACGCACTGCCGAGGAGGCTCCCGCCTCCACCGAGCATCCGGGAGGCAGGAGCCTCTCATGCAGTGTGTTCCGAGGCAGGAGCCTCGGAACAAGGACCTCATCTGCGGATCTGTTTTTCCTCACTTTGAATTGCTCTCAGCAGCGGCCACCGGCCGATGCCGAACGTGCAGCATCACGGGTATTGATGTAATACCATCGACGTTGGTTTTCAGATGAAACAAGCGACTGGTTTCGGGAACCCAGGCAGCCGTCGTGATGAAGAATTCTCGTTCGTTCTGACCGCTGAGCAGCATCAGACCGTTAAGTCCAATGTTATCGACAAAGACGCCATGAGGCATGTTGCGGCCGGAGTCTTCTTTGCCGAATTCGACGAGGCCATCGTGTTTGCTGCGTTCTACTTTAATGAACGCTCGCACCGTTTCACCAGCCCACACCGTGAGTTCGGGAGTTTGCTCCAAGGCACCAGCCGCTTGATGTTCGGCCGAAAAAATACGCACCACGACTTTGGGTGCTTCTCCGACCGTCAGCGTTTTCACGCCCCCAGCGTCATGAGCAACTTCTCGCCCAGCGATCGCAGCCTTAGCACTAAAGCGAATCAGTTTCACCGCGTCTTCGGCTGGCGTGACAGCGTCCTTGTCAGCAAGGAGTGTACCGAACGCCTGAAGTTGCTCGTTCTGAATTTCGATCGGCCCCGAGAACGAAAATCCGGCCGGCAGGTTTTCCGCAATGATCTGGATTGGACCATCGTAGCCGTCCAGACGAGTCGCTTTGAAACTTAACTCGTGGCCGACGCCGGGGAACAGTTTCACATCTGTACCACCGACTTCCATCGAAAAATCGGGCTGCGGAGTTCGCACCAGCATCTGATATTTGAAATCTGCTCCCTGGAATTCACGAGAATCGCGAATTCGCAGCAGGTAATCGCCGTCAGCGGGGGGATCAAACATCAGCCGCGAATCGCTGCCCCATTGCCGCAACGGGTCATCGTCATTTTCGAAGTAGATCGGAAATTCAGGCAAACCGGTCGCTGTCAGGACTTCATCCGGACGATGAGCTTCCACGATAAACGCAGGAGCTTGCAACGCATGTGAAGTCGGCGTCGTACCGAAGTAGGTGAATCGATTTCCGAAGCCCGGATAGACCTTATAGCCGGAGTCCGGGCCGCGTGGATACAGCCACAATTTGACGACTTCGCCGTCGGAATACAGGTATTGATTCAGCTCCATTTCCTGCCAGTTGAACATGCGAAAGTCGTCGCTGGTGTCGGAGTCCTTACCGCGAAAAGTGAAGTACGAGTCACGCACGGCCTGCAATCGAGCCTGAAGCACGGGTTTACCGTCGTGATGCAGAATCTCGACGAACGCATCCAAAGGCGATTGATCTCGAGACGCCTTGACCTCCACCAGCAGCGGCTTACCCTTTTCCGCATGGAACCGAAAGACATCCTGATCAGGGGTTGCTGTTTCATTGAAGATGGTTCCGCTGATCGTCGCTGGCAAAGAAATCGCTTGCGGATTCATGAGTTCATTGGGTTCAGCCTCAGCGACCGCGACGTATTCAACGTTTGTAGCGGGTTCTGCAGGAGCGGCCATCGCAGGAGCCACCGACGCAGGTTCAGCAGGAGGGATCGCAGGCACAGGCACCCGTCGCAGCGAACCGCTGGAAGTTATGACGATGAGTTCGCCGTCATCCGGAGTGAAGGCGAAGCAAGTGGCTCGGTCTGCAGCGAAATCCAGAGCATCAATTTCGTGAACTCGGCCAGCATCCCAAATCTTCAAAATACCTTTGTCTTCCGCCGTCGCTAAGAAGCGTCCATCATTCGAAATCGTGAGAGAAGTGATGACACCTTCATGGGCGAATCTTGAGATAATGAGCGGGTTGATGATTTGAGATGTGCGTGAAACGACATTCCATTTTCGAATGCGATTGTCTGCACCCGTAGCATAAATAGCATTTCCATCGGGGCTAAATCGAACGGAATACTGTTCGGCCTGAGGCTGACTGAGAGTATCTAATCGTTCACCGGTCGCCACGTGCCAGACTTTGATAGTCCCATCCGCACTAGCGCTCGCCAACAGAGTACCGTCCGGGCTGAACTGCAGGTTAAAAATAGCGCCATTATGTCCGTTCAAAACACGCACGAATTCGCCTGAGATGGCATCATGCAGAATAATCCGTTTGTCATAACCGGCAGTCGCGACAAGTTGCTCATCCGGAGACCAGACAGCGGCATATGCCACATCATAGTGGCCGGCGAACTCCTGCACGATCTGTTGTTTTGCTAAATCAATCACGACCGCACGTCCGGACAAACCTGTGACGCCGGTCGCCAAAAGAACGCGATTGCCGTCGGCGGAGAATTCAACGTCGTTCACCTTGCCATCTTCCACGACGATCTTCTGCGTCGTGTCCTTTGAGGCAGTGAAACCGAGTTCCAGGGCTTTGTATTTCCCCAGCGCGAGTTGTGATCCATCGCGAGAAATGGCCATAGACAAGGCGGGGTTTCTGACGGATTCTGCCGAAACTTTCACATCCGGAAGAGCAGCCATCACTGCCGCGCGGCTATCGAAGGTGGCACCTTCTTTTAGCCACGTCTGAATCGCTGTGAGATCCTCGGAGGACAACTGAGGCTGATCCGCTGGTGGCATATGATCGGCATCCTTCGATGTCAGAACCTGCCAGAGCCTGGATTCCTCGGGGTGTTGAGCATCAAGAACCGCTCCGTTTTCGCTGCCACGCAAAATATCGTCAGCCGACTGCAGCGACAAGTCTTGTTCAGCATCAATGCGATTGTGACAGGCAAGACAATGGGTCTGCAGCACCGGCGCGATCTGACGCCGATAGGAAATTTTTTCTTCAGCCCGTAGGTCGCTCCATTGAAGCAGAACGATCGATACGCAGACGACAAATCTAAAGCGGGTAGTCTGAATTGGCATTAGATTAATCCAACTATTAGCGAATAAGAAAGGTTGGCAACTGAGAGAACATACGAAGAAATAGGGGAGCCAATGATTGAATTCAATGGACTCGAATGATACGAAGCACGCTTATGAAAACCAGTTTATAGAAAGAATAGCAATGGCAAAACGATCGAGTACAGGAAAGAGTGGAGTAATTGTCGCTCAGGAAATCAAAGCGTTGATTCTAGCGAACAAAACCATCAAAGGCCCGGAAGTCATGGACGCATTGCGAGAGAAGTTTCCGAAAGAGACTTTTAACGACAAGAGCTGTCAGGTGACATATTCGAATCTCAGGAAGAATCTTGGCCTTTCCCACACGCTGAAGAGAAAACCAGTAGCAACCGGCCGCCCAGCAGCAGGCCGCCCAGCAGCAGGCCGCCCAGCAGCAGGCCGCCCAGCAGCAGCAACGCGTCAGATAGGAGTGGCAGCGGAAGAAAGTTCTGTTGATATGAGTCTACTGCAGGCGGCAAAAGTATTGTTGCAACATTGTAATGGAGATGTCACCATTGCGGTCAATGCACTCCAGCAGATCGCCTCCCTGCAAATGAGTTGATCGGTAAAAACATGGCCAAGCGCAAACCCGTCGAGACAGCAGCAAAGCCAACAACGCAGAAACCGAACGCATCGCAAGGAAAGACTCCGCATTCCATCGGAAGTTACTTGATCCAGCGACTTCAGGATGTCGGTGTTCGGGACATATTCGGAATCCCTGGCGACTTCGTGCTGAAGTTTTACGGGATGCTGGAAGACAGTCCGATTCGAGTTGTCGGTACAACGAACGAGGCGTGTGCCGGTTATGCGGCGGATGGTTATGCACGCATTAATGGGGTAGGAGCGGTATGTGTCACATACTGCGTTGGTGGACTCAGTCTTTGTAACTCTGTCGCCGGAGCTTACGCAGAAAAGAGCCCAGTGATCGTTATCAGTGGTTCGCCAGGGATGAATGAGCGAATCGCCGATCCGTTGCTGCATCATCGTGTCAAAGATTTCAACACGCAGCGCGAAGTCTTCGAAAAGATCACGGTCGCGTCGGCTTCGCTCGAAGATGAACTCACCGCGTTTCGGGAAATCGATCGCTGTCTTGATGCCTGCCTGCGGTACAAACGCCCGGTGTTTCTTGAGATCCCTCGGGATAAAGTGCTGGCCTGTCCAAGCCACGTGCATTCGCCCGTCCGAATCAATCTCAAGAGCGACGAATTGGCACTGCAGGAAGCACTTCACGAAACACTGACACATCTGGCCAGTGCCGCAAAGCCCGTCATAGTCGCCGGGATAGAACTTCACCGATTCGGACTTCAGGATCAGGTTTTGCAATTTGCTGAGCGTAACAACATCCCCATCTGCGCCACATTGCTGGGGAAATCCGTCATCAGTGAACGGCATCCGTTGTATCTTGGCGTCTACGAAGGCGCGATGGGACGGGAAGAGGTTCGCTGCTATGTTGAAGAGAGCGATTGCGTCATCCTGCTGGGAGCGTTCATGAGCGACGTCAACCTGGGCGGATTCACCGCTCGACTGGACCCCGCGAAATGTATTTCAGCGACAAGTGAAAAGTTGCGAATTCGCCATCATCATTTCCACGACGTCGTGTTCTCCGATTTCATGACTGCATTGGCGAGCGCGAAAGTGAAAGGTAAGCGGCCCGCGCCGAAAGTCATGCAGCCAAAGATTCTTCCATGGAAGGCCGCAGCCACAACGACAATCACAATGAAGCGTCTGTTTCATAAGATCAATTCGGTACTGGATCAAAAAGTCGTCGTTGTTTCTGATACCGGGGATTCACTGTTCGCTGCCGCCGATCTTTCAATCACACAGCACACAGAATTTCTGAGTACCGCATATTACACGTCGATGGGCTTCGCGATACCTGCCAGCGTGGGTGTGCAGGTCGCGAACAAAAATCTGCGACCGCTGGTACTGGTAGGCGACGGCGCGTTTCAAATGACGTGCATGGAATTGTCCACAACCGTCAAAATGGGCTTTAATCCGATCGTCGTCGTGCTGAACAATCGCGGCTATTCAACCGAAAGGTTTATTCAGGAAGGGCCTTTCAACGACATTCATAACTGGAACTATCACAAGATGCCTGAACTGCTGGGTTCCGGCTGGGGCTTTGAAGTGTTCACGGAAGGGGATCTCGAAAAAGCATTCCATGCAGCTTTTGCGAATCACGATTGCTTCAGCCTGATCAACGTCCATCTCGACAAGTACGATGTCAGTCCGGCACTGAAACGTCTGGCTGCTCGGCTAGCGATGACGTCAAACTAACGGGACTAAATTTCGCGAGGGCAGATTTCGGGCTCAGCGACTTCTAGTAGAGACAGTGAGACTTGCAGGCTGTCAATTTAATGTGTTTTCGCAACCCTAAACGTCAGTGCGGGATGGAATGGCCTGCATTCGTCGTATCAAATCCTTCGCTGATGCGTCGGGTTACGATTAAATCGACAACCTGCCTGGCGGATGTGGATCAGAATCTGATTCAAGCCAGGATCGTCGGGGGGGACTACAAGGGCATAAAAAAACGGCGAACGTTATTCACGTTCGCCGTTCATTTGGGGTGTCTTCTTCGGTGGTCGTGTACCAGCAAGCCGAGATCACCGTTACCAAATTGACCAGACTGAGAAGTCTATTCCAAAGTGATAAATGGGCTCATTCGGCGTGCTTTCGCAAGCAAAGCAGTTTTTTCAGCTTCGGTCTTGGACGCAGCATGTTTTGCACGCACCTTAGCCAAACCAACTTTGCGCTTTCGGCGGCGAGCAATTTCTCGTTGTCGTTCTGTACGTCCCATGGGCCAAAAAGTCCTGTTTTGCTGAATACACGTGATCTATGATGTTGATCCAGAGGATAAACAAAGTCTCAACTGAAGTCAAACGGAGAGTTACAAGGAGCCAGAAATCCTGCATATTGGAGGATTCTTGCGTTCTTACCGGCTAGATCTGTGCTTTTCGGATCACCTGCCAGACTGCCGGGTCGGGCGAATTCATCGATCTTCGGCTGCACTTTGGCAATCGGCAGGAAAGGAATTGCCTTTTGCCTAGGTGTTTAGCTCGGCCACCAATACCGAATGAACATGTCGAGTGGAAGCAGACTTGGAACAAATCAGCCTACGTAGTCCGACCTGTCTCAGGTCGGAATCCTTCGACGCGGCGATATCGTTGGTAGATTCGTTTCTTCCGGTCGCTTAAATACCGGCAGCCCGCGCAGGCTTCATTCGTGGCCGCGCTGAGTATACTCTTCGTGCCAGGCAGGAAAGCCTGACGTACTTTTCGGACGATTCCAAAACTCACGTCGCCCACAAATTTGAAATCGCAGATTTTCCAGGATGATCACAATGTATCGTTTTTCTATGACACCTTGGTTGACGCTGATGTGCCTGATTCTGGAATCGCATCCCCTGAACGCACAGGAACAGAATCTCGTGTATCCCCCAACCAAAACAGTTGAACAAGTCGATGACTTCCACGGCACCAAAGTTGAAGATCCTTATCGTTGGCTGGAAGACGACGTGCGGACTTCGAAGGATGTCGCGGACTGGGTGGAAGCCGAGAACAAGCTGACGTTTGATTTTCTGAAATCGATTCCTGAGCGGGAAACGATTCAGAAACGCATGACGGAGCTCTGGAACTACGAAAAAATCGGAGCGCCATTTAAGCGGGGCGGGCGATTCTATTTTTCACGGAACGACGGGCTGCAGAACCAAAATGTGCTGTTCCGACAGGAGACACTGGAGAACGAAGCCCAGGTATTGCTCGACCCAAATTCATGGTCCAAAGATGGCACAATTGCTCTGTCAGGATCAGCGTTCAGCGACGACGGGCGGTATGTGGCCTATGGTGTTCAGGATGCCGGTTCGGACTGGAACACCTGGAGGATCATGGAGATCGAATCCGGCAAAGTGCTGGATGACGAATTGAGGTGGGTGAAATTCAGCGGAGCGGACTGGACTCCTGACAGCCGTGGATTCTTCTATGCTCGCTATCCGCAGCCACAAGAAGGTGCGGCGTTTCAGTCACTCAATACAAACATGAAGGTCTACTATCATCGGATCGGAACGCCGCAGTCATCAGATGTTCTGGTGTATGAACGGCCCGATCATCCGGACTGGGGTTTTCAACTGAGCGTTTCGGAAGATGGTCACTACCTGATCATCACCGTCTGGGTCGGCACAGATAATCGCTATCGCATCGTGGTTAAAGATCTGACAGAACCTTACGGTCTGCCCTATGAACTGATCGATAACTTTGAACATGAGTATTCATTCGTGGGCAATGATGATCACGTCCTGTACTTCCAAACGAACGTCGATGCACCACTACGACGAGTCATCGCGATTGATCTCAAAAAACCAGCGCGCGAGAACTGGAAGGAGATCATCCCGCAAACAGAAAACGCACTGGACGGCGTTGGTATCGTCGGCAACATGTTTATCTGCAACTACCTGAAAGACGCCAGGACTCAGGTCCGGCTGCATCAAATGGATGGCACGTTCGTGCGAGAAGTCGCATTCCCCGGCATCGGCACAGCAAGCGGATTTGACGGGCGCCGCAAGGATACGGACACGTTCTATTCCTTCAGCAGTTTCGCTTTGCCGCCAACAACCTATCGTTACAACATGATCACGGGCGAGAGCAAAATTCTTCGCCAGGCGGACGTCAAATTCAACCCGGACGACTATGAGACATCTCAAATCTTCTACACCAGCAAAGATGGCACGAAAGTGCCGATGTTCCTGTGCCATAAGAAAGGCTTGAAGCTGGACGGAACAAATCCGACGCTGTTATATGGCTACGGTGGATTCAATATCTCGATCACGCCCAGCTTCAGCGTCAGCCGCCTCACATGGATGGAAATGGGCGGCGTCCTTGCTGTTGCGAATTTGCGAGGTGGTGGTGAATACGGTGAGCCATGGCACAAAGCCGGCACCAAACATAACAAGCAAAACGTATTCGACGACTTCATCGCCGCCGCTGAATGGCTCATTGCGAATAAATATACGTCGCCGAAGAAACTGGCGATTCAGGGTGGCAGCAACGGTGGTTTGCTCGTAGGAGCCTGCATGACTCAACGCCCTGATCTTTACGGAGCCTGCTTGCCTGCGGTGGGCGTCATGGACATGTTGCGATTCCACAAATTCACAGCCGGTCGATTCTGGACCGACGACTATGGCAGCGCGGATGTCGCTGAAGAGTTCCCCGCCCTGCAGAAGTATTCGCCCTATCACAATCTGAAAGGTGGAACGCAATACCCAGCAACGCTGATCACGACCGCCGACACCGATGATCGCGTCGTACCCGGTCACAGTTTTAAGTTCGCTGCCCAGCTTCAGGCATGCCAGTCCGGTACGGCCCCAACACTGATCCGCATCGAAACCCGCGCTGGTCATGGTGCAGGCAAACCAACAGCCAAGGTCATCGAAGAAGCGTCTGATCAGTGGGCGTTTCTGGTGAAGACGCTGGGGATGGATGTGAAGTAACTTTGAGCGAAGCCGCCAAGGATGAGTTACCAATAGGGACATGGATGTCCAACTCATTCGAGGAATCAAGTCCCTAACGCCATAGCCGAAAAGTGAAATTGCCCAACGGCATTTCGAGTACTTCAGACACAGAATGAGAACTCGGCCGGTCACCGTCAGAATACCAGCAGGGCACCAGCATTCTACTGTGCGGTTCAGTTGTGTGTTCGTCTAAATAAACCACGCAGCAAGCGAAACGGCGCTTTGAGATTGTCAATCCATGGAACTCCTGTGCCGTTCGCGCGAAGCAGCATCACTGTTGTATCGTCGCTCGAAAGATTTGCTGAGTTCAAATCACGTATCCTGGTCAGGAGAGCTGGAACTATAAGTCCGGGATTTGACACATTGATGTCTTGTAGTAGTTCGCAAACACCCTGTGGACTTATCAATTTGCCATCCTCTTTCAGAGACTCCGACAACGAATCTGTATAAGAAAGCACCATGTCACCCGGACTTAAGACCAATTTTCCGGAGCGATAAACGACCAATTCGGAAATTCCGATCGGCATATTCCGCATCGGCGTTTCACTAAGGCCCGTATCACAACACTCCCATCGACCACTGCTCACCCGGCGAATCAAAGGCATAGGATGGCCGGCGTTGCAAAGTGAAAGCGTCTTTGTTGGCGAAAAGAACGTACTGACAAGAGCCGTCGCGAACGCCCCTTCCGCCGAAATACTTTCAAACTCTTCATTGAGCGACTGAACCAGATGCGACTGCTTGATAAAGTTGATGTTTTTCCTCATCAAATTACGCAACTCAACAGCGACGGGCGCTACAGAAGCACCGTGACCGCTGACATCAGCCAGCAACATACGAGTGATTCGTCCAGAAGCGCATGATGACAGGTAGTAAACATCGCCCCCGGCATTGTTGCTGCGATACGGCTCACTGTGAACCCAGAGGTCCAAACCTGGCACAGAGAACTGTGACCATGTCGATCGGTTGCCACCCCAGACTTCCATGCACTGCATT
>Ga0335398_10002657_pt1 | contig 27579 bp, 9 predicted proteins | sample BON03_FD_205742 | JGI IMG/M metagenome (GOLD analysis project Ga0335398, IMG submission 205742) | Freshwater microbial communities from Lake Bonney liftoff mats and glacier meltwater in Antarctica - BON-03 (spades assembly) (version 2) | ecosystem: Environmental > Aquatic > Freshwater > Ice >... | reverse complement strand
GGTGGGCTGTAGCCCACCAAGCGCCATTACGCCATGGGAAAAGCCAGCAACAGGCTCGAGGCTGGCTGTGCTGGCGGTCACGAGAGCGAAAACCAGCAGTACCGGGCTCCCCGTTAGGGTCGAGGGCGAGCTGCGACGCCGCCAGAGCGGTCCATATCACCTGTGGTGGGGCGGCAGGGGCCTGTTGTTACGCAATTTGAGGCCTTTTTGGCTGTTTTTGGCGCCGAGCCGACGCTGGCCGGCTCCAGGCTCGCCGGGCGGCCGCGCGCTGACCGGGAAAACTTACCAGGCTTCGAGGGCGGTCGGTCCTGGACAGTTTCGGTGCGGAAAGCGACCTCCAGATCGGCGCGGCGCAGCCATGGAGCGCGTTTTGTTACAAACTGTCACATGTTCTAATTCTGTCACATGCCAAATGCCAAACCGTCTAGAGCTAGAACTCTGTTTCCCTGTGAATTGGCCTGCGCTTCCCCCCACAGTTGTTGACGGGCGACTGTGACGGTGACGTGCACGGCGCGCAACGGCGATGCTTGGCCAACGAGACACGTTGAGACGAGCCGGCAACCGGTTCAAAGAGCTTTTGCGCGCGGCGTCCCGCTGTACGGGACTTTGTTTGAGCTGCAGGGCTGCGGCAGTTGCGAAGGCCGATAGCGCTGGTGCATGCTGCTGACATGCTACGCTCACTACAACGCGCATCGCACTTGATGTGTACGATCGCGTGTATGCCTTGCACCCACCAGTCCGCAGTGCGCAGTGCAGCTCGCTCCGCTTGGTTTTCGTTTGGGACGGGTGGAGTGGCATGCGGCCCATGCGCTGAGGCTGTGCCACATGCGCGTTGGAAGTCTCAATTAACCCGGGAGCCGGACGACGCGGGAGGAGATGTATGGTGCGACGTGCAGCAAGATGGATGGCAGCAAATGGGACGGTCTGGAGAGCGGCGCGAGATTGCCAAGGGCCGCGACGCAACAAGGAACTGCGGCAGGCGTTGCGCTTTGAGTGAGCGGTGTGAGGCGACTGAGGGCCGCCGGGCAGCCATGAGCTCAATCCGGTGCGACGGATCCGAAGAGTGGCGCGAGGCGGCCGAGCGGCAGAGGGGGCGTGGTGCTTTCTATAGAGTCGACCCCGCTCAGGTTTCAGAGGTGCGTCAGGCGCGATTTTGAGAGCTCGGCTCAGCTCGGCTCGGCTCGCACGAGATGGCGGACGGCGGCCTCGCGGCACAGGAAGTTGCGGACGGAGTGGGCGGTACAACGGGCCACTGAGCAACCGCGAGCTGCGGCAGGTGCAACGCGCTGACTGCGCGAGGCAGCCAAGGGAAGCTGGGCAGCGGAAACCTGTTGGAGGTCCGGCGCGCTCCGGTTTTGGCTACGAGCAGCCGAGAGCGTGATACGGCGCGACGCTATGGGGAGTGAGTGCTGCCACGCGGCTGAGACAGCAGCGCGCTGCTGGAGGCGCGGCGCTCCGAAGGAGTGGACGGTGCGATGCTGCAGATGGCAATAGAGCAGTATGGAGCTGTGCTTCAGGCGAGACGCTCCGAAATGCTTGCGGCGCGAGACGGCCGAGGGCCGCTACGCAGCAGAGAGCTGTTTGCGGTTTTGGCCGGCAGTTCTAGGCGAGGAGCGTAAGACCACGGCCGTGCGCGCGGAGAGGCCGGCATCGGAGGCGGAGGCAGCAGAGACGGATGAGACGGCCCTAGCATCGTTTGCGTCGCTGCCGAGTGGGCCGGCGACGGTCCATAAGGAAGAGTCGGATGAGAAGGCCCTAGGATCGGTTACGTGGCTGGCGTGCGCGGTGCCACCGGAAGTGCGCCGTCCGGAATATTCCCCAGCTCACCGCCTTTCAGGATCGAAGGCGACGCTCGCACACGCGCTGGTGCCTTCGGGGGGGGGTTACCCGCAGTGCGAGATGGGCGCGCGGATCTACGCGAGCGGCGCGCGGCGTCCAAGGAATACCGAACAGCTTGAGGCTGCAGAGGGCGTGCGGCTCTGCGCGAGCGGCGCGCGGCGTCCGAGGGGCATCGAGCAGCCGCAGGCTGCGCCGATCACCACCTTCGGGTAGCTCCCGCGAGATGGGCACGCGGCTCTACGGGAGCGGCGTGCGGCGTCCAAGAGGCGCCGAGCAGCTCGAGGCTGCGAGGGGCGTTGAGCAGCTGCAGAGTGCGAGATAGGCGCGCCGGTCTAATTGGGCAACACGTGGCGTCCAAGGGGCGCCGAGCACCGCGTGAGAAGCCATGCGGGCTCACGCGCGGCTGCAGCGACGGCGCTCTCGACGAGGTGCAACGCGACGGCGATGGACGTGATGCGCTTCGGGCGAGGCTTGGAACAGCGCGCGTACGGAGCCAGATCAGCACGCACGCGGCTACAGCGGCGGGTCCTCGACGATGAGGCGGCGCGCAACGGCGATGACCGACCTCTGATTCGGGCCAAGCTTGGAGTCGCGCGTGCTAGCCAGACTGTCTCGCAGGCGGCTACAGCGGAGGCGCTCTCGACGAGGCGACGGGGATGAGCGAGATGGACTTTGGGCTTGGCTGTGCGCGTGCGGAGCCGGATATAGCTCGTGCGTGATGGCTACAACTATGGCGCCCTCGGCGACAAGGCGCCACGCAACGGCGATGGCCGAGGGCGTCACGCGTGCGGAGCCAGCGATGGCGTGCGCGTGGCTAGAGCGGCTACCCACTCGACGACGAGGTGACGTGCGACGGCGATGACTGAGAGGGGCTTCCGGCTGAGCTTAGCTTGGAGCGTGCGGCACCGGACGGGCTCGCACGTGGCTACAGCGGCGTTTGTCGTGGTACCTTTGGCCGGAGCGGAGCAAGCTCCGCTTTGTCCAGGGGCAGACCTGGCACGCGTTCTTCGCGCTCGTCTCCCCATCCCTGTCGGCCGCGCTGATGTTTCTGGTTGCAGTCTCTGCGCACCCATCTTCATCGCGTCCGACCAGCGCAGTGTGCAGCCAAGCCGGGCTGCCACCTGCGCCTTCTGAGTTCATGAACGCGCCGCGGCTCGCGGTCACATCGCCTGCGTTTCTCCTGGCGATGCGGCTCACCTGCCGCTGCGTTTCTGACTCAACTGCGGCAATGCCGGATGCTTTGGCCTCTCGCTTGCTCTTGATCATCTCGTCCACGTTGCTCTGGACGCTCTTGATCAACTCTTGCGCCGGCTCGCCGCTCGGTCTCGGTCTCGGTCTACTCGCCGCCATGCTCGCGGTGCGACTTCCTTCCTGGTTGTCATCCCCTGCTGGTGTGGATGGCCCATGTTGCGGAGGGGACCAACCAGGAGACCGGCGGCTTACCTCCGCACGGGCATCCCGCGTCTCTACACGCGAAGCTGCCGCCGCCTACCTCTTCAACTGCTTCTGCTCGCCGGTGCTCGCCGTCCTTTACTTTATTCTCGACATATGGGCTGTGAATGCTCGCTGCGCCGGCTCGTCTCTCGGCCGATTCGGCATGGCCATGCTGGCCACTCGCCACGGCGCCGGCCGCGGGACCTGTCTGCTCGTGATCGTGCTGCTTGCTGGTGGCGCCAACGGCTCGCCGATCGACCCAGTACCCGACGACGGCTCGTCTGACCTCCGCTGGCTCGCCGCGGCACAGAGCCTCGTCTGCTGATCGGCGCGGAGGGTCTGCCTCTTGTGGCTAGACGCGTCGAGCGCTTTCTTAGCCAGCTGCGCGGCCACGAGGGAGTACTCCCATCAACCACTGCTGGGTTTGATATGGCCGCGCACTTTGTCCCGTCAGCCACGGCTGGGCTTGATGGGGCAGAAGGTGACGCCGACCTGGCCTCGGTCGCGGCTCCTGCAGCGCAGCTCGCCTCGTCGGCTTCTAGGGCTGAGTGGCTTGAACAGCACTCGCCGTCGTACCGGCCTTACCCCGCCGCCAACACACCTACGGCTGGAGCAGCGCCGTTGGCCACGCTGTCGGCCACACCGGAGCCGAAGCGCCGCTCTACCGCAGGAGTGTTGTCTGCTGCTACTGCTGCAGGAGCGCTGTCTGCTGCTACTGCTGCATCTGCGCCACCGGCCACGCTTAGGCCGAGGCGCGGCTCTGCTGATGTGCGCGGCACGGCTGCAGCCCCGTCTGCTGTCACTGCTGCCGCAGCGCCACCTGCCAAGCCTACGCCGAGGCGCGGCTCTACTGCTGCAGCAGCGCTGCCGGCCACGCCTAGGCCGAGGCGCGGCTCTGCTGCTGTTTGCGACCCTACGGCTGGGGCCCCGTCTGCTGCCACGGCTACCTCTGCAGCAGCGCCGGCGGCCACGCCCAGTCTGAAGGGCGACTTTGCCAATGTGCGCGACTGTACGGCTGCAACGCCGTCTGCTGCTATAGCAGCGCCGCCGGCCACCAGGCCGACTTACGGCTCTACCGCCTCACGCGGCTCCACGGCTGCAGCAGCGCCGCTGGCCACGCTGGAGCCGAAGCGCGGCTCCACTGCTGCTACGGTTGCGGCGCCGACTACGCTGAGGCGTTCGCCCCTAGCCGCCGCCATCGCTCACCACCGTGCAGTTACTTCTGGTGCGGGGCAGTCTCGACGACGAGGCGGTGCGCAAAGGTGATGGCTGATACGGGCTTTAGGCTAAGCCTGGAGCGGCGCGTGCGGAGCCAGACGGGCTTGCACGTGGCTACAGCGGCGGCGCTCTCGACGAGGCGCCACGCGACGGCGAGATCCGCGATGCGCTTCTGGCTAGACTTGGAGCAGCGCGTGCGCAGCCAGATGGGCTCGCACGTGGCTACAGCGGCGGCGCGCTCGACGACGAGGAGCCGTGTGACGGCGACACTGTTCCCGGCAGTGATGTATGCGGCCGTGCGGGTCCCGGCCGATACGGGCTTCGGCCTAAGATTGGAGCAGCCGGTGTGAGACGGGCTCGCGCGCGGCTGCAGCGACGCCGCTCTCGACAAGCCGCAGTGCGACGGCGATGGCCACGATGCGCTTCGGGCGAAGCTTGGAACAGCGCGTACGGAGCCAGATCAGCGCGCACGCGGCTACAGCGGCGGCGCTCATCGACGATGAGGCGGCGCGCAACGGCGACGGCCGACCTCTGATTCGGGCCAAGCTTGGAGTCGCGCGTGCTAGCCAGACTGTCTCGCAGGCGGCGCCTCTCGCGTAGCCGCATGCTGCTCGACGATCTTCGGCCTCTGAGCAGAGCGCGTCTTTATGCACCTATTGCTCTCTACGGCCCTTGGGAGCCAGAGGCTGCGTGAGACGCTCCTCTCGCGAAGCCTAGTGCTGCTCGACGATCTTCGGCCTCTGAGCAAAGCGCGTCCTATCACCTCGTGCTCTCTACGGCCCTCAACTGCCTCGCGCCTTTCGCTCTAGGAGCGGCGCCTCTCACGTAGCATCGTGCTGCGTGACAACCTTCGGCCTTTGTGCAGGGAGCGTCTCACGCACCTGCTGCTACTTAAGGTCCTCTGCCGCTTCGCGCCGCACGCTTCGGAGCAGCGTCTCCTGAGCAGTCTCGTGCTGCTCGACGGCCTTCAGCCTCTAAGCGGGACGCGTCTTGCGCAGCCTCCCGTTTTCTACAGCCCACGGCCGCCACGCGCCGTTTGCTCTCGGAGCTCGCCTCTTGTGCAGCCACGTGGTGTTCGACGGCCTTCGGCCCTCTCCCAGCCTCCTGCTACCTACGGCCTTCGGCCACCTCGTGCCGCTTGCTTCGGGAGCAACGCCTCTCACGTGGGGGTTGCGGCTTCGACGGCGGCACGCGACGGCGGCAGCAGTCTTGGCGCAAGTGGCGTCGGCGGCATTAGCGACGGCGGCGCATGCGTCGGCGGCATCGGGAGCGCATGCGGCGCTGGCGGCGTATGCGACTGCGACGGCGCCGCAGGCTACTTCGCGCGCGGCGTATGTGGCGGCGTTGCTGGCGGCCCAAGCCGCTTCTCCTCCATCAGTAGTGCGATGGTCGTCGGGTCTAAGCCAGACGTCGATCTGCCCACCGCTCCGTTCTGGTTACGGTACGTCAACTTCGAGCCCCTACTCGTTTGGCGCCAGCCGCTGCAGCCTCCCGCTTTCTATGGCCCACGGCCGCTACGCGCCGTTCGCTCTCGGAGATTGCCTCTCGTGCAGCCACGTGCTGTTCGGCGGCCTTCGGCCCTCTCCTAGCCTCCTGCTACCTACGGTCCTCGGCTGCCTCGCGCCGCTGACTCTAGCTCTAGTAACAGCGCCTCTCACGCGGGAGGCTGCGGCGTCGACGGTGGCACGCAACGGCGGCAGCAGCTCGGTGTAAGCGGCGTCGGCTGCGTTGGCGACGGCGGCGCAGGCGTCGGCGGCATCGGCAGCGCATGCGGCGCTGGCGGCGTACGCGACTGCGGCGGCGGCGGCGCAGGTTGCTTCACACGCGGCGCATGCGGCGGCGTCGCTGGCGACCCAAGCCGCTCCTCCTCTACCAGCAGCGCGATGGTCGTTGAGTCTAAGCCAGACATCGAGCTGTCCACCGCTCCGTTCTTGTTTCCGGTACGCCAAACACCGAGCCCCGCTGCTCGTTTGGCGCTAGCCGCTCTAGCCTACCGCTCTCCCTCGGCCGCCTCGCGCCGCTCTCTCTCGAAGCTCGCTGCTCGTGCATTCTCGTGATGTTCGACGGCCTTTGGCGCCTTGGTGGAGCGCGTCTCGCCCAGCTTCCTGCTACTTACGGCCCTTGGCCGCCTCGCGCCGCTCGCTCTTGGCGCAGCGCCTCTCACGCGTGAGGCCGCGGCGGCGGCACGCGACGGCGGCAGCGGCGTCGGCACAAGCGGCGTCGGCCACCTCGGCGACGGCGGCGCAGGCGTCGACGGTATCGGCAGCGCATGCGGCGCTGGCGACGTATTCGACTGCGGCGGCTGCGCCGCGTGCGAAGGAGGCGCTCTCGACGAGGCGACGACGGGGATGAGCGAGATGGACTTTGGGCTTAGCTGGTGCGGAGCCGGATATAGCTCGTGCTTGATGGCTACAACTATGGCGCCCTCGGCGACAAGGCGCCACGCAACGGCGATGGCCGAGATGGGCGTCACGCGTGCGGAGCGATGGCGTGCGCGTGTCTACAGCGGCTACCCACTCGACGACGAGGTGACGTGCCACGGCGATGACTGAGAGGGGCTTCCGGCTTAGCTTGATGCGTGCAGCACTGGACGGGCTCGCACGTGGCTAGGCGGCAGTCTCGACGACGAGGCGGTGCGCAAAGGTGATGGCTGATACGGGCTTTGGGCTAAGCCTGGAGCGGAGCCAGACGGCCTTGCACGTGGCTACAGCTGCGGCGCTCTCGACGCCACGCGACGGCGAGATTCGCGATGCGCTTCTGGCTAGACTTGGAGCAGCACGTGCGCAGCTAGATGGGCTCGCACATGGCTACAGCGGCGGCGCGCTCGACGACGAGGAGCGGTGTGACGGCGACGGCCGGTACGGGCTTCGGCTTTAGCTTGGAGTAGCCGGTGTGGAGCCAGACAGGCTCGCGCGCGGCTGCAGCGACGGCGCTCTCGACAAGCCGCAATGGGACGGCGATGGCCACGATGCGCTTCGGGCAAAGCTTGGAACAGCGCGTACGGAGGCGTCCGGTGTTGCGTAGGATCAGCAATCAGCAGCGCTCGCGAGTCTGCTCGACTGCTGGTCGCTCTCTTTTGAGACGGGATTCTCGTCATCGGCTCGATGGTCAACCAGATGCCGCCCGCGGGCCAGCTGCCGCAGTTCACCGCGATCCAGACCACGTTTGCCATCCATACTGCTGCCGACGCGCCGACGGCTCTAAACTGTTGGGCCTGGCCGCCGCCGACGTGCTCTGCTCGCTCGACAGCTCCAAGCTGCTGGGCCTGGCCGCCGACGACGCGCTCTGCTAGCTCGACGGCTCCAAGCTGTCGTGCCTAGCCGACGCCGACGTGCTCTGCTTGCTTGACGACTCCAAGTTGTCTGGCCTGACCGCCACCGACGTGCTGTGCTCGCTCGACGGCTCCAAGCTGTTAGGCCTGGCCGCCGCCGACGTGCTCTGCTAGCTCGACGGCTCCAAGCTGCCGTGCCTAGCCGCCGACGTGCTCTGCTAGCTCGACGGCTCCAAGTTGTCTGGCCTGGCCGCCGACGACGTGCTCTGCGCTCGACGGCTTCAAGCGGTTAAGCCTGGCCGCCGCCGACGTGCTCTTCTAGCTCGACGGCTCCAAGCTGTTGGGCCTAGCCGCCGCCGACGTGCTCTACTTTCTCGACGGCTCCAAGTTGTCTGACCTGGCATGCTCTGCTAGCTTGACGGCTCCAAGCTGTTGGGCCTAGCCGCCGCCGACGTGCTCTGCTAGCTCGACGGAGCCAGATCAGCACGCACGCGGCTACAGCGGCGGTGCTCATCGACGATGAGGTGGCGCGCAACGGCGACGGCCGACCTCTGATTCGGGCCCAGCTTGGAGTCGCGCGTGCTAGCCAGATTGTCTCACAGGCGGCTACAGCGGAGGCGCTCTCGACGAGGCGACGCGCGACGGGGATGAGCGAGATGGACTTTGGGCTTGGCTGTGCGCGTGCGGAGCCGGATATAGCTCGTGCGTGATGGCTACATGTATGGCGCCCTCGGCGACAAGGCGCCATGCAACGGCGATGGCCGAGATGGGCGTCACGCGTGCGGAGCGATGGCGTGCGCGTGGCTAGAGCGGCCACCCACTCGACGACGAGGTGACGTGCGACGGCGATGACTGAGAGGGGCTTCTGCTTAGCTTGGAGCGTGCGGCACCGGACGGGCTCGCACATGGCTACAGCGGCGGCAGTCTCGACGACGAGGCGGTGCGCTCGCGGAGACCCCGCCGGTATCTCTGCGGCTTCCCTCCGGTAGCCTTCGCATCCCGCAGACGGGCGCGCCAGCGGCGCCAGGCTAGACGCCTGCTCTTCTCACCAGGGTGTGTGTGTTCCGCTCGATGCGGCTGTTACTCCCTGTAACGTGGAGCCTTCAACCCGGAGCCCTCGTGACCTACCAACTTCTACAAGATCAACAAGATGAACCAGAACCAGAACTGCAACATGGAGACGCGCGGCATGCACGGCGACGTCGACACCGGAGGCGTTATCGACACGCCGACAAGGTCGGGAAGCCGTCGCTCGAGGAGAATGTCCGCGCCGCCGCCAAGGCGGTTCGGGTTAACCCTCCGACGCGCCGCAGGAGGACATGGACGCCTGCATGGACGCCTGGCTGTGCGCCTGGCACGCCCGCGCGCGCTCTCGACGACGAGATGAACGCCCTCGTGCCCGCGTGGAAAGCTGCTGCCAAGTCGTACTCTCGGCTTGTGGTGAACCCGGAGTACAACGCCTGCTTCTCCCCTGGGTACGCACCAAGGACGCTTTGCAGGACTGGACAGACGGCCTGGCGTGCGCCCGGCTCGCGCTGCTACGCGGGCGTGACATCGCCATGACCTTCACCGGCGCGAGCGCCGACGAGCTGTTTCCCGACGAGGGGGGCGAGACGGACGTGAAGGGCGCCTTCGACGCCTTTACCGTCCACAACGCCTACAGCGCCGCGCCATCGACCGTCGTGCCCGCCGCGCCCGCCCCCGAGATCATCGCGCTCGCGCTCGACCCCGTCGTGTCCGCCGTGCCCGTCCCCATCGGGCTCGACGTGCCCGCGCCCCCCCGAGGTCATCGCATCCGCCGTCTTGCCCGAGCCCGCCGCGCCGCTCGTCCCCGTCGTCCTCAGCCCCTCCGTGGCCGAGCCCGACGGCTTCGAGCCCGACGCCGACGACTCGTGGCGCCTCGAGGAGATGTGCCAACACGAACGCGCCCGCGACGACTACTGGGACTCCTTCTTCACGGAGGCCGAGACCAAGCTCAACGCCACGTCGGCGACCCGGACGCGCAGCGGGCTGCCATCGAGCGGATCGCCCTCGAGACGTTCGCCGCGCGCGACGACGAGGAGGTTGGCGACATGTCGCCGCTGCTCGAGGACGCGCCGCCGGTCCACTTCACCGTCAACGCTGCCGTCGACGCGCCGCTGCTGCCCGAGAACGAGGCGCTGCTGGTGGCCGGCGTCCCGGCCTCCGAGTATGCCGAGAAGGTGCCCGTCTCCGACGAGTTCTTCGACGGAGCGCAGCTGCCGCTCTCGCAGTCGCCGCTGCTCGACGGCAGCGCGATGCTCGAGAACGAGGAACAGCTGATGCTCTACGGCCTCTGCGTCGGCGAGACCTTCCCGGACGAGGAGGCCGACGCGGGCGGCGGCGACGCGGGGGCGGCGCTGCTCGAGCGCGACGCTCCGCGCGGTTACGTCGACGCCGACACGCCCTTGGGCGGCACGGTCGGCGACATGCTGCTGCACAAGGACATCCTGGCGCCGCTGCCCGCGGTGAACACGGTGCTCTGCGACATTGCATTCCCGGTGTCCAGCTGCTTCGACACCGACAGCGCTGGCAAGGACAAGCTGCCGCTTGACTTAGTCACCTCTCGTCTCCAACAACGCGCCGCCGTCGCCGCTAGGAAGTGCGCTGCCGCCGAGGCCGCGATGCTCGGCGACCCGCCGTAGCTCGCGGAGAAGGTCGGTACCGTCTCTGTCAGCGAGCTGGTGGACGCCGAAGCCGCCAACGAGCTGGCGTGGGACGCGGCGGAAAGTTTTAGCGCGGGCGCGACCTCGGGGACCACGACGAGGTCTTTGGCCGCGGCGAGCCCGCCGATATCGCGCGGGAGGGTAGGTCCCTTCACGGGCACACCCGCATCGCCGAGTCGCCTCTCGCGTCTCTCTGCTCGCCGGTGTCGTCCAACCTCGGCGCGCAGTGCACCGCGGCGCAGCGTGCGCCGGTCTCCGTCGACTTCCAGTGCGAGATGCGCGTCTCCGCCCAGCACGTGCCGTACATGCTTGTGAGGCGCCTTGTCAACGTGCTCAAGGAGACGATCGACGACAAGGACAGGGGCTACGACGCGTGGGCGCTGCTCGAGGAGTCGCTCATCATCGTGGTCGAGCTCGAGGCGCCCAGTGCAGCCGAGATTGTGGCCGGTTTCGCGCCCGGCGGCTACCACCTGGGCGACGACTCCACGCGCCGCGAGCACTGGCTCTACGCGCCCGTGCTCGTCATGCCCGCGCTCGACATGCCCGAGGTCGACATGCCGCCCGAGAGCTACGGCGGGCCGAACGAGTTCAAAGGTGTTGCCGCCGACGTGCTCAGAGGCGACGCCGCCGGCAACTCGCAGCTGCCGACAGAGGAGTCGGCGCCGCTCGTTGGCGAAGTCGACGTGCTGCACGTCTCGGACGAGAACATGCTCGGTGCCGGCGTCGGCGCCCGCCTGGTGGCTGTCGTGCTGCCCGAGCTCGTCGCGCCCGTCTTGCTCGTCGCGCTCGCCGAGCCCATGCTCGCCATGCTCGAGGAGGCCGCGCCGGTCGGCCCCGCGCTCCTGTTCGACGCCAAGGTGCCGCTGCTGCTCCACGGCGCCGTGCCCGCCTCGGGGTACGTCAAGGTGGTGCGCACCTCCGACGACTTCTTCGACAAGGCGCAGCTGTTCGGGTTAAGGGTTAACCCTAACCCTCAAGAAGTCGCCGCTGCCCGATGGCAACGTGCTGCTCGAGCTCTCGCTCGAGGAGGTGCGGCTGGTGCTCAAGGTGGCCGTTGTCGCCGACGTGCTCAAAGGCGACGCTTCCGACGCTTCGCAGCCGCTGCTCGCGAAATTGGCGCCGCTCGAGGGCGTCGCGCCACGCGTATACGGCGGCGCCGGCGAGCCGAAAGGCGACACCGCGACTCGCAGCTGCAGCTCCAAGAGTCGGTGCTGCTCGAAGGCGTCGCGCCGCTCGTCTCGGACGACGACGTGCACGCCTCGGATGCGTACTTCGAGGCGCCGCGCGCTACGGCCTACGCGGGCGGCAAGCCGCATATCTCGACCAACCTGCTCGCCTCGGACGCGTGCATCGATGAGGTGCTGCTTGACGAGGTGCTGCCAATCAAGGGCGGTACAGCCGGCGACGCACGGATGCTACTCGAAGACTCGGTGCCGCTCGTGGGCGGGGGCGGCGCCGCACGCATCGGGCGTGGAATGGGTGCTCGAGGTGCAGCTGCCGCTCTTGAACAAGGATGTCGCCGCCGACACGCCCCATGGGCAGGCCGACGGCGACGTGGAGCTGCTGCCTGAGGTTGCCGCCGACGCGCTCAGAGGTGACGCGCCCGGCGACGTACAGCCGCCGCTCGAGGAGTCGGCGCTGCTCGAGGGCGACACTAAGGTGCTTGCCAAGGACGCGGACGGGGTGCCACTCCTTGCCGCTGTGCCGCTGCAACCTAAGGCTAGAGACGACGCGCAGCATCTCCACAACGGCCACGGCTCGCGCGTCATCCTCACCGGCCAGATGGCGCGGCTATGGAATAAGTTAATCGCCAAGTAGTTATAGTAATGCGTGGCGATGGCCGAGATGGGTATGCGTGGCGATGGCCGAGATGGGCGTCACGCGTGCGGAGCGATGCTAGGGTCAACCCGAACTTCGCGCTTCGAGACGCATCGCATCGCGCGCGGCATCGTTCGGGCAGCGCTTCGTGCAGCCACAGTTGTTGACTTTCTAACACCCATTGCCGCACTTGTTTTGGTGGATGGATCGGAGAGGTCACATCGTCAACAGTTCTGTGACTTCTGTGAGGGTCTATATTTGGTGAGTGGGTGTGTTTGCTGTCGTGTGAGGGGCAGGCCTGGGGGGGCTGCCCGGTTGCGCGGGTCAGCCGTCCGGGGCGTGCCACACGCTCCAGACGCCTTGAGGCGCGGGCGAGGCGCCCCCCCGGGGGCGGAGGCCAGAGGGGCGGCGGACCCTCAAGCGGATTTGTTTGCAAACCCAACTATTACTATAGCCAACACGCAGCGGCCTGAGGCGGAAAATCACATCACACGACTCGCGACACGGGGCGGCGTCGGGGATAAAAAAAAGAAGCCGACCGGCGAAGCGGCGGGGGGGGGGAGGCGCGGCGGCGCAGCAGGTGCCGAGGGCGGGTGGTGGTACAAAACCGAAAAAACAGGCAGGGGCACAGGCCAGCCAGCAGCGCACAGTGCACAGTGCACGCACAAAAACGAAAACACGCTGGACGACAATCGACGTAGCAAACACACACGCGTTGAAGGGGGCATTCCAAAGCAACAACACACGAACACGCCCCACGCACACACACACATATCTGCGCCAACTGTGATCGACACTCTCCTCAATATCTTCTAGGTAAAAGAAGACCAACTAGGCTCTACTAGACTACGCTCATGAGCAACGCGACGCCGGCCATGACCCATTTGGACGAGTCCTTCTTGGTCTTGAGCCCGGCGGTGAAGACGTAAGTCGGCCCGCGGAACTGCGTCTTGTAGACGGGGCAGATGTACTGGTCACGCATGTCGGCCTTCTCGACCGGGATAGCCCTGACCAGCATCACAGGCAGCTTCGGGTTGAGCTCCTTCATGTGCGCGTCCTCGAGCATGCCCGTCTGCATGTCCCAGCGCGCGCCGTCAACGTAGAGGCCGTATACGTAGGCACCCTCACGCACTGCCGACTCGATCTCCTCTGGCCCTCGCTTGGTCACGTCGACCGTGGTGACGACACGGTCGAGCGGCCACTCGTTCTTGCGCGCCGTCACCTGGAGCACAGCGGTCAAGAAGGCCTGCGGGTTGAAGAGCCCTGAGATCCAAGTCACCTTCGGCGTGTTGAGGTCGGCGGTCCACTCGGAGAGCTGCTTGTGCCGGTCGAGGAAGTCGAGGAACCACATACCCATCGGCGCGAGCGAGGGCCAGGCGAGCCCCTCCCATCGCTCGGGCACGCGGTTGGCGAAGAGCGCGTTCATCAGGTCCTCCATCGGCTCTGAGATGGAGAGGTCGCCGCGCAGCCCCGCGTCGAGCTCGCGCAGCGAGCGCCCAATCTCCCAGACGAGGTCGTTCATGCGCTCGCACTCTTGTAAGAAGAAGGCGATGTAGGGCGTGCGGTCCTCAGCGCGCTCCTCGATCTCGACCATCAAGAAGAGCTCGGGCATCTTCTCAAGGATGTCGTCGAGGCTCTGCTTCACGCGCTCGCCCACCGTCAGGCCGCCCTCGCCGCCGCCGCCGCGCGGCTGCAGCTCCGAGATGGCCAGGAAGAGCGCGTCGGCCTGGCTCGTCATGAAGTTGATCTCCGAGTTCGGGTGCAGCCCATAGGCTGCGGGCGTCTCGCGCTCCAAGTTCTCCGTCACGTAATCGAGGTACTCCTTGTACGAGAGGTTGGGCGGCGTGGTAAAGCCCGGGAAGAGCTGCAGTCCCTCGAGCAGCTCCTCGCGCACGTACGCCTTGAGGAAGGTGATGCAGAGCCTCCGGTCCCACGCGTCGGTGATGTGGCCGCCGTACATGATCTCGCCGAAGAGGTACCGCAGGTCGTCCCACGGGATCTTGGAGTTGGACTCGAGGTAGTTGTTGGCCACAGCGATGCACACCATCAGGTCGCCCTGGTTGAAGGGGTAGCCGCGGTTCCAGCCCATGGGGCCGAACTTGCGCCGCTCGCAGACGACCGAGTGGAAGAAGCAGAGCGAGAAGATGATGGCCTTGAACTCGCCTTGCTTGGACGACGACTCCCAGACGGTGGCGTCGAAGTTCTGGTAGGCGCGCAGGATGTTGGCCTTGAGCCCTGACGGCGGCTCGTTGGTCAGCTTGATCGACTTCTGGAGGATGGGCACGGGCACCACCTTCTGCGGCATGGCGGAGAGGAAGACGCGGAACTCGGGGTGCGCGCCCTCCTCCAGCGACTCTAGCTTCTTCTCGAGCTTGGGCAGCCAGGTGGCGACCAGCTCGATGTTCTCGAGCATGACCCAGCCGCCCTCGGCGTAGCCGTGGTCAAGCGCCTTCTCCGCCACGGGCTCCTGGCCCTGGCCGAGCGAGACGCCCTGGAACTTGCCCTCATCCTCCGTCTTGCCCATCGTCTTGCCCAGCGCGCGCACGTCGGCCGCCGGGTCGACGCCCGGCGAGAGCAGAAAGAAGATGGGCACGGCGGGTCCCGAGTCCTCGAACGAGAGCAGCAGATCAAAGTTGATGGCCGTCGCGTACTGCTCGCCCAGAACGTCGGCCACCCACTTGGAGATGGCGAGCGTCATGCGGTCGGGCCGCATCGCGCGCACCACGAGCAGCTGGTGGAAGCCGCTCAGCCGCTTCCACTCCTGCGGCAGCGGGTTGGACTCGGGCTGCTCGAACTCGCACCACTCCTTCCATCGCTTCCACGAGCCCTCGACGTCGGCGGGCAGCGAGGTGAACTCCTCCATCGAGGCGAGCGCCTGGGCCGAGCCCCACGCCGCGTCGGGCAGCCACGACTGGAGCGGGTTCTCCTTGGAGTTGTCGCGCGGATTGCGCACGAGCATCATGAGCTCGTCCGCCTTGAGCTCGGGCTCGCCCTTGTCGTTGAGCTTGCCCTGCAGCACCTTGATGGCAAGCTGCGTCGAAAAGATGAGCCGGTGGCGCTCGAAGAGGCCGCGCGTGACGAAGCCAAAGAGCGTGATGGTGATGGAGGCCTGGAGCGCGGCGACGCGATCGACGAGCGACTCGGCGGGCTCCGCCTTGTCGAGCGCCTTGTTGAAGATGAAGTTGAAGGCAGCGAGCGAGAACTGGTACATGTGGTCGATCACGCAGAGCTGGTTCATGATGAAGTACATGAGCGAGCCGCGGTTGCCGTTGGGGCGGTACGACTCGAACGCCTTGGCGACGGTCGCCTCGGTCACCTTGGCCGCCTCCACCTTGGCGTTGATGTCCTTGACCGTCGCCTTGGTCACCTCGAGCGAGACAATGAGCTCCTCGTTGGCGAGGATGTCGCCCTCGGCGGTGGCGAGCAGGAAGAGCAGGTTGTCCTCGAGCTCCTTGAGCTTGATGACAAACTCGTTGTTCTGCTTGACCAGGTCCGACTGCTCCTGCAGCAGGTCGGGTCGCTCCTTGCCCACCACCACCGCGAGCAGCTGGTCCTCGAGCCCCTTCGCGGTCACTGTGAAGTTGACGATGGTGGTCTGCGCCTGGATCTCGGGGATGTAGTGCGGGTTCGGCAGCTTGGTCTGCATGTAGAGCCGGAAGGCGGGGTCCGAGGTGTTCTGGCCGTCGGCCGACTTGGTCACCATGACGTCCGTGTCGCGGTCGCCCAGCTTGACCTGCAGCTTGGAGCCCTTCTTGGAGAAGGCGCGCGCGATCATGTTGTCGAGCACCGCGTCGATGCTCTCGCCCATGTTCTCGATCACCATCGGCAGCCCGTCCTCGAGCGCGCGCACCACCTTGTCGAGGTAGCTCTTCTGGCCGAGCGAGAGGCGCACCAGCCCGTTGGGCTCCTCGCGCCCCACGATCCAGTTGATGGCCTGCAACTGCGGGTCGATGATGAGCGGGAAGCGCGAGCACTTTGTGATGATGGCCGCGTTCTCGGACGAGAGTGGGTCGGCGGGCAGGCCCTCGGTCCGCCAGTTGGCGATGCCCGACGCGTCTGAGAGGAGCTGCATCGGCGCGAAGCCCTCAGTGATCGGGATGGAGCGGCCCAGCGCGTCGGGCACCCACTTGTCGTCGACGAGCGTCGTGCGGAAGTGCGAGTTGAAGGGCGCGATGTAGGCGATGAAGGAGGACGAGATGAGCACGTCGCCGACGAGCAGCCGCAGCTTGTCGTCGAGCGTCGCCACGTTGGCGTCCCAGCGCACGCCCTCGTCGTAGAGCCCGTTGACCAGCCGCTGCGCCAGGTTGGCGCGCTTGGCCGTCGCATCCGCCTTGGCCTCGAGCTCGTTCTTGGCCGCCACCGACTCCTCGAGCTGCGCCTGCAGCTCCCCCTTGCGGTCCTCGAGGCTCTTGACGTGCGCGCGCACCGCGGTCAGCTTGCGGTTGGCGTCGTTGAGCGTGCCCTCCGCCTCGGAGAGCTTCTGGCGCTTGGGCTCGACGTCGAGGTAAATGTCGTGGTAGATGCAAATGTTGACGATCCAGTCGCAGAGCCCGGCGGCGGCGCCCGACTTGGACGCCATGAACTCGGCGTTGAACTCGGGGTTGGGGTTGTCGCCCGGCCCCGTGTACTTGCGCACGAACTCTTTGTTCTCCAGCAGGAAGCCGTCCTTGTCGAAGGCCTGCAGCTGGCCGAGGAACTGGTCGACGGAGCCCATCATCTTCTTGGCGCCCGCCCACGACACGTCGAGCTTCTTCAGGTTGGTGCCCTTGGGCGAGAGCATGTAGGCCACGGCGGCGGTCACGTTGAGCACCGCCGGCGGCGGCGTGGCGAGCGACTTGAGCTCGGTCAGCGCCTTCTTGTCGAGCCCGTCGAGCGCCGCCTCGGCCTTCTTGATGGCGGGCTCGGCGGCGGCCAGGTCCTTGAAGCACTGCGTCTGGAACTCGGACACGTCGCGCTGCACCTCGGTCACCTTCTCCTCCTCGATGGCCGCGAGCGCGCTCTGCTCGTCGGCGATGATGGACTCCTTGCCCACCTGCTCGAGCAGCGCGTCCGTCTCGAGCTTCTTGGCAGCGACGAACTTGGACTCCTCCTCGAGCTGCACCTGCATGTCGGCCACCTGCGCCTGGGCGTCGCGCAGCTTGATCAGCCCGTCCTGCAGCCGCAGCTTGAGCAGGTCGACGGCGTCGCGGTTCTTGCCCAGCTGGAGCTTGTAGAGGTCGATGAGCTCGAGGAAGGACTTGGGCGTCGTGTAGACGGCGCGCCGCTCCTGCGCCTTGTAGAGCTCGGCCGCGGCGCCGACCGACTCGTGCACGAAGGCCATGTGGGTGGCGACGCCCGCGCGCAGCTCGGGCGTGGCCATCTCCACCTCCTCGAGGAAGCGCTGTGCGACTGAGATGAGCGCCTGCTCGGGCCAGGCGAAGAACCAGTCGATGGTGGTGCAGTTGGTGAGCGAGGGGAACTTGCGGCAGCGGTTGCGGAAGGCGTCGCCGACGGGCGACATGCAGATGACCAGGTGGAGGTTGGCGCGGATTTTGTCGATGAAGAAGCCCCAGAGCGCCTCGCGTGTGTCGTTGATCAGGCCCGCCGCCTTGGCCTCGTTGCGCACGGCGTTGATGAGCGGGTCCTTGTCCTCGTCGGTGAAGAGGTCGGGCGGGCAGCCCTGCGCGAGGATGTCGTTGAAGTAGACGAGCGCGCGCTCGCGGAAGATCTGCTGGTCGGTGAAGAGGAAGACCATCGGGATGGACTTGGCGCCCACCTTGGTGTAGACCATGCGCAGGTCGTCCTTGAAGTCGTTCATGTTGTAGGTGGCGGTCAGCTTCATCTGGAACATCTCGTAGCCGCCAATGAAGGCGGCGAGCCGCGTGAGCGACTGCTTGCCCGAGCCGCCGACGCCGACCAGCATGGCGTTGCCGCGCGGGTTGTCGATGACGCGCGAGATGCGGCAGAGGTGCTCCATGGCCATGTTGAAGAGCACCAGGTTCATCTGGGCGAAGCTGTCGTTGTACTCGGCCAGCTTGTGCTCGAGCAGCTTGTTGACGTGGTCCCAGTCCTTGAGCGGCAGGTAGACCTTGTTGTCACTCTCGGTGACGAAGCTCGAGAAGAGGTTTGGCTCGGCGAGCAGCTCCTCCTGGTTGAGGTCGCCCAGGAACTCCTTGGCCTTCTTGATTAAAATCTCATTGAAGCGCTCCACGTCGGTCGGCGTGGTCATGCGGTCGCCGTAGACGCGGACCGTCTCGTGGATCCAGAGGCGCGCCATGAGCATCGGCTCCTTGTACGTGGCCGGGTTCATGTTGACGAGCCCCTGGAAGACGCCGGCCATGGCGCGCAGGTTCCACTGGTAGTGGAACTTGATGGCAGTCGGCAGGAAGGTGTCCGCCACGGCCACGTGGAGCGCGCAGGCGGCGTCGACGATCTTGGGCAGCGCCTCGCGCAGCGCGCCCACGAAGCCAATCTCGAGGTGGCCCGACATGATGTTGAGGTAGATGTGGCGCAGGATCTCCGTGTCGGGGAAGGGCGTCGCGAGCGTCGCGTAGTGGCGCTGCAGCCGGTCGATGATGGCAAAGGAGCCCGAGGTGGGGTTCATGGTGGCGGCGTACTGCACGTTCTCGAGCTTCTTGAGCGAGAGCTTCTTAAGGTCGTAGAATCCGCCGTAGTCGATCTGCTGACGCATGAGCGCGATGGGTGGCTGCGTGCCGTACTTGTCGGGCGTGGACATGTTGATGTCGTCGATGAAGTAGACGAGGCGCTTGTTGCCCGGCGGGCCAAAGATGGAGCCCGTCTTCTTCTCGAGCGGCTGCTCGAGCATGAACTGCAGGTCGCCCGCCTCGGTGAAGGAGTTGAACGAGATGTTGTACGAGACCCAGGCGTCCTCGTCCAGCTCGGCCAGCATGGAGGCGAGCAGCACCGTCTTGGCCGAGCCCGAGTTGCCCACGAGCATCACGGGCTTCTTGAGCGAGAGCATCATGTTGGAGAGCCACTTGATGCGCGTCGTGTCCATGGTGGGCACGAGCAGCGTCTGGTAGGGCGCGGTGCGGTCGTGCACGTAGGCGGGGATCACCTCGTTCCAGTGCAGGCACTTCTTGGGCTCGCCCTTGCCCGTGTTGGGGTCGATGAAGTAGTCGAAGACGGAGCCAGCCTCGGGGAACTTGAGCGCCGTCTTTGAGAACTCGCCGCGCCAGTACTGGTCGAACGTCTTGCGGAAGTCGGCGCCCTTGTCGGCCCCGTAGGCGCCGCCGAGCGCCCAGACGGCGGCGAACTGGAAGTAGGCCTCGTACACCTCCTTCTCGGAGCCGGGCGGGCAGTTGGCCGGCGTGAGCAGCCCCTCGAGGATCTTGCAGACCACCTGCACCATGGCGAAATCCATGAGCGGCGTCACGTGGCGCCACTTCTCCTTGCGCGCGATGTCGAGCGTCGGCGTGACGAACTGCTCAAAGAGCTGCTCGAGAATGGCCTGCGTCTTCTGGTCGCCCATGCCCTCGACCCACATCTGGACGAAGGGCTTCCAGCCGATGTCGTCCTCGTTGAGGAAGATGACGCCAGCGCGCGAGACGGTGGCGGGCGAGGCGTTGCGCAGGTGCGAGATCTCAAAGATCATGCGCATCGCGGGCGTGAGCGGGATGCGCTCGTTCGAGACGAGCGTGAGCACCTTGTTGTCGTCCATGACGGTGTTCATCGACTCGATCCACTCGGCGTCGATGTCGCCATCGAGGATGATCCACTTGGGGTGCGCGTTGGCCGCCTTGGACTGCTCGCGCATCGCCTTGGCGATGATGCCGTCGTAGGGCTCCTTGGTCACCGGATGCACGTAGCCGTAGAGGTCGTTGGTGGTGACCGACTTGGGGTTGATGCAGGCAAACTTGGTGGTGCCGCCGCCGATCTTCATTTCGGTCTGAGCGTCGGCAAGCGTGCGCCAGAGCTCAGACTTGCCCGAGCCGGCGCAGCCCAGCAAGAAGACGCAGTGGCGCACGCCCATCGTCTCGGAGAGGTTGCAGATCTTGCGCACGAAGATCTCCTCGGCGACGAGCCGACCCGCGGTGGCGATGACGCGCTTGACGGCGGCCGAGAGGTCGAGGTCGAGCACGGCCGGGCACTCGATCCGCGGGAAGAGGTCGTTGATCAGCCCGCCGAAGATGCCGTAGTCGGCCGCAACAAACTTTGGCAGGTTGGTGTCGCGCAGCGCGCGCATCAGAATCTGCGCCTCCGACTTGTCGGGCTCGGCGCGCTTCATGCCGCCCGCGATGCGCAGCACGCCCGTCATGGCGCGGAGCCCCCAGTCGTAGTGGTGCTGCTTGGACAGGAGCTCGCGCGACATGTAGTAGAGCTCGACGAACTTGTGCGCCAGGTTCTTGGAGTCCTGGAAGCCCTCGCCCGCCAGGTTGATCTCTGCGATGTTCTCGAAGTCGGGCACCACCATGGCGCACGGCCGGAAGAGCGCCTTGAGGTTCTCGGGCAGCTCGGTGCGGCCGGCGTAGCCCGGGTTCATCGTGATGAAGGCGCCGACGGTGGTGCGCAGGCTGATGGTCTCCTCCTCGAAGACGAACTCCGTCTTGCCCGCGCGGATGCCCTGCAGCACGGCCGAGTACTGCCCCGCGACGACCGAGAGCACCTCGACTGCGATCCGGTTGAACTCGTCGAAGCAGCCCCAGGCGCCCGTCTGCGCGAGCCCCGAGAAGATGTTGGCCATCACCTTTGCGTTCATCTGGTCGGAGCAGTTCATCACGATGACCCAGATGGCGAGGCCGCGGCCCAGGTCCTTGGTCGTCTCCGTCTTGCCCGTGCCCGCGGGGCCCGCCGGCGCGCCGCCCATGATGAGGCGCAGCGCCTGCGTGAGCGTGATGTAGCAGCGGTCGGTGAGCGCGGTGATGACGAGGCGGCCCGGGTTGCCGACGTACTCGTACGAGTAGCGGAACTCGGCGTCGCAGATGGCGATGTAGCAGTCCTTGCGCTCCTCGTCCCACGAGTACTTGAGCTGGCACTGCCAGGCGAAGGCCATCACGTTGTCGATCTTGTCGTCGATGAGCTTCTTGACGATGTCGCGGCCGTGCACGTCGATGGTGATGAGCGTCTTGATCTTGACGCGCATCTCCTTGGAGAGGTCACCCAGCACCATGTCGGCCCACATGGAGAGGCCCTGCATGCACTGCTGGTAGTACTCCTTCATCGCCTGCTCGTTGCCCTGCTCGAGCCGCTCGAAGGCCGAGTTGACTTCGGTGGTCCACCAGACCTGCGAGGTGGTGATGCAGAGCTGCGCGACGTACATGGTGACCCACTTCTCGCGCGGCTGCTCGATGTAGGTGTTGACCGACTCGAAGAGGCGCCACTTGAGCGCGTCCTGCTGGTGGTCCATGAGGCCGTTGAGCCAGTCCTCGACCTGGCCCTCGCAGCGGTAGGGGCTCTGGTAGGGGAAGGTCTCCTTGTCGATCGAGACGCAGCCCTTCGCGAGCCCAATCTCCTTGCCCGCCTCGTCCGTCTCCCACGTGATGCCGCCCGTCGCGTCGGTGAACTTGGAGAAGTGCTCCTGCACCGCGGGCGGGTTGCGCCCCTTGGAGAGGATGTCGACCAGGTCGACGGCAGAGATGAAGTAGAAGCGCGGGAACTTCTTCTTCTTGACCTCGAGGTAGTCGGAGAGCGACTTCTGGCAGAGCTCGAGGCTGCCCTGGCACTTGAAGAAGGCGTCCTCGCGCCCCTGCGCCGTGCACACCTCGATCGGGTTGGTGTTGGTGATGGCGTCGTTCATCTGCTCGCGGAACTCGGCGTCGATCTGGTCGAAGCGCTTGGCGTCCTCGGGCAGCTGCTCGCGGATGTCCTCCGAGCCGATGAAGATGGACTCGAGCGAGCACCAGGCGCGCTGCACCTCGAGCCAGACCTCGAGCACCGAGCGCACCTGGCCCAGCTTGCCCTTCCAGCCGGTGATCTGCGCCTCGAAGAAGCCCATGAAGCGGTTGCCCATCATGTTCTGCAGCACGACCTCGTTGTCGTCGAGCGCCTCGTACACCTCGGGCGGCTGCTGCAGGATCTGGACGCCCGAGTTCTTGAAGGGCGCGTACTCGAGCGCGAGGCCCGACCAGGTATGCGCAATCTTCTTGAGCTGCGCCTCGAGCTTGATCTCGGCGCGCGCCTGCTCGACCACCTCGGAGACGCCGTCCTGGAAGTTGTGCAGGTTGAGCACGAGCAGCGACTCGAGCTGCAGCTTGTCGTCCAGGATGAACGACTTGCCGCAGGTGGCCATCAGCTTCTGCCAGTGGCGCTCGCGCATCGCGTCGTCGCGCAGGTCCTGGATGAGCGGCAGGTCGATCGCCATCTCGGACATGACCTTGAGCAGCCCCTGGTAGACGTCCCACTTCATCGCCTGGCGCGGCAGCCCCTTGAGCTCCTTCTGCAGCTTCTTGGTCTCGTCGATCATCATGTCGGTGTCGACGCGCGTCCAGAGCGTGCTCTTGTACGAGACGAAGATCTCCTGCACCAGCTGCACGTGGTCCCACACCATCTTGAGGAACTTGAGGTTCTTGCGGCACTCGGCGATGTCGCGGAAGTTGATCACCTGCACCTCGAAGAGCTCCATCTCGGAGGTGAGCCGCGTCGCCTCCGCCTCGATGTCGTCGAGCGAGACGTTCCACTCGTCGAGCAGCCTGTAGGCCGTTTCGGGGCCCGTCGCAAACTGGAAGGGCGCCTCCGCCTTGAAGCGCGCGTTGAAGCCGAACACCTTCTCCTTGAACTCCTCGACCTCCTCCTTGACCTTCTCCTGCTGGAGCGACTGGAGCGGGCCGAGCACCTCGCGCGCGTTGAGCGTCGTCTTCTTGGTGTTCTCCCACTTGAAGGGCGCCTGCTCGAGCGTCTCGAGCACCGAGTCGTTCATCAGGATGTTGTGCTTCTTGAGCACGCCGATGGTCGACTTGATCGGGTCGAACATGGTGTCGAAGCTTTCCTGCCGTATCCGCACGTTGCGCACGTGGGTCATCGCGTCAATCAGCGCCTTGGCGTCGTGGTCCTCGGGCGTCTCGGCCAGCCCCTTGTCGATGGCGGTGCAGAAGACGTCGAGGCTCGAGAGGCGGCCCACGATGAAGTGCTTGAGGTGGTCCGTGTGCGCAAGGCTCCACTTGCCTGCCCAGGTGGCGAGCGCGTTCTTGACGGGCCGCGCGTCCACCTTGAGCCAGCCCTGGAAGGACTGCGGCGGCATGGCGCGGATCGCCTCCTCGATCGCCTTGAAGTGCAGGATGCGCTCGTCGAACGAGTGCAGGTTGGGGAAGTCGGACGGCGCGCCACCCTCGGCCTCCTCGCCCTCGGCCGCCTCGCGCGGCGCCGCCGCCGACTCCTCGAGCCAGCTCTGGAGCGAGCTCTTGATGTCCTTGAGCCAGAGCGCCTTGTGCGCGACGAAGGGCGAGGTGAGCTCGTTGCACTTCTGCGCCGACGCCTCCACCTCGCACATGATGCGGTGGACGTAGAAGCGCACGTCCTCGTCGTCCTCCATCTCCTTGACGAAGTCGCCCTCCTGGCGGTCGAGCCGCTTGACCAGCTTGACGATGTTGTAAAAGTCCGAGATCCAGCGCGTCACGTAGCCGTGGATCGACTTGGCGTCGGCGGCGGCCGACTTGGCCTTGTTCTTGCCCGACGAGAGGTCGAGCGGCGGCGAGAAGTTCACCTCGAGCGGCGAGTTGTCCTGCAGCTCGAGCTTCACCTCGAGCAGCGGCGGGTTGTCAGAGGCGGCGATGGCGGCGGGGTCGATGAGCGAGAGGACGAACTGGAGCGAGGCGACGATCGTGGCCGAGACGCCGGTGATGAACATGTTGTTGATGAACTCGACGTAGGAGCGCCAGGCGGGCGCGCCCTTGGACACCTTGAGCACCTGGTTCGACTCGAGCAGCAGGTTGTGGATCTCCTTGCCGCCGTCGGTGATCTCCTTGTAGCGCACGTCGAGCTGCTGCGCGTGCTCCTCCATGAAGACGTCGGGCATGTACGTCTTGGCCGCGCGCCGCACGAGCAGCGGGTTGTCGGACCACTTCTTGAGCACCGCCTCGACGCCCTTCATGTTGTTCTTGAGCGCGACCAGGATGCCGTGCGCGTCCGCCACCAACGCCATGAGCTCGTCGACAAAGGCCGTCTTCTCCGCCTCGGGCGACTTCCACTGCAGCTCCTTGAGCCCGCGCTCCATCAGCTTGTCGATGCTCTTCATCTGACCCTTGAGCAGCGGCTTCTCCACCTCGAGCAGGTGCTGCAGCATCCAGTTGTAGTTGCCGCGCATCAGCTCCAGGTTGCCCGTCTGCACGCGGAAGAGCTCCGCCTTCTTGTAGAGCGCCGACGCGACGACGGGCACGTCCTTCTTCTGGATGACGAAGTACTTGACCTCGTTGAGCAGCTTGATGAGCTGCGCGTCGAAGTTAACCGCGACCTCGCCCGTCGCCGCGTCCTTGGTCAGCAGGGGCAGCGTGAGCTTCTCGTTGAGCGTCTCGTCGACCGTGGTGGCCCAGAGGCCGAACATATCAGCCTCGAACGCCTTGAGCGCGGCCGAGATGGACTCGTGCATGCGCGAGACGTCCTTGGCCTCGTCCGAGTCGTGCATGATGTCCATCACCAGCCGCAGGCTGCGCATCGGCGCCTCCATCCGGAAGATGAGGCCCTGCACCCACGAGAGCGCGCCCGAGACGGGAGGCATGTTGGTGTAGAGCGGCGGCCCGTCGCGCTCAAAGTGCTTGCCGACGCGCGAGCGCGCTTTGTTGTTGTTGAAGAGCTCCTGCACCTCCTTGAGCTCGTTGCCGTACTGCTTGATGAGCGTCACGTGCTTGGACTCTAGGTCCGACTGGATGAAGTCGCGCTCGAGCAGGTCGGCGAAGCTGTCGATGAGCTTGAAGGCGGAGGTGATGGTGGAGCAGTCGTCGAAGCCCATGTTGAGGATGCCGCCCAGGATCTGCTCGAGCCGCTTGATGGACTGCGAGAAGAGCGCGAAGTCCGAGACGAACTTGGTCTCGGTGATGTCGAGGATCTGGTAGCCGCACGTCTTCCACTTGCTCAGCTCGGCGAGGAAGTCGCGGTAGACGTCCGCCACGTAGGTGGTGAGCTCGTGGCCCTTGTTGCCGCCGATGTCCACCTTCTCGAGCCGGTTGAAGTGGGTCACCGTCTTGATGAGGTCGAGCAAGTCGTAGCAGCGCTCGAGGAAGGCGTCGAGCCGCGAGAAGAGCGCCGTGTTTTGGAACTTCCACGGGTTGTCGGCGCACTCGGTCGAGGCGAGCAGGTTGTACTCGTAGTAGACGGACTTAAACTCGGCGCAGATGCGCAACGCGTTGTCGAGGCGGGCGATCGCCTCGGGCGGCTCGTCCTCGAAGAGAGTGGTGGGCGAGATGTAGTGCATCGACTGCGCGATCAGGTCGTTGCAGATCTCGCAGATGAGCACCGCCATGCAGGGCGGCGTGTTGTAGTACTTGGAGTGCTTCCAGACGAGCAGCAGGAGGTGCATGATGGGCTGGAAGAGCTTGGGCAGCTCGTCGAAGTCGTCAGAGTTGCGCAGGTCGCGAAAGTAGGGCACCAGCGGCTTGAGGAAGCGCACGTTGTCCGTCGCCTCGGCCTGCGCCGCGCGCACCTCGGTCACGAGCGAGGAGAAGGCGGTGAAGTAGGGGCTCTTGGTCATCTCGAGCACCTTCATCACCTTGCGGATGTTGTCGCCCTCGAGCTGCTGCATGATGCGCTCCAGGTTGGACGCCTTCTCGCTCCAAAACTCGACGCCCATCATGGGCCCGGGGTTCTCGCCCGACTTGAGCACGCCCTCTGGCTCCGTCTTGAGCACCGCCTTGATCTGGTTGGTCCAGGTCACCACCGCAGTCTCGAGCACGTGCACTCGGTCCTTGTCCTTAGACGCGCGGTCCGCAACCTGCACAGCAGCAGCGCCACAAGGGGGTGGTGGGCGTCGGCGCAGGCAGCAGGGCCGACGGGGGTGGGGCGTCGGCACAGGCAGCGTCACAGGGCAGTGGGGCGTCGGGCGCATCCAGCAGGTGGCAGCAGCGGACAAAGGCCTGCCGCGCGCGGCGCCGCGGCGGGAGAGGCGCGCGCGTCTTGCAAACGGGCCCGCGCCGGGCCCGCGTCGCGGTGCCGCCGCGCCGGTGCGGTGCGGCGTCGCACCAGCATGTTGGCGGGCGGCTGTGGGAGCAGCGTCTGGCCCATCGACTGGCCGAGCGCCACGTACGAGGCCGAGATGGTCTTGTGGCAGTTCTCGAGAACCTCACGAGCCATCACCTCGCTCCAACCCTGCAGCCGGGCAAGGGGGCGAACGCACGGTCAGCAGCCCGAGGCGTCACAGTGCCACCGCCCGCTGAGCGCGCGCGCCAAGGTGGCTGCCGCCCCAACCGCACACGCGCCGCCCCTACGCGCGGCAGCCGGACCCGCCCCGCGGCCGCTGACGTGCCTGCTGGTTCTTCGGGTTGGACATAATAGGCAGGAAGACGCCCTCCATCGTCGCGTGCATCGACTCGAGCAGCTTCGGCGACAGGTCAAACATGATCATGCCCTCCATTTCCTCCGCCTTCGCATACTTGGCCGACCGCGGCTTGAGCATGCAGAACAGCTTCTTCTTATTGCTCGTCGGCGGCACGCTGAAGCAGCTCATGTCCTTTGCGCCATCCATAAAGTAGATTGCTGCACAGTCCTCGTCGCTGAAGAACTTGAGCAGTGGCGCGGCGGTCTCGTCGGTCGACGCCATCTTGCGGTACTTGTCCGACTTGCTCTGCTTGAGCACCGCCATCACGCGCTCCTCCACCCAGAGAGAGCACGCATGCGTCGCTGGCTCCACCATTGCTGCGGCGCCGGCCCCACACACGCAGCCGTTCGGCTAGCGCAGCGCGGGCTGCAGTTACTTTTGCGCAAGGCTCGAAAGTTTTGTTTTAGTGCCTGGCCTGTTCGGTTGCTGGGGGGAGGGGGGGTATAATACGATGCCAACGACCAACGACAGTCCCCTTACCGGGGGCTCCGGCTCCGGGCATGGTGATCCAGTACCAGGCCGGACGTGTGCATAGAGCCTTGTGCTTGGAGCCAGTTGGATCTGAAGGTATCTCCGGAACGCCCTCGGGACGTTCTTCAATAGTACAAACGTCTCCAGCGAAGTACAACCCCTTCCCGAGGAGCGCGCTCAGCCTGAACACCAAGTTTGTCAACAACTTTTTTTACAGCCAAAAATAAAACTATCGCTCCAGCCGAAAACAAAAAATGTACCGCTTTGGCCTCCTAGGCGCGCTCCAAGTCCTCGCAGACAGGTCTTGTGCCTCTACCTGCCGCGAGTTCCCGCCTAGACGAATGAACGAGATCACGGACACGTTCCTCTCGGGCACCCACGCT
>Ga0335398_10002654_pt1 | contig 27610 bp, 25 predicted proteins | sample BON03_FD_205742 | JGI IMG/M metagenome (GOLD analysis project Ga0335398, IMG submission 205742) | Freshwater microbial communities from Lake Bonney liftoff mats and glacier meltwater in Antarctica - BON-03 (spades assembly) (version 2) | ecosystem: Environmental > Aquatic > Freshwater > Ice >... | reverse complement strand
CTTGATTTGCTCGTACTTGCTGAGGGCAAGGGCCACGAATTCTGATTCTGTCATGGGGGGGGGCAGGTTTTGGGTGAGTTCAAAACTCAACTTTTTTTCCCTATTTTGCAAAACTGAAATACACCCACAGTATTAAACCTACCGACATGAACCTTCTGGGCAATATCATCTGGCTGATTTTTGGTGGCCTGTTTATCTTTCTCGAATACATGGTATCGGGGTTTATTCTCTGCCTGACGATCGTGGGGATTCCCTTTGGCATGCGATGCTTCAAGATAGGCGTACTCAGTCTAATGCCCTTCGGCCGGGAAGTACGCGACGTTTCGGGTAGTACCGGCGGTTTGGCTACTCTGTTCAACATCATCTGGATTTTGGTAGGGGGAATCTGGATAGCCCTCACGCATCTGGCCTTCGGTATAGCACTCGCCATTACCATTATTGGCTTACCTTTTGCCCGGCAGCACTTCAAACTCATGAGTTTGTCATTTACTCCTTTTGGAAAAGAGGTAGTATAACATCATTGGTACACACGGAGTATTTTTATCTTCAAGTACCTATAAACTACCTTGGCGGCAAGTATGGCAGCACCCAAAATGTTTACCCTCAAGATGTTTCCCGAACCTCTTACGATCTTGATGGGGGTCATCGTACTAGCGGTAATCAGTACTTGGCTGCTACCCGCCGGAACATATAGCAAACTCCTGGTGGACGACAATAAAGCGTTTGTGATGACTACCCCCGAAGGAGATGTACGCCTAACCCAGAATACTCTGGACGATCTTTCGGTGAAAATTCCGGTTGATAAATTCTGTAATGGTGACATCCACCGGTAGGTATCAGTGCCCGACACCTACCATAAAAGTGCACAAAACCCACAGGGTATACTCGAAATTTTACAGGCTCCCATCAAAGGGATTATCGATACCATTGATATTGTGCTGTTCATTCTGCTCATCGGTGGATTCATGTATATCTTCAACGCCACGGGGCCATGTTCAAGGGTATTGCTTCCCTGACCTACGCCATGCGCGGCCACGAGCCCTGGCTGATTGCTGTTCTTACCCTGGTATTTTCGCTGATGGGTGCCACCTTCGAAATGGACGCTGAAAGTCTGGTTTTTTACCCGCTATTGGTCCCGTTATTCCTGGCTGCTGGTTACGACCTGTTAGTACCTTTCGCCATTATTTTTGGCGGTACTACATTGGGAGGTGTAGTAGCCTTCTCTAACCCGTTTTCTACCATTATTGCCTCCAACGCCGCCGATATCAACTGGATGGACGGCCTCTACGAACGACTGATCTTCTTTGTGATTCTTAACGCTTTCCCGATTACCTATATCCTGCGGTACGCCGCCATGGTCAGGAAAGACCCCACGACTTCCCTCGTGTACCAGCTCGACGGCCACGTAAAACCTCCCTACGAAATAGCAATTGATCAATAGGCAACCCCTCCTCCCCTCGACCTGAAAACTAAGCTACTATTTCTATCTACGTCTTGACCTTTGTAGGTATGATTTTCGGGGTAGTAGTACTCGACTAGTGGACCCTCGAAATGTCTACGTTATTTCTGGCTTTTTCGCTACTACTGGCGGTAGTAATACATATGGGTGAAAAAGCTTTTGTCAATGAATTTATCAAAGGAGCCGAAAGCCTGCTCCCCGTTGCCTTTGTGGTAGGGATGGCCCCGGGCGTCACCATTGTACTCAACGAGGGGCAGGTTACTGACTCCATTCTGTACTATACCGCTCAGGTAATTCAGGGAATATCACCGGCATTATTTATCGTCATCGTGATGGTATTTTTTCTAGCATTTATCCTCTTTATCAGCTCTGCCTCGGGTATGGCAGTACTTACTATGACCATCATGGGTACCCTGGCCATTATTATCAATATTCCCGGACGAGAAATCGTCAATGCCTACTTGTACGGAATGGGTATAATGTTATTTGTGGCCCCTACTGGCATGATCCTAACCGTATTGGCAATGGTCAACGTTAGTGTGAAAGTATGGCTTCGGTTTATTCCCCCTTTCTCATTGGGCTGTTCGTACTGTGCGCTACTGCGCTGGTGATTGGCATTTATTTATGAGTTACTCTTAACAAAACTACCTATACTCCACTGATAAGGAACATCTTAAAGCATGACGAGAATCATTGTTTAGCCCGTAGAGTAAGCGTAAACTTACCTGCACTAAACAGTATACGGCCATGATGCATGAAAACTATTGGAATATGAGTTGGGGAGTATGGCTTTTCTTCCTGCTAGTCTGTCTTATGATATATTTTATGTTCAAGAACTCTTCACCGCTATCTGGTAGCAAGGCCAAAGAAACTCCCCTCGATATTCTAATAGCACGCTTCGCCAAAGGCGAAATTACCAAAGAGCAGTTTGAAGAAATCAAACAAGGTATAGCGTAAAGACAACAAAAAAGGTCTGCCCTCCGGAGGAGGACAAACCTTTCAGTAATCGTTCCTATTTCTTACTTTACTTCCTGTAAAAGTACCTCCACTGCTTTTTCAAGCTGAGCGTCTTTTCCTTTGATCACCGATTCGTAGTCGTTCGATACAAGCACATCGGGTTCAGTTTGGGCGTTTTCAAGGTACTGGCCCTGCATGGTTTTTACACCTACGGGAGGTACACCCCAGCGGATGCTGTTATCCTGCAACGACTCCCAACCCGCAAAGGTACAAGTACCCGGCACGGGCATACCTACCAACTTATTGATCTTCTGATCCTGCACCATGAAGGCATAGCAATGCCCATCGGAGTAGTTTGCCTCGTTGGCCAGCGACACACTAGGTTTGGTCCAGCGGAAGTTGGGCTCGTAGCCATTACTACGGGTATCGGTCGTATAATCTAAAAATTTCTTTCCGCTCAGGAACATGGCGAGGTCCGCTACCAAATCACCACCACCGTTAAAACGGGTATCAATCACGATACCCTTCTTTCCCGCGTACTTACCCATGATTTCCTCGTAGGTAGTGCGGTAGGAACCATCGTTCATTCCCGGTATGTGCACGTAGCCGAGGGTACCTTTGCTCAGGCGCTCTACCTCTTCTTGATTACGCTTCACCCAGCGGGTATACAACAAACGATTTTCTTGGCTAGCGGTAATAGGCTTCACCACAATCTCACGCCGGGCAGTGCCTTCTGCCAGCGTCAACAGCGTATTTTTATCCGCTTTTCGGTTGAGGTACTGCGTTAGGTCAAGGTCGGGTGTGATGGTTTCACCGTCGATGGCTTCGATGATTACCCCGGATTTTACGGCCAGGTTCGCTTTGTCCAGCGGTCCGCCTTTGATCACCTCTTCGATACGTACCCCGTTACCTGTATAGGCTGGATCATAAAATGCACCCAAGGCAGCCGTAACGTCGTCGGTAGGGTTTGATGAGCCATACCGCGCTCCACTGTGGGAAACGTTGAGTTCGCCCAGCATTTCGCTCAGCATTTCAGCAAACTCGTGGTTGGTACCAATATGGGGCAGGTACTTTTCGTAGTCGGGCTTGTAGCTATCCCAATCGACTCCGTGAAAGCTGGCGGTATAAAACGTCTCCTTGGTACGACGCCATACGTGCTCAAACATAAACTGCCGCTCTGCCGCTACGTCCAGCGTCATTTCTCCTTTGATACTCACGCTCTCCTGCTTGGATTTCTCGGGATCTATTTTTAGAATTTTACCATCTGTATTCAAGAAAATATTCTTCTGCTCTTTGTCCCACTCCATGGAGCCTCCACCAGAATTCAGGCCGATGAGCTGCTTAGTCTCCTTGGTGCGGAGGTTGGTACTCCACAGGTTGTAACCTTTTTCAAAACGGGCGAGATAGTACAACGTTTCGCCATCCTTACTCAGCAGTGCATCCGAAAGGCTCGATGAATGAATGGTCAGTTTTTCTTTGCGATCCGTTAGACCTTCCCAGTCGAAAGTCAGGAGAGAATCCTTGGCTACAGTCTTCTTTTTAGTTGAATCACCCTTGGCATTCTTGGCCAGTTCCTTGGCCAACGCGGCATCCTCCTTGCTCATATTGAAGTCATCAAACCCTTTTTGAGTCATAAACAAGGCGTAAACATCCGCCTGCGAACTACCACTCTGGGCTTGGCTACGTAGTCCGTCGCGGTTGCTGAACCACAGCATTACCTTACCACCCTGCGCCCACTTGGGGCGGTAATCACGAAAACCATTTTCGGTCAGGTTGATGACCTTTCCTTTACCGTCGGCGGCAATGAGGCCTATCTCACCGGGCGCAATACCCGGTACGCTGTAATCAAACAGAATCCACTTACTGTCGGGACTCCATTCAAAGTACTGATCGTTGTCGCGGGAAGAAAACAACTCCTGATCGGTCAGGATGGTACGGGTCTTCTTCGTGACCAAATTCAGGATTTTCAGCGTCATGCGGTCTTCGATGTAGGCGATTTCCTTACCATTGGGCGAGTAAACTGGCTGATAGTTTTCTTTACCATTCTCAATCACAACGGTTTCCTTCAGTACCGTTGATCCGTAAAAGAAGGGCTCTTCCTTGCGGCTGACGCGGGTTTCGTAGATATTCCAGCTTTTACCCCGCTCAGAAGCATACAACAGCGATTTTCCGTCGGGCGAAAAACTTGCCCCTTGCTCTTGGCCGGGTGTGTTGGTAATTCGCTTGGTCATGCTACCGTCCACGGACGTTACAAATACCTCTCCCCTAAATATGAAGGCAGCTTCTTTTCCATTGGGTGATATGGCCATACCACGTGCGCCACTATTAACGGCCAGTATATTCTCATTGTTAGTACGAGTATCGGAGGCTATCTGAATAGCCACCTTTTGGGGTTTAGCACCCGGCTTCAAGGTATAAATCTCGCCGTCGTAACCAAATGCCAGAGTACCATCATTGGCCCGGCTCAAAAAACGAACGGGGTGCTTTTTCAAGGAAGTCAGGGCTTCGGCGGTAGCCGGTGTATCCATGTTCATACGGTACACGTTGAACGAGCCGGAACGTTCACTCAGGAAATAGATCGTCTTACCATCTTCGGCCAAAATTGGGGTACGGTCCTCGCCGTTAAAGGTGGTAAGCTTCGTGTGCTTATTGGATTTAACGTCATACACCCAGATATCACGCGTGATGGAAGAAGTATGGTGCTTACGCCAGGCGTTTTCGCCCCCTTTTTTATCGTGGTAAATTAGCTTGGTGCCGTCCTTACTATATTTCACGTCTTCCGCGGGGGTACTTAGCAACTGCGCTACGCGACCACCTTTAACCGGTACTGAGTAGAGTTCCGGCTGCGACCCCGTCGGAAATTGGCGGTTGGCGGCCAGGTCCTGACGGGCGGCCCCAAATATCACCGACTTACCATCGGGCGTGAAATCATAGGGAGACTCGTCGGCAGAATGGTAGGTCAGGCGCTTGGGCTCTCCTCCCTCCACGGGAATCAGGAATACATCAAAATTCCCGAAGCGATCCGACGCAAACGCAATGGACTTACCATCGCGCGACCAAACGGGCATAAAGTCCTGGGCCTCGTGAAGCGTAAGAGGGGTAGCATTTCCGCCTGAGGCGGCCACTTTCCACAGATCTCCTTTGTAGGTAAAAACGATGGTTTTGCCATCCGGCGACAAGCTTGGATAGCGCATCCAGGTAGGGGCTTCCTGAGCCGACAGCCCATGTGCCATGAGTAGGGCAAGACCAGAAAAAAGGTGCCGCAAGAATTTAGACATTTGAATAGGTTGATGGATGTTATAAATCGAATAAGATCCAAAAATACGATCAGGGGTGTCGTTTTGCAAATAGGAGTATACGTGAAGCGGGGGGGGCAAAAAGAAACAGGCTGCCCCGGAAGGCAGCCTGTTTCTATAATTTATACTCTATAACCTGGATTGGCTTTCGTTGGTCAATATTCCTAGGCTAGTTTCTTATACTTAATCCGCTTCGGCGTAGCGTCATTACCAAGGCGTTTTTTGCGGTTCTCTTCGTAATCGGAGAAGTTACCTTCAAACCAGTATACCTGCGAGTCTCCTTCAAATGCCAGAATGTGGGTAGCAATGCGGTCAAGGAACCAGCGGTCGTGGGAAATAACCACGGCGCAACCGGCAAAGTTTTCGAGACCTTCTTCCAGCGCCCGGAGCGTATTCACGTCGAGATCGTTGGTAGGCTCGTCAAGTAGCAGCAGGTTTCCGCCTTCTTTCAGGGTCATGGCCAAGTGTACCCGGTTACGCTCTCCACCCGAAAGATTACCTACCTTCTTTTCCTGGTCCGAACCCGCAAAGTTAAACTTACTCACATAAGCGCGGGCGTTCACCTGCTTTCCACCCAGCATGACCCATTCGCTACCTTCTGAGATAGTCTCAAAGACGGTTTTCTCAGGAGCAAGGTTGTCGTGCGCCTGATCCACGTAGGACCATTGTACGGTATCACCTACATCGAAGTTTCCTTTGAGTGGTTGTTCCTGTCCGGTTATAAGCTTGAAGAGAGTAGTCTTACCAGCACCGTTAGGGCCAATAACTCCGACGATTCCGGCGGGAGGTAAGGTAAAGTTCAAGTCCTCGTACAGTAGCTTATCGCCATAAGCCATCATGATATTATTGGCTTCAATGACCTTGCTCCCCAAACGGGGTCCGGGCGGGATGAAGAGTTCCAGCTTACTTTCCTTCTCGCGGCCGTCTTCACTGAGCATTTTTTCGTAGGCTCCCAAGCGTGCCTTGGATTTGGCCTGACGCGCCTTCGGTGCCATGCGTACCCACTCCAACTCACGTTGCAGCGTTTTCTGGCGCTTCGACTCCTGCTTCTCCTCTTTGGCCAGGCGCTCCTGCTTTTGCTCCAGCCAAGAAGTATAGTTTCCCTTCCAGGGGATACCCTCGCCACGGTCCAGTTCCAGAATCCAGCCCGCCACGTTGTCAAGGAAATACCGATCGTGCGTTACGGCAATGACCGTACCCTTGTACTGACGCAGGTGCTCTTCCAACCATAGTACCGACTCAGCATCGAGGTGGTTGGTAGGCTCGTCAAGTAGTAGGACATCCGGTTGACGCAATAATAGGCGACAAAGGGCAACTCGGCGCCTCTCTCCACCGGACAAATTGGCTACCGATGAATCAGAAGGTGGGCACCGTAAAGCATCCATGGCAATTTCCAGGCGATTGTCCAGATTCCAGGCATCCGTGACATCTAGTTTCTCCTGTACTTCTCCTTGCCGCTCAAGAAGTTTATCAAAATCTGCATCAGGTTCTCCGAATGCTTCGTTAATTTGATCGAATTCTTTGAGTAGATCCACTATTTCCTGTACTCCTTCCTCCACTATCTCACGGACAGTTTTAGCGGGATCAAGAATTGGTTCCTGCTCAAGCATACCGACGGAGTAACCGGACGAAAATACAACTTCACCCTGAAAATCCTTATCAATGCCCGCAATGATGCGTAAAAGGGTAGATTTTCCTGACCCATTTAATCCTAAAACACCTATTTTAGCGCCATAGAAAAAGGATAAGTAAATATTTTTTATGATGTGACGATTGGGGGGAATTACCTTGCTAACGCCCGCCATTGAGAAAATAATGGTTTCGTTACTCATTTTTTAGTTAATTTGTGCTTGGCAAATATCGTCAATTAACCCTATACCAGCAGATAAAAAGTGAAATAATGGAAAATGCCCAACAAACGAAAGAATACGGCTACGTCGAAGATGGCAAAGTATTTTTAAAAGGGTACCTCGACTTTCCAGCCCGACAGATTGGCGAGGTAAAAAGAACAGAACAAGAAGCAATTGATTATTTTAAGAATCGATTCACCATTGCCGACAACAAAGTAGCGTTACTGGAAGATGAGATTGAAGATGCCCAAAACAAGGGTTCGTATCTCACCAAATTGATCCAACTTCGTCGCAAGTTAATCGGTTTTGATGCCATAGGCGACTTTGTTCCCTTACTTGAAAAACTTGACAAAGCAGAGGCTTACCTCACGGAGTTAATCCTCGCGAATCAGCTCAAAAACCTTGAAATCAAGCGTGCGCTGATCGAAGATGCCAAATTAGCCGCCGCTATTGGAGACTGGCAGCTAGCCACCGACACCATTCAGGAAGTAAAGTCCAAATGGATCCGGACCGGACCGGTCGACAACGAATTTCAGGAAGAAGTAGATACTCAGTTTCAAGGAGTACTCGATGACTTTTTTCACCGACGCCGAGAGTTCTTTGCCGAGCAGAACAAAATTACACAAGCCCGGGTGGATGAATATGAGCGCATCATCAAACTGGTCAAACAGCTTTCATGGAGTAGTGACCTCGATACTGCATACAACAAGACCCGTGAAATCCGGAATGCTTGGAACGCCGTTGGTGAGGTTCCTCCAAAGAAGTTTTTCAAGATCAATAAGGCCTACCGCCACTTCCTGAAACTCTTCTACGATAAATATAACCTAGCCAAAGGTATCGAACCTAAGGTACGCGTGGACCCCCGGATTCTGGAACAACAGAAGTTGCTCGAACAAGCCGACAATGCTTTACGGAACGACAACATCGTACTGGCCTCTGAAAAAGCCAAAGTGCTGCTCAGTAAGTGGAAAGATATCAGGATTCCTTATAAACTAGCTGACAAAGAATTAGCGGAGAAATTCCGCTCTACCTGCGATAAGATTTTTGAACTTAGCTACCTGGCCCGTGTGATCAGCCGTAAGTACCCTGCTTTTGAGATGAAAAGCGAAGAAGAGCAACTCCGCACTCAAATCAGAGAAATGGAGTGGCTGGTAAACCGTGAGCGTAGTGATCTGGAAATCGCTACCGTAGAAGTAGACCGCAGCCTTACTGGCAACGAAGACGAAGATAAGCGGATGCTGGGTCGACTGAATATTCAGAAACGCAAAATCGCTATGAAGGATAAGATTCTTCGGGAGTTTCAGCGGAAGCTAGACCGGATAAGCTGATTTTTTTAGGCTTGATCCCCTAATGATTAAATTTGTTTTGAGCACCCTGGTTTCGAAAGATTCCGGGGTATTTTTTTTGTTTTCGATCAAATCCAGCAGTAACTCGGCCGATTGCTGCCCCATCTGAAAAGACGGCTGAGCCACCGAACTCAGCGGAGGCTCAATCAAAGATGAGATCGCTAGATTCGAAAAGCCCATCAAGGCTACGTCTTCCGGCATGCGGTACCCGAGCTGACGCAGAGCCCAATGTACCCCAATAGCTATGCGGTCGCTGGCAGCAAAGATGGCATCCGGACGCTCACGTAGTGCCATAAGCTGATACGCCCTTTCAGTTCCTTCTTCCTGGTTATACTCCGCCGATACCAACCATTCATCCCGTAAGGATAGGTTATGTTTGATCAACGCATCTCTATATCCATTATAGCGATTGCGGCTAATGGTCAGGCTCAACGGTCCCGATATGTGCGCTATACGCCGACACCCTTGCTCAATCAAATGCTCCGTACCCTGAAAAGCCCCCTCGTAGTCGTCCACCAATACCTTATGGGTCTTTACCTCACTACTGACCCGATCAAAGAATACGATAGGGATTCCGCTCTCTTGTAATTCAAGAAAGTGACCGTGATTAGGTGAACGACTTGCTACCGATACAATAAGCCCATCGGCGTGGCGATCAGCAATATGCCGTACATCAATCTTTTCCCGGTCGTAGGAATCATGACTTTGGTAGATCATCACGTGGTAACCTTGGCTGTACGCAACGTCTTCCACACCGCCAATCGCCATGGAAAAAAACGGGTTGTCGATGTCTGGCACAATGATACCAATCGTTCTGGTCCGGTTTTTCAATAAGCTAAGCGCGATGGGGTTGGGAGAGTAATTGAGCTCCCGAGCCAAGTCTAAAACCCGCTGCTTAGTCTCTTCGCTAATCTCGGAGCTGTCACGTAAAGCTCTTGAAACAGTTGATTTTGAAACATTTAGCTGTTTAGCTATTTCTTTGATCGTTACAGAAACTCGTTTCATGATTTGAATGATGGACTTATATTAGAAAAGTACAAGGAAAGCACCCGTTTACCAACAGCAGTAAATGAGGAAACTTTTTGTAAATTATAAAATAATCAAACAATTCCCGGTAAAAATCTAGTTTTCGGGAACGGTACCGGGAACGGTTGCGTAAATATATTGCGTTTTTTCAAGATATTTTTTTGCTAATCAACGAACCAATAACTAAACTCAAATCTCAATCGCAAAAAACTTGAAAGTATAAACCGTTCTTATTCCTATTAATTTACTATTCATTACCTCACACAAAATTATGAAAGCAATCGTCGTAGCTAAGCCCATCGGTACCGCCCGAACGTGCCCGAGTAAAATGGAAGTTTTGTTTAAAAAGGTAGTTCAGGATGGTGACTATGCAGCCTATCGGGAGCTATTTACCCGGTACTATCGTGCTTTGTGCACCTACTCCATGCGGGTAGTAGTAGTACGCGAAGTGGCAGAAGAAGTTGTTTCTGACGTGTTTGTAAAACTTTGGAAAAACCGCGAGCAGATTGAAGTCCATACCTCGTTTGAAGCCTACATGTACCGGGCCGTACGCAATCAATCGCTCGATTATCTCAAACTCAGGATGCACCGCGTGTACGAGAGGGAATCTCTCGAAAGTATTCAGTGGAATATTGCCTACGCTAACCACCATACGCCGGTAGAAGAGGTAGTATTTAACGAATTTTACGAGCGGGTTGAGGGGCATATCAATGACCTACCCCGGCAGTGTCAACTTATTTTCCGCATGAGCCGGGAAGAAGGACTACGCTACCGTGAGATTGCCGAGCGTCTCAAAATCTCCATCAAGACCGTTGAGACCCAGATGGGGCGAGCCCTAAAGGTACTACGTGAGCGTGTGCCAGAAAATAGATTAGTAGCCTGATTACGGTAAAAAACTGTTTTTTCCCGTCTTACCTTTTGACAAGGTAAATTGGTAGTCTATTGAATAATTTTTTTGAAATGGCACTAGAACAAACATGGCGGTGGTATGGCCCCAATGATCCGGTTTCACTCGCCGACGTACGACAAGCCGGAGCCACTGGGGTAGTATCCGCACTCCACCACGTACCAAACGGGAGTACCTGGAGTAGTGAAGAAATAATGATTCGGAAAGCTACCATCGAAAGTGCCGGACTGAGTTGGTCGGTGGTGGAGAGTGTCCCGATTCATGAGACCATCAAGACCCGCGCGGAAGGCTATAAACAGCACATTGATAATTATAAGGAATCCCTTTATAATCTGGGCAAAGCAGGCATTGACACCGTTTGCTACAACTTTATGCCCATACTCGACTGGACCCGCACCGACCTTGATGCTCCCATGCACGATGGTTCTACGGGCTTGCGATTTGATGCCACTCAATTTGCCGCTTTCGAACTATACATCATTCAGCGCGCAGGAGCAGAAAAAGAGTACTCCTATGAGCAAAAAATCAAGGCCCGGACTTGGCTCGATCGGGCCGATGAAGAAAGTATACATCGGCTGACTCGTAATGTTATTGCCGGACTACCCGGCTCCGAGGAGAGCTTTACAATTGAAGAATTCAGGGATGTACTCGCAACATACAAACAAATTGGTGATGCCGAGTTACGTAGCCATCTCTACCAGTTTATTAACGAAATAGCCCCCGTGGCCCAAGAAGCAGGTATCCGGCTTTCGATTCACCCGGATGACCCTCCGTATCCTATACTTGGTCTTCCGCGGGTAGTAAGTACCGAAAAAGACGCGCTTGCCCTTCTGGAAAGCTGCGACATACCCGCCAATGGACTTTGCTTCTGTACGGGATCCTACGGGGTTCGGGCCGATAACGATCTGGTAGGTATGGTAGAGCGTTTGGGGCACCGTGTTCATTTCATACACTTACGAGCAACCATCCGGGAAGCAGACGGCAGTTTCCATGAGGCAGACCACCTCGATGGGGATGTTGACATGTACGGAGTGATGAAAGCCTTACTCACTGAACAACAAAGGCGTAAAAAGGAAGGCAGAACGGATCTACGCCTACCCTTCCGCCCCGACCACGGGCACCGCATGCTCGACGACCTGAACGCCACCAAGCGTATTAACCCAGGCTATACCGCAATCGGTAGGCTACGTGGACTAGCCGAGCTTCGGGGACTAGAAATGGGAATCGAGCGGAGCATAATTTAATGATAGATTGATAGATTGAGTGAATTATGGAATATAACTAATCACTCATTCTATCATTCACTCACTCAAAATTAATACACATGACCGTTATCCAACATAAAGCCCAGAAAACCTTTATCAATGATGATTTTTTATTGCGCAATGATGCCGCGCGTCGGCTGTATCACGACTACGCCAAGCAGATGCCCATTATTGACTACCACTGCCATCTTCCGCCCGATCAGATTGCCGAAGACAAGCAATTTGACAATTTAACGCAGATTTGGCTCTACGGTGATCACTACAAATGGCGGGCCATGCGTACCAACGGAATTACTGAAAAGTACTGTACCGGCGAGGCTTCTGACTGGGAAAAATTTGAGCAGTGGGCGGCTACAGTTCCGTATACCATGCGGAACCCGCTCTACCACTGGACTCACCTCGAACTACTGCGGTATTTTGATATTGACATTATCTTAAACCCCTCTACCGCCCGGGATATCTACGAGGAATGCTCAGCAAAGCTTCGTACACCAGAATATAGCGTAAAGAATCTTCTGCTCAAAATGAAGGTGGAGGTGATCTGTACTACCGACGATCCCACAGATTCGCTGGAATACCACAAGGCTATTCGTGATAGTGGTTTTGGGATAAAGGTACTACCTACCTTCCGAGCCGATAAGTCCATGCTACTGATCGATGATCCGGCGGCCTTTAAGGACTATGTAGAGAAAATATGCCGCGTAGCGGGTGTGTCTAACAACGGAAGCTATTACGACCTGTTGGAAGCCCTCCGCAAACGCCACGATTTTTTCGCCGACATGGGCGGTCGTCTTTCAGACCACGGTCTGGAAAATGTTTACGCCACCCGCTTTGACGATCAGGCATCTTTCGGCGCCGCTGCGCTGGCGCTGGCCGGAAGCGTACCCGACAACGACGCTCAAAATACCTACAAGTCGACTTTGCTGTATGAGCTGGCCAAAATGGATCACTCCAAAGACTGGACACAGCAATTTCACCTGGGCGCTCTTCGCAATAACAACTCTCGTTTACTAAGTACCTTAGGTCCCGATACGGGTTGGGATTCCATCGGTGATTTTAGTCAGGCACAATCACTATCCAGGTTTATGAATAAGCTTGATTCCAGTGATCAGCTGGCAAAGACGATTCTGTACAACCTCAACTCGGGTGATAACGAAGTTATTGCTACCATGGTAGGAAACTTCAACGACGGCAGCGTAATTGGCAAAGTACAGTTTGGCTCCGGCTGGTGGTTCCAGGATCAAAAAGACGGAATGGAGAAACAGATGAATACGCTCTCTAACATGGGCCTCATCAGCCGATTCGTAGGAATGTTGACGGACTCCCGTAGCTTCCTGTCCTACCCACGTCACGAATATTTTCGCCGGATTCTCTGTAACCTCATTGGTACGGATATTGAGAATGGCGAGCTACCCAACGATATGCCTTGGTTGGGCAAAATGGTACAAGATATTTCGTACCTCAACGCCCGCGACTACTTTGGTTTCTACCGCTAAACGATTCTACTGACAACATTTCTTTTATTAACTCTTTTGCAGGTATGAGCCTTCGCCATGTTTTCAAACATTCCGAAAGTTCATACCTTTGATTTATCCCAACAATTGACTTGTAGTAACTACAATGGCTCAGATTATCACCCTAGGCGAAGTTTTAATGCGCCTCAGTACACCCGGTTTCTCCCGATTTGAGCAAGCCCGCTCTATGAACGTCACCTACGCCGGAGGCGAAGCAAACGTTGCCTCAGCGCTTGCCTATTGGGGGCATCATACGGCCCACGTTACCCGTTTTCCTGACTCTCCCATCGGCCGGGCCGCAGCGCAGTACATGCACTTTCACGGCGTAGATATTTCAAATATTCTGTACGGAGGTCCACGGATGGCCGTCTACTTTCTGGAAACAGGCGCCGCTCTGAGGGGTAGTCAGATTGTCTACGACCGCGCCAGCTCATCATTTGCTACTTCCGATCCGGCCGAATACAACTGGGACGAAATACTGAAAGATGCTACTTGGTTTCACTGGGCGGGCATTACACCGGCTCTTTCGCAGGAAGCAGCCGACGTATGTCTACAAGGAATTCAGGCTGCGCGTGAGCGGGGAATAACGGTTTCGGGCGATATCTTTTATCGCTCCAACCTCTGGAAGTACGGTAAAGGCCCGGCTGATATCCTACCCGCACTAACTGCCGGAACGGATGTTGTGATTGCAAATCAGGAAAACATCAGTGACATATTCGGCATTGAGAGTACCGACTTTAAAGATGCTTGTCTCAAATTACAAACTGCCTTCCCCCAGATAAGCCGGATAGTAGATACAAAACGAACCTCGCTGAGTGCCAGCCACAACTTACTCCGGGCCTACCTTTGGAACGGGAAAGATATGCTCGAAACCCAGGATATAGATATTAATCCCATCATCGATCGCGTAGGAGGCGGTGATGCCTTTATTGCTGGTTTGATTCATGGCTTAATTAGATTCAACGACGAACAGAAGGCCTTAGAATTCGGAGTAGCCGCGTCGGCCCTAAAACATACCATTGAAGGTGATGCTCTCATCTCTACCGAAGCCGAAGTGGAGGCCATCCGTCAGGGTGAAATATCAGGAAGAATAAAAAGATAATTCAAGTAGTTCATTGTCAATTTTTCCTGACTACTTAAATCCTGATGAGCGAACAGCTAGCCGCCTAAAAACCTATTTCCTACCAACCTAACTACCTAAGAAAATGGCTCATATAGACAAGGATACCGTTTTAAACTTACTACACGAAGGAGGAGTTTTACCACTCTTCTACCACGATGATGTAAACGTGGCCATTGAAGTACTGAAAGCCAGTCACAACGCGGGGCTTCGGGTATTTGAGTTTACTAACCGGGGTGAAAGTGCCCTGCAAACTTTCACCAAACTAGTGCAGTACGCCCACGAACACCTGCCCGACATGGCCATGGGGATTGGTACGATCTACAACGAAAAACAAGCAAGGCAATTTATTGACGCCGGGGCTGATTTCATTGTCACGCCAATCCTGAATCCCGCCGTTGGGGCAGTATGTGTAGCGGCCGGAGTACCCTGGCTACCGGGTGTCACTACCCTGACCGAGATATACAACGCCCGGCAAGCCGGGGCCGAAGTAGTCAAACTATTTCCCGGTGAAGTAGTGGGGTCAGGGTTCCTGAAAGCCGTGCGTGGCCCGATGGCTGATCTTAAAATTATGGTGACGGGCGGCGTACGCCCCACTCAGGAAAGCTTTGCCGAATGGTTTGGCGCGGGCGCTTACTGCGTAGGTATGGGGTCACACCTGTTCCCGAAAGATGTTTTGAAAGAAAAAAACTACGACTGGATGGAGCAGAAAATTAAAGAATGCATGGGGTTTGTGAAAGAGCTTCGGTAGATTTTTTCTAACCCCGAAAAATAGTGATGCCTTCCCCAGACCGAGGAAGGCATCACTATTTTAATCCATCTGTATTAGCACATACTAGTTGCGCGGCGGCTTTCCGCCCGTCAACAGTCCCTGCATCCGTTCCAGTGTCTTCTTCTCACCGCAAAGCGATAGGAAGGCTTCCCTTTCCAGATCGAGCAAGTACTGCTCCGATACCATCTGTGGGTAGCTGAGGTCGCCACCACAAATCACATACGCCAGCTTGTTAGCCAGTTTCTCATCGTGGGCACTAATATATTTAGCCAAACGCATCTGGGCCACACCCGCCATAAAGAGCGCAATACCCGTTTTACCCTGCACTTTGATATCTGTACGTTGAGCAGGTTGGGTATAGCCATTATCAGCCAGCTCCATGGCGGCTTGCTTGGCCTCCGCGATCAAACGACTACGGTTGAGCACAATCTGGTCTTTCTCCTGCAAATAGTTCATTGCAAAAGCTTCCTGCGCCGAGGTAGATACTTTGGCCTGCGCTATATTCATGAAGGCATTTTGCAGAATATTCAGTTCAGGATCGCCGGGTTGGTACATATCCGAGCAACGAACGGCCATCTCTTTGGTACCACCACCGCCGGGTATTAAACCAACGCCAAGCTCTACCAATCCCATGTAGGTTTCGGAGTGGGCTACCACTTTGTCAGCGTGCAGATTGAGCTCGCAACCTCCGCCCAACGTGAGGGTATGGGGTGCCGCTACAACCGGGATTGAAGAATAACGCGCTCGCATCATGGTTTGCTGGAACTGCGCAATCATGAGATTGATTTCGTCAAACTCCTGCTCAATAGCAAACATAAACAGCATGGCTAGGTTAGCTCCAGCCGAGAATGCCTCGGTTGAATCATTCCCAATCACCAACCCTCTGAAATCTTTTTCGGCTAGGCTGATACCTTTCTGTACTCCTTCTACTACCTCAGCACCAAACGTATTCATTTTGGAATGGAATTCAAGATTCACGATGCCATCACCCAGGTCATAGAGCGTGGAGCCGGCATTCTTCCAAACCACATTGTTGGATAGATTACTGAGAATAATGAAGTGTTCCTGTCCGGGAATAACCTTGTAGCTTTTCGTTGGAATATCGTAGTAGTGCTTACGACCTTTTTCAACCTTGTAGAACGACTCGTGGCCCGCTTCAAGCATTTCGTATACCCAGTCGGCCGGCTTCTTATCCAGGCCTTCCATGATTCCGATCATCTTCTTCACGCCAATGGCATCCCAGGTTTCAAAAAGACCCATTTGCCAGCCAAAGCCAGAACAAATAGCCTGGTCGATGCGGTACAGTTCGTCCGATACTTCTGGAATACGGAATGTGGCGTAGCGGAATCCGTCTGTAAACGTCTTACGATAAAACTCGCCGGCATTGTCGGTACCCGCCAGTAGCACGCCAAAGCGCTTCGACAAGTCGTCGATAGCTTTGGTACCTTCCAGCGTCTGAAACTTTACTTTTACCGAAAGACTGTAGTCTAATGTCTTGAAATCAAGAGCCAGAATAACCGACTTCCCTTTTTCATCTTTTATCTTTTTGTAGAAGCCCTGGCCCGACTTATCGCCCAGCCATTTCTTATTGAATAACTCCTGCATGACACCGGGCAGCACAAAGGCATCACGTGATTCGTCAGTTTCTTTTCCCGACTCATACAGGTTATTCGCTACATGCACAGTCGTATCGAGACCCACTACGTCAGAAAGACGGAATGTGCCCGACTTGGGCCGCCCCACTACGGGTCCGGTCAGCTTATCAACCTCCTCCACGGTAAGCCCCATTTCTTCGGCCACCCGAATGGTTTGTACCATGGCGTAGATACCGAGACGATTGGCTATAAAACCGGGAGTATCCTTGCAAAGTACAGTCGTCTTGCCCAGAAAAAGATCACCGTAGTTCAACAAGAAATCTATAATAGCGGGATCAGTCTGCGGGCCGGGGATAATTTCGAGCAAACGCAGGTAGCGCGGTGGGTTAAAGAAGTGCGTACCGCAGAAATGCTTCTGAAAGTCCTCACTCCGACCTTCTGACATCAGGTGGATGGGTATACCCGAGGTGTTAGAACTAATCAGGGTACCGGGCTTGCGCAGCGCGTCTACTTTTTCAAAGAGGCTCTGCTTAATGTCAAGCCGCTCCACGATGACTTCAATGATCCAGTCGTAGTTTTTGATCTCTTTCAGGTTGTCATCGAAGTTGCCTAGTTTTACCCGACTGGCAAAATCAGTGCTATACAGTGGCGCTGGCGAGCCTTTTAAGGTGTTCTGGAACGATTCGTTGACAATTCTATTTCGAACGGCCGGATGCTCCATCGTGAGCCCTTTGGCTTGCTCTGCCGGAGTAAGTTCACGAGGAACAATATCCAAAAGAAGTACTTCGACTCCAATGTTAGCGAAGTGGCAAGCGATGCGTGAGCCCATAATACCGGAGCCCAGTACAGCTACTTTACGAATGGTACGGTTCATTTTTTTTGGTTTTTAGGTTTGTTAGATTGGAATACTTTGGGTGTATATACTATTGTGAGTAGCTTGTAGCTGTTATCTTTTTGTATATATTTGATATAGAGAATATTAGCCGTTGATTTGACTAAATTAATAATTCAAACTAATTCTGCCCTGGTACTTCTTTTTAAATAGAGCGGTGATACTGTTCTCTTTTACAGATCTTCGGCTCCGTCTCCTGCTTTGAATTTCTGATTTTCTTCTTCTACCATGTGATTAACTTCCTTAATCACATCAAAAAATACAACAAGTTTTTCCAAGGGTATCTTTTCTCTGATCATCTGATTGAAAGTAATAACCCCCTCCCGGGCTTGCTCTCTTTTTGCTTTACCCTCCTCCGTGAGTACGATCCTCACAAACCGTTTATCGCTATCACTTACTTCCCGGCGTACTAACCCTTTTTCTTCCAGATTTTTCAGCATTCGCACCAGACTTCTTGGCTCCATACCAAGCAGGGGAGCTATTTTTGTGGCAGGAGTTCCGTGTTCAAGGTCAATGTTGAGAAGAACGTAGCCAACCGCCATAGTCATATCGTACTGTGCAGCATAGGCATTATACATTCTCGAAATAGAATGCCACGCCCATTTTATATGGAAGTCAATTGTTTTTTCTTTCCGCATGTCTTTTATAGTGCCTTTCGGTGTCAATTTCGTGAGGGTAGTGCCACAAATGTAAGAAATTCTCTTAATTAGTATGCAAGCATACTTTTATTTATCCCGATTCCCCCTGCTCTGAGGCAATATCATTCTGTAAAGGCAACCCGAACCCTGGTCATATTTAAAAAACATAGGCAAAAACAACCCCATTTGATTTGGTGATACAGGAAAAGGCCTTTACTTTTGCACTAAACTTATTTACACAAAACAACAATGAAATTCAGAAAGATAGCCGCATTGGTAGCAGGTGTAACGTTGTTATCCTCCTGCGAATATCAAAAATACAATAATGCTGAACAGTTGGACGTACGCGCCGAAAGCGAGTGGGTATATGGTGTAAACCCTGACTCTTCTGCTCGTCAGCTAGCTAACAAATACGAAGAGAACCCCGATGTTGAAAAACGGGTCAATGCCATCCGTGACAAAATGTTCGGAAGTGGCAGTATAGCCAAGGGAAACTAAGACGATATTAGATAATATAAAGAAAGCAGCATCTTCTTACGGATGCTGCTTTTTTCATTATTGTATTCCCATTGCACCTCAAATACTGCTTCCATTCAGCAAGTCAAGCTACTCGCATTTTGGGACAATTAAACTTTTTTAGTTTACTTTACGCTTCCTACAAAAAGTAAAGAATAGTATTTTTTCTACGTAGCCATCTATAAATAAGCACTATCAACGATGAATATCGCATTAGTAACAGGTTCTGCCGGTTTGATTGGGAGTGAGTCAGTCGCTTTTTTAGCCGATAAATTCGACTTAGTTATTGGACTGGATAATAACCTTCGTCAATATTTCTTTGGCGCCGACGGCAGTACCGAATGGAATCGAAACCGCTTGGAGGAAGGTTTTAGCAACTACAAGCATTACAGTGCCGACATCCGGGAGGTGAGCCAATTGGAACCCATTTTTAAGGAGTACGGTACCGATATTAAAATGATTGTGCATACCGCAGCGCAACCCAGCCACGACTGGGCCGCTCGCGAGCCATTTACAGACTTCAATGTAAATGCCGTTGGTACACTTAATATGCTGGAAATGACCCGGCTCAATTGCCCTGAGGCGGTCTTCATCTTTACCTCTACCAATAAAGTATACGGCGACAACCCTAACTACCTACCCCTGGTAGAGTTGGAAACCCGTTGGGAAATTGATGAAAGTCACCCATACTTTAAAAACGGAATTGACGAGCAGCACAGCATTGACCATACTAAGCACTCAATTTTTGGCGCTTCTAAGGTAGCTGCCGATATCATGGTTCAGGAGTATGGCCGGTACTTTGGTATGAAGACGGGAGTATTCCGGGGTGGTTGCCTCACCGGACCTAACCACTCGGGTGCTCAACTACACGGATTTTTGGCCTATTTAATGAAATGCGCCATTACCGGAAATCACTACACTATCTTTGGGTACAAGGGAAAGCAGGTGCGCGACAATATTCACAGCCACGACCTGGTGAGTATGTTTTGGCACTTTTATCAGAACCCTCGCGCCGGTGAAGTATATAATGCAGGCGGTGGACGCTTCGCGAACTGCTCCATGATCGAAGCTATAGCGCTTTGTGAGCAAATTTCCGGCAAAAAGCTGTCGCATTCGTATTCAGAAACGAATCGCGTAGGAGACCATATCTGGTATGTAAGTGACCTTACTAAATTCAAGGCTCACTATCCTGGTTGGAACTGGGAATACGGTCTGGAAGAAACTCTGACCCAAATTCACGATGGTATTGCCGCCCGTTTGGCTGGGAATATAGCCTAATTTTATATCCCACTTTTTACAATGCCTGAACAGTACATCATCTTACTGCCTCAATTTAATGACTGGGAGGCGTTAAACCTTCTAATCGAAAAAATCAATACTGACGTTGCCAGCGAAATACTCGCTACTACGTCAGTATTGATCGTAGATGATTGTTCTTCTATTGACAGGACTACACCTTTCCCTGCTTTCAAGGGAAAATGCATACAGGTTCTTCGCCTTTATCGAAACCTGGGTCATCAACGAGCCATCGCTATTGGCTTGTCTTACATCGCAGAGAAACTCCCCTGCGATAAAGTAGTAGTGATGGATGCTGATGGAGAAGATGCTCCGAACGATATCAATACCCTCTTTGCCAGATCTGCTCAGGTACCCGGAAAAATTATTTTCGCCGAGCGCAGTAAGAGGCACGAAAGCTTTTTATTCCGTTTCTTCTACGTTGTTTACAAATCTGTTTTCAAGCTGCTCACCGGGAAAGCAATCACATTCGGCAATTTTAGCCTTATTCCACAGCGTCGCTTACAAAACCTTGTCCGGGTTTCGGAGATATGGAATAATTATCCCGGTGGTGTCATCCGGTCACGAATCCCCTACGATGGGGTAGCGATTGAGCGCGGCAAAAGATTAGCAGGTAGTAGCAAAATGAACTTTGTGTCACTGATTCTGCACGGACTTAGCGCTATTTCGGTACTTATTGACACAACAGCTGTACGTATCCTCATCAGTTCTATCATCATGTCTGGCGTGGTATTAGCAGTAATTTGCATAATTTTATTCTTAAAGTTGATCGGTAACGCTACGCCAGGTTGGGCCTCAATGCTGAGTAGCACTCTGCTCATCGTGATGATGCAATCGTTTCTAATCTCGCTATTTATGGTATTTATGGTACTTCAATACCGTACTCAACAGCATTTTATACCAGCGATTCATTACCGTGATTTTGTAGAAAGTGTCGAAACAATCGCATAAGTTCTAATGCAGAATTAGTTTGTACTATTAATTTGGCTAAATTCATAGCTAATATTCTATTTATCAAATACTTAAAAAAAGCTAACAACTACAAACTAATAGCTGTTAGCTACTTATGTAGTCTATGCTGTCTTTTGATTCATCCCCAACTGTTTATTGGTTTTTAGCCTATACTCTGGTAATAGTAGTACTTGGGTTGAATCTAAAAAACCGTATCCCGAATGCATTATTCTTACTGGCAGCCGTGGGTCTGTTGGTCATGATGCGCCTTCCTACTATCGTCTTTAACCGTGAACTCAATGCTGACGAAAGTCAAATGCTGAGCCACGCACTCACGCTTTACCTTGATCCTATCTATTGGAGGTCAGTGGATGGAACAACCATTGGTCCCCTTGATAATTATCTGCTCGTTGTACCCCGTTTGCTAGGGTTTCAACTTGACTATACCGCGGCCCGTAGCATGGGTTTACTATGTACTGCAGGCTCGTTGATGTTCTTCTTCGTGGCTTTACGATGCTGGTTCAGTACTACTATCGCCAAAATTATCCTCTTAGTACCTCTTTTGTTCTATGCATTTACACAGGAAACAGACTTTGTCAATTATACCAGTGAACAATTGCCGTTACTGCTGTTAAATGCCTGCCTGACGTTGGTGGCTATTTTACATACTAACAAAACTGTATCTACTATACCGGCCTACATGCTTGGTTTTCTCGCGGGTATGGTCCCTTTTACTAAATTACAGGCGGTACCTCAGGCGGCCATACTTGTGCTGGCAGGGCTTTTCATTACCTATCAATACTACCAAAAGACAAAACGTTTCAAACCTCTGTTAGTACTACTACTAGGGGGAATTTCATTTCCGGCTATGGCTATGGTCTGGATCTCCTACCACGGAGTCTATCAGGACTTCATTAATTTTTATATTCTCGGCAATGTGGTCTACGCCAGTGGGGCTGGATTAAGAGATATCCCGACTCAGTTGGGGCAACTGATTATAACCAGCCCTGATTTTACTGCTTTGCTATTCATTGCAACCCTAGTACTCATTGCAGGCCTTATTTCCGGACGCCGTAGCCAGCCCCCCCATCCGGTTAGGGAGCAAAGCCTGTTTCTACCCCTACTTATTCTGGGCTATGGCCTGGCAGCAATATACGCAGCAACCAAGACGGGTCATTTGTTTGTTCACTATCTTAATTTCTGCGTGTACCCAATCGCCTTAACTTTCGCATTTCCTGTGCAAAGGCTCTCTCAACATAAGTACCTTACTTTCCTGGTCCCCGCTTTGATACTGGGGTGGTTTGGGGTACAGGATGCCCTGTCGTTTTATAAAACAAGACAGTTGAATACATTGGTTTCGGTAGGGGCTACCACTCTACCAGAAAGTCCTGTTGTGAAAGCACTGAAAGCGTATACTAACCCAAACGATCAGATGGTTGTATGGGGGTGGCAGTGTAGCTATTACGTGGAGGCTCAACTCGCGCAGGGAACCGCCGAGAATCATACGGAGCGTTGTATTTTTCAGCATCCGCTACGCGATGTATACCGTGAACGATTTATTAATGACCTGCGTAGAACTCAGCCGGCCGTATTCATCGATGCCGTTGGGAAAAACAGCCTATGGGTACAGGATGTAAAAAGCCAGGGCTACGAGAATTTCCCCGCCCTAGCTGACTATGTTTCTGATCACTATAGCTATCTAGGTGCTTTTGACAGCTCAAGGCTCTATGTTCGCAAGGATCGCGTGCCTACTCGTTCACATCCGAAGGAAGTAGGTCGGTGAGGGTAGTTTCATCCAAAACAGCCAGGTTGGCATCGCGCCACTTTTCCATCACAGATCGCAGCGTACAGGTACCTTCATTAACGCAGTCGTCACATTTTCCGTAGAAAAACAACGACACACATAAGGTAGGTGCAATAGGACCATCGATAATACGGAGCACCTTTGAGAACTTGACTTCGCTGGGTGGAATACGTAACAGATACCCTCCTCCTTTTCCCTTCTGACTTTGTAACACGCCATTATTCCGCAAGTCAAGCAGAATTGCTTCCAGGAATTTTTTGGGGATTTTCTCCTTTTCTGCAATGTAAGAAATCAGGACGGGACCTTTTCCATAATGCTCAGCCAGAACTTTAAGCGCTTTTAGTGCGTATTTTGCTTTTTTCGAAATCATAGGTAGGAGGACCAGATAAGTCTTTTAATTAGGTAGACCAAATATACTAATTCTTTTAAAGAATTACAGAACCTTACCTCGCAAGGGTCTCTATCCACTCTCTTACGAGCGCCACCCCTTCCAGGTGGGTGGTTTTACGACCTAACTCTGGCATCATGGCACCAGGGTCTTCGGAAGAAATACGGTACATCAGGATAGACTTATCGGGCTCACCAGGTACAATACTGTACTCTCTTCCCCCTGAGCCGCGTCCGGCGGCTACCGGGGTTTTCATTACTCCCAGGTGCGTTGGATCTGTTTCCTGCCAGTGCAAAAACAGACCAGAGGTTCGGGCAGGACCCGATGGGCTATGGCAATGAGCACAGTTAATATCCAACCAAGCACGCGCCCGGCTTTCTATGGTTCCGGCCGTGGCATCATTCCATTTAGGTAGCTTCGGAATCGTTTCAAGAGCAGGCATGGAGGTTAGCAGTCCCGTTTCTTGCCAGTGCGCCAGTTGATTTTCGGTAGTTTCTCCGTAGTTCAGCTCGCCGTTCAGTTGCCGTACGGATGGGCCAATCGGGGTCATTTTTTCATTTTTATTGTGGCATCCTTTACACTGATTCAGGTTGGGCATCGAATATACCAACGATTGACTCTGTCCCTTGGCATCGATCCACGCCACGGGTTTGGTATCACCGGCTACTTCCAGGTAAGCCTCCGTTTGTTCGTCGTTCCAGATATACTCCAAGGCCTTCCAGCCCGAAGCTTCATGGAGTAATAGCCGGGTTTCCATCAATCGCCGTCCCTTGGCTGCATCGCGGGCATCAACCGGATAGTAGAATGTTTTGATCAAGGTGGTACCTACCGGAAAATCCAGCACATTATCAGAATTATAAGCAACCGGCTGACCAACCGGGATCTTCACGAAACGTAGTTTTTCGGCATAATCAGAAAACAAGGGGGTATTGAGCGCATAAGGCATAACTCCATCTTGTGGAACCTGTTTGGCCAAGGCGCCGGTAAAAAATCTATATTCGGAAAGAGTCTCTTTCGGAGCCGCCGGTAACACCCCGGCACTCCAATCGCTCTTAAAGGCACACAAAAATCCTACCAACGTTAAGAATAAGAAAACTGGAATCGAACGTATCATTTATTTAGGGTTAATGCTGCTTTTTTCAAGGGATCAAGGGTGCAGTTGTAGAGAGTAGCATTACGAGAAACATTTTTGAAATCATTGGCTGCATCGAGGTTCACGAACTTTGCATTTTGGTTGTTTTGGATGCACAAAGGTAACACTCCTTTCCTGCTGTCGTCAAGTACGCCATCAAAAACGATGTCAGGCACTTTCTTGCCAAACCTGAGCTTATACCGAAAAAGCATACCTAACCGGCCTTTACCCTGATACCTCACCCGATCCCGCTCATACACATTGTCATGAATGTAGATGCGGGTTGGATATGGGTAATACTCCGGATCTTTTATGGGTTTTTCGGTGGTGTAATAGCTGATTACCCCAGTACCGAGGCTATTGTTGGCGGTAATAGTATTATCAAAAATTTCTACATCGTTGGTCGCCAAAACCAGGATACCCGTTCCCTGCGGTACCGTGGCAACAATATTACCAGCCGGGGCAAAATTAGGGTAGTTATTATGGTGTATCTTATTGTTGAATACCCGCACGTTTCCGCCCTTTTTTTGTTCCAGATCGGGTAAATCAAATATCAATATACCTCCCGTATTTTCGGTAGCTTCGTTGTCGTAGACATCCGCCATTTGTGAGTTTTCAATTTCGATACCAGCCACATTATGGTAGGCTCGCGAGTTTCGGACAATGATATGCCGCGACTGCCCCACGTAGATACCAGCGTCGGAAGCGCCGATGGCTTCACATTCTTCAATCAGAACATTCTGACAAAGCACCGGGTATAGTCCATAACCTCCGTTTTCAGCTTTGGGCTCGCCGGTCCACTCAGTCTTTACTCGTCGAAAGGTAATACCCTCCACATTCATCGTCTTGATAGCATCCCCTTTGGCATCCTGTATCGTAAAGTTTTCTAATACAATGCGTTTACCATTACTCACCCGCAATCCTTCGGCGCCTTCGGTTTGTCCTTTAAAGCTGAGTGTAGTCCGATCTTTTCCGGCTCCGAGCAGGGTTATGTCATTTTTGCCTTCCAGTGACATGGTACTTGTCAGAAAGAAGGTACCAGCCTCTAATCGAATGGTATCCCCATCATCAGCCAAAATCAATTGTCTTTGTAGTTTTTTTTGAAAATCTGCCTGTGCAAAAGCCACTTGGGTAGCAAACAGAAGAATAAAAGGTAGCCAGTGCTTCATAGGAAGGTTTCTTTTGGTTAGAATATAAAAGTAAAGAACCGTATTATTTTAACAACTTTTCCCGCATTTATTTTTCTTCATCTATCACACTTTTAGACAATTAGACAACTGGAAGATAAATATAACCATTTACATAGAAATGATTATATTTTTACTGGATATATTCATTTATCAGTGTAATATGCTCATTACCAATCCAAAACAGGTTAAACGCATTAAAATGTACAACGATCTATATTGGAAAAACACAATTTCTATCTTAGAATCGTCTATCGTGGTATTTCTTTTCGTACGAAAATCAGATTTGAGTGCACCAGATTCACGAAACCAATACTTATTTGTGAGGTGACAAGATGTTTCGCTGGCAAAAAGCGGGGGTTATTGTATTTTAACAAGTGCCCTACCCGACGAATTGTATTTTTAGATGCGTTCAACCTGAATCCAAAAAAGGCCTCTTCTTTACCAGAAATATAAATTTCAACCTTTCCAACCTATTTGCACCAATACGAATCTTAATTGTATCTTACCGCTAGTAAACTATATACTAGTAACCTGTTATATACATGATCTATGACTAAAAAAACAAGTTATATCTAGGACTACTCCTACTTGTTTCTATCACTTGCTTAACCTACTATCATCGTTACCCAACTGGTGATGACGCCTGGTTTGGCGAACAATCGTATTGGCTGGAAAAGGAAGGTATCATCCGATCAGAATATTTTCGGGGTATTCTTGGTTGGGAGAAGCAGCTGCTGGTGAGTCACAAATTATTCCTGGTGCTAGGGGCGGTCTTTATCCACCTATTTGGGTCACAACTACACGTTCTGCAAAGTATCGGTCTGGTGTTTTTCATTGTATTAGTGGGTCAGATCGCTTTCTACATCAATAGCCGAAAGCCGGTAATGAAGCAGGGTGACCTCTACCTACCCGGTATCCTCATTTTGATTTTCTCGAATCGTTTACTAATCAAAATGAGTTTCGAGAATCGCCCGGAAATGATGCTGGCCGCTCTGGGTTTTGGAGCCTTCTTACTGCTAAACGATAGTAAGGAGCGTCCGTGCCGGATTATTGGAGCAGCGGTATTGGCTGGCCTGGCCTTCCTCACCCACCTCAACGGTAGCATTTATCTGATCGCTGGACTGAGTACTCTACTCTATTTTCGACGGTTTAAAGATGCGCTTACATTTGGTTTGGTGGTAGGCTTGGTATGTTCTACCTATCTGATCGATGTCCTACTGGCCGAAAATGGGTTTGCCTTGTGGTGGTTTCAATTTAGAAATGACCCCGCTACTCAGACGGCCTTCGGTATCGGGCCGAAACTTATGCAGTTAATCACCTACCCGCGCCTGTTTTTTTACTCCCCAGAGCAAGTTGCTGCTTCGTTGGTTTTGGTCTATCTTCTTTGGCACCAACGACGACGCCTGTCCCAACTTCCTGCCTTACTTCGCGTCTTTTCGCTAGCACTATTTTTTTCCTTTTGGCTCATTACCAAAGCCAACTCCGGTCTTTATCAACTCTTATTCCTACCCTTTATCCTGGTACTTATCGCGGAGCTCTATGCCCTTCGGCCTCTTGCTAACAAATCATAGGTAATGGATTATATGGGTTGATTTCGCTATATTGGTGTCATGCTACATACTCATCCCATCCTGTGCCCCCATTGCGATAGTTCCGACACGGTCAAGAACGGCCACCGCCCCAACGGCGACCAGCG
>Ga0335398_10002651_pt1 | contig 27648 bp, 22 predicted proteins | sample BON03_FD_205742 | JGI IMG/M metagenome (GOLD analysis project Ga0335398, IMG submission 205742) | Freshwater microbial communities from Lake Bonney liftoff mats and glacier meltwater in Antarctica - BON-03 (spades assembly) (version 2) | ecosystem: Environmental > Aquatic > Freshwater > Ice >... | reverse complement strand
GCGACCTTGTAGATGATGTTCTTGAAACCGAAGTCGGTGTAGACCTTTTGCAGCAAGGTCGTGTAGTCCACACACTCCTTGAGGATCTGCTCTTCGGTACAAAAAATGTGGCCGTCATCCTGCGTAAAGCCGCGCACCCGCATGATGCCGTGCAAACCGCCCGATGGCTCGTTGCGGTGGCACTGGCCAAACTCACCGTAGCGCAGCGGCAAATCGCGGTAGCTTTTGATACCCTGCTTGAAGATCAGGATATGGCCGGGGCAGTTCATGGGCTTTAAAGCGTATTCGCGTTTTTCGCTCTCGGTGGTGAACATGTTGTCGCGGTACTTGTCCCAGTGACCGGTTTTCTCCCACAGCGTCTTGTCAATAATCTGCGGCCCTTTGACCTCCTGATAACCGTTGTCCTGGTAGACCTTGCGCATGTACTGCTCAACGCCCTGCCACAGCGTCCAGCCCTTGGGGTGCCAGAACACCAGCCCCGGCGCATGGTCGTCGATGTGAAACAGGTCAAGCTCTTTGCCCAGCTTGCGGTGATCGCGCTTGTCGGCTTCTTCCAGCTGCGTCAGGTATTGCTGTAACTCGTCTTTGGTGGCCCAGGCGGTGCCGTAAACCCGTTGCAGCATTTCATTGCGGTGATCACCGCGCCAGTAGGCACCTGCGAGTTTCATCAACTTGAAAAACTTCAGCTTACCCGTGCTGGGTACGTGCGGGCCACGGCACAGGTCTTCAAAATTGCCCTCACGGTACAGCGATACGTCCTCGCCAGCCGGAATGCTGGCAATGATTTCGGCCTTGTAATGCTCGCCAATGCTTTTGAAATGCGCCACCGCTTCGTCACGCGGCAATACCCGGCGAGTGACGCGTTCATCCTTTGCTGCGAGTTCGGTCATGCGTTTTTCAATCGCCAGCAGATCTTCTGGCGTGAACGGCCGCTTGTAGGAGAAATCGTAGAAAAATCCGTTCTCAATCACCGGGCCAATGGTGACTTGCGCGTCAGGGAACAGCTCCTTGACGGCATAAGCCAGCAAGTGCGCCGTCGAGTGGCGAATCAAATCCAGAGCGTCGGTATCTTTGGCGGTGATGATGGCCAGCGCGCTGTCTTTTTCAATCAGGTAGCTGGTGTCGACCACTTTGCCATCAACCTTGCCACCCAGCGCAGCCTTGGCAAGACCGGTGCCTATGGACGCGGCAACTTCGGCCACGGTGACCGGTTCGGCGTAGTCACGTTTGGAGCTGTCAGGAAGTGTGATTTGAATCATGGTTTCGAAAACAAAATAAAAAAGCGCGGACGAGCCGCGCTGGAAAAGCTAAAAGCCGGAATAGCGTAATTTTACGCCGCCCCGGACTGCACATCAGGTCAGTGAAACTGCTCTTCTTCGGTCGATCCAGTCAGTGCGGTCACGCTGGACTTGCCGCCCTGGATCACGGTGGTGACTTCGTCGAAGTAACCGGTACCCACTTCCTGCTGGTGCGAGACAAAGGTGTAGCCACGGTCACGGGCTGCAAATTCGGGTTCCTGCACTTTTTCAACATAGGCCGTCATGCCGCGCGCCACGTAGTCCTGTGCCAAGTCGAACATGTTGTACCACATGGAATGGATGCCAGCCAGCGTGATGAATTGGTACTTGTAACCCATGGCGCCAAGTTCGCGCTGGAACTTTGCGATGGTGACATTGTCGAGGTTTTTCTTCCAGTTGAACGATGGCGAGCAGTTGTAGGCCAGCATCTTGCCTGGGTGAACCTTGTGTACAGCGTCGGCAAACTTCTTGGCAAACTCAAGGTCAGGCGTGCCGGTTTCGCACCACACCAAGTCGGCGTAATGCGCGTAGGCATTGGCGCGTGCAATAGCTTGGTCAATACCTTTGCGGGTCTTGTAGAACCCTTCTGCGGTGCGCTCGCCGGTCAGGAAGGGCTTGTCGATATCGTCATAGTCAGAGGTCAGCAGGTCAGCGGCTTCCGCGTCGGTGCGCGCAATCACCAGTGTGGGCACGCCGCAGACGTCAGCGGCCATGCGGGCGGCGATCAGCTTCTGGCAGGACTCGCGGGTGGGCAGCAGCACCTTGCCGCCCATGTGGCCGCATTTCTTGACTGAAGCCAGTTGATCTTCCCAATGCACACCACCTGCACCAGCCTTGATCATGGCCTTCATCAACTCGAACGCATTGAGCACGCCGCCAAAACCAGCTTCAGCATCGGCCACGATAGGTGCGAAGTAATCGACATAACCGGTATCGTCGGCATCAATGCCCTTGGCGTGCTGAATTTCGTCGGCACGGCGGAAGGTGTTATTGATAGTTTCGACGACTTTTGGCACCGAATCCACTGGGTACAGCGACTGGTCAGGGTACATCGACGAATAGCTGTTGTTGTCAGCCGCGACTTGCCAGCCAGACAGGTAAATCGCTTTCACGCCAGCCTTGACCTGCTGCATGGCCTGACCGCCGGTCAGTGCGCCGAGGCAGTTCACGTAAGGTTCTGTATGCAGCAGGTCCCAGAGCTTTTCAGCACCGCGGCGTGCCAGCGTGTGCTCGATCGGGAAAGAACCACGCAAACGCACCACATCGGCGGCGCTGTAACCGCGCTTGATACCTTTCCAGCGCGGATTGGTAGCCCAGTCTTTTTCGAGGCTAGAAATTTGCTGGTCGCGGCTCAATTGTTCAGTCAGGGTTTGCGGCATGGTGTTGCTTCCAAAAGTTAAGAAAAAAAAGAAAACGAACTCACTGTGGACTGTGATTAGTTTAAGTCTTATAGAAGACTTTTTTTAATCTTATGTCTTATATAAGATATAAATTAAATTCAATTAAATCAAATACATTTTTTATATTTATCACAATACGACATTAAATTTCTCGTATTGAGAAATATTTGTGCTCTGCACCATTTTCATATTTCACATCAAAAAATATAAATGTCGATTGTGAAATCTACAGTCAAACGCCCTGACGCTCTGCAAAAAAGGTTTTGAATGACTCAGGAAGCAAGCTTCAGGCGATGCTCAACCCAGTCACCATCGGCAATCAAAAACCTGCCTTTGCTTCTTGCTGCATCAATGTCATAGACAAGACAGGTAACAATGCGGGGCGTGCAGGTTTCGTGTCTAGGTAAATCCGGAGGCGGGTTATCAAGCGTCACCGCCACTTCGCGCCTGGTGTACTCGCCGGTCTGCTGCGGCCATACTTCCTCGATCTGGTCGAGCAGCTGTTCCAGCGCCGGGGCAATGGCGTAAACCTCCCCACGCACTACACCAGCAGCGCCCTCCACTGCGCCCGCATCCAGCACAACGCCAGGGTAAGTTCCCAGGTCATACAGTGCACCCCTGATGCCGCCCAATCCGACCCACCTTGGTTGCGGACGGAGCAAATTGATATCGCGCGGCTCGCCCCGGCGCAGGGTGCCATAGACAAAAACGTAACGGACAGTCGGTAGCAGCATGATTGAAGGCTTCCCAAGTTTTGCATGAGAATAAGGAATGAATCGTTTTGTAGCTTACGCGTGTCTCGCGCTCAGCATGTCTTTGGTGGGTAGCTATGTAGCACTGTCCAAACCGCTGGTGGCTGCCCTGCCGGTATTTCTGCTGGCTTGGCTGCGCTTTGGTCTGGGCGGGCTGGCGATGCTGCACTGGCTGAAAAAACCCACTGGAGAAATCCCGATGAGCGGCCAGACGAAACGACTGCTGTTTCTGGAGTCCTTCCTGGGCAACTTCCTGTTTTCAATCTGTATGCTGTTTGGCGTGAGCATGACCAGCGCGGTCGCCGCCGGCGTCATCATGGCAGCGATTCCGGCGGCGGTGGCGGTGATGAGCTGGCTGTTTCTACGCGAACACATCGGGCTCCGGGTGTGGAGCGCCGTCGCCTGTGCGGTGGTTGGCATTGGCCTAGTTTCGCTATCAAAAAATGAGCTGTCTGCGTCCGTCCATACTGCGCTAGATGCTGATTTAATCATCAATAAGGCCTGGTTGGGAAATTTGTTGCTGGTCGGCGCCGTGCTGTGCGAAGCGGCCTATGCCGTGATCGGCAAGAAACTGACCGGTGTGCTCAGCCCCAAGCGCATCACGGCGCTGATCAATCTCTGGGGTTTTGCGTTGGTCACGCCGCTGGGGCTGTGGATGGCCTGGGGTTTCGACTTTTCCGCTGTGGCGCCATCGACCTGGGTGCTGCTGCTGTTTTATTCACTGGCCGCCAGCGTCTGGACCGTCTGGCTCTGGATGACTGGGCTGAAAATCATTCCCGCCAACCAAGCCGGCATGTTTACGGTGCTACTGCCGATCAGTGCCGCTGCGGTCGGTGTGCTGGCGCTGGGCGAAACCCTGAACGGCACGCAGATGGGCGCTTTCGCCATCGCCTTGACGGGCGTGCTGTTGGCTACCTTGCCGCAGCGGGGGCCGGCAAAGCCGGTTCCGGGCGCATTGCCGCACTGATTTCGCGGTCAATGCGCTTCTGCTGCCGCAGCATGGCCAGGCTGTAGGCGATGATGCCCAGCGAGACAACGGCAATCAGCAGGGTTGCTGCCGCATAAATCGACGGGTTCACGCCGCGCCGCGCGTAACTGAAAATCACCTGCGGCAAAGTCGTTACGCCCGGCCCCGACAAAAACTCAGAAATTACCACGTCATCAAACGACAAGGTGAAGGTCAAAAGCCAGCTAGACACCAGCGCCGGGGCGATGTTGGGCAGCGTGACCAGAAAGAACACCTGTATCGGCCTACAGCCCAAGTCCATTGCAGCTTCCTCAATTGAGCGATCCATCTGGCTCAGGCGCGACTCGATGACGATGGTGGCATAGGCCATGCCCAGAAGCGTATGGCCCAGCACGATGGTGATAAAGCCGCGATCCGGCCAGCCAATCGCTCTGTGCAGCGCCACCATCAAAAGCAACAATGACATGCCGATGATGACCTCGGGCATCACCAGCGGCGCCTTGACCAGCCCGTAGAACAGCGTACGCCCTGAAAAGCGTTTGTAGCGCACCAGCACAAAGGCGGCAAAGCTGCCAAGAGTGACCGACAGCGTGCCGGTCAGCAAGGCCACCTTGAGCGACAGAAAAAACCCTTCCACCAGCCGTGGATCATCCACCAGTGCCGCATACCAGCGCAGTGAAAACCCAGTAAAAATGCCATCCTGTCGCGTGCTATTGAACGAAAAAACAATCAGGAAAAACAGCGGAATATAGAGAAACAGGTACACCGCACCAAGCCATGCATAGCTGGCATTTTTCTCGATGAACCGGCGAGTAGTTTTCATGTGGTGATTTGCTTGTCTAAATGTACGGCTATCCACTTAGCTCCTTGGATGGGAAAATAGCCTGGTCAATGAAAGTCATTTGCCACCAGTTGCAGCGCAAGATTGCCCCAAAACATGGAGTCAATTCATGTGACGACGGCCCGCACTGCGTCTTAGCTTCGAAAAAGGGATCGGGCCAACGCGTGCGGCCGAAAAGCGAGCACGCCGTTTTGAATTTGTGCATCGCTCAGGCCAAAGACGGCTTGCAAAGCCTGGGCGTATACCGCGGCGGCATCCACGGTGACCGCCAGGTCGCGGCCTTCAAACAACTGTGCCTTGCTCAGGCCCGGCCAGTCTGCAACGACACCGGCTGTCTTGACCAGGCCACCAGCCGCCAAAACGCAGCCGCCCCAACCGTGGTCGGTACCGGTAGTACCGTTTTCCGCGACGGTACGGCCAAACTCGGTCACGGTAACTACCAGCGAGTCGCTCCAGCGTGCGCCGATACCCTCTTGAAATGCCTTGATCGCGTCATCGACCTGTTTAAGTTTACTGGCGTGAATGCCTTCGTCAGCGCCCTGGCTGGCGTGCGTGTCAAAACCGTCGAAATCGATCACGCCCACCATTGGGCCGTCGGATGCCTGCATGCGCAGCGCCGCTTCTCGTGCCAGGCCGGTGGCTGACTTGCGCTGCTCAAACGCGCTGGTCACGAGTCCGGCCATACCGACCTCGCGGCGACCGTTGCTTAGGCGCTGACCCAGGGCGGCCAGCTCTGGGTCCTGTCCCCACAACTGGTTCACCAGCTCGTAAGTACTCACAGGTGGGGCCTGCATCCAAGAGGGGAACTGTGTTTCGGACCGGAAGTCACCACGCAAAATGAGGGGCATCGGAATGGAGATCGCCACGCCAGCGCCCAGATCGGCCTTTTCCATGGCGCGGCCCAACCAACCGGACGCCGATGTATAGGGTTTGGCGATTCCGCTTTGCATGATGTCCTGGCCCTCAAAGTGGGAGCGCCCCTGGTAGGCGAAGCCGCTGGCATGCACCGCCACGGCCTGTCCCCGCGCCATCAAGTCGGCAAAAACAGGCAGTACCGGATGCACGCCAAAAAAATTATTGCCGGGCAGCAGCTTGTCGGGGATCAGGTTGCCGCGCAGTTCGTGCAGCCGAGGGTCACCCACCGGTGGAATGGCGGTTAAGCCGTCCATCGCGCCGCGCAGCATCAACACCAGCAAACGGCGGTGGCTGGTGGCGCTTGGGTTGGCCGCCCAACTGCTGCCCCCGGCCAATGACAGCGTCGCACCCCAAGTCATAAAACTTCTTCTTTTCATGGTCAGCTCCACAGCATGTCTGGTGAGGTCAGGTAAGCGGCCCACAGGCTGCGCGTGGTGTTATCGCCACCAGCGCCGCGTGCGACCTGCAACCGACGTGCGACCACGCTGTTTGCGCCCTGCTGGCGTGCCACCACCTTGATCAAGGCCTCAGCGCCATCGGGAATACGTCCGGCCAATCGATGGGCATAACGGACTCGCCGGTCCAGCATCTCTAGCGAGATCCAGTCGCGGCTCTGCAGTGACCAGCCATTGGGTTGAGGACAATGATGAATAGGCTGCCCCAGCTCCCGCAGGATGTCGTGTGGCCGCTCACCTTTAGCGTCTTTGGTGGGGGGCACCACCTGCAGTTCTGCCCCGGTGACGCGAAACACGGTCCAAAGCCAAGTTTCTGGGTCTTCAAACTTGCGTGCTGCGGTACCGGCTTGCGCGACTTCAGCCACTACCGCCTTATGCAGCGTGGGTAGATGCCCTTTACTCTGCTGGAACACGGCCACCAGTCGTGCAACCGCTTCTGCCGGTGGTTCGTCGGCGATAAAAGCCGTGGCCAGCTTGTGGCAAATATGCTGTGCCGTGGCAGGGTGAGCAGCCAAGTCATCAATCAGGTCGTTGAGTTTGCCGTCGTTGCGAACAAAGGCGCGGTACGTTTTACCCATCACGGTGTGTGAACCCGGCTCATGCTTGTCATAGTTGAAATGGCTGCCCAGCGGCACACCGGCTTTACGGCCCGGTGGGCTCATGACGCCCCAACCGGTCAGGATGTAGGTGGCGGCTTGCACGTCCTGCTGGGTGTAGCCGGCCGCAGGACTCAGGCTAAACAGCTCCAGCATCTCCCGGCCCAAGTTTTCGTTGACTTCATCTTTGGTCCAGTTGCTGCGTCTGGCCTTGGAGTTCGGTCCGGTCGAGCGCGCGTTGTCCAGGTACAGCACCATGGCGGGATGCGTCACGGCCTGAAACAGCATACTGCGAAAATCGCCCGCCATGCGGCCACGCAGCATGCGCATGTAGGGCCCGATGGCAGTATTGATGTTGCCGGTGGCGGGAGCGACGGTGAAGTGGCTGGTCCAGAAATGCCAAAAGCGCTCAAACACCGGTGCGGGGCCATTAACCGACATGGCTCCGCGAGCAAGAATTTCCTTCCAGGGTTCTTGCCGCCAATAGGGGTACTCCACCATGTTAAAGCGCAGTTTTTCCCATTCGGCACGCGGCATCTGGCGGGAACTGGCGAAACTCCTCTTTTCCGCATCCCAGTGTTCCTGCAAGGCAACAGCTACCTCTTCCTGGGTATGCAGCAGCCGCGTACCCGCAGGCAGGCCTTGCATCAACACTCCGCTGCGGTTGGCCAGAAAGGCAACCGATGGCGGCGCGTCAAATTGCGCTTGCGCCCACGCCACCGGGTCTTGCGGGAACGCTTCGTCCGGCGCCAAGCCAAAGCCAAGCTGGCGGGCAAACCGCGCGGTTTCAAATGAATTCATGGCTGCCAATTAAAAGTGTGCCTGTATGGCGTGGGACGTTGATGGCACGAGCAGTGTAGTCCACAGCGCAAATCATCATCATCATGCGGCATGCTTTTCTATCGACTATTGGAGCAGACCGTTATCACTACGCCGGTGACCTACAAACCGGTGGCTGCACCGCCAAAGTTTGCAAAAGTGGAGTCCAAAGAGCTAAGTGGATAGCCGGTCTAAATGCCCACCGGTGCGCCGGTAATACCAAGCCAGCGGCAGCAGAATGACCACAATCATCACCACCGACACGCTGGCGGCACGCGGCCAGTTGTTGCTGCTGAACATCTCGTCCCACACCACGCGGCCAATCATGATGTTCTCGGCACCGCCCAGTAGCGATGGAATCACAAACTCGCCCACCGCCGGAATAAACACCAGCATGCAGCCAGCAATGATGCCTGATTTGCTCAGTGGCACGGTCACCAACCAAAACGCCTTCCATGCGCTGGCGCCCAGGTCGTGCGCGGCCTCTAGCAAACGCATGTCCATCTTCACCAGATTTGCATACAGCGGCAAAATCATAAAAGGCAAGTACACATAAGTCATGCCGACCAGCATCGACACATCGGTGTAGAGCATGACCAACGGCTGGTTAATAATGCCAAGCCAAAGCAGCAGGTTATTGAGCACACCCTGGTCCGCAAGGATGCCCTTCCAGGCATAAACGCGCAGCAAAAATGAAGTCCAGAACGGCAGCATCACCAGCATCAACAGCGCCGGACGAATCGACGCTTTAGCCCGCGCCAAAAAATACGCAAACGGGTAGCCAGTAACCAAACAAAACAGTGTGGTCAGTAGCGCGTACTTCAATGAAGTTTTATAGGCATCGACGTAAATGGTGTTGCCCGGACCCGCATCCGTAAAGACCGACAGGTAGTTTTGCAGCTTGAGATGCAGCCGCCACGAGCCACCCGATGTGTCAAGCAAAGGCGCAAACGGGTCAATGCCACCGCCCATGTCGGTCACGCTGATGCGCAGCAGAATCAAAAATGGCAACACAAAAAACACCAGTAGCCAGACGTAAGGCACGCCAATCACAAAGCGACGACCGAGCTTGTTTTTCAGGTGCTTGAAGAGGCGGCTCATGGCTATCAGAAAACAGCTACTGCGCTACTGTGTTAGCACCACAGGGGCCGTGTCGTCCCACCAGAAAAAAACCGGGTCACCCCAGGTGACGGCTGTACTCTCGTGGCGCGTCGTGTTGGTCTGTGTGACCTTCACGCTGCGACCGCCCTGCATCTCGATGATGAAGGTGTTGTAGCTGCCAAAGTAAGCAATCTCTTTGACCTTGCCAATGAACAGATTGACAGCCACACCGGTTGGCCGCTCTTTGGAGAGATGAATTTTTTCAGGTCGCACAGCAACCGCCGCCGCCATACCCAACACGCCGCTCCTCACACCGTCTATTGCGTGACCCACATTGACCACACCGTGCTCGGTGGTCACCTCGCAGCGGCCTGCCTCATCGAGGCTCAAGCTACCCTCAAACAAATTGACGTTGCCAATAAAGTTGGCCACGAAGCGGCAGTTCGGGTATTCATAAATCTCTTTTGGTGTGCCCACCTGCAGCACCCGGCCATGGCTCATCACGGCAATGCGTGAAGCCATGGCCATGGCTTCTTCCTGGTCGTGCGTCACCATGACACAGGTCACGCCGACTGATTCAAGAATATTGACCAACTCAAACTGCGTGCGCTCGCGCAGTTTTTTGTCCAGCGCGGCCAGCGGCTCGTCCAGCAGCAACAATTGCGGTTTTTTTGCCAAGCTACGCGCCAGTGCCACCCGCTGCTGCTGGCCACCCGATAGCTGGTGCGGCTTGCGTTTGGCAAAGGCTTGCAACTGCACGAGATTGAGCATTTCATCAACTCGCGCGACCATTTGCGCTTTGAGCATACCTTCGCGTTTGAGGCCAAACGCAATGTTGTCCCAGATATTCAGATGCGGAAATAGCGCATACGACTGGAACATCATGTTGATGGGCCGCTCGTAGGGCGGCATGGCTGCGATGTTTACCCCATCAAGTACGACTGAACCGGAAGTAGGCATTTCAAACCCAGCCAGCATACGCAGCAAGGTCGATTTGCCACAACCCGAGCTACCGAGCAAGGCGAAAATTTCGCCCTTGTTAATCGACAACGACACCTCATCAACTGCTGCAACGCCATCAAAGCGTTTGACCAGTAAATCCGTTTTTAAAAACCCTTCGGTGATACCTGACAAAGAGTTAGGAACCCTATCCGACAAAGCTCAAGCCCCTTTTTTGAACAGCGTGAAGACGTTGCTCATCGACTGCCGCGCCTGATTGCTGAAGCTGGCGGGCGAGACCATTTTTTGCAAGTTGGCCGCATCAGGAAAAACAGTCAGGTCTTGGGCGATCTCGGGCTTGACGTTCGCCAGACTGGCCTTGTTGGCAGTCGCGTAACCCAACTCGTTGGTCAGCGCTGCAGACACTTCAGGCTTCAAAAAGTAGTTCATAAATGCGAGGGCATTGTTCGGGTGTTTGGCATCTTTCGGAATCGCCAGGTTATCAAAAAAGATCAGCCCGCCGGTTGATGGCAGCAAGGCCTCAATCTCATTGCCATTCTTGTTTTCAATCGCTCGCGCCTTGGCGATGTTGATGTCACCGGCCCAGCCCAGGACTACGCAGGCCTTGCCAGATGCCAGATCATCAATCATGGTGCTGGAGAACAAGCGCAGATGCGGCCTCACCTTGGCCAGCATGTCGCCAGCCGCCTGATGGTCGGCTGCGTCATTTGAATATGCGTTTTTGCCCAGGTAATGCATGGCCGGCGGAATAACCTCGGTCGGTGAATCCAGAAACGCAATGCCGCAGGACTTGAGTTTGGCGGTGTACTCGGGGTTGAAGACCAGATCCCACGCATTGGCGGGCATGGGCGTACTTCCCAAAGCCTTTGCCACTTTGGCTTTGTTGATGCCGACTGTCGTGAAGCTCCAGGCCCACGGCACTAGGTAGACGTTGCCCGCGTCAATCTGGTCGAGCTTGGCCATGATGCTGGAGTCCAGATTGCCGTAGTTGCTGATTTTGGTTTTATCCAGCTTCATCAACAGGCCGCCATCAATCTGCGACTTGGCGAACACCGCACCCGGCACCACGATGTCATAACCCGTGTTGCCCGCCACCAGTTTGGCTTGCAGGGCTTCGTTGTTTTCAAAGGTCTGGTAATTGACCTTGATACCGGTGTCAAGCGTGAAGTTGGCCAGCATGTCTTTGGCGATGTAGTCGGGCCAGTTGTAGATGTTGAGAATTTTTTCTTCGGCGGCGGACAGGGTGGGAACAGCTGCAGTAACGGGTATTTCTTCTTTTTTGCCGCAGGCAGTCAGTGCCCCAGCGGAGAAAACCAAAGTCCAAAAATATTTTTTCATGATGTTCGCGCTCCAGCGGAAAAATGGTCAACAAAAAGAGGCGTAGTGGACAGGCTTCTAGGATCGCACATCCGAACAAAATCTGCCCTGAGATTGTATAAGAAGGTTTTGCCTTCATGCGTAACCTGCGCCAGACTAATCCAGCGACAAAAGCGATCTTGAAATTTGAAAATCATGGCAAAAAAATGCACAAAGTAGCGATTGGGGTTTACTTGATCTTGCGCAAGGTGCAGCAGGTTATGGGTAGGTATTGTTAACTCAAAAGCAGGTTTTCAAGTGCCAATGAACAGCTGGCGCAATGCATGCCTTGAACCTGAACTTGCGACTCCCAGATGTCTGTTGGGCTACCTTCCGATTCGCCCCGAGGCTGGCTGAAAACCGTCCACTCCTCGGGGGCATCAAAAACCTCAAGGTGGTTAATGCCATCGTTTTTGAAAGAAGCCCTTAAGTCATAGCCCAGGCCATCAACCAATGGGAATGAAGATGGGGCGGCAGGCATGACTCAAGACTAAAGGCAACCGGTAAACGAAACCTTGATCTGCATCAAACTCAGGGTGTGTAGGCGTATAGTAGCCCTGTATCCTTAACAACTGGAGCAACGCTATGTACAAGCGAATTCTTATTGCAACAGATGGATCAAAGCTATCAAAAATGGCTGTCCGCAGCGGCATACAGCTGGCAGAACTTGCAGGCGCTCAAATCATCGCCCTCAATGTGGTTCCGCGCTATCCCTTGAGCTATTTTGAGGGCGGCATGGCCGTTTCAATGGATATCGGGAAGATCGAGAAGGAATGGACCGAAAACGGCCAGGCCATCGTAGAGGCTGTAGCGGCAAGCGCAGTAGCTCACGGCATCAAGGCAAAGGCTGTGACTGTCAAGTCAGACTTGGTAGCAGAAGCCATCATCAACGCCGCCAAAAAGTACAAATGCGATTTGATCGTGATGGCCTCTCATGGCAGGAAAGGCATCAAGCGCCTGCTGATGGGCAGCGAGACGCAGCACGTTTTGACGCATTCGCATATTCCGGTGCTGGTTTTGCGTTAAAAACAGGTAACTACTCAGCTCCCTGTAGGGTGGGCACCGCCCACGCAATCCCCGACTTGGCCCGATTCATGAAGCCAGCGTGGGCAGTGCCCACCCTACGAATCAGTCCAGACTGATTTCAGGCATACAGATTTTTGTGCTGCTCACGCAGCACATTTTTTTGCACCTTGCCCATGCTGTTACGCGGTAGCTCGGCGACCACATAGCAGTGCTTTGGGATTTTGAAGTTGGCGAGCTTTGATTTGAGCGCCGCAACAACTTGCGCAGCATCGACTGACGCACCGGCTTTTGCAGTCACCACCGCAATACCCACTTCACCAAAATCTGGGTGCGGCACACCGACCAGTGCGCTCTCGGCCACGCCTGGCATTTCATTGATATAGCCCTCGATTTCAGCCGGGTAGACGTTGTAGCCACCGCTGATGATGAGGTCTTTACTGCGGCCCACGATGGTGATGTAGCCGCGCTCGTCGATCTTGCCTACATCGCCGGTTTTGAAGTAACCGTCAGCCGTGAACTCTTCCTTCGTTTTCTCCGGCATGCGCCAGTAGCCTTTAAAGATATTCGGGCCCTTGACCTGAATATCGCCTATCTCGCCTGCTGGCAGGGTGTTGCCTTTTTCACTTTGCACGCGCAGGCTCACACCCGGTAGCGCAAAGCCCACGGTGCCGCCACAGCGCTCGCCCCCCGCATAGGGGTTGGAGGTCAGCATCGCCGTCTCAGACATCCCATAGCGCTCAAGAATGGTGTGGCCTGTGCGCTGCTGCCAGTCATTAAAGGTTTCAATCAGCAACGGCGCAGAACCAGCCACAAAAAGACGCATGTTGCGGCAAGCTTCTCTGGTCAAACCTGGCTCGGCCAGCAGGCGCACATACAGCGTTGGTACACCCATGAACACTGTGGCCTCAGGCAGTTTTTTAACGACCGTTTTTGGATCGAATTTTGACAGCCAAATCATCTTGCTGCCGTTGATCAGCGCACCATGCAGGGCCACAAATAGGCCGTGCACATGGAAGATGGGTAGCGCATGGATCAGCACATCACCAGACTTCCAGCCCCAATAATCCTTCAGCACCAGCGCGTTACTTAGTAGGTTGTCATGCGACAGCATGGCACCCTTGCTGCGGCCGGTGGTGCCGCTGGTGTAAAGGATGGCGGCGAGGTCGTCAGCAGCCGCCACTGCTACCTCATGCTGGTCGCTGCAATGCGCGGCGCGGGTGAGCAGCGAGCCGGTGCGGTCATCATCCAGCGTGAAGACGTTTTGCGTGCCAGATTTGAAGGCGATTTTGCTGACCCAGCCGAAATTCTTACTGCTGCACACCACCACGGAAGGCTCGGCATTGCCAATGAAATACTCAATCTCGGCGCTTTGGTAGGCAGTGTTGAGTGGCAAAAAAACATAGCCCGCGCGCAGCGTAGCCAAGTAAAGCAGCACGGCTTCGACAGACTTTTCAACCTGTACCGCCACCCTTGCGCCTTTTGGCAGCTTGAGTGATTGCAGCAGGTTGGCCAGCATGGCCGTGGCACGGTCAATGTCGCGCCAGGAGTAGTTCAGGCCGTCGTCAGTTTCAATGGCGCTTTCAGTGGAGATGCCACCCTGCGACTTGGACGACTTGGGAAAGGCTGCCCGCAGAGCAGCAAACAGGTTGGTGTTTTTCATTTGATAGTTACTTAAAGGGCAATTTTCCGCCGGGCCGCCCCAATAACCAGCGCGGGGGCCATCTCACTCAAGCTTTGCCCCGAAAGTTTTCACAACCTGAGCCCACCTCTTGATCTCGGCACTGATGAAACTGCTGAACTGTGGACCTGCAAGGTTGGAGAATTCTGCGCCCTGGCGAGCCCAGTCCATCAAACATCACCTCCACGACACCGGCTTGGTCGGCCAGCCCGATTGCGCCTGGCTACCGACTGAGAGCGCGGCCAGAGTAGCCGTGCCCGCACGAAGTACATCGCGCCGATTGCCGGCAAAGAAATTAAAAGTCATGTTGTCTTCAGTTATTTTGGGTGGAAATCAATCGGTCAATTATAAGAATCTAAATATACAAATCTTGAATGCCACTGGCTACGGGGATTTTCCCCTGCGCCAGCAATGCACGGTGTTTGTCCAGCCGCCGCAGATCATAGAGGTAGTTCACCATCAGGCCATACGACTGCTTCAGTCCTTTGGCGGAAGGGTCACCTGCCCAGTTGAGCTTTTCAACCCGCGCACCATTGCCCAGATGAAAGCGCGCAACTGCGTCAACCGGCTTGTCGTCGTCCATGGCTTGGCCAAGGTAATGCGCCGCGCAATGCAGCAGCATCAGTCGCACCGGTGATTTTTCAGTCAAGGCCATCGCATTGTCTGCAGCGCCGAGAAAGTGGCCTGCCGTCGGTGGCTCGAAACCAATCGCACGGCCCAGCGCGTTGCGGGTTTTATCGTCGAGCTTCGCCAACATGGCTCCGGCGTTTTTACCGAGCCAGCTGCGAAAGCCCGGAATCGGCGACAGCGTGGCAAACACCTTGAGTTTTGGAAACTCATCCTTCAGTGTTTCAACCACCCGCTTGATGAGCGAATCACCAAAGCTCACGCCGCGCAGCCCAAGCTGGGTATTGCTGATGGAATAAAAAATAGCCGTGGTGGCCTTATTCAGATCCGCTGCATCGGCAGACTCATCGAGCAGCGGCGTGATGCAGCCTGCGATGTTGTCCATCAATGCGACTTCAACAAAAATCAACGGATCGTCGGGCAGACGTGGATGAAAAAATCCATAACAGCGACGATCTGAATCAAGCCGATTTTTGACATCAGACCAGCCCTTGATGTCATGCACCGCTTCGTATTTGATGAGCTTTTCAATCAGCGACGCGGGCGAGTCCCAACTGATGCGCCGCAGGTCGAGAAAACCCACATCAAACCAGGTCGAGAACATGTATTCCATCTCGACATCAAGTGCAGCCAGGCGCTTGTCGGTCTTGAGCTGCGGCGGCATGTCGGCACGCAAATCGACCAAAAAGCGAATGCCTTCGGGGAAGGCGCTGAAGCGCTGCAACAAACGCCGACGCGGCGACACAGTGGCCCGGCGATAACGTACCTCTGCCACCGCTTCATCAGGCGTACCCACGCTTGCGGCAAACTGCGCTTGCGCCAGTTTTGTTTTTTGTGCATCGGCTACAAACTGCTCGCTCATCAGCAGCCACATGTCGCGCCGCTGCTCAGGCGTGGCGCTGGCGTACCAGAGCGCAACCCCCTTGGCACGACGACCGCCCTCCACTTCACTGACCTGCGGATCGACAATGGCCTTGAGCTCTTCAAGCGTGCGACGCAGCACGCGGGGCGAGAGGGCTTCTTCCTTCTGACGCAACGTGGCTTTGAGACGTTCCCGTGTCGAGCGCCCCGCGCCCACTGCTTCAGCCTGCGTTGTAGCTGCTCCTTTTTTGGGAGCTGGCTGCGCATCATCCATGGGCATCGCAGGCACTTTTGATGTGCTTTTATCCTTGCCAAGAATAGCCGCACCGAGATTCAGCCAGCCTGAGGCGCTCATAATGCAAATCTCGATCGCTGGCTGCGCGCCAGTTCACGCAGCGCACCAAGCTCCAGCAGGTCGGCATCGAGAAAAAGGCCAGGAGCCAGCACACTCGCAAACATTTGTTCGCGCAAGGTATTGGCGACTTGATGATGTAGTGAATTCTGGATCAGGTGCATGGTGAGATTGGCTTGTCTTGACTCGCCTGGGCTGCGATGGCGTTTTGCGTGATGCTAGAGAGCGTGCCGCGTGTGCTGATAACTTCCGGGTTCAGCGTCACCTCTATCAGCGTGCCCTCTTTGCGGGCCAGCGCCGCCAGCAACTCGGCTTCGAACTCGGCTGTACGGGTGATGCGCACGCCAGCGTAGCCGTAGGCGCGTGCCAGCGCGGCAAAGTCGGGGTTTTGTAAATGCGAGCCGCTGGAATGCTGCGGGTACTCGCGCTCCTGGTGCATACGGATGGTGCCGTACATGCCGTTGTTAAGCAGCACGATGATGGTCTTGGCCCCATGCTGCACGGCGGTTGCAAGCTCCTGCCCGTTCATCAAAAAATCCCCGTCGCCGGCAATCGTAAAAACCACGCGCTTGGTCGTGATGGCCGCTGCAATGCCCGCAGGTACGCCGTAACCCATGGCACCGACCGTAGGGGCCAGCTGCGTCTTCAAGCCCTTGACCAGGCCGTGGTGTTTGAAAAACCGATGTAGCCAACTGGCGAAATTGCCGGCGCCATTGGTCAGCACTGCGTCAATCGGCAAATGCTTTTGCAGCAGTCCGACGATGGCAGGCATGTCGATTTCGCCGGGCAAGTTGGCAGATGGCGTGGGCTTGAGGTTTTCGAGGTAGTCCTCATGGCTTGACGCAGTCCACGCCTCCCAGGGCAGATTAACTGGAGCGACTAGCGCCTCCAGCGACCGCGCTGCAGCATTCATGGTGGCGTTGATAGCGAGATCGGCCTGATACACGCGATTCAGCTCTTCGGCGCTGGAATGGATATGCACCAACTTCTGTTTGGACCTTGGTGCCTCCAGCAAGGTGTAGTTGTTGGTCGTCATTTCACCGAGCCGTGGGCCGATGGCAATGATGAGGTCGCTGGCCTTGATGCGCGCCGCCAACTTGGGGTTCAGGCCAATGCCGACATCGCCTGCATAGAGCGGGTGATGGTTGTCAAAGGTGTCCTGAAAGCGGAAGGCATTGCCGACCGGCAGCTCCCAGTTTTCGGCAAAACGTTGCAGCGCCTGGGCTGACTGCGGGGTCCAGCCACCACCGCCAGCGATGATGATGGGCTGCTTTGCTGCCAGCAGCATTTCGCGCAGGGTACGCAGTGCACCGGGGTCACTCCAGGCCTGCACGGCTTCAACACGCGGCAAGGGTTGGGCGGCGGTCATGCGGGTCAGCATATCTTCGGGCAGCACCAGCACGACCGGGCCGGGCCTGCCGTTCATGGCGGTGGCAAAAGCCCGCGCCACGTATTCAGGGATGCGATCGGCATCGTCGATACGTTCAACGCGCTTTGCAAAGCCTTTTGTGCTGGGGCCAAAAAAGCTGAAGTAATCAAGCTCCTGAAAGGCTTCGCGGTCACGGCAGTCGCTCGCCACATCGCCGACCAGCAGCACCATGGGGGTTGAGTCTTGAAAGGCGGTGTGTACGCCAATCGAAGCATTGGTCGCACCCGGCCCGCGCGTGACCATGCAAACGCCTGGGCGATTGGTCAGCTTACCGTGCGCCTCGGCCATATACGCCGCGCCACCTTCTTGCCTGCAGGTGATGAATTGAATCGAGTCGCGCCTAGCGTGCAAGCCATCGAGCACCGCGAGATAACTTTCACCGGGTACGCCAAACGCATGGGTAACGCCCTGGGCAATGAGGCAGTCAACGAGTAGGTGGCCGGCAAGTTGTGTTGTCATATCCTATATTGTGCCAAAGTGGGTACACCGTTTTACTCAGGCGTGTTGCTATCCCCATCAGCGCCACCAGCTTCAAGCGCTTGCTTTTCCAGTTCCTCATCACTAAGCGGCGCGGCTTGCTCGCGTGCACGCAGTTCTTCGAGAAATTCCGGGGTCGGCACCTCGTGCTCAAGCAAGACTTCTTCGAGCTTTTGTTGCCCGGTTTCGATATGCACTGAGGACGAGTGCAGCGTCGTAGGTGGTACGGGAAATTTTTCGCCCAGTTCAAACTTCAGTGCCTCGGCCTTTTCGTCAATCCAGTGGGCAAAATCACCGTCTTTGGGGTTGTCAGAATGGGTCATGGCAGCTTCCTTTTGGTTTGTCAAAGTAATTTAACCGCGTATCGCAGACATTGTCCGTCAGGAAATAGCGCAATCTTTTACACCGGTAAGACAACGCCATCAGCCCTTGGGCTAGACGCAGCGGCATCCGAAAGGCCGCGCGCAACAGTAGATAGAGAACCCTACGCCATGCAGCTATCCGTGCAACAACGCCACGTCAGCGGCTACAAACCGATCGCTGAAATTACCCCGCCTCAGGCGCAATCAACTCCGCATAGTCATACAGCGCGCCCAGCAATGCCTGGCCTGGTTCCCTTGAGCCTGGTTCAGTTTCGGTCTGCGTATCAATCTCGGCAAACAGTGCATCAACATTGCGCGCCCCGCCCTCACCTTCCAGCAAACGCGCTACGCGGTGCGTTTCCCAGCGTTGCAGCTCTTCTGGTGACAGCGTTTCAATGAAGTTGCGGGCGCGGTATCTGAAGACCAGCTCTTCAAGCCTGTGGTCGTCAAAACCGATGCGGGCGTGGGCCAGCTCTGCCGCTGGCATGGCGCGTAGCTGGTTGAGGCGCTTGCGGTCGGCGTTGCCTACGAAGCCGCCGTAGAGGTCTTCATCTACGTCAGGTGTAGCACCTTTCGGGCGATTGAAGACTTCTGGCCAGATCGCGCTCATATCGGGCAGTGCTGCAGCTTTTTCTGCGTTGGCAAGCCCGGCGGCGATGTCTATGCCCCACTTGGCGGCCATCTCGTCGGTCAGTGTTGCCAACTTGCGCACAACCATTGGGGACTTGTTTAAATGCACCGACTTAAGCGGCAGGCGCTGTACGCCTTCGGGCAGGTCGGCGGTCTTGCTGAACAGGCGCTGGCGCAGTGTGGCAACGTCCAGCAGCGGCAGCTCGCTCGGGTCATGGGCCAGGTCCCAGGCCAGCAACTCGTTTTTATTGGACGGGTGGGTTGTCAGCGGCCACATGACGGCCAGGCAGCCGCGCTCTGGCGGGAACTTGCCGGACACATGCAAAAACGCCTTAGCCGTCTGCGGGCTGGTGGGCAGACCAAGCTCCATCGCAACACGGTCTTTTTTGTGCAGGCCGAGGGCAAAGTCGAACAGCTTGGGTTGTGCGGTTTTTATCAGGCGGGCCAGTGCGATGGTGGCGCGCACGTCGCTCAGGGCATCGTGCGCGGCTTCATGCGCCAGGCCGTTGGCGGCGCTGAGGTCGGTGAGTTTGAAGCTCGGGCGGGTAGCAGTTTTGTCGTCGGGATTTCTGCCATTGGTTTTGCGGTCATCCGATTTTTGCGGCCAGTTGATGCCAGCAGGCCGCAGCGCGTAGGCCATGCGCACCACATCGAGCAAGTCCCAGCGGCCACAGTCGTTTTGCCACTCGCGTGCGTAGGGGTCCATCAGGTTGCGCCAGAGCATGTGGCGGGTGACTTCATCGTCAAACCTGATCGAGTTGTAGCCCACACCAATAGTGCCGGGCTGGGCTAGCAGGCTTTCGATTTGCGCGGCAAATTCGTGCTCTGGCAAACCATGTTGCAGGCAGTGCTGAGGCGTAATGCCAGTGATGAGGCAGGCCTCGGGACTGGGCAAGTAGTCGTTCGCGGGCTTGCAGTAAATCATCACCGCCTCGCCGATTTCGTTCAGATCAGCATCGGTGCGAATGCCGGCAAACTGCGACGGCCTGTCGCGCCTAGGGTTGATGCCAAAGGTCTCGTAGTCGTGCCAGAGGAAGGTATGGGTTGCCATTAACTTTCAGCACTCGATTAGCTGGCTTCGCTGATCTCTGCTTCCGGCTTGGTCTTGCCTTCTTTTTTCGGCAGTGGCTGGATGTCGAGCATGACTTCGCCGTTCTCCACACCCTTTTCGTCCGTAGTGACCTTCATGTCCACCGTCAGGCGGCCGCCGTTCATCAGGCGGCCAAACAGCAGCTCGTCGGCCAGCGCGCGTCGGATCGTGTCCTGAATCAAACGCTGCATGGGCCGTGCGCCCATCAACGGATCAAAGCCCTTCTTGCCGAGGTACTTGCGCAGCGTGTCGGTAAAGGTAACTTCAACCTTCTTCTCGGCGAGTTGCGTTTCAAGTTGTAGCAGGAACTTGTCGACCACGCGCAGGATGACGGTTTCATCGAGTGCCTTGAAGCTTACGATTGCATCGAGGCGATTCCGGAACTCGGGCGTGAACAGGCGTTTGATGTCGGCCATCTCGTCGCCGGCTTCGCGCGGGTTGGTAAAGCCAATCGTCGCCTTGTTCATGGTCTCGGCACCAGCATTGGTGGTCATCACAATGATGACATTGCGGAAATCGGCCTTGCGCCCGTTGTTGTCGGTCAGCGTGCCGTGGTCCATGACCTGGAGCAACACGTTGAAGATGTCCGGATGTGCTTTTTCGACCTCGTCAAGCAGCAGCACGCAATGCGGCTTCTTGGTGACGGCTTCGGTCAGCAAGCCGCCCTGGTCGAAGCCGACATAACCCGGAGGCGCGCCGATCAGGCGGCTGACTGCGTGGCGCTCCATGTACTCGGACATGTCGAAGCGGATCAGCTCTATGCCCATGATGTAGGCCAGCTGTTTGGCGGCTTCGGTCTTGCCGACACCCGTGGGACCGGAGAATAAAAAGCTGCCAATCGGCTTGTCGTCCTTGCCCAGGCCGGAGCGCGCCATCTTGACTGCCGATGCCAGCACATCGAGTGCCTTGTCCTGGCCGAACACCATGCTTTTGAGGTCGCGTTCCAGCGTCTTCAGTTTGCCCCGGTCGTCGTTCGACACATTGGCGGCCGGGATACGGGCGATTTTGGCAACGATCTCTTCAACCTCGGTCTTGGTGATGATTTTCTTGCGCTTGTTGGCGGGCAGTATGCGCTGGGCAGCACCGGCCTCGTCAATTACATCAATCGCCTTGTCGGGCAGATGGCGGTCATTGATGTACTTGGCGCTCAGCTCGGCCGCCGCCTGCAGGGCCGCCACGGCATATTTGACGCCATGGTGTTCCTCATAGCGCGACTTCAGCCCTTTGAGGATATCAACGGTTTCCTGCACCGTCGGCTCCACCACATCGACCTTCTGGAAGCGCCGCGACAGCGCTGCATCTTTCTCGAAAATGCCGCGGTATTCAGTGAAGGTGGTGGCGCCAATGCACTTGAGCTGGCCCGAACTGAGCGCCGGTTTGAGCAGGTTGGACGCGTCCAGCGTGCCACCCGAGGCCGCACCGGCACCAATCAGCGTGTGGATTTCGTCGATCAACAAAATGCCGTTGGGCTTGTCCTTGAGCGACTTGAGCACGCCCTTGAGGCGTTGCTCGAAGTCGCCACGGTATTTGGTACCTGCCAACAGGGCACCCATGTCGAGCGAATACACGGTGGCCTCGGCCAGGATTTCAGGCACATCCTTTTGCGTGATGCGCCAAGCCAGGCCCTCGGCAATCGCTGTTTTTCCGACGCCGGCTTCACCGACCAGCAGGGGATTGTTTTTACGCCGGCGGCACAGAATCTGGATGACGCGTTCGACTTCGTAGTGGCGGCCGATCAAGGGGTCAATCTTGCCGTCTTTGGCGAGCTGGTTGAGGTTTTGCGTGTACTGCTCAAGCGGTGACTGTTTTTCATTCTTGTCAGCGCCGGCCTCTTCATTTTCAGCGGCACTTTCGCCGGCTTTTGCGGGCTCTGGCGGGTCGCTCTTTTTGATGCCGTGCGCAATGAAGTTGACCACGTCCAGGCGCGTAACGCCCTGCTGGTGCAGGTAGTACACCGCGTGCGAGTCTTTCTCGCCAAAAATCGCGACCAGTACATTCGCGCCGGTGACTTCTTTTTTGCCATTGCCAGTAGATTGCACATGCATGATGGCGCGCTGGATCACGCGCTGAAAACCCAGCGTGGGCTGGGTATCGACATCGTCAGAACCGGCCACCTGCGGTGTGTTGTCCTTGATGAAATTGCTGAGGGCCTTGCGCAGGTCATCGACGTTGGCGGAGCAGGCGCGCAGCACCTCGGCGGCGCTGGGGTTGTCAAGCAGGGCCAGTAGCAAGTGCTCCACGGTGATGAACTCGTGGCGCTGCTGGCGCGCTTCGACAAAGGCCATATGCAAGCTAACTTCTAATTCCTGGGCAATCATTGACTTATCCTTTTGGCTTGCTACGTTACTGCTAACTTGACTTTAATACTTCACGGGCTCGTGAAGTGAATATAGGCAGAATTTTTCATAATTCAATGGGTTCACTGACACACTGCAGGGGATGGCCGTTTTTGCGCGCCGCTTCGGTGACCTGATCGACCTTGGTCGCGGCCACATCTTTTGAAAACACACCACAAACACCTTTACCGTCGAGATGAATTTTCAGCATGATCTGGGTGGCGGTTTCGCGGTCTTTACTGAAAAATTCCTGGATGACTTCAACCACAAACTCCATGGGCGTGTAGTCATCATTGAGCAACACGACCTGGTACATCTGCGGCGGTTTGGTTTTTTGCGGACGGCGCTCGAGCACCACAGAATCGCTTCCCCGCCCGTCTTCAGGCTTGAAAATCGGGGTCGTCGGGGCTGAGGGAGTCTTCGGAGTTGTCTGCGGAACGTTGGTTGCCATGGATTTCATTCTAGCCATCGGTAATGGTCTTTGCGCCCAACAGGGAATTGAAAATAGGGTGGTGGCGAGAACGCCACATTCAAGCCAATGTGGTTTACTTTTTTCACGTCCCAAAATAGCGCGCATGAAAAAACTGCTACAGAATTGCTTGCTAGGTAAAAACCCTCATATTTTAATCCCGGAGCCACTTACGTCAAAAAAATTGCGTATTCATGTCAACCATTTATAAACCGGCTTCGTTACAGGTGGGCCTTCGAAAATTTCGGGGTACTTTTTCCAATAACGTTATTTCAGGAAATCTCCAAATGAACAAAATCCTCGCTACCTTGATCGCTGGTCTCTTCGCTGCTGGTGCTTTTGCACAAGCTCCTGCTGCCAAGCCAGCAACCCCCGCTGTTGCCGCGACGCCTGCTACCCCGGCAGCTCCAGCGGCAAAGGCCGAGGCTAAAGCCGAAGCCAAGCCAGCCAAAATGACCAAAGAAGAAGAAGTTGCTGCTAAAGCAGCTAAGAAAGAAAAAGCCGCTGCTGCCAAGAAAGCAAAAGCTGACGCCGCAGCAGCCAAGAAAACTGAAGCCAAGCCAGCTGCCAAGTAAAAGCTCAAGCCAGGAATCAATTCCTGGCCTTTTAGCAAAAATTCCCACCTTGTGTGGGCATTTTTTTGCCTGTCGTTTATGCTTGTGAATCGCTACTGAATGCTAAAAATCATGGCTTTGACATTTGAAAAATACTTCCGCCTGCTGCCAGGAGCCTGTCGGGCTTTGGGCATCGATAGCGAAAAAGAGCCCCGGCGAGGACAGTTTTTGCCGGATTTGCAGGCCCATAGCCCAGCTATGGGACAAAAAGTCGGTGAAAAATGGACCGCTGCGGCGCTTTTGCAGCCGATGCTCGCAAAGTCCGACAGGCTCCTAGTCGTGCTCGGCATGCTGTTTTCATCTGCACTTGTGCTGTCTTTGCCCGTCAAGGCGCAGGATGCCCCACAGATGAATCTGCAACGCACCAAGCTCGCGGCGGGAATGCACCAGATCGACGCACAGGTCGCGCTGTCCCCCGAGCAACGGCAGATCGGGCTGATGTTTCGTAAGGAGATGCCGCAGCACGAAGGTATGATTTTTGTGTTTGAAGAGCCCAGCAAGCAGTGTTTTTGGATGAAAAACACCCTGCTCCCGCTGACCGCAGCCTTTGTCGCCGACGACGGCACCATCGTCAATCTGGAGGACATGAAGCCGCAAACTGAAAACCCGCACTGCTCTGTAAAACCAGTGCGCTATGTGCTGGAAATGAACCAGGGCTGGTTTGCGAAAAAAGGCATCAAAGCCGGCAGCAAACTAGGCGGCCTCATGTTTCAGACGCAGCGCTAGGCTGCAATCCGGGCCTGAAAGATTAGGCATTGAAGGGCACTTCTAGAAATTCAGATTTTCGGGATGAAGTGCAAGGCGCCCGGAGCGCAGGAACCGGAGGGGTTATTGGGGTCAGACGCCAATTTCATTGCGATGCAGAGCATCGCACCCGGAGGATGTGCCAAAGGCACGATGAATTTGGACTCTGACCCCAAAAACCCCCGAGCACCGCGCAACGCCGCAATTCGCCCGAAAAATAAATTTATAGAAGTGCCGTGAAGGAGGCCAGCGCCGCGTTCAATGTCTTGCTTGGACGCATCACCACGTCAAGCTTGGCCAGGTCAGGCTGGTAGTAGCCACCAATATCCACGGCCGTGCCTTGCACGGCCTGTAGTTCGGAAACGATAGCTTGCTCATTGGTACTGAGTTGTTTAGCCAATGGTGCAAATTTAACGGCCAAATCTGGCGCCTCGGTCTGCGCTGCCAGCTCCTGCGCCCAGTACATGGCCAAGTAAAACTGGCTGCCACGGTTGTCGAGCTGACCCGTCTTCGGCGACGGATTTTTGTTGTTGTCCAGCAGCTTGCCAGTAGCCGCATCCAGCGTCTTGGCCAGAAGCTTGGCCTTCGCATTCCCGGTCTTGATGCCGAGATCCTCCAGCGACACCGCCAAAGCAAGGAATTCGCCCAGGGAATCCCAGCGCAGATGGTTTTCTTCTACCAGTTGCTGCACATGCTTGGGGGCCGAGCCGCCAGCACCGGTTTCATACAGGCCACCACCGGCCATCAAAGGCACGATCGACAGCATCTTGGCGCTGGTTCCGAGTTCCATGATGGGGAACAGGTCCGTCAGGTAGTCGCGCAGGATATTGCCTGTGGCACTGATGGTGTCCTGTCCGCGGATCACGCGCTCCAACGTGTAGCGCATCGCACGCACCTGGCTCATGATCTGAATGTCCAGGCCGGTCGTATCGTGCTCATGCAGGTACATACGGACCTTAGTGATGATCTGTGCCTCGTGCGGACGGTAGGCATCGAGCCAGAACACCACGGGCATACCGGAGTTGCGAGCGCGGGTGACAGCCAGTTTGACCCAGTCTCGGATCGCTGCATCCTTGACCTGGCACATACGCCAGATATCGCCTTGTTCGACATCCTGGCTCAGCAATACCTCACCGGTTGCCAAGTCCACAATATTAGCCACGCCATCTTCCTGGATTTCGAAAGTCTTGTCGTGCGAGCCGTATTCCTCGGCCTGCTGCGCCATCAGGCCTACGTTGGGCACAGTGCCCATGGTCCTGGGGTCGAAGTTGCCGTGCCACTTGCAGAAGTTGATGATTTCCTGGTAAATACGGGCAAAAGTCGATTCAGGCATCACGGCCTTCACGTCTTTCAGGCGACCGTCGGCGCCCCACATCTTGCCGCCATTGCGGATCATGGCAGGCATGGAAGCATCCACAATAATGTCGTTGGGCGAATGGAAGTTGGTAATACCCTTGGCGGAGTCCACCATGGCCAGTTCGGGACGATGCTCGTGGCAGGCGTGCAGGTCACGCTTGATTTCGTCCTGCTTGGATTGCGGCAGCGTCGCGATCTTGTCGTACAGGTTCACCATCCCGTTGTTGACGTTCACGCCAAGCTCTTCAAAAAGCCTGCCGTGTTTCTCAAATGCTTCCTTGTAGAAGATCCTCACGCAGTGGCCGAACACGATGGGGTGTGAAACCTTCATCATGGTGGCCTTCACGTGCAGGGAGAACATCACGCCGGTCTTGCGCGCATCCTCAATTTCCTTCTCGTAAAAGTCCAGCAAGGCCTTCTTGCTCATGAACATGCTGTCAATGACCTCACGATCCAGCAGGGAAACCTTGGACTTGAGCACAATGGTCTTGCCGTTCTTGGTCACCAGCTCCATCTTCACGTCTCGGGCGCGGTCCAACGTCATGGACTTTTCACCGTGATAGAAGTCCCCTTGGTGCATGTGCGAGACGTGGCTACGCGATGCCTGGCTCCACTCGGCCATTGAATGTGGGTTCTTGCGTGCGTAGTTTTTGACGGCAGCAGGCGCGCGTCGGTCCGAGTTGCCTTCGCGCAGCACAGGGTTGACGGCGCTGCCAGTACACCTAGCGTAACGTGCGCGAATATCTTTTTCTTCGTCGGTCTTTGGGTTCTCTGGGTAGTCTGGAATTTTGTAGCCCTTGCCCTGTAGTTCCTTGATGCAGGCCGTGAGTTGCGCCACCGATGCACTGATATTGGGGAGCTTGATGATGTTGGCTTCGGGGCGAAGTGTCAGCTTGCCGAGCTCGGCAAGCGTGTCAGGCACACGCTGCGCTTCGGAAAGGTATTCAGGAAATGAACCCAGTACGCGCGATGCCACCGAGATGTCACCGGTCTCAACGTTAACGCCCGCTGGTGCCGTGAAAGCACGGATGATAGGCAGGAACGCACTGGTCGCCAGCAGCGCGGCCTCATCTGTCAAGGTGTAAATAATGGTGGGCTGCTTGGTACTCATCGCTTGTCTCCAGGAATTGATACGGGAATCTGCCGCCTGATTCCGCATGGAAGATCAGACCCTGAACATTTTATGCAATCGAATTTTGCAATACGAAATTTCAAGTATTCCTGGCAACTATTTTTCACTCCCAGTAAAAATCAGCCGCAGCCGACTCCCTCATAAAAAAGGGTTATTGGGGTCAGACACCAATTTCGCTGTAGTGCAAGCACTACACCCTACGGGCGAGCCAAAGGCTCGGCGAATTTGGGCTCTGACCCCAAAAACCCCTTTTTATTCAAACCCGAAGGCGTTCAGGCGAAATTAGCCTCGGCAAAACTCCAGTTCACCAGGCTAGCCAAGAAGGTTTCCACGAACTTGGGGCGCTGGTTGCGGTAGTCAATGTAGTAGGCGTGCTCCCAGACGTCCACGGTCATCAAGGCCTTGTCTGCGGTAGTCAGCGGCGTGCCCGCTGGGCCGGTGTTGACGATGTCAACCGAGCCATCAGCCTTTTTAACCAGCCAGGTCCAGCCGGAACCGAAGTTGCCAACCGCCGATTTCACAAACGCCTCTTTGAAAGCAGCGTAAGAGCCGAACTTGGCATTGATGGCGGTTGCCAGTGCGCCTGATGGCTCGCCACCGCCAGCGGGCTTCATGCAGCTCCAGAAAAAAGTGTGGTTCCATATCTGGGCGGCATTGTTGTACACGCCAGCGCTGGATTTTTTGACGATTTCTTCCAGCGTCATGGACTCAAACTCGGTGCCTTTTTGCAGGTTGTTGAGATTGACGACGTAGGCGTTGTGGTGCTTGCCATGGTGGTATTCAAAGGCTTCTTGGCTGTAATTGGGAGCCAGTGCGTCGATAGCGTAGGGAAGTGGGGGGAGTGTGTGTTCCATGGGGTCCTTGTAGTGATGGGCACCTCTATAAATTCATTTTTCAGGCAAATTGCTGCGTTGCGCGGTGCTCGCAATCCTCATGTACCTTAAGTACATTCCGGTTGCTCCGCTCCGTGCGCCTTGCACTTTATCCTGAAAATCTGAATTTCTA